>Ga0080005_125657_pt1 | contig 123434 bp, 116 predicted proteins | sample JossMetagenome_2_FD_69208 | JGI IMG/M metagenome (GOLD analysis project Ga0080005, IMG submission 69208) | Hot spring sediment microbial communities from Joseph's Coat, Yellowstone National Park, USA - JC3_ASED (SPADES assembly) (version 2) | ecosystem: Environmental > Aquatic > Thermal springs...
AAAGGATATATAGAGCAGAAACAGAAGAAAAAGCTAAGGAAGAGATATTAAGATTAAAAGAAAGATGGAGTAAGATATATCCTAAGGTAGTGAAAAAATGGGAGGATAAAGCGTATGCCTTATTAACCTTTTTGAGGTATCCAAAAGAGATAAGACAGTTTATTTATACAACTAATCAGCTTGAAAGATTAGCGAAAGAAATAAAGAGGAGGATAAAGGTAATAGAAGTATTTCCAGATGAAGGATCAGTGGAAAGATTATTATATTTGCTCTTGAAAGAGCTGAATGAGAGGTTAAACTCAAGGAAGTTAAGGGGGTTTAAGGAGATTGAATCGGGGAACTACCATGCTCTTCCTGGAGAATTTTTTACACAATAAAGAGGACACTATGAAATATCTTTAAATATCTTTAAATGTTATGTTCTTAATGCTTAAATGACAGATTTTTTAAATTTTTTTAAAGGTAAAAATTTTTTCACAGTACCTACATAATACTTCTCAGGCAGAATAGGTTGAGAGAAATAGGCAATAAATTTACAGGTTGACCGAAAAATAAAAAGGCTTTATAATGGAAATAAAACTTTTAGCTTAGGCCCAAAGGACCTTAGGGGGTAAATGAAGGCATGGGTGGTCGGTCGAGAAAATCTCAGCTTAAACAAAAGCTTGCTCGCTATTATAAAGAGCGGGAAAATCCTCTTGCTGTTTTGGCTCTTTATGATGAGATTGTTCGCCTAAATCAGCCTAAACTTAACGAACTCCAGAAAAATCTTGAATATCTAAGAGAGCTTGACGAAAAGACCGAAGCTATTGAAGGGGTTCGGCTTAACATTAGAAGATTTCATCACGAACAGGATAAAAAATTTGCTAACAGAGCTTTCTATGAAGCTTTGTATCCCATCACCTTAGAATACCGGTTTATGCCTCTCCAAGCCATTTTTGCCTGGTATCTAAGAGCCTTAGAGCTCGTTTACGGAGAAAAACCACCAAAGATCCACATTAACAGATTGCAAAAATGGATCAAATACTGGCTTGGTAGCCTTAGCGAAGCCCAGGAGCTCCAGCTAAAAAGCGCAATCATCTCTTGGATTATGAACCGTTTTACTTAAAACTCATGCCCCTTTTTTGGTTCCTTCTATTCTTTCTCTTGCTTGCCAATAAATCATTTGCTCAAAAGCCTATCCTTTTTACGAGCAATGAAAAAAGATCTTTAGTCAAACCTCAGTTTGAACGAGTGGACAATCCTTATGGAAAGGTGAAAGCTGAAAAAATATTTACTGTAGCTTACGGACAGCCTGCGTTTGCTAATTTTTTAGATTTTTCTCCGCCTGAAAGGGCTTTCTTGCTAACCCAAAACGGTAGTGTCCGCCTAACTCCCCTCAGGAAGGAAATCTTCGACCCTTGGTTTAATAAACCAAGGATTGCCTATTCTTTAGCCTTAAAGCCTGAACTTCCGGGGGATTATATTCTGTGCATCGAGACTAAGAACATTATAGAGCCCGGAGATGTGGTTCGCAAGCACTTTGCCAAAACGGTCTTTCATGTGGAAAAAGAAAAGGGCTGGGATAGGCTTTGTGGCTTTGATTTAGAAATAAAGCCATACACAAGACCTTACGGTTTAGTTTCTAAAGTAGTCTTTTGGGGGCGGGTTCTCTATCAAGGCGAGCCCATATCTGAAGGCACGATCACGGTAGAAAGATTAAGGCTTAAGCCCTTTGAAAAGTTTCCAAAGTTTGGAACAGATGAGATAAACTTTCCAGTGCTGCAAAAGACAACCCTTTTAAGGGAAGATGGCTCTTTCTTTGTGAGCTTTGAAGAGGAGGGCTGGTGGGTTGTAAGCTTCACTCTAAGAAGAGGAGTTATCACCTACGGCAACCGGGAATACCCCTTTGAGCTTTCAACCCATCTTTGGGTGTATGTATTCCCGCAAGAAGAGGTTAAATCTAAACAAGAGAAACCTAAGGAAAAGAAAAAGTGCCTCTCCTCTCAAAGGTGAACTAATAGCTTAAAGGACCAAGAAGGAAGTTGCAAACCGAAGATTTTGCTATATATTTTATATACAAATTTCTGCCCCCATCGTCTAGTGGACTAGGATACTGGCCTCTCACGCCAGAGACACGGGTTCGAATCCCGTTGGGGGCGCTTATCAATAGCTTTATCAATCCTTGTTTGAAGTAGACCTTCTTCTTGTTCAACCCTGGATATACGATTTCTCAGCCCATGACTTTTGGCTTAAGCCTTACGGTCTTTTAAAGCTCGGAGGCCTATTAAGGAAGAGGGGTTATACGCTAGGGTTTATTGACCTTTTAGACCCCTTCCATCCTGAGCTTCCAAAAAGACCAAAAAGAAAGCCCTTCGGAACGGGCTTTTTCTATAAAGAACCCATCCCTAAACCAAGCCCCTTTCTTGATGTGCCAAGAAGATACTTTCGTTATGGCTTGCCTTATCCCCTTGCTAAAAAGGAACTCTCAAAGTATAAGCCCAAGGCTATCCTTACTTCCATAACTATGACCTACTGGTATCCAGGGTTATTTGCCCTTCTAAAACTTCTGCAGGAGGTCTTTGGAGAAATACCAGTCTTCGTAGGCGGGGTCTATGTCCGACTTCTCAAGGAGCATCTACAAGCCTTCTTAGAAAAGGAAGGCTTTTCACATGTTTTCCCAGTAGAATGTAAAGACTATGAGGAAGCTGTAAAGCTAATCGAAGAAAGGGTTAAGCCTTCAGGGCATCCCCATCCCTTTGATTATCCCATCTTTGACTTGCAGCGGGAAATTCCTTATGTAGTTCTTATGACCTCAGAAGGGTGCCCCTATCGCTGCCCCTACTGCGCAAGCTACAAGCTCTACGGTGGCTTTAAAGCCTATCCTACAGAGAGGATATTAGAAGAGATTATCTTCTGGCATAGAGAGTATAAGGTCGTTGACTTTGCTTTTTACGATGATGCCCTCCTTTATGATTTTGAAAACCACTTAAAACCTCTTCTCGAAGCTATCATAGACCTTGGGCTAAAGGTTAGGTTTCATACTCCGAACGCCATCCATGCAAGGTTCATAGATGATGAGGTTGCAAAGCTTCTTAAACTTTCGGGTTTTACAACCGTGAGGCTCGGTTTAGAAAGGATGGAAAAGCGCTTTGATGCCAAGGTTAGCATAGATGAGTTTATCTCAGCTATACACTGTCTAAGGAAAGCTGGTTTCCGGGAGGATAACCTCGGGGCTTATGTAATCTTTGGCATCCCCTATGAAGACTACGATGAGGTAGAAAAGACTCTGCATTTTTTGTTTGAGCTCAGGGTCCAGCCTTACATAGCAGAGTTTTCCCCAGTGCCCGGAACCCCATTTTTTAAACTCTGCCAAGAAGTCTCCAGGTATCCGATAGATGAGGACCCGATATTTCATAATAAGAGCGTTTTCTCTGCCATGAAAAAGCCTGACTGGGAGAGGATCCAAGCTATTAAAAACTTAGCAAGGGAGATGAGAAGAAGGCTTACCTCAGCATTTTAAGAAGCCTCTTGTCTGCCTCGCAAAGAGGAAGACTAAGAGCCTCATCCAAGGTAAAAAAGGAACCAGACTCGGCTTCAAGGGGCTTAGGCTCCCCAAGAAAGCTTTCAACTCGGAGAAGATGAAGCTCAAACTCTATGTCCTTTGCTTTTCCATGGGTTGAAAGATAGGGCTTTGCTGAGAGGACCTCGATCCCAAGCTCCTCCTTTAGCTCTCTTTTTAGAGCTAAAAAAAGGCTTTCTCCGGGCTCAACCTTCCCGCCAGGGAATTCCCATTTTCCGCCATCTATCTTTTCTTTTGGGCGCTTAACCAAAAAGATACGTCCATCCTTTTCTATTAACCCCGCAACTACTGTCCATTTTTTCATGCTTAAGCTTTACCGAAAACCCTGTCAAAGATGTAGTCTACATGTTGAAGGTATTTATTTACATCAAAAAGGGCGTCAAGCTCGGACGGAGGAAGAAGAGAAGTTATCCTTTCATCCTGCATGAGAAGGTCTTTAAAGTTAAGGGTTTCATCCTGCCAAACCTTCATGGCTTTTTCCTGAACGACCCTGTAACCCTCTTCTCTCGTCATACCTCTCTCAACAAGGGCTAAAAGGACTTGCTGGGAAAAAATCAACCCCCGGAGAAGGTTTAAGTTTTTCTGCATCCTTTCAGGATAGACCTGAAGGTTCTTTAGCACATAGTTTAACCGGTGAAGGGCAAAGTCGGTCAAAGTTGTCGCAGAAGGGAAGATCACCCTTTCAGCTGAGGAGTGGCTAATATCTCTCTCGTGCCAAAGGACAACATTTTCTAAAGCTGGAATAAGATAGGCTCTTATGGTTCTTGCTAAGCCGCAGAGGTTTTCAGTGAGGATGGGGTTTCGCTTATGGGGCATGGCTGATGATCCCTTCTGCCCGGCAGTAAATGGCTCCTCAGCCTCAAGCACCTCTGTGCGCTGAAGATGCCTGATTTCCGTAGCGATCTTCTCTATGGAGCTTGCTAAGATGGCAAGGCTTGCCATGTATTCAGCATACCTATCCCTTTGGACTATCTGATTGGATATCGGGTCTGGCTTTAGTCCAAGCCTTTCGCAGGTATAAACTTCCACCTCGGGGTTAAGATGGGCAAAAGTCCCTACCGCACCAGAGATCTTACCCACGGAAATAGTCTCAAGGGCAGAAAGGAGCCTTTTCTTGTTTCTTTCCATTTCAGCATACCAGAGGGCAAATTTTAAGCCAAAGGTAATTGGCTCGGCATGAATGCCGTGGGTCCTGCCCACCATTACCGTGTCTTTGTATTGAAAAGCCTTTTCTTTGAGGGTCTTTAAAACCTCGTCAAGGTCTTCAAGGATGATCTCCATAGCTCTTTTTAGGCGGAGAGCCATTGCGGTATCGAGCATATCTGATGAGGTCATTCCAAGGTGGAGAAACCTTGCCGATGGTCCTGCGATCTCGGCTAAGTAGGTAAGAAAAGCGATCACATCGTGCTTTGTTTCCTTTTCAATCTCTTCTACCCTTTTCACATCCTCAGGAGTAAAACCTTTCTCCATGTAAGGCGTAAGCTTCTCTTTAAGAATTTCATAGTCTTCCTTAGGGACTTTACCGAGCTTATACCATGCTTCCATGGAATAGAACTCCACAAGAAGCCAAGTGCGGAGCTTTTCTTCCTCGCTCCAGAGTTTTCTCATGATTTCCCGTGTATACCTCGGGATCATTTGACACTCCTTGAGCGAATTTTAAGATTGAAGAAGTGATAATAAATGGTGATGAGAAAAATTGGCTGGGGGAGGAGGACTCGAACCTCCACAAGTGGATCCAGAGTCCACTGTCCTGCCAATTAGACGATCCCCCAAATCTCTAAGATTTATTATAAAGATTTTTTATATTCCGTCAAGAGGAAACTCTTGCCTACCTGCTTGCGAAAATTCTACACTTGGCTTAGAATTGACAAAGGAGGGAAAATGCAAGGACCTAATAAAAAAGGTTATTTCGGAAAGTTTGGCGGTCGTTTTGTTCCAGAGACCTTAATGCCTTTGCTCTATGAACTTTCAAATTTCTATGCAAAGGTCAAAGAGGATAGGAGCTTTTGGCAGGAATGGAAAAACCTTCTTCAGGAGTATGCGGGGCGACCCACTCCTCTATACTACGCCAAAAACCTATCCGAATACCTTGGCGGGCATATAAAGGTTTACCTCAAGCGGGAAGACCTTCTTCACACAGGTGCCCACAAACTAAACAATACCTTGGGACAGGTTCTCCTTGCTAAAAGGATGGGAAAAACTCGGGTCATTGCGGAAACTGGCGCTGGTCAGCATGGAGTGGCTACAGCCACGGCTTGCGCCCTCCTTGGGCTCGAGTGCGTTGTCTACATGGGGGCAAAGGATGTAGAACGGCAGGCTCTAAATGTCTTCCGCATGAACCTTCTTGGAGCTAAGGTGATCCCGGTTGAGTCTGGCACCCAAACCCTAAAGGATGCCATAAACGAAGCCCTAAGGGATTGGGTTACCAATGTGAAAAACACTTTTTATGTCATTGGTTCTGTGGTTGGACCTCATCCCTATCCCATGATGGTTCGAGATTTTCAGTCAATCATCGGGCAGGAGACGAAGGCTCAGCTTTTAAAGAGAGAGGGAAGGCTTCCAGACTATGTGATCGCTTGTGTAGGCGGTGGCTCAAACGCGATGGGCATATTCTATCCCTTTGCCAAATACAAAGAGGTCCGGCTCATAGGGGTTGAAGCGGCAGGACATGGCTTAGAGACTGATAAACATTCAGCCACTTTAACAAAAGGCGAGCCCGGGGTCCTTCATGGTATGCTGACCTACCTTCTTCAGGATAAAGTAGGGCAGATAAAAGGGGCTCATTCCATCGCCCCTGGGCTTGACTATCCAGGGGTTGGACCTGAGCATAGCTACTTCAAAGAAACGGGTAGAGCCTTTTACACAGCTGTTGATGATAGGTCTGCCTTATTGGCCTTTCAAGTGCTATCAGAGGTTGAAGGCATAATCCCGGCTTTAGAGTCTGCCCATGCTATTGCTTACCTTATTGAACAGGCAAAGAACTTCCCTAAAGGGTCAATAATAGTAGTCAACCTTTCAGGAAGAGGAGACAAGGATGTCCCAAGCGTTAAAGCCTACCTTGAGGAAAAACCAGAGCTAAAGGTAAAGGTCCGCCCCAATGCTTAAAGGTAAAGACAGAATTAAAAAGGCTATCTTAGCTCAAAAGTTTAAAGGAGAAGTTCCGCTTATCCCTTACATTACCGCTTTTGACCCAGACAAGGAGACGACTAAACGGATACTTCTTGAGATGGCTGAGGTTGAGCCTTGCTGCATTGAGCTTGGCTTCCCCTTTTCAGACCCAGTAGCAGACGGTCCAACCATTCAAAAAGCTATGGTTAGAGCCTTAAAGAATGCCCCAACCCTTGACGAATACTTTGAGCTTGTAGCTGAAGTCCGGTCTCAAGGCTTTCAAATCCCAATCCTTTTGATGACTTACTACAACATCCTTTATCGCTATGGATTAAAGAGAGTTGTTGAAAAAGCTCTTTCCTCTGGAGTGGATGGTTTTATCGTACCAGACCTTCCTCTTGAGGAGATAGCCCCTTTTAAAAAGGAGCTTAAAGGCTCTTCCCTTGCCTTAGTCTTGCTTTGTGCACCCACCACTCCTGAAGAGCGTATTAAACGAATAGCTAAAGCTACCTCAGGTTTCCTCTACTATGTCTCCTTGACAGGAATTACTGGAGCCCGGGACCGTTTGCCTGAGGACATTCGCCAAAGGCTCACCCTGATTAAGAATCTATCTTCTCAGCCTGTAGCGGTTGGCTTTGGCATCTCAAAGCCTGAGCATGTTCAGCTACTTTCCCCTTATGCCGATGCTTTAGTGGTTGGAAGTGCCCTTGTTCGCCTCATAGAAGAGGATCCAAAATCCTCCCCCCGAGCCATTAAAAACTTATTACGCACCCTTAAAGGCTCTCAATGACCCAAAGAGTTGTAAAGGTTCGCACCAAGCCTTCCTATGAGATAATCATAAAACCAGGGCTTCTTTCTGAGATACCCGAAGACCTAAAAGCTAACTTTTCCTTTGGCAAAGTAGCCATAATCACCGATTCGAATGTGGAAAAAATTTACGGAAGAACCTTGCTTAACCTCTTTCAAAGCTCGGGTATTTCAGCCGAGCTTTTTTCCTTTCCTGCTGGTGAGCAATCGAAAAACATGGACACGGTGGTCATGTTCTCAAGACACCTTATTAAATCTAACTTTGACAGAAAGGATTTTATTCTTGCCCTTGGTGGAGGTGTGGTAGGGGATGTAGCAGGCTTTCTTGCGAGCATCTATCTTCGCGGGATACCCTTTGTTCAGGTGCCAACAAGCTTGCTTGCCCAGGTTGATTCCTCAATAGGTGGAAAAACCGGGGTTGACCTTCCTGAAGGAAAAAACCTCCTTGGCACCTTCTATCAGCCGGCTCGAGTATACATAGACCCTGAGGTCTTAAAGACCTTGCCGGAAGTCAATCTGAGAGACGGCTTAGCCGAAGTAATAAAGTATGCCTGCACCTTAAAGCCAAAGCTTTTTAGCTTCCTTGAAAAAAATCACAAGGCAGTCCTCTCCCTTAAAGATAAAGCCCTCCTTCGGATAATCTATGATAGCTGTCAAGCAAAGGCACAAGTTGTTTCCAAGGATGAAAAGGAAAGCGGTTTGAGGCGGGTTTTAAACTTTGGACACACCCTTGGGCATGCCCTTGAAGCCTACGCTGATTATAAACTTCAGCACGGGTTTTGTGTAGCTGTTGGAATGGTCTTTGCTTGTAAGCTCTCAGAAAAGCTAAGGCTTGCGCAGACGGGACTTACCGAAAGGGTAGAAAGACTTCTAAAGCTTTACCGATTGCCGACAAGGATTTCGGAGCTTGGGTTAAAGATAGACAGAGCCGATGTCCCAAAGATTCTAAGCTACTTTGGTCGGGACAAGAAGGTCTGGAAAGGAAAGCTTACCATGGTTCTTTTAAAAAACCTGGGTGATTTTATCTTCTACGAGGTCTCAGAAATTAAAACCCTAAAAAGTGTTCTTGAAGAATTGCTTTAAGCTCTAATCAAGCTCTCTTCCCCTTTCTTCCTCAATTCATTGACAAAATCAATAAATCGTTCTATAAATAAACTATGTTTGACTGGAGAAAGCTTCAGGTCTTTCTAAAGGTTTACGAAACAAAAAGCTTCTCTCAGGCGGCAAAGGAGCTTTTTCTTTCTCAACCTACGGTAACAATTCATATTAAGGAACTTGAGGAGCAACTTGGGGTTAATTTGTTTGAAAGAACAACGAGGAATGTTGTCCCAACAAAGGCTGGGCACATTCTTTATCAATATGGTGTCAAGCTTTGGCAGCTTTGGTCAGGTTTAGAAAAGGAGCTTTTATCTCACAAGGATCCCGAAAGCGGACGTGTGGATGTTGGAGCAAGCACCATCCCTGGAGAGACAATTCTCCCCCCACTTATCAGAGAATTTAAATTCCTTTATCCAAAGGTCCAGGTTTATCTAAAAATTACCGATACCCAAGATGTCGCCGAGAAAGTAGCGAATGGAGAGTTCGAATTAGGCGTAGTGGGAGCTGCAATTCCTCATAAAAATCTTGTCTTTATCGAGTGCTGTGAGGATGAAATCGTTCTTGTAGCGCCTAAACATTTTGAAAAATCAGAAATATCGCTTGCTGAGTTGACTCAAATACCTCTGATAGCTAGAGAACCTGGCTCAGGCACCTGGAAAACTGCTTTGGATAGACTAAAAGAGAAAGGGATTTATCCCTCAGAGCTAAACATCGTTGCGGAAATGAGCTCAACCTCTGCGGTCAAAAGCGGAGTTAAAGTGGGCATTGGATTGGGTTTCGTCTCTAAACGCGCAATCGACCTTGAACTTGCTTTAGGGCTAATTAAAATCGTCAAGATAAAGGATTTCGAAATAAAAAGACAATTCTATATAGTTCATCTTAAAAAGAAACAATTTACTCCACCTTCAGAGATTTTTTACAATTTTTTATTGGAAAGTCTAGCTAAAAGGGTTTGATTTTTTTCACCGAAGGAGTGGTTTTTTTCTTTTGGACATGCTTTTCCCCAAAAAGCACACTCTTTAACCATTTAAACCCGAACTGAAGCAATGCTAGGTCATCTTTTTTAATCTTTTTTAAAGTTTCCTCATCAACTTCAAAAATTTCGAGAAATTTAGAGTTAAAAATAAAATCTCTAAAGCGATCAGGGTTAGTGCTCACCATAAAGAAGAGTTCTATACTCTTTTCTGGAACTTCAATCGGTCCGAAAGACGCCTTTCTCATGATGATTTCAGCCCATTCCACGATAGGCTCTTCAGCCTCCGGTATCCCTTGAGATTGTCTGTATTCCTCAACAGTCATTTCTTTTCCGCTTTCAAGACCTTGGCAAAACCCTTCTTGCACCAGATAGTAAAAATCTTCGGTTCTTCTTTCATCGCGATTTCTAAAAAGACCAAACCCAAGAGGATAATACCTACAAGCCAGAGGCCGAACAGGATAGATGATACATCCACCCTCTTCAAGGAATGGGCAAGTTTTCTCGGCATCATCCCTCATTTTGAGCCGAGCTATAGGAAGTTCAGCTTTTGGCAGTAAAAAAGGCTCTGTGTAAAGTATTAAAAATTCATCGGTTGTAAGCTTCAAAAAATCGCGTATGCGAATTATATCGTAGGGCGTAAGGGGTAGGTATAAATCAGAACAACAGAGTTTAAAACATGGAACGTTTGGCTCGCAATGGAAGAGTATTTTAGATTTTCCGGTAAGCCTGATAGGCTGAATTATCTTATCAAATCCTCTTAAAGGAACTATTGGCTCCATGAACATACTCCTGTTAGTTTTTTGTTTGAATTAGGATAGATTATAAATTTCGTTTGTCAAGGAGGAATAGCAAATAAGTAATCCCAGAAGTCTACTCTCGAGGCGAAAGGATTAAAGAAACCTTTGTGTTTGCACGCAAATAATCTGTATTATTATCTGTTTACCTAACAGTCAATTTCTTTCTTCTTTCCAAAAAATATCCCCTCGGGGAATTCCCGAGGGGTAAAGTGGATAAATTAGCAACCCTCTACTTTTTTCTTCTTGGGCTTTTCTTCTTTCTTTGTTGCGTTGGCAGTAGCGTTGTCCTTCTTAGCATCTTTCTTCTCTGCTGCTACTGCAAACCCAACGCTACCAAAAGCAAAGGTCAAACCAACTAAAAGGGCTACGAGCTTCCTCATTGTTCCACCTCCTTAATGTTTTTTATTTTTTAACTTCAGCAAAAGCCTTCTTAATGTCTTCGTCCTTCACGTTCTTGTGGAGAGCCTTCTTAGCAGACTTGTTCCTTAAGAAATCAACGAGCTCGTCAGCGGACTTAGCCCCACTCTTCTTAATGTACTCGGCAACCTTGTCCATGCTCTTGTGACACTTTACGCAGGTATCAACCGCAAATACTGCGGTGCTTGAAAGGATAAGCCCGAGCATTGCTGCTAAACTCACTACCTTCTTCATAACCCACCTCTTCCTTTAAATTTTTTTTAATTTTATTTGGGGCTTATCTTTTGTCAAGCCCCAATATATATATTCAAAAGCCATGCCAATTTAAAAGACCCTATACTCTTTGTAAACCTGTGAGCCTCTGACAAAATTGCAATTTTTTAAAACGCCTTTACTTACAATTTTGTTAGGGATCCTAGCTCTTTTAAATATTCTGAAAGCCTCTCTTTTTTCCCCTTTAAACCGAACTTTTTACGTAGGCGTTTTCGGTAAAAATCAACGGCACTTTTACTTAGACCAAGGACCTTGGCAATCTCTTCCGAAGATTTCCCCTCTTTCACCAAAAGGGCAACCTGAGCTTCCCTAAGGCTTAATCCTGATAACGGATGATACTTCTTTGCTTCTTCAAAAAGCGCCTCCCTAACTTCCCTTTCCAGGTCTAAAAGAATGTTCTTTAACTCCGAAGGAAGATGGGGCATTATTAAACGGAAAAAAGGTATGATCTTATTTTCTAAAAGGGCATAAAATTTAAATTCCTTGCTTAAATTTTCGCTCGTTGAAACCCCTTTCTTTTCTGTCCCTTGGGCTAACCCTGACATTGTTGAATAGTCTTTGGGCATCTCCTGATGAACGACCGCTATTAGCCTGGGTTTTGTTGGTAAAGGAAAAATGGTTAAAAGATAGGGTTGAGAGAGACCTTCTATGTTTAAAGAGTATTGCATAGAAAAAACTTCACTTCTTTTATCTAAGACCTCCTTCAACCCCTCTAACACTTTTCGAGCCGTCTCATCCCCGGCATCTTTAGCCCTTTCGCATAATTCTAAATAGTTGTATCCGATGGTGTCTGGTCTGAAGAAAAGACCAGACTTTAACCCTTTATCGATCCATGCTCGGTTAACTTGAATGATTGTCCCCTTTTCATCGAGAAGGGCAATAAGACCGGGAAAGCCTTGAAAAAAGGCTTTACCTATAGCGGAACCATCTTTTTGCCTTTTTAAAGGTCCCTTCTTTGGGGAATCAACTCCCTTCTTTGGCATTTTGCTTAGAAGTATTCTCCGTAGGTTTTGGAACTAAGCTTATACAGAAGGTAATGCGAAATTTCCGCTACCACAGAATTCATCAATCTTTCCATTGCTTCCTCTGAATAATAAGCGACATGAGGCGTAAGGATAAAGTTCGGATAACGGAAAAGATAAAGAGTTTGAAGAGCTTTGGTTAAGACCTCTGGCGGGCAGACTTCTTTTAGAAAGCTTCCTTCAGTTAAAACCTTCTCGCCTTCAAAAACATCTAAAGCAACGCCCCCTTCAAGCTTTCCGTTTGCTAAAGCCCAGAGCAAAGCTGAGGTATCAACCACTGGACCTCGGGCTATGTTTATAAGCATCGCCTTATCTTTGACAAGCCTGATGTTTTCCAAGTTTATTAAATGCTTAGTTTCTTTGGTTAAAGGTACAGCAACAAAAACCACATCAGCAGAGGCTAAAAGTTGATCAAGACTAACATACCTTACTTTGTATAATTCTTCAAGCTTTTTATTAGGATTTAAATCGTAGGCGATAACTTCCATTCCTATTCCAAAAGCCAATCGGCAGATGTGCGAACCGATGTTTCCCGTTCCGATAACACCAGCAACCTTGCCAAATAGGTCAACCCCCATCAACCCCTCACGAGAAAAATCAAAATCTTTCATCTTGGCAACAGCAGTCCTAAGCCTCCTTGCAAGGGCAAACATAAGGGCAATGGCATGCTCAGCCACAGTAACGCTTGCATAAACCGGAACATTAGAAACCTCTATCCCCCTTCTCTTGCAAGCTAAAATATCTATATGGTCCATTCCGGTTGTTCGCGTAATCACAAACTTAAGGTTTTTCATTTTGTCAAGAACCTCTTCATCTACCACGGAATTCAAATAAATAACCGCAATTTCCGTGTCGCCATGCTCTATGCTACTTTCTTTGTTTAGAGTATAAGGAACAAAATTAACCTCAAAATCTTGAAACCTTTCCCCAAGCCTTTCTTTTAGCCGGCGTAGATACTCCTCCTTTTCCCAATCCTTGGCTTCAAAAAAGGTGATTACGCGGCTCATGGGCTACCCCCTGTTATTTATGGTTGCAAATACTTCTGTTTCTCCTTTGGGACCCACCATCTTTCAAGGTTGTAAGCTATGCCGATCGCTGAAGGAGAAACCCCTCGGAAGCGTTGATGAATGGCCTCAAGGCTGTAGGGGATGTAGAGAAAAGTATAAGGCTGGTCATCAGCCAAGATCTCCTGCACCCTGTAGTAGATCCTCTTTCGTTTTTCCTTGTCCAAGGTGTATCTTCCTTCTTCGAGCAACCTGTCAAGCTCTTCGTTTTTATAAGAGATAAAGTTTAAACCTGGAGGGTTTATCTTGCTTGAATGGAAGATGTCGTAGAGGTCTGGGTCAAGCCCGGTTGTCCAACCAAGGATAACTGCCTGAAATCTCCTCTTGTCGATAAACTGATGGATAAGAGTTGTCCATTCAACCACCCTTATGTTTACCTTTATCCCAATTTTGCTTAGCTCCTGCTGAACGACCTGAGCGGCAAGAAGCCTTGAAAGGTTCCCATGGTTGACAAGCAAAGTAAACTCAAAGGGCTTCCCATTTTTATAGAGCCATCCATCCTTGCCCTTAACAAAGCCAGCCTCTTGCAATAGGCTTAAAGCCTTATTTGGGTTGTAGGAGCAGGTTTTTTCAATCTCTGGATTGTAAAACCAAGCATCTGGCTTATATGGTCCGTAAGCGGGTATACCCTGCCCAAGGAGAGCACCTTCAACCACCTTCCTTTTATCTATGGCGTAGCATAGGGCAAGCCTAACCCTTTTGTCGGCAAAAAGAGGGTCCTTAAGATTGTATCCGATATAAGTATAACCGAAGGAAAGGTATTTGTAGACCTGAAAACGTTCTTTCAGTTCCCTATCCCTTTCTATGCGGAAGTATTGAAGAGGGGTTAAGGATATCCAGTCAACTCCTCCAGACCTTAGCTCGAGGAAAAGGGTCGTTGGGTCTGGAATAACCCTAAAAAGGACCTGGTCTAAGTAAGCTCTACCCTCGGAATATAGAGGATTAACCCCAAGCTTTAGGCTACTTCCCCTTTTCCATTCAACAAACCTAAACGGTCCATTCCCAACCGGTCTTTTACCAAACTCTCTTTGAATATAGCTTAGGTCTTTATCAGCTAAGAGATGGCGAGGTAGGACTACGAGATTTCCCCAGGAGATGAGGGCAAGGGCAAAGGGTCTTTTGTAGTAAACCCTAAAGGTATGGTCGTCTATCACCTCAAAGCGCTCTACCTCAAGGAAGTCGCTCGCGTAAGGGGAAGGGGTCTTAGGGTCAGTTATAAGCTTAAACCCAAATTCAACATCCCAAGCAGTGACAGGCACGCCATCCTCCCACTTAACATTTTTCTTTAGATAAAAGGTTATAACCCGCTGGTCCTTTGAAACTTCATACCTTTCGGCAAGGTCGCCAACGATAGATAGGTCCGGAGCATACTTAACAATCCCTCGGAAAATCAGCTCAGCAACCCTATGACTCATAACATCCGTTGCTAGCATGGGCACAAGGATGCTTGCATCAGCTATTGTCCCAACAACCAAAGCATCACCATAAGACGGGGTTTCTTTTGAAATTTCTTTAGCAAAGGAACCCGAACTCTCAACTAAATGCTCACGATAATTCACACGAAACAAAACCACTAACAAAAACAGGGCAACTAAACCTAAAAAAAGCTTCTTTCTCAAGGGCTAATTTCCTCCAAGAGGAAATACCTTAAGGGGCGTGTATTTTGGTCCAGTGGGACTAAGTTTACTCTCAAAAAGGATTACTTCTTGGACAGAAAAGCTTTTTCCCTTCAAAAATAGGGCTTTTTTTGTCAATTCTTGAACAAAATCATGATAGGCTGAACGGTCCTTTAGCTCCTTTAGCCTAAAAAGGGTGATGTGGGGATGAAAGTCCCTGTCTTCGAGCTTAAAGCCTTTTTTCTTAAAATCCTTGGAAAGCTCATGAACAAGCCTCTCCAAGGTGTTTGACCTTTCCTCACAGCCAAGGAAAACAACCCGAAAATCGCCCTTTTTGGGAAAGCCTGAAACCTCCGTCAAAAAAAGCTCAAAGCGAGGAAAGTCCTTTACTCTTTTTTCGCAGACCTTAACAATCTTTTCAACCTCCTTTTCAGGAAGGTTTCCGAAGAAAAAAAGGGTAAGGTGGAGGTTTTCCTCTTCTACCCATTTGAGGCGGGCAAAAGCTTGCTCTTCTGTCTTCAGCTTAGAAAGTTCTTTCTTTAAGCTCGAGGGCAAATCTATAGCGAGAAAGACCCTCACCATAAACTAAATACCTCCTTAGCATGTCAAGGGCGGTGTAGCTTGCAAGCTTCTGAACCCAGTTTCTCCCACCGCTAAACTTAAACCTAACGGATATGGCTTTAGAGCCTGTGCCAAGGGCAATGAAAACGGTGCCTACTGGAAGGTCATCGGTTCCACCAGTTGGACCAGCAATGCCTGTAGTTGCTAAGCTATAGTCAGCCTTGCTTTTTTCTAAGGTCCTTTTTGCCATCTCAAGAGCGGTTTCATGGCTATAAACAGTATGTTTAGCTATCGTCTCTTCGCTTACGCCAAGAACCTCAACCTTACTTCTTTCCGAATAGACTACAAAGCCCCTATCAAAGTAGTTTGAGCTCCCTGAAATGCTTGTAATTAAGCTTGCAAGCTGACCGCCAGTGCAGGACTCTGCTACAGCTACCCTTTGCCCTCTCTCAAGGAGTAGCTCCCCAACAAGAACAGGCAAAGTCTTATCTCCCTCGCCAAGGAATTCAAACTTAAATCTTTCTTTCAACGTTTCTTTCACTTTTTCTATGAGACTTTTTTGGGGTAGGACCCCTCGCTTCTCTCGGGATGATAAAATGGAGGCCTGCAAAATAAGCTTAACCTCCGGCCCTTCGGGATAGTAGCCAATTTCAAGCTCTTTTATTTCATCTCCCAAGGAATTTTGTAGAAATGAATTCAAGTCCGTCTCGTTTAGGTCAAAAAACTTAAGGATGGCAAGTTCACTTCTATCCTCTGCTTTAATATTTAAAAGCTCTGGCAAAACTTTATTCTTTAGCAAGGCTTCAAACTGAGAAGGGACACCAGGGAGGAAAAAGACGGGCTTTTCTTTTACCAAAAGCTTAAAACCGGCCATGGTAAGGTCTTGAGAAAGAAGGATGCTTCCTTTAGGAAGAAGAGCTAGCTTTCTTGCCATCTCAAAGGATTTGGCGTATTCTCTGTTTTTCTGTAAAGCGGAGAGCACTTCAGCCCTTTCTTCGAGCTCAAGGTCAAAGGCTTGGGATGCCGCAAGCACAGTTAAATCATCGTCCGTTGGACCAAGCCCTCCTGAAACTATGATAAAATCATACTCATCAACAAGCCTCTTAAGCGCCTTGACGATTAGAGGAATATCATCCGGTACAACCACTACCTCACCAAGCTTAAATCCATAAGCTTGAAGAGCCTCTCCCGCAACCTTGGCGTTCTCATTGATGACCCTCCCATAGATGAGCTCATGACCGATGCAAAGCAGAGCTGAAAGCATGAAAACCTACCAAAGGTGGCTTTTAAATATGATAATAAGAAAAAGTATTAAAGCGGTCAAGAGACCAGCCGCAAGGTCATCCATCATGATCCCAAAACCACCCTTCATCCTCTCAAGCCTTCTTATAGGCGGGGGCTTCCCAATGTCTATTATCCTAAATAGGATAAAGGCGAGGGCAAAGTCAAGAAGGCTTTTTGCCACAAAAACCGAAAGATAGGAGCCAGCTATCTCGTCAATTACGACCTCATCGGGGTCCTCATCTTGAAGAGCTTTGCTCGCAACTTCTGCGGTGATGATGCCTAAAAGCATGAGTAGAAAAAAGACTATTAGCTTGATGCCAAAGGATAGGTCTTTAGTTAAGTAGGCAAGGATTATTCCTTCAAGGGAGCCAAGGGTCCCTGGCATGGGTGGAATAAACCCAACACCAAGCCCTGAGGCTAGAACTAAGCTAACCCTTTCTGAAAGGGTCCTTTTTAAGCTCCCTTTCAAACTCCTCAAGCCTCCCTTGTTCAATCAGGGACTTCAAATAAAAAAGGTAGACCTTAAGCTTAAGCCTATCTTCCTCGTTCATGGAACTAAGCCTTGAGGTAAGCTCAGCCTCTTTTTCTTTGTATTTTTGCAGGGCTGAGCTTTTTAAAGCTGAAAGGGTCTTATCAAGCTTCTCGTTTAGGTCTTTAGCTTCCTTGGCTAAGGTTTTTAGTTTTTTTTCAGCCTGAAGATAGAGCCTTTCTGCGTAGAGTTTCTTGGCTTCTTGCCACTCCTTTTCAAACCTTGCAAACTCATCGGGCAAATACTTTTCTACCCCTTTTGCCTTAAGGGCTGAGATTGCCTCTTCCACTTCTTGGTGAAGGAAAGTAGGTTTGGGATGAAGCTTAACCCATCTTCCAATAAGGGGTGCATCAACAAACATCACCTTTACCCTTTCAAGGGAGGCATCCTTAAAGTCAGAAAGACGCCCCTTTATGACGTCATCGCATCCTGAGAGTAAAAGTAAAACAAGGAGAAGGCTCAAGCACTTAAGCCTATTATTTCTCTGACCCATCTTGAGGTCCATTACTTTGCTTACCCTCGCTTAAAGGCAAAACCTTAGCTTCTTTAAGAAGAGGAATGAGGCTTTGACATATCTCATCCCATTTAGCCTGCCCTTCCTCTACTTTATCCATAAACTCTTCAAGAGACCGGGTAAACTCTTCAGACACATAGAAAGGATACCGGGAAACCAAGTATTCATAAACCTTTTTCCCAAGAGGAGTAGGAATGAGCCCCCCTGTTTTTAGCTCATAGATGTAGCGCCTGGCAAGAAGGGTAGAGACGATCTCCGCATAGGTTGACGGCCTCCCAAGCCCCCTCCTTTTCATCTCTTGAATGAGCGTTCCTTGGTTGTAAAGGTAGGTTTTTGGAATGGCTTTAAGCTCGGCTGCAAGCTCCTTGAGCAAGATTGACCCTTCAACATCGCCCAAAAGAGGCTTAAGAGCCTGGATTTTACTCCAAATGCGGTCAAAGCCAGAATCCAAAACCTCCCACACCACTTCTTCTTGCCATTCATAGGAGGGCACTTTAAAGGTGAGCTTTGCCTTTCGGACTTTTGCTTTTTTCATCTGGCTTGCCATAAATCTTCGAAAGATAAGGTCGTAAAGCCTAAAGCTATCCCGAGCATTCTTAAAGCTTAAGAGTCCATGAGCCACCCTAAGCTTTATCTCGGCAACATCCCAAGGGTTTGTTGGTCTAATGCCTTCGTGGGCACCAGGGGAAGTCCACTCCCTTGGATAGAAATACTCTTCACCAAAATTTTGAGTAATGTAGGGTTTGGCAACTTGGAAACGCCCTACCTCAGAAATCCTTGTAGAATCCGTGCGGTGATAGGTTATCAATCCTAGCTCGAAGAGTTCCTGAAGAAGGGACATGGTATGAGAGGTAGAGAACCGTAAGAACTGAAAGGCCTCTTCAAGAATAGTATCCGTAGTGTATGGGGGTGGGGGTGAAACTTCGTCCTCAAAAAACTCCTCGACCTTTAAAGTTAAACCATCTTTCAGCTCCTCAAAAACCCTTTTAGCGAGAGCTTCCTCTTCAAAGTCGTGATAAAACTTCGTCTCCCCGATGGTAAAGGTAAGGCGGTATTTGTTCTGTTTAGCCTCTTCTGCCCTTTTTATCACCCAGCCAAGGACAGGGGTCTGAACCCTTCCTGCAGATAGGGTATGCTTATTGAAAGCCTTCCAAAGCTCCTGAGAAAGGGTAAAGCCTACCCATCTATCGGCAACTCTTCTTGCAAGTTGAGCCTTAACCCGGTTTAGGTTAAACTCTTGAGGAGCGGATAAGGCAGCACGCAAGGCTTTAGGAGTTACTTCGTGAAACTCTAAACGCTTGATTAAGCTCTGGAAGGGACGAAGGCTAACGAAGAGGTCATAGGCAATCTTTTCTCCTTCGGCATCAGGGTCAGAAGCCACAAAGATGCCATCCACGCAATAGGAAAGCCTCCTTAAATCCTCGATTATTTCCCACTTATCAAAGATGTCTTGTTTGTCTTCTATCTCATCATCTACAAGCTGGTCTCCTGTTTCTTTGTCCAATTTTATGCTGTCAAATATGGGGTAGAAGTGACCGTTTTCCGGCAATACTCCGAAGATGCCCGTCCTTTTGACAAGATTGTAAACATGCCCAAGGGAGGCACAGACAGATAAAAGCGTGTTCTCAAGAGGAATTTCATAGACTACGATGGTGTTTAGACGCCGAACGCTTGGCTTCCCAAAAAAGTTGGCGATAGTCTTTGCCTTGTGAGGAGACTCTACGATGAGAAGATAATTCTTAAAATCAAACTCTCTTGTCTCAAGGCTTGTTCGTTCCTCTTCAACCTTCTTGAGAAGGGAGACTGCTTCCTCCTTGGTTATCTGTTTAAGGCGTGGCTCCTCACCAAGATAAAAACGGAGCCTCTTTTCAAGACTTCGCAGAGCCTTAGGGCTATCAACGAGAATTATAGACAATCCAGGGAGTAAGCCCTTAGCTGTAAGTCGTGAGACCCTTCCTGAACCCTGAAGGTAAACTTGAGCGTTCCCCACAACCAAAGAGGGACGCCCCTCTTCATCAACGGTGAGATAAACCTCTTCCCTTTGGTTCAAAGCAGAGATAAAAGCGGGATTGCTCAATCTTTCTTCAAGAAAGCCCTTAATCTGTAAAACCCTCTGATATAAGCCTTCATACTGAGGGAGCTGCTCGGGCTTCATGGTAAGGTAGCGTTTGAGATAGGAGATGTAAGAGAGAGCTTTTATTCGCTCCTCCTCCGTCTCAAAAAGGGGCATAAGGTTAAGGAGTAGGTTGTAAAGATGGGAGGGCGACTCTTCAAGGACAAGGCGGTCCTTTTCTTTGCTTAAGGGAAGAAGATGCTTTGGAACGCCAACGAAAATGGCATACTTTAAGGCAAAGGGAAGGTCTATCCCCCGAAGAAGAGGATTAGAAAGATGGGAAAGCCCAACCGCTACATCAACCTTGCCTTCTCGAAGTGCCGAGAGCAGTTCTTCTTCCTTCAAGGAAAGATAGGATGCGCAGTTTATGCCCTTTTCTTTTAAAAAAGCTTCAGCAAACTCAACACCCTCCCTCCCGAAAGATTCTTCAACAAAAACAAGCCCGCCTTGACCAAGACTTAAGCAAAGTTGAGCTGCCTCATTAAGTAGATAGGATAAAGCATTTTTTTTGTCGGATGGGACCTCACACAAAATATAGGTATCTTCCACCTTTCTTAAGGTCGAGACAAACCTTGTTATCTCAAAACCAAGAAGGTTTCTAAAAAGCAAGACCCGGTTAGTCTTTGGTCTTAGTGTTGCTGAGGAAACTATAAGCTGTTTATGCTTCTTCTCATGCCTTTTTCGGATCTTCTGTAGGCTTTCAAAATCCTCCTCTTCTTTGTCTCGTTTCAAGGCAAGGGCTATCTCCTCATCGGTAAAACCAAGAAGCTTAAAAAGTTGCTCAACATTCTTTCCGCTCTTTAGCAGAGAATCTACATCATCGATGAAGAGCAAAGAAAAATCAAGGTTTTGAAGGAGCTCAAAATTCCTATGCAAAAAGTTAAGCGTGCAGATAAAGACATCAAACTTCCCTTCAAAAAGTAGCTCCTTTTCCTTGTTGTGTCCTTGGTAGGAAAGGATCCGTTTGGACTTGATTCTGGTTGAGGTTGTTCTATCAAGCATGGTCCGAAGTCTTTCTTCCACTTGTGAGACAAGCATTTTTGTGGGAACGATGATCATAGATTTTCCGTGAGCTAGGAGGCAGGCAAGGAGCCCGAAGGTGGTTTTTCCTGTGCCAGTTGGGGCAAGGATAGCAAAGGATTCTCCCAAAAATAGCCTCTTTGCCCAGTTGACCTGGAGAGAAGAAGGCTTACTTTGAATTATCTCCTGAAAGAGCTCTCGAAAAATCCTTACTTTTTCTTCAACATGAAGAAGGGTCTTAAGCTTTTCTAAAGAATTATTCTTTTTAAGATGAAGGAGAAGACTTTCAATGTCCCGATAAGTTACATCCTCAGGTAGGCATTTTTCGCAGGGTAAACCCTTGGAGAGCCGTTCATCAGAAATTAAACCCCCGCAGTTTGGGCATCCATGAGCTATGTAAAAAAGCATGTTTTATAACATAAAGGAAAAATAAATCTTGCCAAGGGTCAAGGTAAAAAAAGCTCTCTCTCTAAACGCTTCCTAAGGAAGAAAAAGATAAGGAAGACTAAGAGAGTAAAACCAAGGGCAATAAATATCTTTTTGGGGTTGCCTTCATAGATTAAGTCTCCCTGAAGGGCCATGAGAAAAGAGGTTGGAGCCCGTCCTAAAACATTTGCAGTAATAAAACTTGGGTAGGAGACCTTTAAAAGTCCAAGCAAATAGTTCAGCACATCCTTTGGAGACCCAGGTATAAGGTAGGCTAAAAAAAGACCAAACAGCCCTCCCCGCTCGACCAATCTTTTGACCTTAAGAAGTATCGTGCTATCTTTTAGGCGGTTCTCAAATCGTTTCCTAAAAAACCGGGCAATCAAATAGGCAAGGCTTGAGCCGATAGCAGTCCCTGTAAGATGAAGGATAAAACCAAGCTTTGCCCCGAAGATAAACCCAGCAACAAGCCCTGCCTCACCAGGCAAAGGAGCAATAACTATCTGAAGGGCTTGAAAGAAAATGTATATAAGAGCGCCTAAATAAGGATTTTCTTCTGCTATTTGCCTTAAAAATTCCCTATCGTTCCAAAGGTTAACCAAAGTCTCGACCATCAAACAACCCTAATCCCTGTCACCCCGAGCCTCCCTTTTGTCAACCCGAGGCGTTAGCCGAGGGGTCTCACCTACAAAAAGAATCTCCATAAGGTCATATAGATGTCTAATCTTTACCAAATTTAGGGAGGTTTTGCTCTGAAGCCCGCGGTAATCGGCAAGAAAGGCTTGAGTAAAGCCTTTTTTTTCTGCTTCTTTAAGCCTCTGGGTGAGGTTTAACACTGGCTTTACCTCCCCTTTAAGCCCGATTTCTCCAAGGTAGACTGTTCCCTCGGGCAAGGGTTTATCAAGGTATGAGGAAAGGATGGCTACCGCCACAGCAAGGTCAGACGCCGGATCCCGAAGGGTTAGCCCTCCTGCAACTTTCACGAATACATCCTGCTCCCTTAGGGGAAGACCAAGCGTCTTCTCAAGGATTGCGCAAAGAAGCGTAAGCCGGACATGGTCTATCCCTACCGCTTGTCTTCTTGGGACGGCTAAAAAGGTCTTGATGGAGAGGGCTTGCACCTCAACAAGAAGAGGTCTTGTTCCTTCAAGGGCGCAAAAAACGGCTCCCCCTCCCCTTGGCAAGAAGAGGTCTTCATACTCCTGATGGGGCTTTAGTCCCTCTTCAGTCATAAGGAAAACTCCTATTTCGTTCACCGAACCAAAGCGGTTTTTCACCGCTCGAAGAAGCCGATATTCGCTTTCTTTTTCCCCCTCAAGATACAAGACCACATCTACCAAATGCTCAAGGACCTTTGGTCCAGCTATCAGCCCCTCTTTAGTGATGTGACCTATAGTCCATACGGTTATGCCCTTTTCCTTGGCAAGACGCATAAGGAAGTTTGCGCACTCCCGCACCTGAGATACGCTCCCCGGAGAGCTTGAAAGCTCTTCAAGATAAACCGTCTGAATGGAGTCCACAAAAAGGTATTGAGGGTTTATCTCTTCAATGACCTCAGGAAGTAGGCTCAAGTTTGTTTCTTGACAGAAGTAAAAATTAAGGTTTACGCCCAGGCGTTCGGCACGGAGCCTCACCTGCTCCGGAGACTCTTCAGCGGAAAGATAGATAACCCGAAAACCTTTATCGGTAAGCAGGCCAGCAACCTGGGTAAGAAGGGTAGACTTTCCGATGCCAGGGTCTCCGCCAAGGAGGATAAACGATGAGGGCATAATGCCCCCTCCCAGCACATGGTCAAGCTCGGAAATCCCGGTTAAAACCCTTTCCCTTTTTTGCCCTACAACCTCGGCTAAAGAAAAAACCTTAGGTTTTTCTGAAGAAGACCGGCGAGCCTTTTTTGAGCTTGCAGAGGGTTCCTTCTCTTCTACGAAGCTATCAAAGCTTCCGCAGGATGGGCACCTCCCAAGCCATTTCAAAGACTTATATCCACATTCCTGACAGTAGAAGCTCATCTTCCAACACCTACATAAACTCCTCTCCAAATGCTGTATACCCTTTTCTTACCATAAAACTCATACTGGACCGTTTCAAGATGGATTGGGCTCTCAAGATAAGCCGGTTTATCCGTCCATTTTTTCACCAAAAGAACCTCTTTCCCTCTTAGCGTTTCCGCATCCCTCCAAATGTGATATTGATTTTCAGGCTCACTCCCCTCCTTAACTACATAAACCTTAGGCTTATCCTTAAGGTAGAAGGCAAGCCAGCTTGCCGACTCTCTTCCTGAGGTTAAAAGAGGTATATCCTTCCGATAATACTTCTCTACAGCCTTGGCAAGCTCCTTCCCACCATAGAACTTAAAAAGAGACCTTGCTACCTCCGGACCAAACAGGTCAGGCTTTTTGGGTAGGGCAAGAATAGCCAAAAACAAAAAGAAGCAGATGATAAGATTTAGTATGACAAGCCTAAGATAGATTTGTCTTGATATGGCTAAGGCTATGGTAAAAAAATAAGCGGAAAGAAAAAAAGGGGCAACCCAGTTTACATTCATCTGAAGGACAAGGCTCAAAGGGAGTAAACCCAAAAGGGGTAAAAAGGAAAGGATGAACAAAAAGTTTATTAGCTTAAACTGAAAAAGCTTATCATCAGGGATGGGAAGCTTCTTTGTCCTAAAAAATCTTACTAAAATCTTAACGTAACGAAAGGAAAAATAAAAGAATAGGGTGATAAGAATTGGTCCGTAAAGGAAAAATACTCCGGAAAAAAATTCTGCTACTTCCTTAAGAGTAGGGAATAGCCTTGATAAGGTTTCCTCTGTATGTTTTATCATGACTAATCCATGCTTTAAGTTCCATAAGAGGTTTGGCAGAAACAAAATAAAAGGAAGTAAAACCCAGACTAAAGTTTGCTTACTTTTCAGCAAATCCCGCTCAAAGAGAAGAAGGTAGAAAAGAAAAAGAGCCGAAAAGGCGAGCATGGTTTGCTTGGTTAAAAGACCAAGACCTATTGAAAGCCCAAGGTAGAGGGCTGAAAGGTTATTTCTCTTTTCTAAAAAGTAAGCTCCAAAAAAAAGGCTTGCTATCCAGAAGAAAAAGAGGGGTGGGTCGATGGTCATGATAAAGCTATAAATAGTAAGGATGGGGGTAAAGCAGAGGGTAAAAAGGATAAGCCTTACTCTTAGTCTATCAAAGTATCTGTAAAAGAAATACATGGCAAAAAGGAGGCTAAAAACGCGAAGAAGGACTGCGCCCACTCTTACTCCAAACTCGGTGTCTTCGAATAGGCTCGTTGTCAGTCTTATAATCCAAGCAACCATGGGAGGCTTGCTGTAGTAGCCAAAATCAAGAGCCCTACTCCAGTCCCAATAGTAAGCCTCATCATAAGAGAGAGGAAGGTTTAACTCCCCAAGATAAAGGACAAGAAATGTGCTATAGAGCCAGAGGAAAAAACCTTCCTTGCTTACCAGAAAGTCAAGAAACCCCTTTTTAGAGCCTTCTCCCATAGTTTTCCTTAATTCTTCCTGAAATAATTCCCAAAAATATTCCTAAAATACTTCCAAAAAAGAAGCCCCCCAAGACATCAAAAGGGAAATGGTGCCCTAAGTATACCCTTGAAAGACCAATAAGGATAGCTGTCGGAAGTGTCAGAAATAAAGTCTGTCTCCTCAGAAAAAAGTTATAAACCGTTAAAAAGCCAGCGTTTGTGGCATGGCAAGAAGGAAAGGAGCGTGTCTCCTTGTTTATTGGTTTTTCAAGAAAAATAAACTTTCCTTCAGGAGTAAAGTAGTAGACCCTTTCAAGGCTTGCAAAGGGGCGCTCCTTTCCAAAGATGGGTTTTAGGATGTGGCTACAGCTATAATCAGAAGCGCCATAGCCCAAGACAAAGAATGAAAAAGCAATAGCTATAGCACCTATATTTTTTTTCCATGCTAAAGGGAAGACAGCTACAAAAAAGGCAAATAGGAAGATTAAAAAGACGTATGGGCTCGTGAAAAAAGGCAAAATGGCATCAAAAAATGGAGAACGCGCGTGGTTTATCAAGTAAAAAAGTGCTATGTCAAAGCTTTCCATTGTAGAATTTATTATACCTCATGAGGGCTATCTTTTCACCTTTTCAGGCTTACTTGACAGCAAGCTCAACCAGGTTTAACTTTAAATCATGAGTGTCAACAAAGTTATCCTCGTTGGTAGGCTTGGGGCAGACCCTGAGATCCGCTATACCCTTGAAGGAAAGCCTGTAGCCACAATGCGCATTGCCACGAATGAGGTTATAAACCGTCGAGGAATTAAAGAAACCCTCACAGAATGGCATAGGGTGGTTGCCTTTGGAAGGCTTGCCGAAATCTGTGGAGAATACTTAAAAGTTGGCACTCAAGTTTATCTTGAGGGAAAACTAAGAACAAGAAAGTTTGAAGACAAAGAAGGAAGGGAACGCTACATTACCGAGGTTGTAGCTACAAACCTAAAGATCCTTGATAGAAGGGAAAATTCCAACAAACCAGCCGAATTCAAAAGCAAAGAAGGAAAGAGCAAACCAGATAAAGACGAACTCATTGACCTTTCCGAGGACTTTTCAAACTTTGAAGAGGACGACCTTCCTTTTTAATTAGATTATTTAATTAGATTAGTTACTTAATGAACTCTTTTCTCGGCAGTCTCTTCAACTTCTTCTAAAACAAAGTCTACTTCTTCTAAAGCAGGCTCATCAAGCTCGAAGATTTCTCGGATTAGACTCACAGCAAGCCTTCCCTCCTCGTGATAGCCTTCCTTCAAAAACTTTATGGGATAGTAGAGGATCTTCCGAACTAAAGATTGAGTAAGCACCTCTAAGGCTTCTACTTCATCTGGTGAGAGGTTTCGCAGACGCTTAAGCGTTTTTTCAAGCTCCTTTTTGCGAATAGCCTCTATCTTCTCAGTGAGCCTTCTTATGGTTGGATGAAGGCTTAGCTCTGCAAGCCAACGCTTCATCTTAAGCACTTCTTCTTCAATGATAGCCTGAGCTCTCAGGGCTTGCGCTTGCCTATGTTTGAGGTTCTCAGCTACCACGGCTTGAAGGTCGTCAATGTTGTAGAGATAAACATTCTCTAAGGAGTTTACCTCAGGCTCTACATCCCTTGGGACGGCAATGTCAATGATAAAAAGGGGACGGTATTTTCGAGCCCGAAGGATGCTTGCCACAAGGTCTTTAGTTACGACAAACCCTTCAGCACCCGTTGAGGAGATCACAATGTCTGCTTGGGTCAGAACCTCTTTGAGCTCAGAAAGATGATAGGCTTTTCCTTTAAACTTCTCGGCAAGCTCAACTGCCTTAGCAAGGGTGCGGTTGGCAATAAGGATTTTGCTTGCCCCATGGGCTAAGAGATGGTTGCAGGCAAGCTCAGCCATCTCCCCTGCTCCAATAAGGAGAACTGTTTTATCAGAAAGGCTCCCAAGGATCTTTTTGGCAAGGATGACCGCCGCATAGCTTACTGAAACGGCACCGCTTCCGAGACCGGTCTCCGTCCGGACCCTCTTTGCCGTAAAGAAACACCGATGAAGTAGCTTGTTCAAAAAAAGCCCCGTACTCTTGTACTCAAGAGCTTTTCTATAAGCATCTTTCATCTGCCCAAGGATCTGCGGCTCACCAAGAACCATGGAATCAAGCCCGCAAGCCACCTCAAAAAGATGCTTTACCGCAAGGTCATCCTCATAAACATAAAGGTAGTTTGTAAGCTCCTCTTGATTGATTCCTGCAGAACCTGCTAAAAACTTCTTAAATTCTTCTAAAAACTTATCCTTTGCTTGATTCTCGACGACCACGCAGAATTCAACTCGGTTGCAGGTTGAAAGAAAGAAGGCTTCCTTGAACAAACCCTTAAGCCTTTCTCGCAGAAGTTGAAGAGGGTGCGGGTTTGCCTTAGCAAAGGAAAGCTTTTCTCTAAGCTCAACTGGAGCTGTTTTATGGTTTAGCCCAATAAGAAGTATAGCATAATCAGCGGGCATAGGTGTGGAACCCCTTTTCATAAAGATTAATCACAAGAAAAGAAAGAATGAAGAGGGAGCTACATATGGCAAACATGTAGGCAAGTTTTCTCCCCCTCCAGCCAATAAGCACCCTTTGATGGATCATGGCTGAGTAGATTAGCCAAAGGACTAAAGATAAAACCTCCTTGGCAGACCACCTCCAGTAGTCCCCGAAGCTAAGCTCGCTCCAGATGGCACCGCTTATGATTCCAAGGGATAAAAAAAAGAACCCTTGGTAGAGACACCTCTCGCTTATCCTTTCTAAGGAATCAAGCGGAGGAAGCCTCTTAAACAGAAAGCCGAAGCTTTTCCTCTTCAAAGCTCTATCTTGTAGAATATACATCAAGGACGAGACAAACCCAAGCAAAAGAAAAGAATGAGAAAGAAGAGAAGATATCGCATGAACGGGAAACCAAAGGGAACGAAGAAGAGGTGTGAAGGGCGATTCTCGGGGCTCAAGAAATATCCCTAAAAGGAAAAAGGTTATGGGTAAAGGAAGAAAAAAGGCACCAAGGCTATAGGCTTTTATCTTCCCAAAGACTATGGAAAGGTAAGCTAAAACAAGCGTCCAAGAAAAAAAAATAAGAGTATGATTAAAGGTAAAAGGGGTTCCTTGCCAAAGGTCAAGGGATAGAGCTCCTACATAAAGGGTATGAATGATAAAGCCTATTAAAGTAGTTCCGAGGGCAAGTCTATAGGCAGTCTTTTCAAGCGTTTTAAGATAAAAAATGAACCCTATGAAGGAAACACCGTATATAACCGGAACTAATACCTTTAAAAAGTTCATTCCGTTTTAGGTCTTTTTCTCACGATGTATACCGAGCATGGAGCAAAGGCAGAAACCTTGCTTGCAGTGCTGCCAAGGGTATACCTAATAACATCAGGTCTTGTCCCCCTTGCTCCCATAATAAGAAGGTCAGCAGAAACCTTGTTTACATAGTTTAAAATGGCTTCAGCTACGGAATAATCCTCTAAAAGGATGGCTTCGCTCGGAACATTTTGAGGAAGAAGGCTTTTTCCTTCTTCAAGGAGTTTTTTTCCCTTTTCCTTAAGGATTGAAACCTCTTCCTTTTCCATGTCTTCCCGTTTGGCAACCACATAAAGAAGATGAACCTTGTCATCTTTCCCTTCAAGAAACTTGGGTAGCTGGCGTAAACCCTCCTTTACATCCTCTGAACCATCATAGGCTACCACTATTACCATGGCTACCTCCGTGTATTTATGTTTTATTGTAAAAATTATATCATGTCTTCAATCTAAGGCAAATTAAAAATTCTTTGTTGCCCTTTGCTCCGAGGATAGGGCTTTCAACAACGCCAAGGGGTTCAAAACCAAGGTCCTTGGCAAACTCCCAGATTTCGTTAACCACCTTAAAATGAAGCTTCGGGTCGCGAACAATTCCTTTTTTTACCTCCTTTGGAGAAAGCTCAAACTGTGGTTTGATAAGAGCTATTATCAAACCGTTATATTTTAGCAGTTCTTTAAGGGCTGGAAGGACCTTTTTTACTGAAATGAAGGAGACATCAACGGTGATCAAGTCCATCTTTTCAGGAAAGTGAGAAGGAGTAAGATACCTTGCGTTTATCCCCTCTAATATTACAACCCTTGGGTCTGCTCGAAGCTTAGGATGAAGAAGCCCTTTCCCCACATCAACAGCATAGACCCTTTTTGCCCCTCTTTGGAGAAGACAATCGGTAAAGCCACCAGTTGATGCGCCAACATCTAAGCAGATAAGCCCTGATGGGTCAACCTCAAAGAAGTTTAAAGCCTGCTCAAGCTTTAGCCCCCCTCTTGAGACATAGGGGAGGTCTTCTTCTACTTTAAACTCAGCAGAAGGGGGAAGGTTTTGACTTGGCTTTGAGACGCGATGAAAATTTTTTCCGTCAAGGCTATAAAAGACCTTGCCAGCAAGGATTAAAACCTTAGCCTTTTCCCTGCTTTCAGCAATACCTCTCTCAACAAGAAGAAGGTCAGCTCGAGTTTTTTTAAGAGGTCTCGAAGTCACGCTCAAGTGTGATCATAGAAATGCGGGTTTTCCCTTGCTTTTTGATAACCTCTATCCCCTTTTTGATTAGATTAATCAGTAAAGTTTCAGGGATGTCTCGTTTAGGATTAATTTCCTTAGGATTGTAAGTCAGAACAACCACATAAGGACCATGATATTTGGGAAAGACCTTTTTTAGATGTTCTTCTATTTTTCGATAAAGTTTTCTGGCAACGACCATCGCCCCGTTAGAAGGTGTGTGGGGAAGAAGAACAAACATCCTTCCATCATTTTCATAGGATAACAAATCGCAACGCCTAAGAGAAATCTTTAACTCCTCTCCAAGGGCTTTTATGACCCCTATCTCCCCCTCAAGCCCAAACTTCTCCTTAAGCTTTTGGCTAACATCAAGGTCGATAAGAAGAAGGCTAAAGGGATAGACATATCTTCGAGCCCTTATCAACTCCTCTTTTAACCTACGCATAAAGTAAGGAAAGGAGTAAAGCCCTGTTTTTTCGTCTAACAGGCTTTCCTTTTCTAAACGTTCAAGCAAACGAAAGTATTTTTCTAAGAGTTCTTCCTTTTCTTTTAAAAAAACAAACCTTGTCTCTTCGTATTTTTTCAGTAATTCCTTTAAATCTAACTCCTCTTTCTTTTGAGCTTCCTCCAACTCCTTAAGTCGCCTTTCCTTTTCCTTCTCGTATTCACTAAAGGTTAAAAGCTTGTGCTCATCAAGATTAAAGACCTCAAGAAAATTGTTTGCTACTTTAGGAAAGACCTCTTTGAAGGCTTCAAGTTCCTCTTCGCTAAAGAATTCTCGAGAGATTTCTTTGAACTTAGCAAAACGCTCCTCCCGGTTGTGGGTGAAAAAGCTCCCTACTCCATGGTCAACCATCCTGAGTATCTTTAAATCTCTATGAATGTCAGGAGGCAAAAAATCCTCCGGGTCTTGGTGATGATACCTAAGGTTCAGGATGAACCTTCGAGGAAGGGAAAACTGTTCAAAGTATTCAGCTCCAACCTCCGCATGGTTTACCCCAAAGACCTCTTCCTCCGCTTCAAATATAGCCTTATCAAGGCGTCTTCTTTTTAGAACTTGGAGATAGGCTTGAGGATTAGCAAGATAAAGTAGGATTACTCCATAGTCCATAAGCAAGCTTGCCGGAAAAAGATGAACTGGGAAGGGTTCTATCAAGTCAGAAAGGAAGGTCGCAAAGACAAGGTTTGATAAAGCCCTTGCCCAGAAAAGTCTAAAATTAAACTCGGTAAAGGTTTGCCTGGTTAATAGTTTAGATAGATAACCAAGGACAAGGTTTTTAGCAAGGGTGTCCCCAAGGATTAAGATAGCAAGCCTAATAGATGTTACCGGAGGAGCATCTTTTCTATACTTTGGAGAGTTTGCTTTGTCAAGGATAAACTGCTTAAGTTCAGAAGTTTCTTCAACAAGCTTCCAAAACTCTTCTTCTGGTTTAAGAAGGTAGGTTTGAAGTATCTTTACCCCAAGCTCAGGAAAAGAAGGAACCCCTTTTCCCTCTCTTTGAAAGAGCTCTTCAAGCTTGCCCATAGCTAAAGTTAAATGTAAAATAACGATTAAACAAGATTATTTTATTCAAGCTTTAAAAACAAACAAGAACTTTTTTAGCTTAAGGAGGAGGTTATGGTTAATGACCTCAAAGGGCAGATGCTCGAGATAGCGAAGAGGGCAAAAATTGTTTGCCCCACCTTGGCTAAACTCTCAACGGAAACAAAAAACAGCGTGTTAAGAGAGGTAGCGAAAAGGTTAAGGGAAAAGAAGGAAGAGCTAAAGGAAATAAACTCTCAGGATGTAGCCCAGGCCCTTACCTTAGGGCACACCAAGGCTTTCATCGATAGGCTAACCCTAACGGACAAAGTAATAGAAGGCATGGCCAAAGGGCTTGAGGAGGTGGCTCTTCTTCCCGACCCTGTAGGGGAGATTGTGAAGATGTGGAAAAGACCAAACGGGCTTCTTGTGGGGAGGATGCGCATCCCCCTTGGGGTCATCCTTCTTATCTATGAGAGTAGACCTAATGTGACCATCGATGCTGCAGGACTATGTTTTAAGAGCGGAAACGCGGTAATCCTTCGCGGAGGCAAAGAATCCCTTAGGTCTAACCTTGCTTTAGCTGAGGTCTTTAGAAGCGTTCTGCGGGATTTTGGGTTGCCTGAGGATGCGGTGCAGGTTGTTCCCACCCCTGAACGGCAAGCCATGGAATACCTCCTCGAGCTTGAAGACTACATCGACCTTGTCATCCCAAGGGGTGGTGAAGGATTAATCAGGTTTGTGGTTGAAAAATCAAAGATCCCGGTCATCAAACACTATAAAGGGGTCTGCCATGTTTATGTTGATGACGAGGCAGATTTAGAAAAGGCTATCAAAATCTGCGTTAACGCTAAATGCCAAAGACCGGGTGTCTGCAACGCCATGGAAACGCTCTTAGTGCATGAAAAGATAGCTCCGGAGTTTTTACCAAGGCTTGCCAAGGAGTATGAGGCTTTTGGTGTTGAGCTAAGGGGTTGCCCAAAGACCCTTTCCATTCTACCGAATGCCAAGCCAGCAACCGAAGAGGACTGGTCCGCCGAGTATCTTGACTTAATCCTTGCCGTAAAGGTAGTTTCTTCCCTCGACGAAGCCATAAAGCATATCTCCAAATACGGAAGCAACCACACCGAAGCCATCGTTACAGAAAACTACACCAAAGCCATGAAGTTTATTCAAGAGGTTGACGCAAGCTTAGTTTTGGTCAACGCCTCTACAAGGTTTAACGACGGTGGAGAGCTTGGGCTCGGGGCAGAGATCGGCATCTCAACGACCAAGCTTCATGCCTATGGACCGATGGGGCTTGAGGAACTTACCACCACGAAGTTTATAGCCTTTGGTAATGGGCAAATCCGAACCTAAAATAGGTATACTTGGGGGGACCTTTGACCCCCCACACCTTGCCCATCTTCGCATCGCTGAAGAAGCAAGAGAAGCCTTTTCGCTCAACGAAGTCTGGTTCTGCCCAGCCTTTGACCCACCACACCGTAAAGAAAAACCAAAAGCGGACTTTGAAGAAAGACTTCACATGACAAGCCTTGCAGTAGCAAATAATCCTGCCTTCAAAGTTATCGACATTGAAAGAGGGGAAAGCCCATCCTACACCATTATTACTCTCCAAAAGCTAAAAAAGCTCTTCCCTCAAGTGAATTTTTATCTGATAATCGGCTGGGATTCCTTTCTTGAGCTTTCCTCGTGGCATCGCTATCAAGAGCTTATAGACTACGCCGAGCTTATCGTTTGTACGAGAGGAAATATGGATAAAGCGGAAGCGGTAGCTATCTTTTCTAAAAAAGTAGAAGCTTATTGGGCAAGCTCAAAGATAGAGCGGGTGCATCTTCTCTTCGTTTTTCCTCTTGAAATCTCAAGCACGGCTATAAGAAAGCTTAGGGCAAACGGCAAATCCATCAGGTATTTGGTGCCTGAAGGGGTATATGCTTATATTTTAGAAAAGGGGCTTTATCTACCATGCGAGGCTCGGTAAAGCAAGAACTCACTCCCATGTTTAAGCAGTATCTCCAGATAAAGTCGAAGTATCCTGATTGTATCCTCTTTTTCCGTCTTGGGGATTTCTACGAGATGTTCTTTGAGGATGCTGAGACGGTGTCAAAACTCCTTGGGCTTGTTCTTACAAAAAGAGAAGCCGGAAAAAACTTTTATGCCCCCATGTGCGGAATTCCCGCAGAAAAGAGCGATTTTTACATTCAGAGACTTCTCGAGCTTGGTTTCAAGGTTGCTATCTGCGAACAGGTTGAGGACCCAGCCCTTGCTAAAGGGTTGGTGCGAAGGGAGGTTGTCCGAACCTACACCCCCGGCTTAAACACTGAGATATCTTATTTGCCTGGCAAAGATAAGGTATACCTTGCAAGTTTTCTCCCTGGCTCAATGGTTGAGTTGGCCTTTCTTGAGCTTTCCTGTGGAGAGTTTATCTATACCGAGCTTCCCTTTGATAAAGCCTTGGCTGAGATTTTAAAAAAGGAACCAAGGGAAATTCTCCTTCCTGAAGACCTAAAAGCGGACCCTTTATCCCCCCGAGCTGAGCGAGAGGTCACCACCGGATATGCCTTGCAAGACAAGCTAAAAGCCCTTCTTCCTAATACGCATCTAACCTTTCTTCCGAAGAAGGTCTTTCAAGATGCCGTCTCAGCCATTAAATACTATGTTGAAACCTATCAGCCTGAGCTTAAAGACAGGCTTTCATCACCCCTTTGGTATTATCCGGAGGACTATCTTTTTCTTGATGAGAACGCCAAGCGCCATCTTGAGCTTCTTCGCAACCTCTGGGATGGGAGCACAAAGTATAGCCTCTACTGGGTTCTTGATGAAACGATTACACCAATGGGGGGAAGGCTCTTAAAGGAGTGGATACTTTATCCCCTGCGAGATGCCAAGGAGATCATAAAAAGGCAGTCTGCTGTTGAGTTTTTCTATGAAAGAAAGAGCTTAAGGAACGAACTACGGAGCCTGCTTCAAAAGATTTCAGACCTTGAGCGGATCGCTCAAAGATGTAAGCTAAGGCTTGCCACCCCAAGGGAGCTAGCCTTACTTCGGGATTCCTTAAGCTTTATACCAAGCTTAAAAGCCCTTTTTGAAGAGGAAAAATCCCTTCTCCCGGAGCTTATTAGGGAAATACTGGGGAAGGTTTCTGAGTTTCAAGACCTCTACGAACTTTTAAAGAATACCCTTGTTGAGGACCCGGCTCCTCTCGGGAAAGGAGCACCCATCATAAAACCTGGAGTATCTGAGGAGCTTGATACCTTAAGGAGCCTAAAGGAAAACTCCGTTGAATACTTAGCCAACTTAGAACGGGAGCTCCGCATAAAAACTGGACTTCCCAACCTTAAGCTCGGTTATAATAAGGTTTTTGGCTACTTTATTGAGCTTCCCAAAGCCCAGGCAAGGCTTGCTCCACCCTATTTTGAAAGGAAGCAGACTTTGGTCAACGCTGAAAGGTTTACTACACCTGAGCTAAAGGACCTTGAGGCAAAGATCGTCACCGCTGAAGAAAAAATAAAAGCCCTTGAAGCTCAGCTTTTTTACGAACTAAGGGACAAGGTCTCGACAAGGGCATCCGCTCTTCTTGAAACCGCAAGGGCAATTGCTTGTCTTGATATCCTTCAAGCCTTGGCTCTTGTTGCCGAACGAGAAAATTATGTAAAACCAGAAATAACAGAAGAGAGGGAGCTTATCATTGAAGAGGGAAGGCATCCCGTGCTTGAGAAGGTCCTTGGTCCCCACAATTTTATCCCGAATAGTCTTCACATGAATGAGGCTTCAAGGCTCCATATCATCACCGGTCCGAACATGGGTGGAAAATCTACCTTCCTTCGGCAGAACGCTCTCATCATCATCCTTGCTCAGATGGGAAGCTTTGTCCCAGCAACCTACGCAAAAATTCCTGTCTTTGATAGAGTTTTCACTCGTATTGGAGCAGGGGACGAGCTTATTCGAGGAAGGAGCACATTTATGGTTGAGATGAGCGAGTGTGCAAACATCCTAAAAAATTCTACCCCTCAAAGCTTTGTTATCCTTGATGAAGTAGGAAGAGGCACGAGCACTTTCGATGGTTTGTCTCTTGCCTGGGCGATAGCCGAAAAATTGTACCAAAAGGGAGTTTTTACTCTTCTTGCCACCCATTACTTTGAGCTTACAGACCTTGCTAAAACCTACGAAGGGATTAAAAATTATCATGTTGAAGTTAAGGAATGGGGAAACGAGGTAGTTTTTCTTTATCGGATAAAGGAAGGAAGGGCAAGCCAATCTTATGGGATAGAAGTTGCTAAGCTTGCAGGTCTTGACGAGGATGTAATCAAAAGAGCTCAAGAGATCCTAAGTAAGCTAGAGGAGAAAAACCTAAAGTCAACCACTGAGTCTAAAAGGGCAAAACAACTTTCCATCTTTGTTCCACCTTCTTATGAAGGGATAATAGAGAGACTTCGCAAGCTTAACATTGAAACTCTCACTCCTCTTCAAGCTTTACAAATCCTTGCCGAATTAAAAGGGGAGATCATATCTTAACCATGAAAAAGAGCCTTTTTCTTTTCTTAATCTTAATCCTTCTACCTCTTTTGGTCTTAGCTGAAAAGACCCATCAAGTAAAACCCGGTGAAAGTTTAGAGAAGATCGCGAAAAAGTACGGGGTAACGGTAGAAGATTTAAAAAGATGGAACAATCTAAAGAGCAATGTTATAAGGGCAGGGGAAGTTTTAGTAATCAAGGATAAAGGAGAAGCTAAAAAGGAAGCTAAGAAAGAGACTAAAAAAGAAGTAAAAAAAGAAGAAGAGCCCGAAATACATATCGTCAAAAGAGGAGAAACGTTAGGGGAGATTGCCAAAAAATATGGAGTTAGCGTTGAAGAACTTAAGGCTTGGAACAATCTAACTACAAACAAGCCAAAGCCTGGAACAAAGCTCATCCTTAAACCGCCAACTGAAAAGGCGGAAAAATCAAATATTTATCATGTAGTTAAAAAAGGGGAAACCTTAGAGACGATCGCTAAGAGGTATGGAACAACTCCTAGTGCTATAAAGGAGCTAAACAATCTTAAACAAGACAAAGTTTATGTGGGGCAGAAGCTTTTAGTAAAAAGGGGTGAAGAAGAAAAGGACGCCTCAAGCAAAAAGCCTAAGAAGATTGAAGCTGAAAAATCGAGCGACCTTTTTTCAAGGCTTCAGGAAAGAGAAAGGCAACTCCTTAAGCAAAACCCTACAAGAAAAACCTATCTTTCGCTTGCAAGCGAATACCGAAGGCTTTTCCTTCTCTATCCTTCCGCTGAATTTGCCCCTTTAGCCCTTTTGCGAACCGCTCAACTCTATGACGAAGTCTATCAGAAATTTCTAAAAAAAGAAGACTTAAGCCAGGCTGTAAAATACTATGAACAGTTTTTGAAACACTACCCCGGACATGAGGAGGAGCGAAGGGTCTATGAGAGGCTTATCCAAATATACGCTGAAGACTTAAAGGATAAAAACCGAGCTAAGGTTTTAGAGGAAGAGTATAGAAAAAAGTATAAGGTAGAGCTTGCTAAGGAAAAAAAAGGAAAAGCCAAGGAAAAGCGCGAACCAGAACTAAAAGCTGAGCCAAAACCAGAAGTTAAACCCGTACCTCCCAAGGAGCAAGCCCTTGCCTCTGATGTCAAAAAAATCATTAAAGTTGAACCCGTCACAGGAGAGGATTATACTCGGATCATCGTCGATGTCTCTGGAAACTTTGAGTATCAAGCAAACATCCTTCCTGAGACTAAAGATAGACCGCCAAGAATCTATGTTGACATCTATCCTGTTATCCTTTCTGATACCGTTGAAAGGGAGATAAACCTTGAGCACAAGCACTTGCAGAGAATAAGGGTTGGTCAGTTTGATAAGACGACTGTAAGGATTGTTCTTGACCTCTCAAGTCTTACCTCTTACAAGCTTTTTAAGGTTAAGGAGCCCCATCAATTGATCATAGATTTAGTGGGCAAAGAAAAGAAAGAGGTTAAGCCATCTGTCACCAAGGAAGTCCCAGAAAGGAAGAAAGAAAAGAGAATAGCTAAGAAAAAGGAAAAAGCAGTAGCGGAGGAAAAGAGGCAGCCAAAAGAGGAGATAAAAGAGGAGACAACTTACATCCCTCTTGCGCGACAGCTTGGTCTTGGAGTAAGAAGGGTAGTTATCGATGCCGGACATGGTGGGGAGGACCCAGGAGCCGTTGGTCCAAACGGACTTAAAGAGAAGGATGTAGCTTTAAAGATCGCCTTGAAGCTTGGAGAGCTTTTACGGGATAGGCTTGGGCTTGAAGTTATCTACACTCGGAGCTCCGATGTTTTTGTCCCTTTGGTTAAAAGACCAGCCATCGCAAACAGTATGAAGGCTGACCTTTTCGTATCCATTCATCTAAACGCAAGCCCTGACCCCAAAGCTAAGGGGGTGGAGGTCTACTATTTAAACTTTACTACTGATCCTGAAGCTATGAGGGTTGCCGCTCTGGAAAACAGCGTAGCCAACAAAGGATTAGCCGACCTTCAAGACCTAGTAAAAGCTTTGATTACAAACACAAAGCTTTCGGAATCACGAGCTCTTGCTGAGAAGGTGCAAAGGGAGCTTGTGCAGGCGCTACGCAGACATTACCCCGATGTGGTTGACCGAGGGGTAAAATATGCGCCCTTCTTAGTGCTTGTAGGCACAAGGATGCCAGCCATCCTCGTAGAAGCAGAATTCATCACCAACCCTGAAATGGCTGAAAGGTTAAAAGATGACCGGTTTATTGAGCTTATAGCCGAAGGGCTGACCAAAGGTGTTGAATCCTATATTAATAGCCTTAAAGTTTCAATTTCTAATCCCCCAAAGGAAGTCGCAAAAGGTGAAAGAGCAAAGCCTTAAATTAGGTGTAGAAACTTTTTTAGAGGAGGGCTACTACAAGAAGTATCTAAACCAAAATTTAGCCCTTCTTACCAATCAATCAGCCTACCTCGAAAACTTAACCCCCTCCTACTTTGCCTTAAGAGAAGCCTTAGGAGAAAGGCTAAAATTAATTTATTTTTAGTCCTCAGCATGGTTTCTTTGCTGAAAAACAGGCAAACATGGTGGCATCTAACGATGAGGTAGAACTCTTCTTTGGGCTAAGAGTGGTTAGCCTTTATGGACCAAGGCTTAAGCCAGAGCAAAAGCATCTTCAAGGGATAGATGTTGTTTTTGTGGATTTACCCGATGTTGGGTGCCGGGTCTACACCTACATTTGGACGATGTTTCTTCTGATGTCAGCATGTGAAGACTTAGGGGTTAAAGTTCTTGTTTTTGACAGACCAAACCCAATCGGCTCCCAAGTTGAGGGACCACTCTTAGAAAAGGAATACTACTCTTTTGTTGGGCTTGATAGTCTTCCTCTCAGGCATGGTCTTACGATAGGAGAAATAGCCCTTCTTTTTAAAAAGAGGCACTTTCCAAGGCTTGAGCTTGAAGTCATTCCCTGTAGAAACTACAAGAAAAACCAACTTTGGTTTGACCTTCCCCTTCCCTGGATAAATCCTTCCCCAAATCTTCCTAATTTTTATTCAGCCTTATGCTATCCTGGCTTAGTTTTACTTGAAGGGACAAACCTATCCGAGGGGAAAGGGACGACAAAACCTTTTACTACCTTTGATGCACCCTATCTAAAGATAGAAAAGCTTTACACGAAGCTAAAGGAACTCTTTCCGGAACAAAATTGGGGAGTAGTCTTTCGTCCCTTAGCCTTTGAGCCAACCTTTAATAAGTGGAAGGGAAAGAGGGGTTACGGTTTTGAAATTCATGTGACTAAGCCCTTGAAGTTCCGTCCTGTTGAGTTTGGTTTAAGGTTGCTAAAGCTAATCAAAGTGGAATATTCGGAGTTTGAATTCTTGCCCCCACCCTACGAGTATGAAAGGGAAAGGAAACCGATTGAAATACTTGTAGGGTCAAAAGAAGTGCTTGAATGGCTACTGAAAAAAGATAGCCTTGATTTTGACTTAGACCTATCTTATACTTTAAAGGAGTATCAGCTGGAAATATCAAACATTATCCTTTATGAAGAATAGTTCTTTAAAAGGGCAACTTAAATTTCGTTCTAACAAGGAACGCCTATCTGCCTTCTTAAGGCTCTTTAAGAAACAGGACCAAGTTTTGATTTTAATCGTAGCAGACCCAGACTCCTTGGCAAGCGCCTTAGCTGTAAAAAAGCTCCTTCAAGGGAAGGTGCACAAAATAACCATCTCACACGTTAACGAAATAAAGAGGCTAAACAACCAGGTCATGGTCTCAAGCCTCAAGATCCCTCTTACCCCCTTTAAACCCAGCCTACTTACTCAGTATAATAAGTTTATTCTAGTTGATTCGCAACCTACCCATCAAGAGGTCTTCAAGAACGTGAAGTTTACCGCTGTCATAGACCATCATCCCTTAACCTCTGGTTGGTCTGCAGATTATGTAGACATAAGACCAGACTACGGTGCCACAGCTACTATTCTTTACGAATACCTAAAAACAGCAAAGCTTAGACCAGGGATCCGTTTAGCAACCGCTATGGTCTATGCCATAAAGACGGATACGAACAACTTCGAAAAGAGCGCAAAGACCCAGGATGTGCTTGCCTTTCAGTATTTCTATCGTTACATGAACAGGCACCTTTTACACAAGATTGAATGTTCGGACCTGAGAAGGTCAGAGCTCAAATATTTTAAGATAGCCCTCAAAAACTTAAAGTATGTTCAAAAAAGAGCCTTTACCTTCGTAGGAAAGGTCTTGAATGCCGATATTTTAGTTGTGATCGCTGATTTTTTAAACAAAGTCTACGAGACCTCTTGGGTCTTTGTAGCGGGAGAGTGTAAGAAAAAGCTTGTTGTGATAGTGAGATGTGATGGTTATAGGAAGGATGCAGGGAAGCTTGTTTCAAGGGCTTTTAAACATCTTGGTTCAGCTGGCGGTCATAAAGAAAAGGCTCGAGCTGAAATCCCCTTTGAAAACTTAGGTATTCCCCCAGAGGAATTTACTACTCATACCCTTATAAACCTTCTTAAAAAGCATTTTAGAAGGCTCCCAAAAAGGGAGGCTCCTTTAATCTAAAGGCAAACTCTATGGCAAGGTTTGTTGACCGGGTAAAAATCTATGTTAAGGCAGGTGACGGAGGACCTGGTTGCGTAAGTTTTCGGCGGGAAAAGTATGTTCCCCGGGGAGGTCCTGATGGTGGAGACGGAGGAGACGGTGGGGATGTCCTACTGCTTGCCGACCCCCAGCTTCTCACTCTTTACGATTTTTACCATCAAGTTCATTTCCGTGCTGAAAACGGACGCCCAGGCCAGGGAAAAAAGATGAAAGGCAGAGATGGTGAGGACCTCATTCTTCGTGTGCCCGTGGGCACAGTAGTTATGGATGCGGAAACCGGGGAAGTTTTGGGAGACCTAACGGAACCTTATCAGACTTTAGTTGTGGCAAGGGGAGGGAAGGGAGGAAGAGGGAACGCCCATTTTGCAACGCCTACAAGGCAAGCTCCCCGGTTTGCAGAACCAGGGAAACCTGGTGAAGAAAGATGGCTTATATTAGAACTTAAGCTTATTGCTGATGTTGGGCTTGTTGGGTTGCCAAACGCTGGAAAATCTACCCTTCTTTCTCGAATTTCCGCAGCCCGTCCCAAGGTCGCCGACTATCCCTTTACCACCCTTGAACCAAACCTTGGAGTGGTAAAATTACCTGAAGGAGAAACCTTCGTGGTAGCAGATTTGCCGGGATTGATTGAGGGAGCCCACAAAGGAGTTGGTCTTGGTCACGAATTTTTGAGACACGTCGAGCGGACAAGGGTGCTCCTTTTTGTGCTATCCGTCGACCGAGAGGACCTTTATGCTGATTATCAAACGCTAAGAAAAGAGCTTGAGCTTTATAACCCAGCCCTATTACAAAAGGACTATCTCATTGCTATAAATAAAATTGACCTCCTCGGTCATGTCTCTTTGAACCCCAATTTTGTCACTCCGAACAATGCCGGAAGGAATCATCCAGCCCTCGAAGAAAAGATTGCCAAATTTCCTGATGAGGAAAAAAGCAGAATCTATTTTATCTCAGCTGTAACCGGCGCTGGCATTGAACAATTGCTCTATGCCCTCTGGAATAAAATAAAGGAAAATAGACAAAGAAATGCTCAGTAAAGACTTTGATCGGAAAAGATTTGTAGAGGAGGTCTTTGCTAAATCAAAAAGGGTGGTGGTCAAGGTTGGGAGTGCGGTTCTCACGAAGGATGACGAGGGGCTAAACTGGGAGGTTTTAGACCAGATTGCCTTCGAGATAAGTAGACTTAGGCAAGCTGGCAAGCAGGTGTTATTAATCTCCTCTGGAGCCATAGCTTGCGGAAGAAGCAAACTTAAACTTTTTAAAAAGCCCCTTAGCCTCTCGGAAAAGCAGGCTTTAGCAGCCTGCGGTCAGGCAGACCTCATCCATGCCTACGAAGAGGTTTTCAAGAAGTATCAAACCTTTGTGGCTCAGGTGCTTTTAACCTCTCAAGACCTTGCCGAGAGGGAACGCTATCTTAACGCCAGAAACACCTTAAACACCCTTTTAAAATGGGGCGTCCTCCCTATCATAAACGAAAACGATACCGTAGCTACAGAAGAGATCCGCTTTAGCGATAACGACTTTTTATCTGCCCTTGTTGCTGGTTCAATGCAGGCAGACCTTCTCATCGTTCTTTCAGATGTTTCTGCCCTCTTTGAGAAGGACCCTCGTGAGGACCCCTCCGCAAAGCCAATCAGATATGTAGAGGAGATAAACGAAGAAGTCCTGGCCATGGCCGGGTCAAAGCCCGGAAGAGTGGGAAGGGGCGGTATGTTCTCTAAGCTTAAGGCCGCTCAAATGGTTACATCTATGGGTATCCCTATGGTTTTGCTTCCGGGAAAGGAAAAGTTAATCCTCGAGAGGTTTTTTTCTGGGGAAGAGGTGGGAACGATATTCTTTCCAAAAGAAAGAAGCCTTCCTCTTCGAAAATTTTGGATAAAGTATATTCTGAAACCCGAAGGTAGAATAACTATTGATAAAGGAGCTGAGCGGGCAATCCTTTTTGAAGGAAAAAGTCTACTCCTTCCTGGATTAAAGGAGGTGGATGGAGAGTTTAAAAAAGGAGCCTGCCTTCTCGTATTAAACGAAGAAAAAGCCCCCATTGGCAAAGGGCTATCCAATTTTTCTTCCGAGGAGCTAAGTAGATTTCTTCATGAGAAAGAAAAGCAGGACAAAGAACTTATCCACAGAGATAACTTTGTCCCCCTTGATATCCCTTGAGCATCATCCTTCGCGTAGCAAAGGAGCCTTGCCAACTAAGGTGAGCATAAACCCCTCTTGATTAGGCTGAAAAGAGTTTATAATTATCTATATGAACCGTCTTTTTAGGGCTCTGCTTATACCTTTATTCTCACTTTTTGTTTGTTTCTGCCTTACAACTAAGAGCTTCCCCCAAATCATTACCTTTGGGATCTTGGCTAAGAGAGGTGAGGCTATTGAAAAGAACCGTTTTTATCCCTTGGAAGAGTATTTAAAGAAACGGACCTCTTTACCGATTGAATTTCGCTACCTTCCCTTTGAAGAGCTAAAAAAGGAAGCCCTGGAAGGGAGACTAAGCTTTATCATCACCAACTCTTACCAAGCTATTCTCATAAAAGAGCTTGCCCTAAAGAAAGGATACTCCTATAAGATCATTCTTAGCCTTGGGCAGTATGAACTTGGGGACTACTATCCTTACTTTGGGGGTGTGATCTTTACTAGGAAGGATGTTCCTATTCAAAGCTTGGCTGAGCTTAAGGGGAAGCCCTTCGGTGCAGTAAACCCAGATTCTTTTGGTGGGTATTTAATCGGGCTTTACGAACTTCATAAAGCCGGGGTCAAAGAGAGAGACTTAAAAACTAAATTCTACGGGACCCATGATGCTGTGGTCCACGCGGTGCTAAAGGGGGAGGTAGTAGCTGGCACAGTCCGGACAGGAATTTTGGAAAGGATGGCTAAAGATGGAGAGATAAGCCTTGATGAAATTAAGGTGTTATCTCCAAAAAGCTATCCTAACTTTCCCCTACTCATAAGCTCACCTCTATATCCAGAATGGCCAGTTCTTGCTAACGCTAACCTTCCAGAAAAGACCCTTAAAGAATTTGCTCGCCTGCTTCTTGAAATTCCTCCTGATAGCGAGCTTGCCAAATCCATAGAAGCGGTCTTCTTCTTGTCGCAAGATTATTCCCTTATAAACCAACTGATGCTCGAGCTGATGAAAGGACCTTATGAAGAACTGAAAGGCTTTTATTTCCAAAGGTTCTGGAAAAAATACCTCCCCTACCTTTTTGCCCTCCTCCTAATCTTTTTAACCCTTCTTAGCTACCTTACCTACAACTTATATCTCAGAAATCGTGAATTAAAGAAAACCAAAGAAGCTTTAGAAAGGGAGGCTAATTTCTTAGACACCGTCTTAAGACATACTGACCACATGATCTTTCAGCTTGATTTAGCAGGGAACATCCTCTGGGCAAATCAAAGGGGAGATAGGGTCTGCGCTGAAGAATTGGGAGCTAAAGGTCTGGTGAATATCAAAGAATGCACTTTCGCTAAAAACTTAAAAAGCATTTCAGATTATTTCACAAATCAGCTTTATCAAAAGGAGGATAGGTATAACTTCGTAGAAACGGTGGAGATAGACGGTTTTGAGAGGACCTATGAAGGAGAGCTTGTTGCCGTAAAAAAGGATGGAAAGGCATCATCTGTTTTGCTATTCTTACGGGATATTACAGAAAAGAGCATCATGGAAAGACAAAAGATCTATCTTGAAAAGTTGAATGTTTTGAAGAATGTAGCGGGAGGATTAGCTCACGATTTTAACAACCTTCTCTCTTCTGTGTTTAACCAGCTTGAGCTGATGAGGCTTAAACTTCAACCATCCTTTAAGTCAGAGGATATTTCTAAGCTTTATAACGAGCTAAGCCAAAGCTTAAACCAGCTTAAAATCCTTGGACGGGAACTTTTGACCTTAGTGCGAGGCGAGCCAACTAAGAGAGAAAAGGCTAACCCCTTGGACCTTGTGAAAGAGTACACCAAATTAGCCTTGGCTGGTCGGTCTAACTATCAGGTTGAATATGCTGTAGAAGAAGGGCTTCCCAAAGTAGAGGTTGACCGGGAACTATTCTCCATCATGTGGATAAACCTCTGTTTAAACGCCTTTGAAGCCATGCCTAAGGGTGGTAATGTAGTAATAAAGCTTTCTACCATCGAGAAGAACGGACAGAAGTTTGTCCGCTTCGAAGTCATTGACCAGGGTGTAGGCATACCAGAAAAGCACCTTCCCCAGGTTTTTGAGCCCTTCTTTACCACTAAGCCCTCTGGCACAGGCTTAGGACTTTATGTAGCAAAAGAGGTTGCGACATCTCACGGAGGAGAAATTTATATTTATTCTAAGGAGGGGGAGGGAACAAGGGTTGAAATACTTCTTCCTGCTGTTTCTGAGGAAGAAGATTTAACCAAAGCTGAGGTTAAAGCGGATTCTCAGAGAAAAAGGATCCTTGTTATGGATGATGATGACCTTGTGAGGGAATCCCTACGGGAACTTTTAGAAAGCTTAGGTTATGAGGTAGAAACAGCGCCCGATGGTGAGATAGCTTACAAGCTCTTTGAAGAATCCCTACAAGCGGGGAAGCCTTACGATTTTGTAGTCCTTGACCTCATAGTCCCCGGAAAATGGACAGGTCTTGACACCTACATGGAGATAAAAAAAATATATCCTCAGGTCAAAGCCATAGTGATGAGCGGATATTTCACCGAGCCTGTGCTTAGGGATTATAAAAAATATAACTTTTATAGGGCTTTAACTAAACCATTCCCTATACAAGATCTTTTAAAACTCCTTGAAGGCTAAGGGTGGGGATGGGTTATGCTGAGCTTTGTTCCGCTACACCTTCATACTGAGTGGAGCCTACTTGATGGTTCAATTCGAATAAAGGACCTTGTCCCTCGCCTCCTTGAATATGGCTATCCAGGCTGCGCAATTACCGACCACGGGACGCTCTTTGGGTTAGTGCACTTCTACAAAGCGCTAAAAGAGGCCAACCTAAAACCCCTCTTAGGCTGTGAATTCTATTTGGCTCCCGGCTCAAGGTTTGAAAAAAACAAAAAGAATGCCGACTACTTTCATCTCATCCTGATCGCCAAAAATGAAACAGGCTATAAAAACCTTATTAAGCTTGGCTCAAAGGCTTACTTAGAGGGTTTCTACTACAAACCTCGCATAGATAAGGAACTGCTAAAGGAATACACTGAAGGGTTGATTGCCCTATCAGCCTGCCTTGAAGGGGAGATACCCAAACTTCTTCTTCGTGGAGAAAAGGATAAAGCCAAGGAGGTTGCCCTTTTTTACAAACAGCTCTTTGGAGAAGACTTCTATCTTGAGGTTCAGTTTAACGACCTTCCAGAACAAAAAAAGGTGAATGAACTGATGTTAGAGCTTGGAGAGGAGCTTGGGATTAAGGTTGTTGGCACAACGGATTCTCACTATCTTGACAGGGATTCCTTTAAGGCACATGAAGTTTTACTCTGTATACAGACGAACTCAAGGCTTGATGACCCTAGGAGATTTCGATTTAACACCGATAAGCTCTTTCTCCCAAGCCCAGCAGACCTTGAAGAGCTTGTAAGCTCCTATCCCAAGGAAGTATTGGATAACACCTTTGAAGTGTTTGAAAAGGTGAACTTGGAATTGAAGCTTGGTGAACCTATCTTTCCTAGGGCAAAATTGCCAGATGCTGAAACAGCAGAATCTTATTTGGTCAAGAAGGCAAGACAGGGCTTAGAAAGGAGGCTTGCCGAACTTGAAAGTCAAGGCAAGCTTGCCGCAAGCAAGGAGGAATACTGGAAAAGGCTCGAGATGGAGCTTGAAGTAATCATAGAAAAAGGCTACGCCAGCTATTTCTTGATTGTTTCTGATTTTATCGAATGGGCAAGGTCAAAAGGTATTCCTGTTGGTCCGGGAAGGGGTTCTGCTGCGGGAGCTTTAACAAGCTATGCCCTCTACATTACAAACCTTGACCCTATCCGATGGGGTCTCCTTTTTGAGAGGTTTTTAAACAAAGAAAGACCAAGCCTTCCTGACATTGATGTAGACTTTTGCATGGAGCGCCGAGACGAGGTAATAGAGTATGTTGCTAAAACTTATGGACAGGAATACATAGCCAAGATCGCAACCTTTGGCTCCCTTTCGGCAAGGCAAGCCATTCGGGATGTGGGTAGAGTTCTTGGTTTCAAGCCAAAGGAAATTGACCCCATTGCTAAGATGATTACCCCTGGTCCACAGACTACTCTTCAAGAAGAGGTCAAACGCCCAGAAATCCGAAGGTTGATGGAAAGCTCACCAAGGATAAAGGAACTTTTTGAGATAGCCCTAAAGCTTGAGGGGCTTCCTCGGCACCCAAGTATCCATGCTGCTGGAGTCGTGATAAGCGGGGTTCCTGTGGTGGAGGTTGCACCTCTCATGAAGATGGATGAGGACGAGGTTGTTGTCCAATACGATATGAAGGCCTGTGAAGCAGTTGGTTTGATAAAGTTTGACTTTCTTGGGTTAAAAACCTTAACCATCATCAACAACACATTAAAGCTTATCAAAGAGGCAGAGGGTAAAGAAATCGACCTAAACTCTATTCCCCTTGATGACCCAGAGGTTTTTGAACTTCTTTCCTCGGGCGAGACAGACGGTGTCTTTCAGTTGGAATCTGAAGGGATGAAAGACCTTTTAAGAAGACTTAAGCCCACAGATTTTAACGACCTTATAGCTGTGCTTGCCCTTTACCGGCCAGGTCCTCTTGGAGGAGGTCTTGTTGACCAGTATATTGAGACTAAACATGGAAGAAGGGCTCCAGAATATCTTCATCCCCTTTTGGAACCCATTCTTAAAGAGACTTATGGAGTCATAGTTTATCAAGAGCAAGTGATGGAGATCGCAAGAGCCCTTGCGGGGTATACTCTTGGAGAGGCGGACCTGCTTCGCAGGGCTATCGGTAAAAAAGAAAAGGAGCTCATGCAGAATCTAAAGAGTGATTTTATTGAGCGAGCCAAATCTCGAGGTATTGCGGAAGAAATTGCGGAAAAGGTCTTTGACCTGATAGAAAAGTTTGCCGACTATGGATTTAACAAGAGCCATGCCGCAGCTTACGCCTTACTCTCTTATCAGACAGCTTATCTTAAAGCTCATTATCCCCTTTACTTCCTAGCCTCAATCCTAACCTATGAAGTGGGCAAAAGCGAGGAGGTTAGTAAATATCTTTCGGTTGCGGAAAAGATGGGAATAAAAGTCTTGCCTCCTGATGTAAACAAGAGCGGTGCTGGTTTTATCGTTGAAGGGCAAGCCCTAAGGCTTGGACTTCAGGCTATTAAGAATGTTGGCGAGGAAGCAGTAAAGGAAATAATCTCCAAGAGACCTTATCGAAGTTTTATCGAATTTTGCCAGAAGGTGGATTCCCAAAAGGTAAATCAGCGGGTAATCTCAGCGCTCATTAAGGCTGGTGCATTTGATAGCCTTGAGCCAAACCGCGCCAAACTATTAGCGAATCTTCCAAAGATTTTAAGCTTTTCTCAGCAAATGAAAAAATCTACTCTTTTTGGGCAGGCAAGCCTTCTTAGCGTGAGCTCTAACCTTGTGCTTGAAGATGTGCCACCATGGACAGAGGATGAGCTCTTGCAGTTCGAGAAGGAATCTCTTGGGTTCTACCTTACTTCTCACCCTTTAAAAAAGTGGCGTCCCTTCGTTGAGATATTCTCCAAAACTAACCTTTCTCAACAGGATACCTTTGAAGATGGAGAATTTCTTATTTTAGCTTGTTTGATTTCAGACATAACTTATAAAAAGACCAGAACTGGAGAACAGATGGCTATTCTTCGCCTTGAGGATGAATTTTCAAACGCTAAAGCCTTGCTTTTTCCTGATGTGCTAAACAGAGCTTTAGAATTTCTTCAGGAAGGAAGGCTTGTTTGGGTTAGAGCTAAGGTTGATAAAGATGAGGAGAGCCTAAGCTTGGTTATTGAGGACATTGCTCCTATAGAGGACCTAAGGATGTTTACGGAGGGTAGATTTGAGCTTGAGATAGAGGCTAAGGAGGTAGAACCATCGATGTTAATGGAGTTAAAAGAGTTTCTTTCGGAAAGGAGGGATCCTTGTCTTCCGATAAAGCTTATCCTTAAGTATCCTGATTGGTATGTGCATTTTGAGCCAAACGGTCTAAGCCTTCCTTTAGACAAAACTAAGATTACTATGATGAAAGAACTATTTCCTGCTATTTTACTCAAATATCAGCCATGAAGCTTATTTTGTTAAGCAAACATCCTGAGAGTTTTCCCGTTTGCCAGTCCTATCAGCCTTATGCTCGCAAAAAGGACCTTAAAAAAGAGTTTGTAGTTCTTTCAGAACTTGATTATCAAATGTTGAAGGCTTTAAATGTTGATGGCACACCTGCTATATTTATTCTTGACTATAAGAGCTATTCAGAGGAGGCAATTGACTTACTCAAGTCCCTTTTGAAGTATAAAGAAAATGCCTATGTTATAGTGGTCAATACGCCAAATGAGGCTGAAGTTGCGGTGAATTTTCTAAAGGCTGGTGCCTATCATTATTTTACGCAAGACCTAAATTATGAATGCCTTTGCAACCTTATCGATGAGATTTCTGCTAAAAAATCTTTAACGGATAAACAGATTAAAGAGGAAATAGATGAATATTTTATCGGCAACTCTCCGAAGATACAGAAGATTAAGGAGATCCTACCTAAGGTCGCTGAGACAAACTGTAATGTCCTCATCGGTGGGGAAACAGGAACTGGCAAAGAACTTGTGGCTCGCCTAATACATAAGCTATCTCCCAGAGCAAAAGCGCCTTTCGTTGTAATTGATTGCACTACTTTGCAAGAAACGCTATTTGAAAGCGAAGTCTTTGGCTTTGAGAAAGGAGCTTTTACTGGGGCTATGTCATCCAAAAAAGGGCTTATTGAGCTTGCTGATGGCGGAACCCTTTTCCTTGATGAGATAGGGGACCTTAGTCTTTCTATTCAGAAAAAATTCTTAAGGTTTCTTCAAGAGCGCACCTTTACGCGACTTGGTAGCACAAAGCCTATCAAGGTTGATGTTAGAATAATAGCAGCAACTAATAAAAACCTTAAAGAAGAAATTATATCTGGAAATTTCCGTGCCGACCTTTATTATCGCTTAAACACTGTGTATCTATACCTTCCCCCATTAAGAGAAAGAAAAGAAGATATCCCTTTAATCGTTGACCACTACCTAAATTTGAAACAAAAAGAGCTTAAAAAAGAAATTAAAGGCTACACTAAAGAATTCATGAAAAAACTTATGGAATATGATTGGCCAGGTAATGTAAGAGAGTTGATAAACTTTATTGAAAGAGCAATAATCCTGACCGAGAAGGACATAATTAGTGAAGAGTTAATTGAAGAATATTTAGAATTAAAAAAAGAAGATGAAAGAATTAAACAGGAAAGACATTGCGATGAAGGAAAAACAACAGCTTTAACAGATAAAGAAACAAGAAAGATAAACTTAGTGGAAATCGAGAAAAAGCTAATTCTAGAAACATTGATCAAGAATAATTGGAATCAAACAAAAACAGCAATTGAATTAGGAATTAGCAGAAAACAATTAATAACTAAAATGAAAAAATATGGTTTATTTAAAGAAAGGTATCACATTGGGAGTAAAAACTCCAACTAAGAAATACAACCCTATAAATAAAACTACTAAAGTTAATAAAATTTCAGAAAAAGGTAAATACAAACGAATTTGAGCTCTTTTAATAGATTCTATTAAACAAGAAATAATACCCCAGTAATAATAAACTGATAAGATAGTGGTTAGAACAAAAATTGAGGCTAAAACTATTTGTTTATGACTAATAAGCTGATAAACAATAGACAATTTTAAAAGAAAACCGAGAGTTGGTGGAAATCCAGCTAAGTTCAATGTGATTAAAAATAGTGATATTATGATTAAAATGTTAGCATAGACTAAGTTATTTGAAAATTCATGAAGGCTTAGATAAATAGTTTGCTTATCTTTTATAATAAAGGATAGAACTAAAAAGAAGAAAAAGACAGAAAGAGAATAAATTAGAAGATAAGCTGAATAGATAGAAATTACATGATTGGATAGATCTATTGTCAATAGAGAGAATAAATAGCCTATATTAGCAACTGAAGAATAGGCTAGAATCTTCTTAACATCTCTTTGTTTTATGGCTAAAAGATTACCTATTATCATAGAGAAAACAGCTAAGAAATAAAATAAACTTTTAATATAAGAGAAATCTATATTAAAATTGTGATACAAACTGACTAAAAAGTATATCAAGAAAAATCCTATTGTAAGCTTGCTTAGAGCAATAACCATTGGCAAGGCATAGAATGGAGCTCCATGATAAACCTCAGGTAACCAAAAATGTAAAGGAGCAGCTCCTAATTTAAAAGCTAATGCTGTTGACATTAGAGTAATTCCTATAATAAAAAATAAGATATTTTCTTTTGTTACTTGTATTAAATTAAACTGATCAAAAGATATAACTAAGGTAGCACGATAAAAGAAGAAAACTCCTAGAAGGAAAATTATTGCCGTTATAGTACCAACAAAGTAATACTTGATTGCAGATTCAATGGAAGCTAAAGTCTTACTGTAATAAGCAATAAAAAGGTAGAATGAAAAAGCTATTGCTTCAATAAGGAGGTAAGCATATACATAATTGGGAGAATAAAGTAGGATATTCATTAAGGCTGAAGCTAACAAGAAAAGAAAAGACAATTCATTTACATGTTTTGATGTGCTTAATTGATAGGGCAAAAGTATAATTATCAATAATGCAGAACAATATACAATTAACGAAAAAATTGAAGCAATAAAAAGAAAGTTGTTTGATAAAGTTTGATGAGCCACAATTTTTTTTAAAGATGCTACTATTACAAATAAAAGCAGCAAGACATTTAAACTTATTATATATCGAGTAGAAAGATTGAATATCAGAGAAATAATAAAGAATATAAAACCTACTGAGATTAAAAAGATAGCCAGTTGAATAGGATCGTTAAGTATGTTTAACATTTTGTTACCCCCGCCACATTCTTAACAATCAACTCACTTAATATGATGTATACAAAATATCACTATAATAAAGGGTCAAAAGAAATACCCATATAAAAAGTATTAAGGACGTAAGAAAATAGTTTATCGGGAGTTCTCGTAATTTTTTACTTGTATATACATCATACTTTTTAAAGACCATATAATAAAAGATTTTGGCTTTATATATCAAATTTAACGCTATTCCTAAAGCCAACAAAACTCCAAAGAAAAAGGAGTAATTAAAAGTTGCTGAGAATATATTAAATTCACTAAAGAAATAAGCAGTTATAGGAAAGCCAGCAAATATAAGCAAAGATGTAGTTAAGACACATGTTAAAATAGGATAACAAATTGTTAAATTGCCGTAGTTTTTAATGTTTAGATCATTTGTTTGCTGCTGAAGATATTGAACTAGTAAGAAAAGGGTATAACTTACTAAACCGTGGACAACGCCCATAATAACAACCTGAATTACTGTTAATGGTTTATGAAAAATCATTAATAACCCCAAAATCATTACATTGACATGCGACATACTCATATAAATCAAGATCTTCTTAAAGTCATCGGAAGAAATAGCAATGAATGCAGATATAGCAATAGATAACAATACCACAAAAACAAATGAATCATATAGATAAGGCATAATCTTGATTAAGGATGCAAAAGCATAAATTGCGTATTTACTAAGTACAGCAGAAAAAATTCCAGTAATAAAAGTAGGCAGATTATAGTAAGTATTTTCTAACCAACCATGAAAAGGAAACACAGGAGCTTTCACCATAATACCTATAAAGATTAGAAAAGTCGCTAATGCAAGCACTGATTTGTTAACAAAGGTTCCTTTAGAGGCAATTAAGATCAATATACCTAAAAGCATAAATACGCTTAATCCAAAATTATAGATAATATACTCCAATGCGTTTCTTTTAGAATTTCCAGAAGAAAAATTCCATAAAACTAAGGTAGTAGGAACTAACATCGCTTCCCAAAAAAGAAATAGAGTTATAGGGTCACCAGATAAAAAGTAAAGATTATTTATAGCGAATAGAATCATTAAATAAATATGTAGGAGCTTGTCCTCTATAGTATAAAGTTTAAAGAGATAAATTGAAAAGAAAATTAAAGAATTTAAGATTAAGAATAGAAAGCTTACCATATCTACTTTAAACAATAAGTCTGTATTTAACAGTTGCGAACTAAAATAAATAAATTTTAAGTTTGAACCTTCAATAAAAAGCTTTATTCCTAAAAGGATAGTAAATAAGAAAGAAACAAAACTATATATGAAAAAAATTTTCGGAAAGGACTTAGTAGTAACATGTCCTGATAATGATATAAATGGAAGAAGAAGTCCTATAATATTTAAACAAACATACCATTCAAGCATAATTTCCCCTCATAAGTTTTATATTATATTAAGATTATAACTGTCAAAAGAATTGCCAAAAAGATTAACAAAAATTGTAAGTACTTCAACATATTCCCATCATAAAATTTAGCAGTCTTTATGGAAAGATTATAAACATGTTGAGGAACTTCAGTAGCAACTTTTCTAAGGTAACTATAATTCATACTTACCAAGAGATCACGCACAAGTGCTAACATCTTATCAACAAGAAATCTGTAAAACTCACCAACATATCTATATTCAGCTGGAACTAAAATTTTATTAAAAAGATATACTAGAGCCTTGCAAAGTTTAATAAAGAACCATTCTGTATCAAGATTGATTTTAGGTTTAGGCGCAATAAGCTTTGCTACCAAAAAGTATATTAAAGCTGTAGCTGAAAACAGGCTTAAAGAGTTTACTACATTAGTATAGGTGTAGGGAACAAAATGTTCAGGATAGGGTAATAATTGGTAGTAATATGATGGCAGAATACCTATTAAGATACATAGAGAGGACGCAATAAACATTGCGGCATGCATGTTCCAAGGTATTGGTTTTACTTCATAGTTTGATTTTGGTTCACCAAAGAAAATGTTAAAACCCATCTTCATAACTATGCTGAAAAACGTTCCTACCGAGGCTACTTCCATCAGCAAATACTCTAAAGGTTTATGAAGGTCTGCCGCTGAATGTATGGTTATATTTTTTGAAACAAACCCGCTTGTAAGAGGTAATCCCGAAATAGACAAAGCCCCTACAAAGAAGTAAAGAGCAACCCAGGGATTTCTCCGAGCATACCCGCCTAAAAGATGCAATCTCTCAAGCCCTGTAGAATAAATAACAGCCCCAGCTGACATAAAAAGCAACCCTTTATAAATGATGTGGGCAAAAGCATGCGCTGAAGCTCCGTTTAAAGCTTCCTGGCTTCCCAATCCAGCCCCACAAACCATAAAACCAACCTGACTGACTATGTGATAAGACAAAAGCCGCCTTGGATTGTTCTCTAAGGTCGCATAGATAACTCCATATAAAGCCATCAATGCCCCAGCCACTGAAATTATAGGCTCACCTGGGAACATCCGAACTAAAGCATAAACTGCACTTTTCGTTGTAAAGGCACTCAAGAAAACAGAACCATAAATGGTCGCATTCGGATAGGAATCTGGCAACCAAAAATGCAAAGGAGGCATGGCTGCATTTATTAATACAGCAAGCAATATTAAGTAGTAAGGAAAAGTTCCTCTTATATCAGTAAATGTAGCCACACTTTTAATATCATAATGAGTAAAAAGATACAGCATTCCAAGCAATAAACAAAGACCAGAAACAGCATGAATTATAGCATACCTAACAGTTGAAAAATATGAGGCCTTGGTCCGAGAAGAGATTATCAATAAAATCGCAGTAAAAGCCAACATTTCCCAAAAGGCATAGAAACTTACTAAATCGTATGCTAAAGTAACTCCTATAGCGCTTGACATGTAAAGCAACGCTGGACCAGGTATCAACCTGTTCTCTTCATGCAAAGAATATAATAACCCTACCATCCCTATCAAGGAAAATACATAACAGAAGAATAAAGAAAGTTTATCAACCTTTATATAAAACTCATAATTAAATATCGTTAAATAGCTATATACACCTTCTTGAAGATTTAAACAGAACAAAAATATAAACACCGAAACAAAGAAGGCTAGATAATTTAGGATTCTGTGATAGAAAATAAAAATTAATAAGCCTAATAAAATTCCAATTAAACTAGGATGTATAATAACGCTCATAGCTATCTTCCCCTCGAGAAACTATTTTCCCTAATATCTTTACAACCACAGTTATAAACAAAGCTCCTATAATCCCTATTAAACCAGCAAAGAAGGGAAGGTTTTCAAAAGAAAAGGCATGATGGTGCTCATGAACAAAATGATCATATAAGCTTAAGATAAACATCAAGACAACAATTATCAAAGATATCAACATTTCTCGTTTAAACTGTTTATTTAACATACAAGACCTCTATTAAATTTAGCATAGGTTTTAAATAGTCAATAAAGAAAAGGGCGATTAATATGGTAAATATGGAAGTTATTAACAATGGAATAGCACAGAAGTAATTTTCTCTGAAATCTTCTTTTATTTCGACTCTTTTTAAAGCTCTTATAGGTATGGGTAGTAAGTAAACCACGTTTAATAATGAGCTTGTTAGAAAGACTAAGGCTCCAAGTATAAAATTATTTTGAAGACAACCGCTGATAATATTGAATTTACTCCAAAAACCTATAAAACCAGGGACACCAATCATACTAAGAGTAGCTAAAAAGAAGGCAAAAAAGGTTATGGGTAATTTCTTGGCTAACCCGTCTAACTGGGAAATTTCAGTATAATGGGTGGAAACATAGACAGAGCCTGCACCAAAAAACAAGGTTATTTTTGAAAAAGCATGCGCAGTAATATGGAGAATCCCACCTAACACAGATAAAGGATGCATCAAAGCAACCCCAAAAACGATGTAGGATAGTTGACTAACTGTGGAGAAGGCAAGCCTTGCCTTAAAATTATCTCTCGTTAAGGCAATCAATGAACCTGTTATTATTGTAAACCCAGCAAGAAATAGGATTACATCCTGAATTCCCAAGGCTAAAATTCCTACTTTCCCATAAATGTTTAAGAGAACCCTGGCTATGGAGAAGGCACCCGTCTTTACAACGGCAACAGCATGCAAAAGGGCTGATACAGGAGTTGGAGCAACCATTGCTGATGGTAACCAGCTATGAAGAGGCATAATAGCACACTTAGTGTAACCGTAAAGATACATAATAAGGGCAATTTTTAATACTAAAGAATAAGAATTTAATTGATCAAGATTAAATATTCCCTTAGGTAGATAGTCCAAAGTTCCAGCAACATAGTAAGTTATGGCCATGGCCGGTATCAAGAAGAGCTTTGCCGCACCAAGAAGATAAATCATGTATTTTCGACCACCTTCAAGAGATTCCTCATCTTCCTTATGAGCAACTAAAGGATAGGTGGCTATGCTCATTAACTCGTAGAAAATAAAAAGAGTTAGAAGATTACCCGAAAAAGCTACACCCATCGTCGCTGACAACGATAGAGCAAAGCAGACATAATACCTCGTTTGCCTTTTTGCATGGGTACCCCTCATATAACCGATAGAATAAAAGGTGGTCAATATCCAAAGGAAGGAAGCTCCAAGAGCAAAGAGAAGCCCCATAGGATCAACTAGAAGTTTAATAGAAAGCCCACTTGCTATGGGTAGTATCTCAATATTATAATAACCCTTTTCTAATACTACTGGATACAAAGATAAAACAAAGAGAAACTTTATAATTCCGGCTATTACCGAGACAGCCTCTCTTAAATTCGGTCTTTTATCACCAAATAGAATAATAAAAGGACAAGCTAAAAGGGAAATCAAAATAGCACCGATAGGAGAAATATACTCTATATTAGATATTCCCATCTCGGTCCCCATCCTCAATCCTCTCCCGTAGCACTGTCATCCCTTCAATGTTAAGTGAACGCTTCAGTCTATAGTAATTTAAAACTAAAATCAAACCAATAGCAAACGAGGCTGCAGCAACAGACAAGGATAATAAAACTATCATTTGTCCAGTTAAGTCACCATAATAAAAACTAACAGTTGCAAACATAAGATTTATTCCGTTAAAAACAATTTCTAAGGCTAAGATAGCTAAAAGCAAGTTCTTTTTAGTAAAAAGTAAATAAAAACCAGACAATATTATTATAGAAGCTATCAAATAAAAAACCTTCTCTCCCGCAAAGAAGGAATAATTAATCATCGCTTTCACTCCCTTTCATAAGAAGGTAAATAGCTATCATAGGATAAGTTAGAATAAAGGCCAAAAGGAAAATCGCTAAGGGATATTGATTATAGATTAACTTGGCTAATTCCTTAACACTATAGACAGATGCTGAAGCCTCATACTCCCTGACATCAAAGGTAAATAAAATGAGGATCAAAATTATAACAAAAAGAGAAGTCGGTATTAAAGTTTTAATTAAGGTGGAATTTCTCATATCTTGAATTTTAAATTCCTCTTCGGGATATAGATAAAGGAAGAATAAAAACATTACCAAAATTGCACCGGCATAAACTATTATTTGAAAGGCCATCAAGAATTCTGAGCCTAAAAAGAGATAAACGATACCTAAAAGCACCATCATGCCTAAGTAAACTAAAAACTGGTAAACAACTTTTTTCTGACGCAACAAAAGAAGAAATAGTGTTATAAACGTCAACAAAAATATTGACATAAACAAGGAGCGTTCCATGCTAAAAACCTCCCCTCTTAAGAAAGGCTACAATCAAAAAGTTTAGTAAAGAAACAGGGATTAAAATCTTCCAGCACATGCTCATAAGTTGGTCAAACCTATACCTTGGGAAGGTTGCCCTAACCCATATAAACAAGAAGACGAAAAAGTATACCTTTATCAACAGAATTAATGGAGCAGGAACAGACTTAAGAGGTGGAATGATGGATAAAAGCCAACCCGGTAATGTCCATCCTCCAAGATAGCAGTGAACAATTAAAAGAGACATTACATAAATAGAAAGATATTCAGCAAGATAAAACATGCCCATGCGAAATCCTGAGTATTCTGTCATATAACCAGCAACGAGCTCGCTTTCAGCTTCAGGTAAATCAAAGGGAGCCCTGTTTGTCTCAGCAAAGGCACATATTAGAAAAACTATAAAGCCCAGTATCTGAGGAATGGCATTCATACCAAAGAAACTTTGGGCTTGATGATTGACTATATCGCTTAGCTTAAAAGATTCAGCCGCTAAAATAACTCCTGCTAAACTCATACCTAAGGGTATTTCGTAGCTTAACACTTGAGCCGCTGACCTTAATCCGCCAAGGAGAGAATATTTTGAGCCTGAAGACCAACCGCCAAGGATTATTCCATACACTGCAAGGCTTGCGCCAGCTAAAATCAAGAGAATCCCTATATTTACATCAGCAATAATAAAACTTGGATGAAAGGGTATGACGCTAAGGTTTACGATGGCAAAGGTTAAAACTATTAAAGGTGCAACAAGAAAGATTAACCGTTCTGCCTCAAGGGGAATGATATCCTCTTTGGTTAGGAGTTTCAAAAGGTCAGCAATAGGCTGAAGCAATCCATAGGGTCCAACCTCAGTTGGACCAAGCCTTGCTTGCATTCTACCGATGATCTTTCGTTCAACATAGACAGTGTAAGCAGCATGAAGCAAGACTATTCCTAAAACTACAGCAATTTTAATTAAAATTAGCAAAATCTCAAGAAATAGGTTATTTAATACCATATTTCAACAATTCCTCGTTTAATTTTTTTAGTTCTATAAAATCGAGAGGTTTTTCTTCGGGCTCTAAAGGATAATCCTTTCTTAAGGGGTGCCCAACCCAATTTTCCGGAAGTAGAATTCTCTTTAGGTTTGGATGCCCCTTAAACCTTATCCCCAGAAGGTCGTAGACTTCTCTTTCTAAAAAATTGGCGCAAGGGAATAGGTCAACGATGCTATCAACCTCAGGGTCATCTTCTGGAACCTCAATCCTCAGCCTTAATTGAAGCCTCTTTTCAATACTGTAGAGCTGATATACCACCTCAAACCTTGTCCCTCTATTTGGTATCCTCAAATAATCCACACCCGTTAATGTTTGCAGATGATTAAACCCAAGGTCTTTTAAAAGCTTTATAGCCTCCCTCACTCCATCTTTCCTTAAAATTACAAACCTCTGCCCCCTGAACTCACCTTCTTCCAAGAAATTATCTCCTAAAACTTCTTTCAACCTTTGGATCACCTCATCAAGGGTAAGCACCTTCCTACCTCCGATGCCAGTCGAGAATTCCTTTTTTTAAGTCGTAGACAAGACCGAGCAAAAGCACTAAAAGAAAGCCTATCATAACTAAAAACCCAGTGGAGTTTAATACGGAAAAGCCTACCGTCCAAGGATAGATGAGCCCAAGCTCAACATCAAAAACGGCAAAAAGGATAGCAATCGGATAATACCTTATGGCTATTTTCTGCCAAGGAAGACCGCTTGGCTCGTTTCCGCATTCGTAAGGGACAAGCTTTTCCTTATAGTAAAACCTTGGTCTCACAAGGGAGCCAAAAATTAAACCGCCAAGTCCAAAAATAAAACCTACGATAAGCATTATCAACACGGATAGATAATTAGTGGGGACGTATTCATCGGGTCTAACCATGAACCTTTGCCCCCTTTATTTTTACAGCGAGTCCCATCCTTCTTGGCGCAGGCTTAAGCTTTAGCGGCACTCCCTTCAAAACCCAATACTTATTCTCGTAAACTTCTTTATCCCATTTAGCTATATGCTCCTTCCAATTTTGCACAAGCTTTTCAAGATTGAAAATAAGGTCCTCACGACGCCGACCAGAGTACTCAAACCATTCAGTTAGGACGATAGCACCAACCGGACAAACCTCCTCACAATAACCACAATACACGCACCTCAAAGCCTCAAGGATGTACTCCTTTAATCTCCTTTCTCCGGTCCTTTCATCAACCTCATATTCAATCTTTATACACCTTGAAGGGCATACTATCGAACATTTTAAGCAGGCAACGCAACGGGGCTTACCAGTCTCAGGGTCTACGACCATGGCATGCCTTCCCCTAAAGGAGGGAAACACTTGAACCTTTTCGTGAGGATACCGAACTGTAACAGGCTTCCTAAAAAAAGTCCTAAGCGTGATTAAAAGCCCAGTTATTAAGTCTTTAAAAAATAAATAAGTTGGAGAAAGCCTCATCTATCGCATTCCCCCATCACAATGTCAAGAGTGCCTATGATGGCAACTAGGTCGGCAATAAGATGGTCCTTAGCAAGCTTAGGTAGGGCTGAAATATGAATGAAGGAAGGGGCTCTAATGTGTAAACGATAAGGTCTTCCGCTTCCGTCGCTTACCAGATAAAACCCAAGCTCACCTTTAGCTCCTTCAACAGCCGAATAAAGCTCCCCCTTAGGAAAGACCTCTTTAGCCTCCTGTAAAAAACTAATAAAAGCAACCTCATTAAAAGCTTCTGCTTTGAGCATCCTTCCACCAGGCATCATATCAAGGTCTGGGGTTAATTCAGAAACTACCTCTCCTTCAGGAAGCTTTTCAATGCACTGCCTAATAATCCGAATAGATTGCCTCATCTCCTGAAGACGACATTTATACCGGTCGTAGGTATCCCCATTTTTCCCTACAGGTACCTCAAACTCAACCTCAGGATAGGCATCGTAGGGAAAATGCTTCCTAACATCGTATGGAACACCAGATCCCCTTAGCGAAGGACCGGTCAACCCGTAAGCAATTGCTTCCTCAGCGGTTATCACACCTACTCCAACAGTCCTCTCTAACCAAATCCTATTTTCAGAAAGCAAGCCTTCGTATTCATCGATCCTTCTTTCCATCTCAGGTAAGAAGTTGTAAATCTTCTCCAAGGTTGCCTCCTCAACATCCATCCTCACCCCACCGATCCTTGGATAACTTACAGTTAGCCTTGCTCCGCAGATTTCTTCAAAAAAGTTTAGAATTTGCTCCCTCTCCCGGAAACAGTAAAGAAAGACCGTCATGGCTCCGATATCAAGAGCATGAGTTGCGAGCCAAAGTAAATGACTCGCAATCCTTGCAAGCTCACAGACAATCGTCCGCAAATATTTTCCCCGTGGGGGAGGCTCGATCCCAAGAAGCCTCTCCACAACCAAACAGTAGCCAGTATTGTTGTTCATTGCGCTTATATAGTCTAATCTGTCTGTTAAAGGCAAGACCTGGGGATAGGTAAAGCTTTCAGCAAGCTTCTCTAAACCCCGATGTAAGAATCCCACGATTGGCTCACAATCAACGATCCTTTCCCCTTCAAGCTTTAAATGAAGCTTTAGCACCCCATGGGTTGAGGGGTGCTGAGGTCCCATCTGAAGCTCTAAGACTGAAAAAAACGGGTCTTCAGATAAGCGATTTTCTGGCATAGGGTCCCCAGTTTCTCCTTTCTTCCTTGATCACCTTTTGAAGTTTAAGCAAACCTTCAATAAGCGCCTCCGGTCTTGGGGGGCAACCAGGCACATAGATGTCTACTGGCACGATTTGGTCAACGCCTTGCACCGTTGAATAGGTCCTAAAAACCCCACCAGAGCAGGCACAACTCCCCATAGCCACAACCCACCGCGGATGGCTCATCTGATCATACACGCGACGCAAAATAGGAGCCATCTTATAAGTTAAAGTTCCAGCAACTATAAGGACATCAGCCTGCCTTGGCGAAGCACGAAAGATAATCCCAAAGCGGTCAAGGTCGTTCCGGGCTGCACCTGCAGCCATCATCTCAATAGCGCATCAAGCAAGCCCAAAAGTAACAGGCCAAAGCGACCCTGCCCGAGCCCAGTTTATAATCTCATCAATTTTCCCCCAGATAAGCTCCATCACCCCTCCGATAGTGCGAATAACTACCAAATAGTAGATTTTAGCTCTGAGGCTATACGGGTTGCATATCTTTCTCTTACTTTTCTTGTTGCCTCCTCGGGCACGGTAAAGGTTAAGCAGCTCGTAGTGCATCCCTCAACGCAAGCAGGCTTCTCCCCACGGTCGATCCTATGCATGCAAAGATGACACTTAAAAACCTTGCCCGTTCCCTCATCCCACTGAGGAATACCCCAAGGGCAAGCCTTCATGCAGGATTTGCAACCAATGCAAAGTTCCTGCCTTACATACACTATTCCATCCTTTTCTCTTCGTGTCATAGCACCGGTTGGGCAAGCTTTAATACAAAAAGCATCCTCACAGTGGAAACAGTTCATGTAAACAAAAAAGACCCGAGGCACCCCGTTTATCTCCTTAGGACCAACGGGTAAAATATCGCAAAATCTTGCTCCGGGCGAAACATTATTTTCTACTTTGCAATGGACAACGCAAGCAAGGCAACCGATACATTTAAGTTGGTCTTGAATGATGACATATTTGCTCATCCTCTATCCTCCTTTAAGCTTTTTTGATGCTCACAAAGGTTTCAAAAAGCGGACAATTCCCACCTACAGTAACCTTTAGTTTGCCTTTCATTAAACGTGTGTCTAAAGCTCCCTTACCAAATGACCTTGTCCTTAGAGGAACGATATCACCAAAGCCATGGAGCATAAAGGCTATTTCCGGATGCACATAGGGCGAAACCTTTACCTTTATCTTTTCTTCAGCACCATTGGCAGAAACGACCACCGTATCCCCTTCTTTAACGCCAAACTTCTTTGCTGTATCTGGATGGATATAAAGATGATTTTCTGGGCAAAGTTCATTAAGAATTGGGTTGTTGCTCGTTGTCCTTCCCTGAGTATGAAGGGCTATTTTCCCAGTGATAAGCCTAAGCATACCTTCAGGTGGAGAGGCTGGTCTTTCGTATGGTGCAAAGGATGGAACCCCTGCCTTTTCTAAAAATTCCGAATAAACCTCTATCTTACCCGTAGGGGTATTGAACTTTAAGTTATTCCTATCATACCAGATTGGCTTATCAGTAAGGTCGATAACTCCTTTCTTCTGAAAATCCTCTATCGTCCAACCCGTCCCTTCGAGCTGCCAATTTACTAATTCTACCTCATCCTTCCAGGGGAAGTATTCTCCCTTCCCAAGCCTTTCAGCAAGGGCTTTAAAGATTTGAAATCTGCTTCTTGAGTCAAACCTTGGTTCTACAGCCTTTTGCCTTAACGCAAGCTGAGGTCTAAGACCCTTTCTCACTATCACATTGTCAGTCCTTTCGAGATAGGTAGACTCAGGCAAGATTACATCGGCGTACCAGGCGGTCAAACTCCAGTTAACATCTATGGCTACAACAAGGTCAAGCTTATCAAAGGCTTTAACCCAAGTATCAAAGTCTGGCATAGCAACTAATGGGTCATGACGCATAGCAATGTAAGCCCTAACAGGATAGGGATTACCTGTAAGTATTACCTCAGGAAGAACCTGCAGCATCCCCCAGTTTTTCCTGATCCAAGGATATTTAGTTCCTGCTCCATCGCATCTCTCTTCTGTCACTTTTGGAGCAATGCTCGTAGGTGTTTTAATCTTATATCCACAATCACCCGCACCCTTGGCTATAAAGATCCCACCTTTAGCTTCATAGCTCCCCATAAGGGCGTTTAAGGTATAGATAGCCCTTCTAAGATAAAAGTCGTTCTCTGTCCAAGCAGTCATCCAACCGGGATGAAAGATCACGGATGGCTTTGCCTCAGCCGCCTCGTAAGCAATCTTTCTTATCTCATCTGCAGGAATTCCCGTTTCCTTTTCAGCCCACTCAGGTGTATAAGGTTGAACAAAGCTTCTTAAATACTCCATCCCAACCACATATTTGTTCACAAAATCTACATCATAAAGGTTGTTATTCACGATGACATTTATCAAAGCCAAGGCTAAAGCATAGTCTGTGCCAGGATTAATCATAAAGAATTTATAAGCCTTTGAGGCTGTATAGGTCCATCTAACATCGATGTATACAAGCTTTCCTCCTGAGTTGATCATTTCTATAACATTTCTAGCTTCACCGGTAATCAAACTTTCAAGAAGATTTCTTCCAAAAACTACCATATACTTACAGTTTTTATAGTCGTAACCAACGGTGTTTCTTGCATGCCCTGCAATAGACATATGAGCATTGTGAACGGAGTTTGAACAGCTCGCATGATGAGTAAAGTAGTTAGGAGACCCGATAGCAGCTAAGAAGAGCTTATGTAATTCCGTATGCGGTCCTCCTCTGTCGCTAAGGGCTATTGCTTTTGCCCCATCTTCAGCTATGATCTTTTTTAGCTTATCGGCTATAAAATCTAAGGCTTCATCCCAGCTAACCCGCCTCCATTTCCCTGACCCTCTTTCTCCGTCACGGATCATCGGGTATTGAGGTCGCTCATTATCATACTCAAAGGCAACACCAGCTGCCCCTCTTGGACAAAGAGACTTAGCCCCAAAAACATGGGGATTTCCCCAAATATGTTTTACTATCCCGTCTTCCACCTCAACAAGGATTGGGCATCTTCCACTGCACATACAACACAAACTATAAACTTCGCGCCTTTCTCCCATACTTTAACCTCCTCCACGATGATTATTGCACAACTATTACTGCCCTGTTAGTCAAACCAGCCACCTTTTCGCTTGTGCTTCCAATAACTATCTTCTTTAATCCGGTAAGTCCTCTTTTACCCATCACGATAAAGTCTGCATCAACTTTATCTGCAGTATTACAGATCACTTCATAAGAAACACCAGAAAGGATCATTTTTTCGCTGAGAATCCCTTTTTCTTTAGCCTTTTCAATATATTGGTCAATTAAGACTTCTGCTTTTTGGGTATCTGTTCCTGGATGAACAACATGTAAAAAGATTAATCTCTCCGGTTTATATCTTTCACCTAACATTAGTGAGAATTCAGCTGCTTTCTTGCTACTTTCTGAACCGTCAACAGGGACTAACACAGGACCTCCCTTAGGTGAAGCAGTTCTTGGAGCAACGCAAACATGCTTCTTAGTATGAGCTAAAACTCCTTGAGTTACGCTTCCTATTAAAAGCTTAAGAAGACCTCTTCTTCCATGCCTGCCCATTACGATTAGGTCAACATTTTGTTTTTCCGCTTGTTCGACAATAGCAAATACAGGCTCCTCTTTTAAATCAATAATATATTTATATGCAATCTCTTGCTCTATGAGTTTTTTCTTTAGCTCTTCATGATAAACTTTTAAAGCCGACATTCTTGATTCGATATGCTGAGGCAGCTGAGAAAAAAGCTCTTCATTCCATTCAACAACCGAGTACCCTATTAGTTCCGCTTGACATTTCTTAGCAAGGGCTAACGCTACACGTTCGGCACCTACCGCAAACTCAGACCCGTCAGTGCACAACATTATTTTGCAATAGGGCATGCTAATCTCCTCTCTTTCCCCATTACTAGCAAGTTTTATACCTAAACGTTTTAAAGATAACCAGAGCCATCTTTGTCCTCTATGGAACAGTTATTGTTCCAAATGGAACAGTTTTTGTCCAAAAAGGAACAGTTAGGGGCATAAAAAAGGGCAAAGCTCCGATTAGTTATGCCAATTTTTTTGGCATATTTTTTGTATTTAATTTTTTGAATTAAAAAACTTAGGAGGTCGAGGATGATGTATTGGCAATGTCTAAAGTCTAATTTTTTGTTATCGTTTTTCGTTTTAATATTTTTGTTCTTTAGCACACCTTGTTTTTCTCAGGAAAAGCAAGCTGAGCCTCAGGCAAAGCCTGCTGAACCTCGAAAGGTGGAAGTAAAGCTTGATAAGGACAGGTACAAAGGTGGGGACACTATTCAGATTACCGGTAAAGTCCCACCAGGAATGAAAGTCAACTTCATTGAAATTACCTCTACGGAGGCTAAAGTTCAGGTTGGAAGGTTAGACAGAAAGGATTTTAAATTCTACTTAAGCACAGAAATTCCCGCTTTTTATACCATAATTATCAATGAAAATTATGTAGCCAAAATTGATAAGAATGGCACGATAGAGGAAAAGCCAGTAAAAGAAATCTATGCCAAGTATAAGGCTGATAAAAAATGGAAGATAGGGGAATTTTTAAAGGAATCAAACGCTGATATCGCCTTCATTACCCCTCCCAAGATGATATCTGAAATAAAGGTATGGAAGTCAAACATTGTTAGGTCGATAGTTGGTTCAAGAGGAGAACCGCAACCGAGTTTAACTGATAAAAAAGAAATCAAAAGAGAAGCTGCAAGGCTTCTTCAAGCAAGGATGAGAAGGCTAAGCAACCTTTTCGTCCTCGGAAAGATTACAACCAATGAAGACGGAACCTTTACCGCTACTTTTAAGCTTCCTGAAAATGCCCCCAAAGGAGCTTTTTCGGTCGTTGCGGTTGTGGACAAGGATGTGAAAAGCGAGCCTGCCAAGTTTACCTGTGAAGTATCCTTCCCGAAGTTCTACTTCCCTGTTGCTGGGACTTCGGTTAATATCTTTGGACCGTTTATCCTTGCCTTAGCCATCTGCACCTTCGGTGTGTTGATGGGTGCTGGTGGAGGCTTCATTTTGAACCCGCTTTTGATCCTTATCTATCATATGCCCCATCAAGTTGTTGCAGGGTCAGTCATGCCATCAGTGCTCTTTAGCCAGGCTTCGGGTATCTACAACTACTCTAAGATCGGTTTTATCAACTGGAAGCTTGGTATCGGAGTTGGCATTTTCATGGCTCTTGGTGGGTTTATCGGTCCGCTTCTCAACCAATTTGTTACTTTAGACGAGTATAAGTTCGTGTTCGGTATCGTTCTCCTAATCCTTGCCGCTCTTATGTTCTGGCAGACAACGCCTGGTTATATTGAAAAATCAAAGAAAGAAAAGGCTATCTTAGAAGAGTTTAAGAGAAGAGCCGCTGCTGCTAAAGCTCAAAAGGAACAAAAATCTTAAGGGAGGTTAGGCCATGAAGATGACAATAGAATTTTGGGGCGAAAAGTTTGAAGCCAACATGGTAATCGGTGCCTTAGGTGGTTTTTTGATCGCGGTTGCTTCAAGCCTTGGTGGTTTTGGAGGTGGTCCTTTTGTGGTCCCGTTGATGACGGTCATCATGAGACTTCCCATTTATGTGGTCGTTGGAAGCTCCCTCTTAGCCATCTTTTTTAACACCTTGATGGCATCAGCAAGGTACTACTTCTTTGGGCAAACCGATATCCCTCTTTTTATAATAATGGCTATCGGAGCAGTATCTGCAGGCTTTATCGCTCCAAGAATAGCTAAAAGATTAAGCCCCATCTGGGTAAAAAGAGTTGCAGGCATAGGAATTCTTTATCTCGCTTTAAAGCTCTTAAACGTGCCCTTTATACCTTAAGACTAACTCCCCCTCCTCACCTCCAATCACATAAATCCCCAAACCCCCTCCTCCCCCTCCCTGCCCCCCCTCCCAGGGAGGGGTTTCCTATATTATAATGGCTTATCCATGAATAAGAGAATATTGGTTTTAGGGTTAGGAAATATCCTAATTTCCGACGAAGGGCTTGGAGTTCATGCCCTAAGATGGCTTGAGGAAAACTGTAAACTACCACCTGAGGTAGAGCTTGTTGATGGTGGGACAGGGGGGCTCTCGCTTTTACCACTCTTAGCCTCGGTTGATGTGCTTATCGTTATCGATGCCATCACCCTTGGTAAAGAACCTGGGACAATCTACTGCTTTTCCGAAGAAATTTTAATCAATCAAAGCCTTTTAGAAAAAATATCGACCCATGAAGTATCCTTTATCGACATCCTTTCTATTCTTCAGCTAAAGGGGGACAAACCAAAAAGCATCTTTCTCCTTGGGATGGAACCAAAGTCTTTAGAAGTTGGGACAGAGCTATCAGAGGAAGTAAAAAAGAACATCCCTAAGCTTTGTCAGCTTGTTTTAGAAAAAATAAATGAAAGCATGCCGTAGTAAGCTTGCCCAAGAGAGATTCCCCCATCAAGAGGAGGAAACTTCTTATTTCTTAACACTCTTATACCCTTTGGCTCAAGGCTTTCCATGATCCTTTTTAGAAGGGGACCGTTTACCATAACTCCCCCAGAGAAGATTACCTTACTTTGAGAAAGCTCAAGGACGGTTTGACAGAGAAAATCAGCTAAAGCATTGATAAAAAAGGTAGCAATCTCTTCCTTAGTATAGCTTCCTTCAACAACCTCTCTAACCATCGGCTCCCAGTCAAAGTAAAAATTCTCCTTTAGGCTGTATGGAAAAGCCCCTTTAATCTGAGGATTGTATAGGGATTCAAGCTTCATGGGAGCTTCTCCTTCGTAGGTGTTTTTAAAACAAACGCCAGCTAAGGCTGAGATGGCATCAAAAAGCCTTCCACAGGAACTACATAAGGGAAAACTATATGCTCCCTTATCCATAGATCCCCAAGCTCTATACATCATGAGCAACTCCTTTTCAGAAAAGCTTCTAATCAAGGGATGGGAAAGCTCAAGGGCTTCTTCTCCATAGACCTCGAAAAGAAGGCTTAGGGCAATTTTTCTTATATCCTTTATAGCGGTCTCCCCGCCAACCAAGCGAAAGGGTCTAAAACTTCTAATCCTTTTGAACTCTAAACCCTGAAGCAAAAGGGTCTCACCGCCCCATACGCTCCTATCCAAACCAAAGCCAGTCCCATCCCAGGCAAAGCCAAGGAGCTCCTCCTCAGGAACTATCCCCTCTTCAGCTAACACAGACAAAAGATGAGCCTGATGATGCTGAACCTGAAGAAGAGGAATATTCTTCTCTTTGGCTAAGCTCTTAGCAAGCCTTGTGCTTTGGTATCCTGGATGAAGGTCGCAAACGATGAAATCTAAGCTCTTTACCTGATAGAGGTTTAAATACTCCTCAATGAGTTTAACAAAGTATTCAAAGGTCTCTGGATTGCCAAGGTCTCCGACATGAGGGCTTACAATCAAGCGGTTTTTTAAGCCCAAAGTAAAAGTGTTCTTTTCCTCGGCACCCAAAGCAAGAATTTGCAAAGGCGTAGAAAAGGGGAGCATCTGGGGATAGGGAGCATAACCCCTTCCTCTCCTTATCATGATGTAAACCGTCCCTATCTTTTTTAGAACAGAATCGTCAGACCCTCGCAGAATCTTCCTATCGTGGACCAAAAAGTAATCTGCAATCTCTGCGAGGGCTTTTCTTGCCCTTTCTTCTTCAAAGATTAGAGGCTCGTCTGAAAAATTTCCGGAAGTTGCGATCACCGGAAAAGAAAGCCCCTCAAGGAGTAAAAGATGGATTGGGGTGTAAGGAAGCATGGCACCAACAAGGTTAATACCCTCTGCAACTTCTTTTGGCAAAAGCTCTTTTCCAGGAACAAGGATTATCGGACTTTGAGGGGACCGCATAAGCCTTATATCCTCATCGTCAACGAAGCAGTATTTTTTAAGAAGCTCAAGGCTTGGGAACATGACGGCAAAGGGTTTGCTTGGTCTTCTTTTTCTTCGTCTCAGCTCTTTAACGATTTCAGGTTTGTCAGCTCGGCAGATGAGATGAAAGCCGGTTAGTCCCTTTACAGCAAGGATCTTTCCCTCTATGATGAAGCTCCTTGCAAGATTGAGAGCCTCTCTATCCCAGGCTATGGGCTCATCGACCTTTGTTTGATAAAGGATTAGCCTTGGACCGCAATTTGGGCAAGCGATGGCTTCAGCATGAAACCTCCTGTTCATAGGGTCGGTGTACTCTTTCTGACAGTCGGGACAAAGGGGAAAATAGCCCATGGTTGTGTTTTCTCGCTCATAGGGGAGACGAATGAGCATGCCGTAGCGAGGACCGCAGTTTGTGCAGGCAATAAAAGGGTGCTTAAACCGCCTGTTCTTTGGGTCGTAGAGCTCAAGCAAGCAATCTGGACAGATGGCTAAATCAGGAAGAAGGTCAAGCTCAACCTCAGACGCATCATCTTCCTTAACTATCCTTACCTCTTTTAAGACATCTCCATAATTTTTTTGCCAAACCTCATACGAAATTTCTTCTACGGCTATCTCCCGAATGAAGGCATTCGGTGGCTTTTCCTCCAGAATGGCTTTTCTAAATTGGTTAAGGCTATCTTCGTCTCCGGAAGCTATGATTTCGACGCCTGATTGAGTGTTTTTGATTATTCCGCTCAAGCCTAACTTTTTGGCTAAACGATAAAGAAAGGGGCGAAAACCTACTCCTTGCACTACCCCCTTAATGATTATTCGTTCCGTCTTCATCCCTTTCTACTTCTAAGGAGGCTAAGATGAGCTCAAAACCACCTCTGATTTCTACATCAAAGCTTTTACAAAGGGGACAACAAGCTTTAGCCTCATAGTTTGTAGTCTCAATCCCGCAAGAGGGGCAGTATATCCTTAATGGGTCTCGCTTTAAGTGAACCTCCGCATCCTCTAAGATCGAACCTTCTTTAAAGGTCTCGACCACTGCCTTAAGGTAGTCAAAATCTATGCCTGAATATTCGCCCACAAGGAGGACAACCTTAGTTATTCTGCAGGGCTGAAAAGGCTTTATTTGTTCCTCAATGGATCGAAGGAGGCTCATGAAGAGGTAGCCTTCATGCATCAGCAGATCCGAGGTAGCATTTCGCCAACCAAAGTATCCATAATCCTTGTGGTTCCAAGGACGGTCTCGATGAGGACTCGCGGGCGTGAAGTCTTTTTCTTTACTACCCCTATAACCTTGCTCTCCGAGGTAATAGGATACTTCTTCAGGATGGATAAAGCTTTATCAAGTTCAGGCTCAGGGAGAGCAATGACTGCCCTTCCTTCTGAGGGAAGATGATAGGGCTCAAGCCCAAGGATAGAGCAGAAGGTTTTTACCTCTTCTCTCACAGGAATGTCAACCTCTTTCACTAAAATTTCTACCTGAGAAGCTATAGCCCATTCATAAAGGACGCTAGCTAAGCCCCCTCTTGTTGGGTCTCTTAGGGCATGCAATTCTAAATCTGCTGAAAATAATGCTAACAATGGCTCTTTAAGGCTTGCACAGTCGCTTTCTACAGGAACTTCCAACTCAAAGCCCTGTCTACGAGAAAGAATGGCAACCCCATGGTCGCCAAGAGGTCCGGTGGCAAGGATCACATCACCCTCTCTTAAGTTTTGACAGGAAAGACCGGGCTTAATTATTTCGCCAATTCCAGTTGTGTTGATGATTATTTCGTCAAGCATTCCCTTTGGCATAACCTTTGTGTCTCCTGCTACGACCAAGACCTCGTTCTTTTCTGCCTCTTCCTTTATGCTTTTAAGAACCTTCTTAAGAGTAGAAATAGGAAGACCCTCTTCAAGCACAAGCGCTAAGGTTAAGTAGCGAGGTTTAGCTCCCATCACCAATAGGTCGTTTAAGGTTCCACAAACAGAGAGCTTTCCGATGTTACCACCAGGAAAGAATATGGGCTTTACCGTAAAGGAGTCTGTAGTAACGGCAAGCCAAGGAGAAGAAAGCTCAAGAGGAGTTGCATCCTCTAAACGGGAGAGATAGGGGTTATCAAAATAGGAAAGAATTAGATTAGAGATAAGAGCTTGGGTTTCCTCCCCTCCTCCACCATGAGATAAAAGGATGCACTCTTCCATAAACAAAGGCTTATAACTCCCGCAACCCTTTCGGCTTCTTGTTTCCCAAGCTTCTTTTCAAGAGGTTTGTAGCCCTCTAAAGGTATAGGCAGACTTATATTATTAAAATATTATGTAATTGGATGAAGTCAACCTAAAACATGATAGAATTTAAGGCATGGAAGGAACCCTTTTTGTTGTCGCAACCCCTATTGGAAACCTTGAGGACATTACCTTAAGAGCGTTGAGGGTTCTGAAAGAGGTGAACATCATCGTCTGCGAGGATACAAGGAAGACGGCAAACCTTCTACGGTACTACAACATCCCTAAAAAACCGCTCATAAGCTATTACAAAGGGGTAGAAAAAGAAAGGCTTCCAAGGATAATAGCTCTTTTGAAGGAAGGTAAAAAGGTAGCTCTCTGTTCTGAGGCAGGAACTCCGCTTATTTCAGACCCGGGAGCTCTGCTTGTTAGGAGAGCCCATGAAGAAGGCATAAAGGTTGAGCCAGTCCCAGGTCCTTCAGCTTTGACAGCAGCCCTTCAAGCAAGCGGGATTGATGCAGGAAACGGGTTTATCTTCTTAGGCTTCCTCCCACGAAAAAAAAAGGACTTCAAGGAGGTTTTGAAGTATTTTCATTTTGAGCTGCCAGTCGTGCTTTACATCTCACCCCATCGGTTTACCAAAGAAGTTTCTACCCTCTATGAAGAACTTGGCGAAAGACAATGCTTTCTTGCTCGAGAAATCACCAAACTTCACGAAGAATTAACCTTCAGTAGCTTATCTGAACTTAAAGAAAGAGAAAATATAAAGGGAGAAATAACTTTGATTATTCTTCCGAAAGAAAAAAGATAGTTTATCTAAACAATATAAAAGACAATATACCTCCAAAAACTACCACATAAAGGATGTTAATGCCCTTATAAAGCACAAGAAGACTTGCTACAAAGAAAAGAAGTTTAATGATATTCCAATCAATCGCAATGCCTAATTTAAAGCAAGCAAAAAGCAAAAGGGCACAAAAGGAGGCTAAAATTCCTCTTTTTCCTTTCAAAAAGATAGGATTATTTCTAATCCTATCAGCAATTTTAGTTGAAAGGAGGTATACTACAAAAGAAGGAGCAAAGACATAAATCGTAGCTAAGATAGCACCAAAAAGTCCATAAGCTAAATATCCAACAAAGGTTGCAGTAATTAGGATGGGACCTGGAGTAACTTGTCCAAGGGCAATGCCATCCATAAAGGTTTTACTGTCAAGCAATTTCATGTTTTCTACTACCTCATGGAGCATAAGCGGTAAAGCGGTGTATGCCCCTCCAAAGGCAAATAAGTTTATTTTTACCATCATTAAACTTAGTTGAAAAAGGTTGGGATTAAAAAAATAGAGCAAAATTAACCCTAAGAATAGGATAAAAAATAGAAATAGAAGCCCCGTTAAACTGATCGATTGAGTATGTAAGATTTCTAAAGATATTGGTTTATCCTTAAACAAAGCTTGAGAAAATAGAAAGCAAAAAATAAGAACAAGAAAGGGACTTATCCCCATCAATAGTAGGATAAAAGAAGCTAAGGCTATCAAAAATTCAACCTTGGACTTTACGATGGATTTTGTGAAGCTTAAGAAGGCATTGGCCACGATGGCAACGACTATTACTTTTAGACCGTTGAAAAGGGAGATAACTTGCGGGAGGTTTGAAGTCTTTTGGTAAAGGGCGCTAAGGAAGAGCATAAGGAGAAAGGCAGGCAAAGCAAAGGCAACATAAGTGGTGATAGCCCCAACAATCCCTCTTAGCTTAACACCTACAAAGCCTGCAACATGCATGGCGATGGGACCTGGGACTATCTGGGCAAGGGCAACCCCTTCGTTGAAGGTTCTTTGGTCAACCCATCCCTTTTTTTGAACAGCAAGCTCTCGTATGTAAGCAACCATTGCCGGTCCACCAAAGGCAGTCAAACCAAGCTTAAGAAAGGAGAAAAAAAGGTCAAAAAGCGTAGGGTGCATAATATCTATTTTATACACCTTTTGAACTTTAACCAAATAAGGAAATCGCTTCCTTTATCAACTACAAACTTAACAAAAAGTAGATAGCTCTACTACACGAGGAGGAAAAGACTGAAGGGTATTGCCTAAACTTAATTTATGAATTTCAAAGTCTTCTTTTTGGGCAGAACGCAAAAATTAAATATATTAAATATATTACTTAAATTTTTTCTTTTTCAATAAAAAGCGCTTTATCTATTTTCGAAAAGATTTTTTGATAAACCTCTGGATCATAAATTGGCTTTGTCCACTTAATCCCTCCATGCAAAGTTATTCCTTTTTCTACCAAACTAACTCTAATTTTTATAAAATTACCTTCTTTTCTTACTGTTACATTTGCTTCTGTTCTTTTAGTTGTTTGATACGTTCCTTTCCCTCCTGATAAACTATAACTAAATAGTTCCCATGTATCAATTGCTTCTATATCTTTATATGCAGTTACCAATCCTAATTTTTCGTTAACATTAGTGATAATAAATTCTTGATCTTGTAATGAAGCAATAACAGCTTTTATAGCTTCTTCATAGCTTACATTTTCATAATGACGTGTTTGTATTTCTCTAATTTGTAATTCACTGATTTCAGGTGGTTTAGGAGAAATATTCTCACAGCCTGAAAGTAATAACGCAAATATAAAAATTACCCAAAGAATTTTAAAACTTACTCGCACGGTATGAAAAAGATTCTACTTTTTGATTTTTATCGAATTTAATTATTATTGTTAACGTTTTCTGAGTTTGAGAATAAACACCGGCACTTCTTTGATACCCACCACCTATTAATCCAAGAATAAGAGTTGTACCAGTAACCCCACCTCCACCTGCTCCTCCACTTATCCCTCCAGTATCGCTAGAATAAAAATACTCAGTAGCTACCTTGTCATAAACCCATGTTTCTCTACCTTCACTATCCTTAGTTACAATATTAGGAGAACCTAGTACTGAAATAACATCAGCTTGAGACATCCCGATCTTAATTTCTTTCTGTACTATTCCAAGGGTCAACTCTCTTTCTTGAGTGGAAGGCATTTTTTGATAATGTTGATCTGGTGTCATACAACCACCAAATAATAAAATTATTAAAAATAAACTCATTATAATTAATTTTGAGTATTTCATTTCTTAATTTTCCCCTTAGCTTAAATTTTTCACCTTTAAAGGAAAAATACAATAATTTATTGAACTTGTCAAGGGTCTTTGCAAAGCTGTTTCATAAAACCTTACCATGCCATTTAGTATGTTAGATAAAGCTACCATAGGCAATCAATGAGCATGTTTTTAAAACATCCTTCCCATCTTTCTTGAGAACTTTCTTAATAGTGCTAATTTTTATACTATGCGGGCTTGGGTGATATCTAAAATCGGTCCATTAAGTCAAGGTTCTTTAGCCCTTGTGGAGCTTCCGGAGCCAGAAATCTCTGCGGATGAAATCTTAATCAAGGTCCTTGCCTGCGGGGTATGCCATACCGAGCTTGATGAAATAGAAGGACGAGCAAAGCCAAGCTTTTTGCCTATCATCCCTGGGCATCAAATCGTGGGCGAAGTTGTTGAGGTTGGCAAAAGCGTTAAGAAGTTTAAGCCCGGTGACCTGGCTGGAGCTGGCTGGATCTATTCAACCTGTGGAAGATGTAAATTCTGCAAAGAAGGCTTAGAAAACCTCTGCCCAGATTTTAAAGGAACTGGGAAGGACGCTCATGGCGGATACGCTGAATACTTCAAGATAAAGGAAGACTTTGCCTTCAAGATCCCCGAAGGGGTTTCTCCCGTTGAAGTTGCTCCGCTATTCTGTGCTGGCGCAATCGGTTATAGATCCTTAAAGCTTGCAAACCTTAAAGGAACGAAGGATGAGGTGCTTTGTCTCTGCGGGTTTGGAGCTTCAAACCACTTGGTCTTAAAGATGGCAAAGGGTCTTTATCCAGAGCTTAAAGTCTTTGTGTATGCCCGGAACCCAAAGGAACGAGAATTAGCCTTAGCGCTTTCTGCGGACTTAGCTTTAGACTTCGGAGAGGCTCCCCCTGAAAAATTTTCTGCAATCATTGACACAACCCCTGTGTGGAAGCCTCCCTTTTCTCTTCTGCAGCATCTTGCACCAGGCGGACGCCTGGTGATAAACAACATCAGGAAAGAAGAGGTAGACAAGGACTATCTTTTAAACCTTGACTATGCTCGGGATTTGTGGCTCGAAAGGGAGATAAAATCAGTAGCCAACATTACAAGAAAAGACATAGAAGAGTTTTTGGAGATAGCCTTTAAGCTTTACCTCAAGCCTGAAGTCGTAGCCTATCCTTTTGAGTCTGCCTTGCAAGCCCTGTTTGACCTAAAGGAAGGAAAGATTAAAGGGGCAAAGGTCCTTGTCATAGGGTCTTAAGGTCTTTTTATGCCGATTTGGGCAATCCTTTCAATCCTTGCTGGCTTTTTTGTTGCCCTAAGCGACGCCCTAAACAAGAAGTATCTTTCTTCGCATGGGGCTTATGTTATGCTCTTTGCAAGAACCTTCGGAAGCCTTCCCTTCCTTTTTCCGGTTTTTCTTTATCTTTTATTCTCTAAAAACGCCTTCAGCTTTTTTACCCCCTCTTTCCTGCTTGTAGTCTTTCTTCTGCTTTTTCTTGAGATAATAGCCACGGTTTTTTACATGAAGGGCATTAAGGCTTCCCCCCTTTCAGCAAGCCTCCCTTTTTTATCCTTTACTCCGGTGTTTGTCGTGTTAACAGGCTACTTGATCCTTGGTGAGAGGGTAAGCTATGCTGGATTTGCTGGCATTTTACTCATCGTCCTTGGAAGCTACTTTATCCATCTTCCGGAGAGGGAAAGCCTTTTTGACCCCTTGGTTAAAATCTATAAAGAAAAGGGGAGTAGATACCTTTTAATCACAGCCTTCATCTACGGTCTTACCTCAGTGCTTGGCAAAAAAGCTCTTTTACTTTCTGAGCCTGTCTTTTTTGCAAGCTTTTACTTTTCAGCCCTTGGGATAGCAGGCTTAATCTTTGCAAAAGCCTTTGGTAGGATAAGGGTTTTTGAAGTAAGCAGGGCAAGCTTGCGGGAAGTCTTGCTCGTTGGCGGAACGCAAGCCCTTATGTGCCTTTGCCACATGCTTGCCCTAAGCCTTGTTGAAACAGCCTACATGATCGCCTTAAAGAGGACAAGCATCCTCTTTGCGGTGATCCTTGGGTATCTCTTTTTTCGAGAAAGGTATGTTGGCTTTCGACTAACCGGAGCCTTGCTTATGCTCCTTGGCGTGGTAATAATTACCTTTGGAAAGTAGGAGGTAAGATGATTGTAAGAACTCCCTACAGGGTAATCTATGGGGACACGGATTGCGGCGGCGTGATGTATTACGGAAACTACCTTCGGCTCTTTGAGATTGGCCGGACTGAATGGATAAGAAGAGTGGGCTTAGCTTATAAAGAAATTGAAGAACGCTTTGAGATTATACTACCCGTGGTTGAAGTCTTTGCAAAGTATAAGAGCCCAGCCTTCTACGATGACCTCTTAGAGATTGAAACTCAACTTACCGAGGCAAAGCCCCTAAAACTTCGCTTTGACTATAGAATATTCCGAGAGGGAAATCTTTTAGTGCAAGGCTGCACGGTGCATGTGCCAATTGGAAAGGACATGAAGGCAAAAAGGCTTCCAGTTGAGCTCTATGAGCTTCTGAAGAATCATACTACCGCTTTATCTTCTGAGCGTGAGTTAAGGACCTCTTCTTTAAGCCTTCTAAAAAGGTCTTCTACCTTTGCCTTAATCTCATCCCGAACTTGACGGAAGACCGCTAATTTTTCTTCCTCTGTGCCTTCTGCCTTTGCCGGGTCAGGAAGTCCCCAGTGCTCTCTTCTTTGAGAAGGAACATAAGGGCAAGACTCCTTAGCATCTCCGCAGAGGGTTATCACAAGGTCAAGCTCAGAAAAGGGTATCTCTTCCAAAGATTTTGGATGATGTGAAGAGATGTCAATTCCGTCCTCAGCCATAACCTTTACAGCTAAAGGATTAACTGAAGGGGCAGGCTTTGAGCCTGCGGAATAAATTTCTACTTCAAGGTCATATAGCCTTGCCAAATGCTTGGCATACCCCTCGGCAATCTGGCTCCTTGCCGAGTTCCCCGTGCAAATAAAGGCTATCTTTACCATTTAAACTAACCTCCAGCGTCTTCATCTTCTCTTCGGCTAATTCTTTTGCCTTAATCGGGTCTGGATGAGGCTTCGCAAAGAAAAAGCCTTGGTAAAATATGATTTCAGTCTGAAGAACTGCCTTCACCTCATCTACTGTCTCTACTCCTTCAGCAATTGGTATACAGCCGAATTTTCTTGAAATATAATCGCAAACCTGCAATAAAGCAAATTTTTTATCACCCATTTTCAAATTTTGAATAAGCTCCCTATCAACCTTGAAAAAACAAGGCTCTAAAGTTAACAACCTGTATAGATTTGAATTCTCAATTCCAAAATCATCAAGGGCTATGTGTATTCCGTAGTCTTTATACGCTTTCACAAAGTTGATAAGGTTTGCAAAGCTATTGACCTTCCCTTCTTTTATCTCCGCAACCAGATTGCCCGGGTCAACCCCATAGTAATGAGCTTTCTTTTTAATCCAGTTTGTGCCTGCCTTGCCTTGGTCTATCACCTCAGGCTCTATGTTTATGAAAAGAAGGTAATCTTTTTGTAAACCGTAATCAGCGAATTTCTTAATAGCAAGTTCCTTGCAGTATCTATCTAATTCTACCAAAATACCGGCTTTCTTAGCACTACTAAATAGAACATTCGGGGGTATAAGCGAATTGTTTTTAATATCAAAGCCCCTTGCCAAGGCTTCAAATCCAAAGACCTTCTTTGAGGCTAAATTTACTATCGGTTGAAAATAAATGTCTATTTCCAGTTTATTTCCGTTGATTTTAAAGAATCTTCTTCGCAACTATATTCACCCCCATAGTAACTTTTTAACACACTGCTTGCATCCATCCTTCTATCTTTAAATATAGCTGATTTTCCTGTAGTTTTAGCTACTTGTTTGGCCATCGATTTAACTTCCGATGCGATCGACGCTAAATGAGCATAGGATTCTATTCTGCGGGTGCTAGTTCCAGTTATGGCTAAAGATAAAGAAAGAAGCGGGAAGGTTTGAACCTCCCCCTTTCTATTGTAGGAGATGTAGAACCCCTTTTGATACTCCTCTCCGTGAAAGTAAGGAAGGAGCTTTTCAAATTCTTCTACGATTTCACTTGCTATTTTGTATGATAATTCTGGTTTACAAACTATGACAAAATCATCCCCACCTATATGCCCAACAAAACAATCGTATTTTCTTTGTATTCTTTTTAGTATTTCTCCTAAAGAAACTATTACCTCATCACCTTTAGCAAAGCCATAGCAGTCGTTAAAAGGCTTAAAATTGTTTAAATCGATGTAGATGACATCGAACTTTTCATTCTTTGAAATTTTCTCATCGATGTATCTTTTTATTGCCCAGTTACCGGGAAGACAGGTCAACGGGTTCTCATCTCGAGCAAGCATAAGGGACCTAAGCGTTAAAGCCTCTAAAAGCTTTCTTACAGAAACGGTGCCAAAGTATTTATCATGATCCTTTACGACGATAATGTCGTCATAGAAGTGTTCCTCAGACTTCTCTTGAATTTTTAGAGCAGCTTCTTCCAAAGTAAGATGAACCGGGAACAGAACCTCGGGCTTCTCCATCACCTCGATAAGCCTTTTATGACCATGAAGATGTATGCCATAGCCGTATCTACTGAGTATGACGCCTTCAATGAACCTCTTCCGGTGAATTTGTCCTAAAACTCTATCCTGTTCGTCAACTATTGGTAGTAGACTAACCCGATCATTTTGCATTAAGAACAAAAAGGCATCTTTAACCAGCATGCTATGAGGCAAACTTGGTGTTTTTTCTGCTATCTGCTCAAGCTTATTGTTTAGATAACAAATACAATCCATACTTCACCTTCTGCTAAGCAATGTGTAGCTCCAAATGTCTTCTCCATTCTGCAGGTGTTAAGGCGGTAATGTATCTTCTTGCCTCATCTTCGGTCATCTTTGGGTTTTCATACTTAATACCAAGATACCTTGTCATAACATAGTAAAGGTCAGTGTTATCAAGCCTGCTTTGCATCCCCGTTAACCTAAAATGACGACCCCTTCCGCCATACATTACAACGAGTTGGTCTTCAGCTGTGTGGTTTGTGCTCGTAAAGCCCACATTTCCTCTTCTCAAAAGGGCAGGCTTCTCGACCTTTTCGGTCTTGACATTCGCACGATATTTGCTCTTCCTCAAGATAAAGCCCATCGTTGCCTCAGGCTCATACCAAAAATCGTTCTCGAAGTATTCCCTTGAAGCGTTAAGACCGTTGTATATAGCTTGAGCCTCATCATCTGTAATGGGTTGCTTAGTGTAATATTCAAAGATGTCCTTTATTTCTTTGGCGCTCTTTCCTTTCATTTTGGATATCATGTATTCAAAAGAAGCGGTGTTTTCGTATTTCAGAAGAGCCTCTGTAGCGTCGTTATACTCAGGTCCGGTTCCGTTAATGCCAAACCCTGAGTTTCCATGGTCTGAAGTAATGATTAAAAGAACATCGGGGTTTCTCCTCATAAAATCAAAAATGACTCCTAATGCTTGGTCCATCTCCCAGCAGTCCATCATGGCACTGTAAGCATCGTTTGCATGGCAGGCATGGTCAATCCTTCCAGCCTCAACCTGAAGCACAAACCCTCTCGGGTTCCTTGCAAGCTTCATAAGAGCTACCATCGTCATCTCGGCTAAGGTTGGCTGAACATTGCCTAAGCTGCTATCGTTAAGCCTATCAACAAAGTAGCTTAGGTGTGATTTGTTGAAAACACCAAGGATAGGCTTATCTGAAACGGCAAGCCTTCTTAGCTCATCCCTTGTTTTGACCACATCATACCCTGCGTTGATAAACTCCTGGTAAAGGTTTCGCCCGTCCTTTCTCATTTTTGGGTCAAAGTGTTTCTGTCCGCCACCCATGGCAACATCAAGCCCAAGCCTCAAGATATCAACGGCTATATTATCCTCATCATCTCTGTTCATGTTATGGCTATACCAGGCAGCTGGCGTTGCGTGGGTGATCCTTGTTGTGGTTACACAGCCGATTGACATGCCCTTTTCTTTGGCTAATTCAAGGATAGTTTTTAAAGGTCTCCCATCAGGAAGGCTAGCAAGCATGCGATTTACTGTTTTTGAGCCAGTTGCCCAAGCAACTCCCGCTGGTGCAGAGTCCGTAACCACGCTCGAGAGGGAACTTGTATTTTGGAGATACACAGAAGCTCCGTGTTTTTCCATAAGCTCAAAAAGGATGCTTCTTTCGCGGAACTTTCTCTTCAAAAACTCATCATACATCTTCATTACACCAAGGGGCCAGCCGTCTCCTACCACAAAGATTACGCCCTTTGCTCGGGAGATTTTTTCAAATTCCCGAATGACTTGACCAAAAAGGTCGTTTGTCATCACCGTTGCATAAGCAAGCCCCGCGGCAGTGACCTTTAAAAAGTCCCTTCTGTTCATGGCATCCCTCAAATTGAACCTGCAAAAATTTAAATTAACACTTCAACTAACACAACCCAAACCAGGCTCTGATTTTATGTTCCATGGTTAAAAGAACGGTCACGACCAATGGGTCAAACTGGCTTGCTGACCCCTTCTTTATCTCTTCAATGGCTCGCTCATACCCAATAGCTTCTTGCCTTTGATAAGGGTCACCATCCGTTAAGGCTACTAAAGCATCTGCAACGGCAAGGATCCTTGCTCCAAGCGGGATCTCTTCCCTTTTAAGCCCGTTAGGATACCCACTTCCATCCCATCTCTCATGATGATGAAGCACCATCTCCGCTATCCCTCCTCTACCTTGGAAGAGCCTCACATGCTTCAAACAGTTTGCTCCGATAACAGGATGCCTCTTCACTATCTCTAACTCTTCCTTGGTTAACTGACCTTGCTTCTTCAGGATATCATCCGGGATGAATAGCTTCCCGATGTCGTGAAGATAACCCGCAATTTGGATTAAGTCTGCTACCTTTGCTGGTATCCCAAGCTCTAAGCTCAACATATAGGCTACCACGGCAACCTTTTCAGAATGCTCTCTTAAGAGCGAATCTCTAACTTCAAAAAGATAGGAAAAGACCTCGCACATTTGGTTTGCTGTGATCAATATCCCTGAGCACCGTGCTATCTCTTTGTAAATTTCGGCTAAATCTCTATCAAACACGCAAATTTTGCTTGAGTGCACGGCGTGCACCTCCCCTTGCTTAAATTAAATTTAAGGGTAAGTAGCAAACATTTTTTTAACAGAACCTTTATATTTGGTTGCTCGTTTTCACAATGTATTAACAACTATCCGTTAACATTCTAGTGTTAGAAACAAATGCGCATACCGGAAAAATCTTTGCCTGGTAAGGTATTCATCCTTGAAGACGATTTTGACTACGCTGACCTTATCTCTCGGGAGTTTTCTACCCTTGGCTTTGAAGTTGAGGTTTGTCATTCTTTATCTCAAGCAAAAAAGCTTCTCTCGGATAAAAAGTATGACCTATACATCATAGACCGGCTACTCCCTGACGGTGACGGGATCACCCTTGTGAAGGAGCTAAAAGAGGCTGACCCACGGCTTCCTATTATCATGATATCCGTTCGGAAGGAAGAGGCTGACCGAGTGCTTGGGCTTTCCCTTGGAGCCGACGACTACCTACCAAAGCCCTTCAACCCAAGGGAGCTTGTGCTCCGTGCAGAAAAGCTTCTTGGTGCCAAAACCCACTTATCTCCTCAGAGGTTTTTATTAGTCGGGGATTTTGTCCTTGATACCAAAGGAAAAGAGATTTACTTTCAAGGAAGAAGGCTAAAGCTAACACCCTATGAGTTTAGAATAATGGAGCTTTTCCTTAAAAAACCTGGTGAGATAATCCCAAAAGCAGACCTTATCAAACTTTTAACCGGAGAAGAAAAGAAGTCTCGTTCCATTGATGTTTTAATTCGAAGGTTAAGACAGAAGATTGGAGACTCGGCAAGAAAGCCAAGATACATAAAAACCATCTGGGGAGAGGGCTACCGCTTTGAACCTCGCTGAAAACTTTGCCCTTCCTACCCTTGAACAAATACCCTTTGAGGTGATCCTTCACAAACTCATCACACCTTTAGCCTTTGTAGAAACTCTTCTCACATCAGACCAGCAAGATATTAAACCAAAATTAGCAAAGGCTGAGCTCGCCTTACGAAGGTATCGTCTCCTTTTAGAAACCTTCTTAGCCTTAAAAGAGGAAGACAAAGGCTCTTCCCTTAATTTAGTTTTTGAAGGTATAGACCCAAGCTTAACCATAAACCTGATAAAAGAAAGGCTAAGCTTAAAACAAATAGCGCTTGAGCTCACAGCCCTTGATAGTGCTTTGACTAAGGGGGAGCTTCTGCTCCTTCTCTTTTTGCTTGAAGAGTTCTTCTGGGTTAGATGTTCTCAAGGGAGTTTAGTTGTTCGTGTCTTAAACAGCAATGTATTTTGCGAATTTTTAGGAAAAGAGTTAATAAATATACTACCCGAGAGGGACTTTGAGGGGGCTCTACTTTTTGAATACCTCCGGGCATTGAATGTAAATTTTATGGCTAAAAGAAATGGAAAGCATTTAAAGCTTGAGATAATCTTTAAAAAGGGTTAAGAAGTATGGGTGCAGTAAGGATACTCTATGTCGAGGATGAAAGGGACCTATCTCAGCTTGTTTCTTCCCATCTTAAGGAGCTTGGGTATGAGGTTGACCAAGCCTACAGCTTTTCTCAGGCTCTTCTTCTTTTTCAGGTAAAAAAGGGCTGGGATTTAGTCCTTCTTGACCTTTATTTGCCGGATGGAGATGGTCTTGAGCTTCTTAAGTTTTTTAGGCAAACTGAAAGCCTAAAGCACACTCCCATCATCATCTTGAGCGCGCGGTCAGGGGATATGAACCGGATCAAGGGGCTTGAGCTTGGAGCTGATGACTACCTTGAGAAGCCTTTTAGTTTAGTAGAGCTCTCTCTCAGGATTAAGAAACTTTTAGCCCGGGCTAAGGGCGAAGACAAACCCAGGGAAGCTTCAATAATGACATACAAACTGGGGTCTCATCAACTGGTCATCGATAAGCTAAAAAAGGAGGCTTTGCTTGACGGAGAACCCATTTCTTTCTCTCCAATGGAGTTTAAGATACTTCTTGCCCTTGTGGAGAATGAGGGGACTGCCCTCTCAAGGGATGAGCTTTTAGCTGCCGTTTGGGGAGATGAAGGAGTAGTCTTTGACCGCACCGTTGATGCCTTTATCGCTAAAATCAGAAAAAAGCTCGGACCTTTTAAGGATTGTTTGGAAACCGTCCGAGGCTACGGCTATCGCTTTAAAGTTGAGCCTTCATGATCATAGCTTTAAAGAGGCTCCTTGAAAGGATAAAGCAAAGGCTCTCTACCCAAAAGATAGTTCCCCCTGAAGGGGTTGACCTGCGTATCTTTTTTGAGGCACCCATTCCTATATTCCTCTGCGATGAGAAAGGGAAAGTTTTAGAACAAAACCGCAAGGCTTACTATGTTTTTGGCTACGGCAAGGATAAGTTCATCACAACTTTACTACCTGGCATAAAGCTTAAACCCCATCATCATGGCTTCTCCTCAAGGTCGGACAAACACAGGCTGGGTTATTTTGAATACTATGTAGAGGGTAAGAATCTTCTAATCGTTTATGTTATCGATAAGACCGACCTTCAAACCCTCAAAGAGGAGTATCGCTTCGCCATATCCTACCTCTCCCATGAGCTTAAAACCCCGATTGCCATCGCCCAAACTAAGGCTGAAGCGCTTTTAGAGGAGGTCAAGAAAGGGGCTTCGCAAGAAAGAGTTGCCGAAGGGCTCTCTGAGATAGTGGAGAGAATTATTAACCTTTCAAACCTTGTAAAGAGGCTCTTTCAGATGAGCTCAGTTCTTGTTAAGGAGCTAAAGGTTGAAAGACGAAAAGTTAAAGCCTCTGAGCTTTTGGCAGACCTTAGAACTTTGACAGAGGAACTTGCTGAAGAAAAAGACATAAAGCTCATCTTTGATTTGACGGAGGATTTTATAGTAAATGTTGACCCGGAGCTATTTTTGCAAGCCCTCTTTAACCTCGTAGAGAATGCCATAAAGTTTACTCCCGAGGGAAAAAAGGTTTGGGTTTCAGCACGGAAAATTGAGGATAAGATATACTTCCGAGTGGAAGACGAGGGTCCTGGGGTCCCTGAAGAGGAGCTTCCCTTCCTTACCCGACCTTTTTACCGAGCAAGATACCTTGGCAAAGGGCTTGGTCTTGGGCTATTCCTTGTTGAGACCATCGCTAAAGCCCATGGAGGTAGGATAAAACTTGCTAATGCCCCCTCGCCAAAAACTGGCTTTATCGCTAAAATCGAACTAAATGATTTAGAGGGTCAACCGACATAAATGCTGTAGGACCTCCTTAGGCTGGAAACATATACATTCCTAAGACCTAAAATTTCTTCATAAACTTGAAATATCCTGTTAAAGCATTGATCAAAAGTAAAAGTCTTTCTCACCAGCTTGCTTAAAGTCTGTCTTAGTTCATAGTCAAGAAGATAGCTGACGTTCAGAACCCTTTCTGCTAAGGCTTGAGGAGTATGCTCTTTTGTTAACGCGTCCTTGAGAAGTTGAGTTTCTAAGTCAAGGTCGTAAGCACAAACAGGAAGACCAGAAGCCTGAGCCTCAAGAAAAGAAAAACCAAAGGTTTCAAACTTGCTCGCGCTAACAAAGATGTCTGAGCTTGCGTATAAAGCAGCTAACTCCTCATGAGAAAGATAAGGAATATAAGAAATGTTCTTATGCTTCTTTGTTGCAGACTTTATCAACCTCTGGAGCGGTCCACTTCCTACCACCAAAAGATGAAACCTTTCAGGGTTAAGGTAAGATAAGCTCTTAAGCAAATCTTTAATCCCTTTCTCAGGGCTAAGTCTACCTACATATATCAAAGTACACTTCCCCTCTGGTATACCGTATTTTCTTTTGACTAAAGAAGAATGCTTATCGGGACTAAACAAGCTTACATCAATGCCAAGGGGAGTATAAACCACCCTCTCAAGACCACATTCCTTTAATTCCTTTACACATCTCTGAGAGGGAGCTAAAACCACATCAGCCTTTCTTAAACAATTTTCTACTACAAACATAAAAAACTCTCTTTTAAAGGTAGCTGGAAGGGGAAGAAAACCTATCTCGCGTTTGGCGTCAGCATGATAAAAAATTGAAAGGAGATATCCACCCCTCTTAAGGAAGGGAGCTATGATGTAGGTTCCACCAAGCTCGACGATGTCTGGTTTTTCTTTTTCAATTACCTCGTTTATCTCCTTGATAGACCTAAAGTATCTATACCCGCCAATAAGCCTAAAGGAGGAAAGCTCATAAAATTTACTCCTACCAACGGCGTAGGTTCTCCTTTCTTTCCCTGGAATAACTACGACATGCTCAATTAGCTTATCTTCTAACCACTTAATCTTGTTCTGTATATAGGTTTTTATACCTCCGCTACAGTTATGGTAGTAGGCGGTAATGTCCATCAACTTCATTCCTCTTCTCCCTTAAACCTTATTACTTCACATCCTGCAACATCTCGTTAAAGCTCAAGAGTTCCCTCCCTTTGCTCGGAATAATAAAAGCTTCATATCCTGCATCGTCCCGTTTAAACCTGAAAAAAGATGTAATAATTTCCGATTTTTGTCCTCCCATGAGCATGTTTAGGTATTCAAGATAAGTCTTCTCAAGGTCTAAGGACAGAACATAGGAGAGAGAATTTTTAGCAAAGGTCTTTCTTAGTTCTTCGTCAAGAAGAAGGGCAGAAAGCTTGCCTATATATTCTTTTAAATCTTCGGCTAAGAATCCGTTCACCCCATCCTTTATATGCTCGCTTGGTCCTCCTTTCTTGCTTGCAAGAACTGGTAGCCCGCTTGCCATTGCTTCAAGGACCACAAAACCATAGGTTTCAGTTTCTGAAGGAAAGAAAAATATGTCTGAGTTAGCATAAACCTTGGCTAAAGTCTCCCCACTTAGATAGCCCAAAAAAACCACATTTTCTGGACTATTTCTTTCGAGCTCAGCCCTGTAGGGTCCGTCTCCCACGATGATGAAAGTTTCTTCTGGAAAATGCTTTGCAACCTCAACAAAAACATCAAGATTTTTCTCCTTGGATACCCTTCCTACATAAAGGACTACCCTACCCCTTGGAGTAAACCCAAAGGTCCTCTGAAAATAATTTCTTTCTCTTTTATTTGGGTTAAATAGCTTTGTATCGACACCCCGTTTAAATATCCTTATCTTTTCTGGTTTTACACCCTTTTCTATTAAGGTTCGGGCATAAGCTTGAGAGGGGACATACACAGCCTCTGAAAGATTATAATAAATGGAGAGAGCTTTATACAAAAATTCCTTTAGGTCCTCGCTTCCCGTGTAAAGATAGGCGTAGGATGGAATATCAGTATGAAAGGCTGTTGTAACAGGCAAATAAAGAAGCTTTGCTACAAGAAAGGCTAAGAGACCGAAGGGACCAGGTGTTGCTACATGCACAGCTGTATAGTCCTTTAGGAGCTCCGCTAGGGATATCACCGAGGGGATTCTCAGCTTAAACTCTTGATAGTAGGGCGTTGAAAACTCAAGGATAGGGTGAAGCACTTTCAATTTTTTTTCTTCACCGTTTATGGCGACCAAACGAGGTCCAACCACTATTACATCTACCGGCAAGTTGAACCTTTCAGCAATTTTTCTAACCGTCTGAGAACTTCTGGCAACGCCGTTTATGTCAAAGTAGGTGTCGGTAATGTAGGCAAGACGGAACTCTCGGTCAGAGTTTATGCCAAGAGACTTAGCTATCATCTTAGCTTGAACCTCGTCCCTCCCTTGCGCAGAAAGAATGACAATGGGGATAAAATGAGCAACAAGACCGATTAGGGCTAACCCAAGGGCATCAGGCGTAAAAGAATTTCTCAGTTTCTGAAGAGTTATTGAAGGAAGCCTGTTTAAAACCTCTTTAAACAAGGTGTCTCCATTACAATTAAGACCAAACAGGCTCTTAAGGTAAAAATCGCCAATGAGAGAATTGTTCTCCTTGAACATACATTGGCAAAGGGTTTCTATCTGAGAGGGAATTTTATTTTTGGTAACCAAGAATTTACAACCGCATACCCCTACGGTGTTCAAAAGACGCTCGTAACCAAGTTTATCCGTTCCCACCTGGGTTCTTCCCTCTTTAATTGCCTTTAAAAATTCTTCTTTGGATTTGGCATTAGCCTTAGTCCAGGTTTTTCCCACGTAAAGTCCACTATGGTCGTCTGAGCCTGCAGTCCAAGCTATCTCTGGTCTTTCTCTCAAGGCGCACATCTTATACTTTTCTTCAAGCTGAGCGATTTTCTCCCAGCCTGAAAAAGCTTTGGCAATTTTTGCCTCAAGTTCAACAAGCCTCTCACCCCTTGAGCCGTTTATCCCTTCCCAGTTATCAAAAAGCAGAACAAACCTTTCCACTAAACTTAAGCTGACTCTTCCACCATTTACTGAATAGAGTGGATGGGCAAGAGAATGGGCTATGCCCTTCCTTTTAAGGTAGCACACAAAGTCATAAACATTATCCCTTAGCTTCATCAAGTCCTCATGTATATGCTCATCTATTCCGTAAACCAAAACATGGATAGATGTTTTTTCTTCAGGAACAAAAACCGTATACTCTGCGCTTATAAACACCTCAGGATAGTGGGCTATTTCAAGAACCCCACTGATCGTGTCGTGATCAGTTATGGTTATATAGTCCATCCCCCGTTCTTTGAGCTTCTTGTAGATATCCTTTGGTTCCGTAAAGCTTTCTGGACATCCGATGAGTTTAGTAAACCATCCCCCAGGCTTGTTTGACGCCTTGGAATGCAAATGTAGGTCCGCCTTCGCTAAGTAGTTCCTCATAGCTTATCAACCTCCGATGTTTTTTAGCTGAGGTTAAGACCTTTTCCCACATCTTAACCTTCTTTGCGTCTCGAAAGTCCTTTGTGTGTAAAGCAAACCTTACGAGATGCGTCTTTTCTGTGAGCTTGCTCATGATGGGTAATGCTTTTAGACTAAGATAGGAAAGCAAAAAACGGTTGGAAAAAGTTAGGGCAGGGGACTCAATCTTGACTCCGTTAGAGAGAACCTTTATCGCCCATCTGTAGGCAACACCCTTAAAACCAAAGGCAGATAAAACCTCCTCAAGCCAGGGGTTTCCTATCCAGGCTGGCGGAACAAAAAAGCTAACATTTCTACTCAGCTTGCCTAAATGATGTATAGCCTCTTCTAATCTTTTTGCCGTCTCGTCTCTATTTATGGCGTAAAACTCACCCTCATTGTTAGTATAAAGAAGTTTAGTTAAAGACACCCTTCCTCTATGGGTCAAACCATGAAGAACTATTTCCTGTCCTTGGTCTATTAAATAAGTAAGAAAGGGTTTGAACTTAGTTATTGGATAATTACCGCTAAAGTTAGGGATAAGAAGAAGGGAAAACTTATCGATGCCTAATTTCTTTAAAAATTCGATAGCAGAGTAGGTTTCTTTCTCGTAGTAAGGAGAGACATCGTGAAGCTCTACTATCGCTAATCTCATTCTATGGACTATATTAAGAATAGCTTGTTAAAGCTTTATGAAGGAATGTTTAACAGTTCGTTAAAACTTAATTCTTTAGAAATGAATTGATGTCTAAATCTTTAAACCTTAAGCGGAGTTCTTCTAAGAAGACGAAAATATCTATTTTATTTGGGTCGTACTCAATGACGACATTTCCTGTGATGGGGTTCGGTCTAACCTTTTTTATCCCATCTGGCAGCTCAAAATCAGCAAAAAGTCTCTCAGCCAAAAGCTTTAGCTTTTCTACAGATAACCCTTTTATGAGAGGAAGATGGATCTTTATCCTGCCAGGAAGTTGATGAACTATCTTATACTCAACCATTATCTACTTTTAAGCTTTAAGCCTTGTTCCACAGGACCCATCCCTGTGGAGCACTAATCTAATTGGGGGAGTGGAAAAGCCACTTCGTTTGACTCGTTATTATTTCCCTTAATTATTAACAAATTTTGAAATTAATGAGCCCCTCTCTCAGGCTTTCTTGTAATAAAACATTTACAATCTCCATCTATAGTATTTGTGAAACGGTTTGGGTAAGAAATTACATAAGGAGGGTGAGGGCATGTTTTACCTCCACGCGGTGCCAGGTAGGCTAAAGATTAAAGGCGAAGAGTTTAAAAAAAGAGCAAACTTAAAGGAAAAACTGAGGTCTGAATTAAACATATTTGACGGAATAAAGGACATTGAGTACAACCCAAACACAGGTAGCATCATCATCTGGTATGACCAAAAAGCCCTTTCTGCAACCACCATACTTGAACATTTAGAAAGAGTGGGTTTTCTTAACCAAAAGAACCTACTTTCTCATGAAGATTACCTCATTCATACCTCTTTAAACTTTGGCAAAAGGATAGGCAAGATGCTTGCCGATAGTTTAGCCGAACCCCTCCTTGGGGGAAGCTCCTTAGTTTTCCTGTTTAAGTTGATTTAATGTTTAAGTTGATTTAAGACAGGACGGATTTTAGGTCCTCTGCTCTGTCTGTCCTTTCCCATGGTAGGCTCATGTCCATCCTGCCAACCTGTCCAAAGGCAGCAAGCTTCCGGTAAAATCCCCCTTTCACTCTTGAAGGAAGTTCTCTCAGCTTAAAATTCTTAATTATGGCACCTACCCTAAAATCAAACACCTCCCTGACTAAGCTAAGCAGTTTCCTTTCGCTAATCTTTGAAGTTCCAAAGGTTTCTATGTTTATGCTTACAGGTTCCGGTGAACCAATGCTATAGCTAAGTTGAACTTCGCAGGCTCGAGCAATTCCACTTGCCACGATGTTTTTGGCTACATACCGTGCAAAGTATGCTCCAATTCGGTCAACCCTTGAGGGATCCTTTCCGCTTAGAGCAGAATCCATATGCCTGGCAAAGCCACCATAGGTATCAACCGTCACTTTACGCCCTGTTAAACCCGAATGAATGCTTGGACCACCAGGGACTATCGGACCTTCAGGATTGACAAAAATCTTCGTAAACTGATCTGGCTTCATCTCCTCATCCTGAAAAGCGGGAATTATCACATACTCCATGAGGTCGTCGTAAAGTTTCTTAGGGCTTGGACCACCCTTGTGAGGGGGCAACCCTTGGCTTGCTAATATGGTTATGGAATGAACCCTTGCGGGAACACCTTTCTTAAACTCTACGCTGACTTGAGTTTTACCATCCGGCTGAAGATAGGGCAGAAGCCCTTGAAGATAAACGGAAGTGAGCCTCCGCGCGAGCTTGTGGGCTAACCATATAGAATGGGGCATGTATGCTGAATTATGGTCGCAGGCAAATCCAAAAACAGTTGCCTGGTCATGGGCTACAACCCTGTTTAGCTCATCACCTTCAAGCGTTGATTCATCTATACGCGTTGACCCTTCAACAGGAACCTCTTGATAGCTTGTCACAATGCTACAAGTCTTAGCGTTAAAATCCCCCTCAGTATAGCCTACCTCTTTAATGATTTGTCTGGCAATATAGGAAAAATCAACAGGAGCAATAGTGCTAAACTTTACGGCTAAAAATAGAACATTCGTGAACACCGCACATTCTGCCCTTATCTGTGCAAGCGGGTCCTTCTGCAGGACTCTATCTACTATGGCATCGCTTATGATATCGCAAAGTTTATCCGGGTGTCCTTCAGTCACCGACTCCGAGCTGAAGATGAAGTCTGCGTTCTTCATGGTTCTCACCCTTATCTTTGGTTTTGCTTTTCTTTAAAAATTGGTTTAACATAAAAGATGAAACCGCTCCCCCTAAAGCTAACACCGCATCTCCTACGGTTATACCTTTTAATCCAAGCAATGACCTTAGAGGAGGAAAAGTTAAAGCCAATCCTTGGAGCATTAAACTTCCAACTACCGTCAAGAAAAGATAAGGATTCGGACCAGAGCTCTTAGAACGACAGGTCAAAGTATGTAAAACCTGAGCTAAAGTTAAAGAAGTAAATGCTAATCCGGTTGCCCGGTTGTTCTGCCCATACCGCAAAAGCCCATAAAGATAAGCTGAAGCACCGCTTCCGCTTAGGATAAGAGACTCAAGGAATATGTCTCTTAGTTCTTCATTGCTAATTATCGGTTCTTTTGGGTCCTTTGGTGGCTTTTTCATCAGGTCGTCTTCAGGTGGCTCCAATGCTAAGGCAAGCCCAGGTGCAGTATCGGTAACCAAGTTTATCCATAGGAGCTGTATAGGACTAAAGGGCTCACCGGACCCTAACCCCAAGGCTAAGGGTGTAATGATCATCTCGCTAAGATTAGTCGATAGCAAGTAATGAACTACTCTATTTATGTTGTAAGAGCTATTTCTACTTAACTCAATTGCCTCTAAAAGCCTCTCTAAATTGTCATCCTCTATAATGACATCAGCAACGCTCCTTGCGACATCTGTCCCCGCAATACCCAAAGATATCCCTACATCTGCAGCCTTCAAAGAAGGTCCATCATTTATCCCATCCCCTATCATAGCAACAGTCTTTCCCGCCCTTTTTAAAGCCTTAACAATGTAAAGCTTCTGAGCTGGGCTTACTCGCGTAAAGCAATGAACCCTTCTGCTAAGCCCAGATAATACTTCTGGGTCAGCAAGGTCAAGCTTTGAAGAATCAAAGACCTCAATCGGTTCTCCGTTTGAAAGATTAAGCTCCTTAGCCACAGCATACCCTGTTTGAGCCTGGTCTCCTGTGATCATAACTGTCTCTATGCCAGCTTCATGAAGCCTTCTTATGAACTCTTTAGCCCCGGGTCTAATCGGGTCAACTAAAGCAACGAGCCCAAGCCACACGAAATTACATTTCTTTCCTTCATAAAGGTTGTTTTCCAATTCAAAACAGTCGTTGTTCACAGATTCCGCGAAGGCAACCCCAAGCACCCTCAACCCTTGATAAGCTAACTCTTCGTTCACATCAACTAAAGCCTCCTTATCCTCCTCAGAGAGTTCCAAAATCCAGCCATCAATCATCTGATGACTGCAGAGGTTCAAAACCTCTAAAGGACTGCCTTTTACGGCGATGTACTTTTTATTTGATTCAGAGGGCACGGTATGAACGGTTGCCATGTAAAGGCTTCTGTCTGTCCGGTGTTTCACAATAAGAAGAGGATATTCTGTTCGCAGTTTTTCAATATCAATGCCGGCTTTATGAGCAAGCTCTAACAGAGCAACCTCTGTTGGGCTGCCTGTAAATGCTGGCTTCCCATTTTTATACTCTACTATCGCCTCATTACACAACACAAGGACCTTTAACAACTCTTTCAACTCGGGCTTTTCTTCTGATTTAAGGCCATCTGGATAGAGCATTTTACTGCCACAGTAGACCCTCTCTACAGACATTTTATTCATCGTAAGGGTTCCTGTCTTATCAAGGCAGATGACCTGAACCTTCCCTAAGGTATCAACAGCGCTGAGCTTCCGAACCAAAATCCCTCGGCTTTTCATCCTTTTTACACCGAGGGCTAAGGTGGTTGTGGCTACGGTCGGCAACCCTTCGGGTATCGCAGCAACCGCAAGAGAAACAGCAAGCTTCATCACTCTGAAGAACCCATAACCTCTCAACAGCCCCAAAGCAAAGACTAATCCGCAAAAGCCTCCGCTTATAATAATGAACTTCCGACTTATCTCTTCAAGCTGAACTTCAAAGGGAGCTTTTTCTGTATCTCCCCCCCTCAAAGATAACTGAATTTTGCCGAGCTCAGTATGAACACCCGTTGCCACAACTACTGCAAGACCATAGCCTGAAGTTACAAAAGTCCCTGCATACACCATGTTAACCCTATCGGCAAGAGGGACCTCGATTCCGGGCTCCGCGCTTAAAACATCAGAGGTCTTAACCACTGGAAGGCTTTCGCCAGTTAAGGGGGACTCATCTACGGTTAGATGATGGGATTCCACAACCCTTGCATCTGCAGGAACATACTGTCCAGGCTTTAAAATTAGGATATCACCAGGAACAACCTCCTCTGCAGGTATTATCTTCTCTTTTCCTTCCCTTAAAACCCTTGCCATGGGTTTTACCAAACTTTTGAGAGAAAATATTAACCTTTCCGATTGATACTCCGTCATGTAACCTATGATGGAATTGATGAACACGGCTCCCAATATCGCTATTCCGTCAACAAACCCGCCAGTAGCTATTGAAAAAAGAGATGACAAGGAAAGCAAGATGATGGGCAGAGACTTAAATTGAGATAGAAAGACCTCCCAGCGAGACCTTGGCTCAACATCCGGTATCTGATTGGGGCCATACTCGTTTAGCCTTGCTGAGGCTGACCTTTCATCAAGCCCTGCCCTTGGGTCAACCTGAAAATATTCTAAAACCTGAGATGTAGACATCAAATGCCAAGGCTTATTTTGGAGTTTCAAAGAAGGCGATAAGCAAAGGTTTGTTTGCTTTTTTAAGCTCGCTTTCTTAGGACAATCCTTAGAACTATTTTCAATGGGTTTGAAGTTTAGGATTAAAGACTCAACCTTAGAGGTAAGCTCTTCAACGGATAAAGTTTCGTCGAAATAGACTAAGAGGCTTCCGGTTAAAGGATTGGCAGAAACGCTTTTGATAGAAGGTAGAACAGAAAGGTTTTCTTCGAGGTATAAGCACAGAGGTTTGTTACGGTATAGAGGCTTACCCTTTAGCCTAACCCGCTCCTTAAGCCGATGAACGACAGAGACCATAAAGACTTATTCTTCTTTCTTGTCCTCCTTTTTCACGGTTGGAAGGGCTGCAGATACTACCTCTTTTACGCCCCCTACTACGCCAAGGAGTAGCTCCTTGACAGCTCTGACCGCTGTTTTGCCGATGTTTTCTGAAGTTTGTATAGCACCACCTACGACAGCATTGGCAACCTCTTCCACATTACCCCCTATCTCTTTTGTAGCTTCAAGAATTCCTTCTGCTGCGCGCCTTGCTACTAATCCTACATCAGCACCCACTTCGGCTGCACTTTTTACTGCAGTGGAAACAACCTGTTTGGCAACGCTTGTCAAGTCAGTCCCCAACTCACCGGCAGCAAAAATAACCCCTTTAGCTACATTCTTAACGCTGATAACTAACCCAGTTCCAACTTCCTCAGCCGCCTGAACTGCGCTCTTTACCACCTGTTCCGTAACCTTAAGGCTCTCGTTTGCTACCTCCGAAGAGGTCTTAAGGGTGGTGATGAATGTTGTTTTGGCTAAGGAAACTATCTCGTTTTCTACTTCTTGGATGCCCCTTAAACTTTTGATTATCCCTTCTTTAATTACCGAGCCGGCTATGTAGGCGGTCTCTTTCCCGCCCTCAGCGGTTTTTTTCACTACATTGACCAGTCTTTCCTCAACTTTTTCTTCGAGATGGGGTTGAGCCTCTTGTGTTTTTTCCATCTCCTCCATGGTTTCACCTCCCTTTAAAGTTTTTGATGATTTTAAAAACTTTTTCTTAATATTTTTTTACCTTGAATAATATTTTTTACTTTGAAGGTCTAAGCAAAGTTATAGCCGACATCAACGTAAAATACCAGGGCGGTGAACTCCATTTCCCTTTTCTAATCTCGTTCAAACCCAGAAGAAGAAAAAAGAGGGCTAGTAAAGTCTTTAAGTCTAACTGATAAGAGAAAAACTTCTTAATCTTCTCATCCAATCGGTAAGTTGCCGTTAAGATTGTCTTACGAAGAGGTTCCTCCTTTCCATTCATTCCGACCCTGTTTATCTCAAACTTTTCCTCAAGCCTTTGGATCGTTTCTGCTAATTCTCCATCATAATGAATTAAAACACTACCCGTAAGAGGATTAACCTTGATGCTCCTTATGCTCTCTATGTTTGAAAGTCTATCCAAAAGATTTTGAAAAAAATCTTGGTTCCTCTTTTCTGTAGGAAAGCGAAGCCGAAGCCTTCCTTTAAGGCTATGGACGACCTCAGCTAAAGGCTTTTCGCTCATTTCTTTCCTGCCTCTTCAAGCTCAGCTTTAGCCTCAGCAACCGTATCTTCAACAAGTTCCGCGGCTTCCGCTATTATCTCTTTCCCCTTTTCATACAAAAGCAGACCACTCTTGATGGTCGCTTTAAAAAAGGCTCTTGCCGTAACTGTTATGATCGGAACTACATAAGGAGCAACAACACTCGTCCCCAACCCTACGGCAAGCCCTAAAAGGACATTCTTCTTTAGTTCATCATCCAATAATCCCATAGATACCTCCTATATAATATTGTATGTATAATTTAAAGAAACAATCGTTAATCAATCGTAAATAAAATGTTAATAAATTTCATTAACAATAGTTCCTTTACTATTAATTATAATATAACAAAAAAAGAATTTTTGTCAAGAGGAAAATTGTTATGTGTCGTTACTATTTTGAAATGTCACATTTAATTCCTAATTTGAAATGTCACATTGAAAAAATACCGAGCAGGCTCTCATCTCTACAAAAATTACAATAGAGAACCCTCTCTACCGCTCGCAGTGACATGGATAGAGCTCAGAATGAACACCCGTCCCTGTCATGTCAAGCAAAGCAAGGTCTCTTCTGAAAGGCACCTCACTCTGTTGGGAATGACTGGTCAATGTGGACATGAGGTCAAAAAACAAAAAAGGGGGCAAAAGCCCCCAAGGACCCTAATAGAACTACTGTTTAGTAAATACCGTGTGACTTCCAGTAAGCCCTGATTTTATCCTTTACAGACTTGGGAAGAGGCACATATTCAAGCTGGAGAGCCATCTGGTCGCCATGGGTGAAAGCCCAATCAAAGAACTTGACAGCCTTTTTGCTTGCTTCAGGTCTATCTTTAGCAAGAAGGATAAAGGTTGCTCCAGCGATAGGATAGGCGTTTTTACCAGGGGCATCGGTCAACCAAGCATAAAAATGCTTCTTTGGGTCAAGGTCTGCTGTAGCCGCAGCCTCTTTGAAAGTAGTATCGTCAGGCTTTACCACATTGCCAGCCCTGTTTTTGATGTAAGCAAAATCAAGCTTATTCTGTAATGCGTAGGCATACTCCACATAGCCTATGGAATAGGGCGTTCTCTTAACATAGTTAGCAACACCCTCGTTTCCTTTACCGCTCAACCCAACCTTGAAGTTTACAGAAGTGCCATATCCCACTTCCTTTGCCCACTCACTGCAAACCTGCGTTAAATAGTGGGTGAATATAGCGGTTGTCCCTGAACCGTCGGACCTAAAAACAGGAGTTATTGGTTTAGAAGGAAGGTTTGCCTTTGGGTTCAGAGCCTTGATCTCTGGGGCATCCCAGGTTTTTATCTTCCCAAGGTAGATGTAGCAGATAGTTTTCCCGTCAAGCACAAGATGCTGACCCTTCAATTCAGGGATGTTATAGGCAAGGACAACTCCACCAATAACTGTTGGAAACTGAAGAAGCTTTTTACTTTCAAGCTCTTCTGGTTTTAAGGGCATGTCTGAGGCTCCAAAATCAACGGTTCTCTCTGTTATCTGCCTTATACCACCACCAGAACCAATGGATTGATAGTTGACTTTGACCCCAGTTGCCTTTTCATACTCGTAAGCCCACTTGGCATAGATTGGATAGGGGAAGGTTGCGCCAGCACCGTTAATCACCTCCCCTGCTCTCAAACTACTACAAAGGAGAAATAGAGATGCTAAAAGAAACGCTAAAGCAAAGGTCAATGAGTAAAGTTTAATCCTACCACCCATAGCACCCACCTCCTGCTTTTTTTAGATAGTGTAAACAAAAAATGTTAACAGATTATAAATATGAAATACGAAGGTCTCTCGCTATGCTCAGAAACAGAAACATTTGATAATAATTGAAATAGCTTCAAATAGTTGAAAACCTTTCAAAAGAAAAAACAAAACTTGACTTTTTTCCAAAATTAGGTTATAAAGGGTTTAAAGAACTGAAAAGGGCTTAAAAGCTTCCGATGAAAAATAATTGTAAAATTATATATACTTTTTTATTAATTCTGCTTTTCTTGCCCCTTTTCTTTTTTGAACAAACTGCTTCTGCCTTAGCGGCAACAAAGGCAGACAAGTCAAAATCAAGGAAGACTGCTAAAAAAACAGCCAAACAACCAGCAAAGCCCAAAATCTCAAAAAATAAACCTGCTAAATCTTCTCCTAAATCCTTTACCCATTCCTACTCAGCCTTAAACTTCGCAAGCCCAGAGGGCGAGATAACCTATCAGGTGAAGAAGGGGGACAATCTTTTTCGCATTGCCAAGCAGTTTGGCTTAAGCACTGAAGAGCTTATGGCTATGAACGGTTTAACAAGCCCTGCGCTTAAGGTTGGGCAAGTTTTGGTAATAAGAAGGCAAAAAACAGGATCCACAAAGGATGTATCACCGTCCAAAGCACCCGCTCCAGAAGGACATCAGCCACAATTCCTTGAGCATAAAGTATCTAAGGGTGAAACGCTTTTTAGCATTGCAAAAAAATACGGCTTGAGCGTCGGAGAAATCCTTGAGGCAAACGGTCTTACTGATTTAACCATTCGTGAAGGTATGGTCCTTAAGGTTCCTGTTAAGGCTAAAATCATGGAACAGCCAAAGGAGCCTGAAAAACCCAAAGAAATAGACAAAACAACAGAAAAACCTAAAACACCCCCTAAAGGACAGGAAGTTGAAGCAGAAGCAAAGAAGCCTCTGTCTGAAGCTAATGATGAAAGATCAAAAAAGCGTTTGGCTGAAAAGAAGGTATATCATGTAGTTAAAAAAGGTGAGACCTTAGCAAGCTTAGCCCGAAAATACCATACTACACCAGAGGAAATAAAAAGGCTAAATCATCTAAGGACCGCAAGACTTAAGCCTGGACAAAAGTTATTAGTCAAGGTAGAGAAAAACGAAGAGATAAGGCTTTCTTTCTCTCTTACCTCAGATATGTTTAAAAGCTCTTCAAACGAGCCCTATCTTGTTCATCGAGTAAAGGAGGGGGAAACTTTATACAGAATATCCTTAATGTATGGTGTCTCTGTGGAAGAGATAAAGCTTTTAAACGGTTTAGAGGATAACATCATCTTAGTTGGGCAGGAATTGAAAATTCCCACTCAAGACCTTGAGAAACCCCGTTTGAGGGAGCCTAAAGCCATATTTAAAGCAGAAGAGGAGCCTTTGACGAAAAAGTTTGGAAGGTTTACCCTGAGCAAAGCCGAAGTTCAAGCTCTAAGGGATAAATTCTTAGAAATCAGCAAACAGTATGCTAATGTCAAATACCGCTTTGGGGGAGAAGGAAACGGGGCTCTTGATTGTTCTGCCTTTGTTCAAAGGGTTTATAGCGAGCTTGGGATCAAACTTCCGAGAAGCTCTTATCATCAGTATCTTGTAGGGCAGGAGGTAGATAAAAACGAGCTTATTCCGGGAGACCTTGTCTTTTTTAGAACATCAAAGCGCGCTCCAGTTACACATGTAGGGATCTACATAGGCGACAACAAGTTTGTCCATATCTCTTCGAACAGAAAAGGCTTTGCCATCGACTCCCTTGATGACCCCTACTATAGGGCTCGATTTGTAGGAGCAAAAAGGGTTCTAAACGGTGAAGTCTTGCAATACTTTCAAGAGTATAGAAGACAAAGACAAGAAAAGGAATCTGCAAGCCGTCCTGAAAACGCCTTTGATGTTTTAAACTAAATCTTTAAGCTCCTTAACAAACCTCTCCCAGGATAATCTCTCAATGATGGCTCCAAGCCTTTCTCCCTTTTGGTTGTGTTTTTTGTAGAGGTAAAGGACCTTCCTCAAAAGCTCGGGTATGTCTTCCGCCTTATAATAATCAAGGAAGGTTGCCAAACGGGGATGTCGCCCAAGCTTTCCCCCTAAGTATACCTTATAGCCTCGGAACTCCTCGGATAAGGCAGATTCTGGACATACCTTTAGGCAGTGACCACAGCCAACGCAAAGCTCTTCATTTATAGTTGGACCAAACTCGGTAAGCTCAATAGCGCTCTCTTCGCAGACTTCAACGCAGGAGCCACAAAAACTACAAGCCTTAGGATGGACGGAGATTTTTACCACCCCGTGAAGAGCAAAATCGCAGATATGGACCTGTGAGCAGGCGTTTGGGCACTCAGAAAGGCAAACCCTAAACTTATGATGAGCCTTCAACTTTGGTCCAACTTTAGAGGTCAAAAATTGGGTAAGCTTTTCTTCTTCTAAAATCTTCTCTAAGGAAGATAAAAGATGGCTTGAAGCCGTTAAAGCGTTTGGACAGGAATCAACGCCAAAGCACCCGGATACTTCATAGCCCTTTTCCGCTTCAGACATTTTACTTAGCAGAGCTTCCTTTGCTTCTAAAAGGTCTTCAAGGGTAATTCTCTTCTTTCCCCTTTCCTGAAGATACTTTTCTACCTCCCTTTTTACCTTTTTTCTGACAAAAAAGGGGACCTTTTTAAGGTAGGCTTCGGCCTCAGGAGTCCACTCCATTAAGCCTCCTCCGTTCTAAGGATTTCACCCTTTACTCCTATGGTGTGAACTTTAAATTTAAAATCTTTGTCGGCAAGCCTTCGTGCTTGGTCAAGAATAAAAAGAAGCCCACGACAGCAAGGCACTTCCATTATGGCAAGCTCAAGAGACCTCAGGGGCACTTTGCTAAAGATTTCGGCGAACTTTTCGATGTAAAGGTCCGCTGGGTCAAACTTTGGACAACCTATCATGACCTTTTTTCCGGGAAGGAGCTTAGTATGAAGCTCGGGATAGGCTACGGGGACGCAGTCGGCACAGATTAAAAGATGAGCATCCCTCAAGAAAGGGGCATTGGTTGGAATAAGCCTTATCTGAACCGGCCAGTGGGTAAGGGAAGAGGGGATGTCCTGAGGCTTAAAAGCAGGCTTTTCCTCTGTTTCAAGATTTCTTACCTGGGTCGATGGGCAACCGCAAGCCATCGTTGGTTGGAATGACTCTTTGTTTTTCTTTACCTGATGGAGATGTTCTTCAACAGCCTTTTCATCAAAGGGCTCAGCTTCCCTCTCTACAATACGAAGGGCTCCTGTTGGACATTCTTCAATGCAAACCCCTAAACCGTCGCAGAGGATTTCGCTAACAAGCCTCGCCTTGCCGTCGATGATGGCTATCGCCCCCTCTTGACAAGCAAGCACGCATTTACCACAACCGTTGCAAAGCGCTTCATCGACCTCTATTATCTTCCTTAGAACCTTCGGCATGGTTTACGCCTCCTTTTTTTAAGGTTAAAGCTTCAAATAATTCCCTTGGAGTTTGTCCTTCTTTAAGCTCCTTAAGCTTTAGCCTTATTTCATCAAGCACAGGCTCTGGCAGACGAGCCTTCTCCGCAACTTCCTTTAAATCATCCTTTGACAGATAATAAAAATAGAGAAGTAGTAGGTTTAAGCCAGGAGATTTACCCGCCTCTTTAGTCTTTTCTTCCATTTCTCTTACTAAGCTTGAGATTTCTTTAAAAAGCTCTTTGGGGAGCCTTTTTTCAACCTCAACTACTATGCGCTCTTTAAGGAGGTTACTCCTTTCTCCCAAGACCTCCTTAGGAAGTTCACCCAGGCAAAGCTCAGCGTATTGGCAATAGAGGACACACCCAAAATCCATCCTTGGATTGACAAGCACCCGCTTACAGCTTGGACATTTCCTTGAGGTATCATCCTTAAAGAACTCAACAAGCGCCCCACAATAGGGACATTCAACCTCAAAGATGGCATCTTCCTTCCAATAGCGAGTATCTTGCCCAGGGCATCTCATGGCTTTTTCCCTGCTTTTGATTTAAAAGATTATCCCAAGAAAGGATTTATACCTTGACTTAAATCAAGAGGTTTTATTAACCGAACCTGCCGGTGATGTAATCTTCGGTGAGCTTCTTTTCCGGATTAGTAAATATCTTTTCTGTTGGTCCAAACTCAACGAGCTCCCCAAGATACATGAAGGCCGTAAAATCGGAGATCCTTGCTGCCTGCTGCATGTTGTGAGTAACTATGACGATGGTTATCTTTTCTTTTAGCTGAACTATAAGGTCTTCGATTTTGGCGGTTGAAATGGGGTCTAAGGCTGAGGTTGGCTCATCAAAAAGTAAGACTTCTGGCTCAACCGCAATAGCTCTTGCTATGCAAAGCCTCTGCTGTTGACCACCTGATAGAGATAGACCGCTCTCTTTAAGCTTATCCTTGACTTCATCCCAGAGAGCAGCCTCACGAAGAGCCTTTTCAACTCTTTCTGCAAGCTCTTTCTTGTTTTTTATCCCCCGCAGTCTTAATCCATAAGCTACATTGTCGAAGATGCTCATCGGAAAAGGGGTAGGCTTCTGAAAGACCATTCCAATTTTTGTTCGCAATTCTATCAAGTCTACATCGGGTGCAAGGATATTTCTTCCTCTAAAAAGGATTTCTCCCTCGTATCTGTTTCCAGGATAAAGGTCGTGCATACGGTTAAAGCAACGGAGAAGTGTTGTCTTTCCGCAACCACTTGGTCCGATAAGCGCTGTAACCTTATTCTTATAAATAGGAAAGTTTATGTTTTTTAGAGACGGTTCCGAACATCCTGCATAGTAAAAGGATAGGTTTTTTACCTCAAGCTCGAGGTTCAATGTTTACCTCCCTTTAATATTATCCTGGCAATGAAATTAAGAACAAGTATTGTTAGGGCAATCACAAAAGCCGCGGCCCAAGCTTGAGTGTGCCAGTAATCATAGGGACCCATAGCATACACAAAGATTGTTACAGTAAGGGAAGCCATGGGTCCATTCATATTATATGAAAGAAAGTTGTTGTTGAAGGAGGTAAAAAGTAGAGGTGCTGCTTCGCCTATTTCTCGTGCTATGGCTAACAAAGCACCTGTTAATAGCCCTGTTTTTATGGCAGGATAAAGCACTTGCAGGATTACTTTGTAATAGGGTGCACCAAGGGCAAAGGCGGCTTCTCTCATGGTCCATGGAACTAACTTTAGCATGTGCTCGGTTGAACGAATAACCACTGGAAACATGATGATGGCTAAAGCTACACTTCCAGCCCAACCGCTAAAATGTCCTAAAGGTTTTACCATAATAGCGTAAACAAATGCCCCTATTAAGATAGCAGGCACACTAACCATAGTATCTGCAAGAAAGCTTATTACGTTGGATAAGCGATAATTCCTTCCGTATTCTGCTAATAATGTTCCTGCAAGAATCCCTAAAGGGATACCCAAGGAAATAGCACCAAGTGTAATGAGTAAATGTCCAATAAAAGCATGCTTTAACCCTCCTCCAGGTTCTCCAGGTGGCGTAGGAACTTCTAAGAAAAATGAAAGGTTGATAGAGGCTATACCATGGCGAATTATATCGAAGATTATAAAGAAAAGCCAAAAAATACCCCATAGTGCACATAAACCAGTAATGGTAAGGATGGTTGTGCTTGTTAGTTTCCTAATCTTTAAGACCCTTTCTCTCATTTTCCACGAACCCTCATAATGAGATATTTAGAGCTCGCAATGATAAAAAGGCTCATGATATACAAAAGTAAAGCAAGATAGAAAAGGGCTGAGAGATGGATATCTTTATCTGCCTCGGTAAACTCATTTGCAAGCTTTACCGTTACTGTCGTAGTTGGAGTTAAAAGGGAAGTTGGAAAATTGTTAATGTTCCCAAGCACAAAAGCAACTGCCATAGTCTCTCCAAGTGCTCTACCCAAAGATAACCCAATTCCACCGAATATACCTATCCTACAATAGGGGAACATCACATCCTTTATAACCTCCCACTTCGTAGCCCCCATACCATAGGCAGATTCCTTTAAAACCCGAGGAACAAGATAAAAAGATTCGATAGCGATGGAAGCGGTAAAGGGAATGACCATAATGCTTAGAACAATGCCCGCAGTAAAGAGGTCTATGCCCAAAGGGGTTCCTTCAAAAAGCTTCCCAAGAAGAGGTATTGGAGTAAAAACCTTTTGTAAAAATGGTTCGATGTAGCGTGCATGAATAGGTGCAAGAGTAAAAAGCCCCCATAACCCGTAAATAATGCTTGGAATAGCTGCAAGAAGGTCAACTGCAAGCCTTATCACTTCTTTTAAGAAATTCGGACAAACCTCAGATACAAAAATGGCTATACCCAAGGCAATAGGAACCCCAAGAATTAGAGCAATAAAAGCTACGATAATGGTGCCAGTTAAAGGGACAGCTCCCCCAAACTTTTCAAAAACCGGGTCCCACTCGGAAGAAAAAATAAAACTAACAAAACCAAACTTTTGAATGGCTAAACTTGCTTCTTTTAAAAAAACAATCAATATCCCGATGAGAGAAAGAGGGACAAGAATAGCCCCCAGAAAGGTTAGAAAAAGAAAAAACTTATCCACAAAATAGTCCCATTTTTTCGAAATACCTAAACCTAAGTCCATTTGGTCACCCTCGACTTTTTTATTCCCCTTTTAATAAAAAATAAGCTTCGCCTAGACATCAAATTCAAACAGAGTAAACTACAACTTTGTTAATAAAATTTTACTATTGCCTTGTCAAATTGTCCAATGGGTTCTAAATTAAATTAACATGAAAAATTTAGCTTTCCTTGCTCAAATTCTTTTCTTTTTGATCCTGGGGGTGCTTATGGAGCCAAACTTTGGCTTTTCTTCCCTTGACTTAACCCAAAAGGTTAAAGTTCATACCCTTTCTTCAGGCTTAAAAGTTCTCTTCTTCCCCTATCAGAGGGAAAGGGTGGTCACGGTAAAGCTCTGCGTAAAAGTAGGGAGCAACTACGAGTGGGATGAAGTAGCAGGAATTACCCATCTTATCGAGCACATGATATTTAAAGGAACAGAGCATAAGAAGCCTGAAGATATATCCGGAGCTGTTGAGGCAAAGGGTGGATACATCAACGCCTTTACTTCCTACGACTATACCTGCTACTATGTGTCTGGACCTACAGAAGTTTTTGAGACTGCCCTTGAGGTCCTCTCTGAAGCGGTCTTTCACCCAATCTTTGACCCAAACGAGCTTTCTAAGGAAAAAGAAGTAGTCGTTGAAGAGATGAAGATGCGCCTTGACAATCCCTATGTGGTGCTCTACGAAGAGCTGATGAAGAAATCCTACACCAAATATCCCTACCGTAGACCCATCATCGGGTTTGAAAACACGGTTCGCTCTCTCACCAGGGATGACCTTTTCTACTTTGTGAACCACTTTTACACCCCAGAAAATATGGTTTTAGTTATTGTCGGAAACTTGCCCTATGATGAGGTGCTGAAGCTTTCAGAAAAGTATTTCTCTAACCTCCCAAAAAGAACTCTCAAGCAAGTTGTCTTTCCTACTGAACCCTATGTGGAAAAGCCCACTCTTTCTTGGGTTGAAAGAAAAGTAAAAGAGGGCTACTTCGCCTTTTCCTTTCCTGCTCCATCTTTAAAGGAAAATGATGCTCCTCTTGCCGACCTGTTAGCGGAGATCCTCGGCGGTGGTGAAACCTCAAGGCTTTATCTACGCTTAAAAAGGGAACTAAACCTCGTAAAAAGCATCTCAGCAAGCGCTCTAACTCCCTCAGGTCCTGGTCTCTTTGAAATTACAGGAACTGCAGACCCTCAAAATTTTCATCCTATCTTACGAGAAACTTTAAAGGAAGTCTTGAAGATAAAACACTTTGGCATATCGGAAGAGGAATTAAGACGAGCAAAAACGCAGGTCCTATCAAGCTTTATCTACGGGCAGGAATCTACGGATGGTCTTTCAAGGACCCTTGCAACCTTTGAGCTGATTAGAGGCACATACAAAGACATCGACTGGTATGTCAAACAAATTGAAAGGGCAACAGCCGAGGATTTACAAAGGCTGGCAGAAAAGATCTTTAACCCCTCTAAACTAACGGTAGTTTTTCTCTCTGAGAAGGCTCTCTTTGGTGAAGAGGAATTGAGAAAGATATTAGAAAAGGAGGTCCTTCTTGAGGAGGCTCAAGTTTTTCGCCTCAAAAACAACTTAAAGGTTATCTTAAAACCGCAGAAAGAGACCCCAACCGTTGGGCTTGCTTTGGTCTTTCCGGGAGGAGTAAGGTTTGAAAATAAGGAAAACAATGGCCTCTTCCAAGCCCTAACCCTTATTTGGACAAGGGGCACAAAGAAAAGGTCAGCTGAAGAAATTTCTCAAACCTTAGAAAATCTTGGCTCATCAATCGTTGGCTACACCGGAAGAAATACCTTCGGATTAAAGGCGCAAAGCTTATCCAAAAACCTTGACCAAACCTTAGAGCTCTTTTCAGAAATACTTTTTGACCCAAGCTTTAGTGAGGAAGAGTGCGAAAAGGCAAAGCCTGAGCTTATGTCCATGCTTCATCGGCAGGAAGACCAACCCCTCTCCCTTGCTCTTAAAGAATTCTTAGAGTTTATCTTTCCAGACCATCCCTATGGCTTAAACCAAGCAGGCTCTCAAGCCTTCTATCAAAGCTTCACCTGCGAAGACCTAAGGAAGGCTTATCAAGATTTTGTAAACTTTGACCAAGCAACGCTCGTTGTCGTTGGTGATTTTGACCCGGTAGACCTAAAGCTAAAGCTTAAGAAATACTTTGAAAAAGGAGCGCTTAGAAAAGAAGAGAAAAAGGAGGAGCCTGAACCACTCCTCCCCAAGCCTAGCAAAAAGTTTATCCCTAAGGAAAGCTTCCAAACCCAAGTTCTTCTTGGTTTTGTTTTGCCTGGGCTTCTCTCTCCAGAAAGACCAACCATCGAGGTTCTAAACAGCATCCTCTCAGGAATGGAAGGCAGGCTTTTTAGGACCTTAAGAGATGAGCGGTCTCTTGCCTACGCTGTCACCTCCTTCCTTGTTATGTATCCTAAAGCCTCTATTTTTACCTTTTACATCGCCTGCTCCCCTGAGAAAACAGACCAAGCCGTAGCTGGCTTTTTTGAAATCTTAGAAAAGATAACCTCAGATGGTCTAACCCAACAAGAAATAGAACGAGGAAAGAATAGGCTCCTTGGGAGGTATAGGCTTTCTCTTCAGAGCAACATTGCTAAAGCTGAAGACATGGCTCTAAACGAGGTCCTAGGTCTCGGCTGGGACTATCAAAAGAAGTATGAAGAAGAAATAAAAAAGGTCGACGCCGAAAGATTGAAAGACATTTTAAAGAAGTATCTTAAAAAGGACCAAGCTTACCTCTTAATCCTTGGACCGAATGTCAAATCTAATTAGCATAGAATTCATCACAACCTCTCCCGAAGAAACAAAAGAACTTGCTCGCAGGCTTGGCAAACATCTAAGACCAGAAACCCTTCTTCTTCTCTATGGAGACCTTGGCTCCGGAAAGACAACCTTTATAAAAGGGCTTTGCGAAGCTCTTGAAGTCCCCGAAGATACCTTCGTGGTTAGCCCAACCTTTTCGTTGATAAACATCTATAAAGGGCGCTACCCTATCTTTCATGTTGACCTCTATCGGTTAAGCGAAGAGGAGGCTTTTGAGCTTGGGCTTTGGGAAAACTTAGAAGAGGGGATCATAGTCGTTGAATGGGCAGATAGACTAAGTTTTTTACCGCCCAAGGTAGAGCCTCTTACTATTTTTTTTGAGCATTTAGACCTAAACACAAGAAAAATCAAGCTTCAAGGCTCTCAACAATGGCTTTACATCCTAAAAGAACTGGAAAGGGATGCCCAATCACATAGATAGGAAGTTCTTCAAGTAAAAAGTTTAGCTTAGAAGAGGATACGAAGTTTTCCATAAAAACGGACTTATACTCCTTCTCAAAAAGAAAATCTACTAAAGCGTTTATGACGCCACCGCCAAGGTAGATCCCCCCTAAAGGGAGATAGCAAAGGGCTAATTGAGAGCAAAATCTACCCAAATATTTGAAATAATTCTTCACAGCTTGCCCTGCCCTTTTATCTTGCTTCTTTGCAAGGGCAGTAATCATGGGTGCAGAGAGCCTTTCACCACCATGAAAGAATTCATAAAGGTTTTCAAGCCCCCTTCCTGATAAAACCTCTTCATAGCTTAGCTCTTTCTGCTTTTCTTTTAAAAAGTCTAAAAATGTTAAGTCAAAGCTATCTAATGCTTGAAAAAAGATATGTCCAGCTTCGGTTGAAATTAGGGTTAAAGGTTTCTCTTTTACTAAGACCCCTACTCCTAATCCAGTTCCGCAAAAAATAGCAACACAAACTCCCTTGTTAATCCTCCCTTCTTTTACTAATTTAAGGTCCTTCTTTTTTAACTTTGCTAAAGAGGCTGAACCGGCAAATAGGTCGTTCACAAGGATGAGCTTTTTAAAAGGAAACTTGGCTTTTATTTTTCTTTCTTCAATTTCCCAGCCAAGGTTCGTAAGCTTTGCCCTTCCCTTAAACACAGGACCAGCTACGGCAATGCAGGCAACTGTATCCCGAGGTTCAACCTTAAAAACAGATCGGGCTTCTAAGAGAAGAGAGAAAAAGTCGCTAAAATCTTTACTTTTTAGGGTTAAAACCCCTTTTTGACTTAGTCCCCTTCGGGGTGTGGTTAGGAAGACGAACCGAGCGTTTGTGCCCCCTACATCGGCAAGAAGATAAGCTTGGCTCAAGGGCTATTTCGTTTTACCTTTTGTCTCTACAGGTTTAGAAGCTTGTGCCTCCTTTTTTCCTTTAGTTGTCTCATAGTAATTGTCAAAAAGCTCTACAAGCTTTGGAGATATGTCGATCCTTGGGCTTGCGTAGTAGATGCCAGGCTGGTTTTTCTCAAGAATAAGGTCGATCTTTTCTTTTTGGACATAATCCTTAATTATGCCTTCAAGCTCTTTAAAGACGGGGTCAAGGAGCTTCTTTTCTAACTCCTGCATCTCAAGCTGAGCATCCTCCTGCATGGTCCTAAATTCCCTTAATTTTTTTTGAAATTCCTGTTGTTTCTTTTCTCTGACCTCTTGAGACCATAGCGAGCTCTTCTTTTCTATCTCCTCTTTTAAGGCATCTAGTTCCTTTGCTCGAGCGTCAAGCTTTGCTTGAAGCTCTTCATACTTTTTTTGTAGTTTCTCCATCACCTCTTGCCCATACTTTGAGGTGTTGACAACCCTCCTTATGTCTATAACCGCGATCTTTAAATCAGATTGAGCAAGAGCTAAATCCATCATTAAAAGGCTAAAAGCCAAAATAAAAAGGCTCGCAACATAGACCTTCCTCATCCCCTTTCCCCCTTTCCTTTTATTTTTGTTTGATCACAAAGTCTACTCTTCTATTCAAGGCATAACAAGACTCATCATGCTCATAGCAAATAGGGCGCTCTTCTCCGAAGCTTACCACCTCAATCCTTGAATCCTCAACCCCAAGCCTAACCAACGCCTTCTTTACTTCAAGGGCTCTTTTCATCCCTAAGGCAAGGTTGTACTCGTTTGTGCCCCTTTCATCGCAGTTTCCCTCAAGGACAATCTTAACATCCTTTCTTTCAAGCAGGTACTTGGCGTTGCTTCTTATCCTATCCCACATGTCAGAACGGATGGTGTAGTCATCAAAGTCAAAGAAGATGGCCAATAGAGGAGGAGTCCCCCTTCCGTAAAGCTTGATTGTGTCAAGGTCCAACTTTTTTTCTGCCCTTTTATCCTGCTCTTTAAGAAGGTCCTCTAAGCTAACCTTTTTCTCCTCGCTCACTTTTTTTGATGGTTCAACCTTCTCTGATGGTTGAGGAGGAGGAGAAATAGTTGGTGATACCGCAATGGGTGGGGCTTCTTTTTTGGCACACCCAAAGAGAACTAAGCTAAAAAATAGGCTCATATAAACGATTATTCTTTTCATCTTCATTTACCTCCCGGTGAACTATATCCCGTGATATCAAGCTCATACAAGAACTCACCAGTCAAGAACTCAAGTTCTTTTTTAATATACCTCACTAATATACCCTGTAAAGTTAGCTCATCCGCAATGGCTTGAGTGATCAAAACATACTCTTCCTGCTTAAAGGTGTCTAACAACCTTCGACAAAAAAATTCTCGACATAGCGGGGGTCTGGCAAAGAGCTTACACCCCATGGGACCAACAAAGAAACATCTCCCTGGAACCTCCCTTTCTTTGGGTAGCTCCTTTTTTAGCAAAAAGTTTAAAAGGATTATAGCTACTGTTGCCTCGTTCTCAAGCCCGGCTTTACAACATCCCTTTCCCTCAATGACCGTGCAAACATAACATTCTCTAAAGCTTTGAAACGTCTCCATTCTCTTGTTTGATATCTCTATAGCTTTTTCGTATCTTTTTAGAAGCTCCACAAAATCTTTAAGTTTTAAAAAATACTCACCATAATTTTCAAAAATTTCTTGCGCCAAAGAGACCTTTTCAAACAGAAGTTCCTCAGGTAAAGCGTACCTTCTTTGAAAGATTTTCTGAAGCCTAGTTTTCATTTTTTTCATATTTTATCTTTTAAAGATTTTTAGTAAAGAGAATTAAACAAAAACTAATTGTTTGAACAAAACTTCCCTCTTTACTCATAAGACCTGAGCCAGAGTTTATAAAAAAATGTTTTTAAAGGCTTTTGGGAAGGATGTTTAAAACCATGTTTAAAAGTTAAAATTTTTGAACACCATACTTTACAAGCTTTTTGGTAGTGTGTTAATTAATTTGGTAAAGACTTGAAAGGACAGGAGGGACATGGTAGCTTCCTCAAGAAGTCCCGACCCAAAATCACTAAAAGGGAGGGGAAAGCTACCATGAAAGAAAAAGCTAAAACTTAAACAAAATCACTTATAGAAAAATTTTTAACACTTTTTTCAGCGGAAAGTCAATAAAAGAATTCATTTAAGCAAGCGAGAAGACTTCGCAAAAAGTTTTTATACCAGAGATTTATCTTACAAAGTATGAGAAGGTTTTAAGATTTAAAAGTACCTGCTATACTTTTTGTGTTATTTTCCTTTATGCAGTGGGAGTAAGCACAAAAAATTTTTCAGTTTTTGGAAAGTATTTATGGTGCATACTATTCACTCCAAAGCGTTTCGCGGTTTATTTTGAATATTTGGGTTTGTAGGGAAAAATGCCAAGAATTGAGGGAACCTTTAAGAAAGTTAAACCGGGGTGGGGTAAAGAGAGTTCAAGTTTTTATTACGGATGATATACCTGGGATAGAAAATTCTCTAAAGATGGTTTATCCAGGTTCAGAATGGCAATTTTGGATATGACATACGGTAAGGAATTCTTTAAATAAGGTGCGGGTAAAAGATAGAGGTTGATTGGCAGAAGATTTAAAAAGGATTTTTGTTTTTCATTGACAAACGATTTGTATTATATTAATAAAAACTAATTCGAGAAAAAGGGACGGATAGATGTTAGATTTTATATTTAAGCCTAAAAGTATTGCCCTAGTGGGAGCATCTGCGGACGAAAAAAAGATTGGACATGCCATCCTAAAAAATCTCATCACCCAAGGATATACCGGTAAAGTCTTTCCCATAAATCCAAATTCAAAGGAGATCCTTGGGCTTAGATGTTATCCGTCGGTATCGAGAGTAGGAGAAGATATAGACTTAGCGGTGATCGTAGTTCCTGCAAAAGTAGTCCCTTCAGTGGTAAAAGAATGCGGAGAAGTTGGAGTAAAAGGGGTGGTAGTAATCAGTGCCGGCTTCAAAGAAACTGGAGAGGAAGGAGCAAGGCTTGAACAGGAAGTTGTGGAGCTGGTAAAGAAATATGGAATGAGGATGGTAGGACCTAACTGTTTAGGAGTGATCAACGCTGAAATAGGGATGAACGCAACTTTTGCCCCAGACATCCCCCCTAAAGGTAGAGTTTCTTTCTTTTCTCAGTCTGGAGCTTTAGGGGTCGCCTTGATAGACTGGGCGATCGGGAGCGGTTTTGGGTTAGGAAAGTTTGTTAGCTTTGGAAACAAGGCTGACCTTAATGAAACAGACTTCCTGGAATATTTTGGACAGGACCCAGATACCGATATCATTCTTGGCTATATAGAAGATGTCAAAGATGGAAGGCGTTTTATTGAGGTAGCTACCGAGGTAGCAAAGAAAAAGCCGGTTATCATCATTAAATCTGGAACAACTGAAGCTGGTGCCAGAGCAGCTTCCTCCCACACAGGAGCTTTAGCTGGCTCAGATAGGGCTTTTACCGAAGCCTTTAGAAAGGCAGGTATAATAAGGGTTGAAGGAATAAAAGAGCTCTTTGAAGTTGCTGAGATTTTCAAAAGTAGAAAATTTCCTACAGGCGAAAAACTTCTCATTGTTACAAACGCTGGCGGTCCCGGGATCATTGCCGCAGATACAGCAGAAAAAAACGGGCTAAAGCTATACCCCTTAACTAAAGAATCCATCGATTTCTTAGCTGAAAGGTTACCCCCTACGGCAGCTCTTTACAACCCTGTAGATGTAATAGGTGATGCCACTTCAGAGAGGTATCTCTTCGTTTTAGAAAAAGCTGTTTTTGACCCAAATGTAGATGGTATATGTGTTATACTTACGCCCCAGGCTACGACAGATGTAGAAAATGTAGCAAAAGTGGTTGTTGAGAAAGCCAAAAAAACAGAAAAACCTTTTGTGTGTTGTTTTATCGGGGGTCCTAAGGTAAAACAGGGAACACTTTACTTAAAACAAAACGATATAGCTTGCTACGACGACCCGGCTACAGCCATAAAAGCATACAGTAAATTGGTCTATTATGCGAAACACAAAAAACGAGGAGAAGATGAATTTGTAAAGTTCTCTATACCTGATGAGGTCAAAAAGGAAATAAGCCTGATACTTGAAGCCCTTAGAGATGCAGGAGTAACTGTGATAGGTGAAGAAAATTCTATGAAAATATTAAGCCTCTATGGAATTAAATTCCCAAAAAGGGGATTTGCTAAAACTTCAGATGAAGCTGTAAAGGTAGCAGAAACGATAGGGTATCCTGTGGTCATGAAAGTCAGTTCCCCTAACATCGTCCATAAAACCGATGTTGGAGGAGTAAAGATAGGACTTAAGGATGAAAAAGAAGTAAGGGAAGCCTTCCTTGAGATAACTATCAATGTGCAAAGGGCTATGCCCAGCGCATACATTAAAGGTGTAAATATCTACGAAATGGTGACAGGTGGAAAAGAGATTATATTGGGTGTAACCTATGATTACACCTTTGGTCATATGGTAATGTTTGGTTTAGGCGGAGTGTATGTAGAGGTGTTGAAAGATGTAAGCTTTAGGATTGTGCCTGTAAGTAAAAGGGAAGCATATGAAATGTTAAGCGAAATTAAAGGTATAAAACTTTTAGAAGGAGTAAGAGGAGAAAAACCCTCTGATAAAGAGGATTTAGTTGATAAAATATTGAAACTCTCTCAATTGGTTGAAGATTTTCCCATAATTAAAGAAATAGACATCAATCCATACTTAGTAAAAGAAAAAGGAGGAGTGGTTTTAGACGCAAGGATCATCATTGGTTAATCATCATACAATATCTTTAAGGAGGAAGAAAATGAAAACTATATTTTTAATCTCTAACAGACCCTACAGTGGAAGAAACCTACTTGCTGTAGGGCTTAGTCTAAACTTGAAAGAAAGAGGCAAAAAAGTTGGATACATGAAGCTATTAGGTAAAACCCCGATAAAAGTTGGGGATAAAATTCTTGATGAAGAATCTATGTTTATTCATAAGGTATTAGAAATTGAAGACCCAGTTGAGTGGGTTTGTCCGTTTGTTTTAAGCTATGAAGCTAAATACAAGCTTTTTCATGAAGAAGAGATGAATATAGCTCAACAGATAAGAGAAGTGATAAATACACAAACAGAGCTTAAGGATTATCTTTTTGTAGTTGGAGGGGATAGCATCTTTGAAGGTTTAAGCTTAGGTATAGACTGTTTACGCCTAATAAAGGAGGTAGATGCTAAAGGGATTAACGTTCAGCTTTGGGAGGGTGAAACCTCGGTAGATGATATCTTAGGAGTAAAGGAGCTTCTTGGGAGAAACTTTGTGGGTGCGGTGATCAACAAGGTGCCTCCGGAGGAACATGCCTACATAAACGAAACGGTAGTTCCCTATTTAAAGAAAAAGGGAGTTGAAGTATTAGGGGTGTTTAAGCGAGATAGGTTGCTTGAAGCTATTACAGTTAGGACTTTGTTAGAAGTTGTAAACGGAGGGATTGCATGCTGTGAAGATAAGCTTGAAGAGTTCATAGAAAACATAGTCATCGGAGCCATGGACCCGGAAAACGCTATGAGGTATTTTTTAAAAATACCCAACAAGTTGGTAATTACCGGGGTATACCGGACAGACATTCAGATATTAGCCTTAGAAACCTCCACTAAATGCCTCCTTTTGACTGGTGGTTTACACCCAAGCGAAATGGTAATAAGCATAGCAAAGAGCAAAGGTGTGCCTGTGGTGGTAACATCTCTTGATACATTTTCAGCGGTCAAAAGGATACAATCCTTGGTTGGTAGGGATATGCTGAAGGATAGGGGGAAAGCTTTAAGGGCAAAAGAGGTTGTAGCTAAGGAATTCGATTTGGATAAGTTTTTAGCCATGTTGGAGGTTTAGTATTTTGGGGTTTTTTAAGATATCCCCTTATTTAACTATCCTCGAGATATAAAAATTAGGTTAAAAGCCCCCTCTAAATTAAAACTTCAGAGGGGGCTAAGCAGAATTAGAAATTATAAAAAGCTGAGAAGGTGAACCTATCAGCGGTGTCGACCCATTTTTTACGCTCTGTTTCGATATGCACCACTTCTACGCCCAAGTTAAAGTTCTCGGTTAATTTATACCAAAGGTTTGCGAAATATTGAGTATTTTTCGTAAACTGCTTGTCGTTTAAAGCTTGGGGTCCAATTTGTCCTTTTAAGATTTCCTTATAGTTGGGATCATCAAAGCCTGCACCAATGGCAAAAGTCCAGCGAGGATTGATGTTCCACACAAGGTCTGCCCACATTCCGTATGCTTCGATCGGCTTACCATAGGCATTAACTCCAAGGTCATACCTTAACCATTCTTTATCAAGACCCTTCCCAGTCCAGGCTTCTCCTTTAAACTGAAGTTTTTGACCAAGAAGATGGAAGTTAAGCAACCACTCTCCGCAGAGAAGCTAACGGTCATCGTTATTCTTACAAAGTATGAGAAGGTTTTAAGATTTAAAAGTACCTGCTATACTTTTTGTGTTATTTTCCTTTATGCAGTGGGAGTAAGCACAAAAAATTTTTCAGTTTTTGGAAAGTATTTATGGTGCATACTATTCACTCCAAAGCGTTTCGCGGTTTATTTTGAATATTTGGGTTTGTAGGGAAAAATGCCAAGAATTGAGGGAACCTTTAAGAAAGTTAAACCGGGGTGGGGTAAAGAGAGTTCAAGTTTTTATTACGGATGATATACCTGGGATAGAAAATTCTCTAAAGATGGTTTATCCAGGTTCAGAATGGCAATTTTGGATATGACATACGGTAAGGAATTCTTTAAATAAGGTGCGGGTAAAAGATAGAGGTTGATTGGCAGAAGATTTAAAAAGGATCTAAAAGGGACACTGGGGAGAACCCTTGAAAAGGTTGAACATTTTTTTTGGTTATATTATAATTTTAAAATTAAGGAGGGGTGCCCGAGTGGACGAAGGGGGCGGCCTTGAAAGCCGTTGAGGGAGCTTGGTCTCCCTCCGGGGGTTCGAATCCCTCCCCCTCCGTAAACCTTTCCTCTATCTCGCTTAAGGATACCAAGTGTTCAACATCTTTAAACGAAAATCAAAGGAAGTTCAAAGCGACTTAGCAAAACTTCAAGAAAATGAACCTTTAGTTGAAGAGAAAAAGTCTCTCTTTTCTCGCTTCAAGGAAGGCTTAAGCAAAACCAAAGAAAAATTAGCTCAGGCTTTAGCTGAGGTCATTGAAGTTGATAGGCTCATCACCCAAGCTGACCTTGATGAGCTTGAGGAAAGGTTAATTCTTTCTGACCTTGGAGTAGAGACAACGTTTGCTCTTCTTGAGCCCATTAAAAGGGATTTGAGCCTTGGAAAAAGTATAACCTCCAAGGAGCTAAAGAAGCGCCTCAGAGAAAGTTTGCTCAATCTTTTGGTTGACCCAACAAGACCTTTCCCCCCTCAAGGTAACCCTGCGACTCTCTTTTTCTTAGGGGTAAACGGTGTAGGGAAGACTACAACCATCGCCAAGCTTGCTAAAAACTTTAAGGATGGAGGCTACAAGGTTCTCATGGTTGCTGGGGATACTTTTAGGGCTGGAGCCATAGAACAGTTGCAAAGGTGGGGGGAAAGGGTAGGGGTTCCTGTTTATGCTCAAAGGGAGGGGGCAGACCCAGCCTCCGTAATCTATCAGGGTTTAGACAAGGCTATCAAAGAAGGCTTTGAGCTTGTGCTCATAGATACTGCTGGCAGGCTTCATACTAAATACAACCTAATGGAAGAACTAAAAAAAATGGTCAGAGTAATAGAAAAGTTTATTCCTCAAGAAGGATATGAAAATATTCTTGTCCTTGATGCCAACACTGGTCAGAACGCCATCTCTCAGGCGGAGAGCTTTTTTAAAGCTATACCTATTCATAGCGTAATTCTTACCAAAATGGACGGAACAGCAAAGGGTGGGGTTGCCTTTGCTATATCCCATAAGTTTAAGCTTCCCATAAGGTTTATTGGTCTTGGAGAAAAACCGGAGGACCTTTTGCCCTTTGACAAAGAATCTTTTGTTAAAGCAATACTGCCTGAATAAGGAGCATAAGAATAAATTATGGACGAAAACTTCAAAATAAAAGCTCTTCTTCTTGTTGGACCAACAGGAGCAGGTAAAACTCCGCTTGGGAGGGTTTTAGAAGAGAGGGGTTTTCAAGGTGCTCGGGTTCATCATTTTGATTTCGGTGAGGAACTGCGAAAGATTGCCTCAAATCAGACAAAGGTAAGCCAAGAGGTTGTTGACCTTGTCAAGTCTATTTTAGCAGAAGGCAGGCTTTTAACTCCGGAGGAGTATTTTATTTTCTTAGAGACTTTAGATGAATTTATTGGAAGAAAAGGATACAAAGAGGGAGAGTTTATTGTTTTAAACGGTTTTCCGAGGGATTTAAAGCAAGCAGAATTTATCGAGGGTCATTTGGACATAGTTTGTGTGATAAATCTTAGCGTTACTTTTGACGTTCTCTATTATAGACTCAAACATGACCCGGCTGGTGATAGAAAGGGGAGGATAGATGATACACCCCAGCTTGTTGCTAAAAAATTAGCCTGGTTTTTCGAGAGGAACATCCCGTTAGTCGATTACTATAAACGGAAAGGTGCTAAGGTTTTAGAGGTCGTCGTAGATAAAGAAGACACTGGCGAAACCCTTTATCAAAAGCTTCTAAGTTTGTTAAAGTAGATATTACAAAAACATTCAAGGCAACCTGACGGAAATCACTGCGATTTTCAACGAGTAAACGCGATTTGTTCTTTTATTCTTATATTTTTTTCTTTGAGCGCCTAGTCCTGCACCCCTACAATGAAAGGTTTTAAAAAATTCTTGAAAGAGCCTCCAATTGCCTCTTGACAAACTTAAACATTTTGATATTCTTATTAAAAGTTAGCTTATTAAGAAAACTTTTGCTTTAAAGGAAAAGAAGATGGAAATAGGTTTGATTGAGGATTATGCGGTAAGGATGGTTCTTTACCTTTCTCAAAAGGAAGGGAAGGTTGTTAGTCGTAAGGAGTTAGCAGAAAAGGTAGACATCCCTCTTAGCTTGCTCTCAAGGATTGGGCAGATGCTTGAAGTTGCCGATTTAGTGTATGTCCAAAAAGGAAGGGGAGGGGGGTATAAACTTAAAAAGAAACCAGAGGAGATAACCCTTCTTGATGTCATCGAAGCTATCCATGGCAAGGTCTATCTCAATCGATGCGTAGAATCTCCAGGCTTCTGTAGCAGGTTTCCAGATTGTCCGGTTCATGAAGTTTGGATTGAGATTAACGAAAGGTTTAGAGAACTTCTTAAAACCTATGATTTTAGAAAATTATTAACAAAAAATGGAGATTATCAAGGAAAAAAGTCCAAAAAACAAAAATAAGGAGGTGGGATTATGGATGTTCTGTTAGCATCCCGTTTGCAGTTTGCAGTAGCTGCCATTTTTCATTTTCTTTTCGTTCCTTTAACCCTTGGGCTTTCCTTTTTGACCGCCATCTTTCAAACCCTCTGGCTTAAGACAGGGGATGAAGATTACAAAAGGGCGGCAAGATTTTGGGGAAAGCTTTTCCTCATCAACTTTGGCTTAGGAGTAGTAACCGGAATTACTCTTGAGTTTCAGTTCGGGACTAACTGGCGATTCTATTCTGAGTATGTTGGTGATGTCTTTGGTTCTCTTCTTGCCATTGAGGCAACGCTTGCCTTCTTCTTAGAGTCTACCTTTATAGCTGTCTGGTGGTTTGGTTGGAGGAGGGTCAGTCCTAAGATAAATACTCTTGCCATCTGGCTTACAGCAATTGCTTCAAACATCTCTGCCCTGTGGATCCTTCTTGCTAACGGATGGATGCAGCATCCAGTTGGCTATGTTATCAGGAATGGAAGGGCAGAGCTTGATAGTTTTACCGCAGTTCTAACCAACTCCTTTGCCTGGTGGGAGTTTCTCCACACTGTGCCCTCAGCCTATGTTTTGTCTGGCTTCTTTGTGCTTGGTGTTTCTGCTTGGCATATCCTTAGGAAGAATGAGCTATCCTTTTTCAAAAAGAGTTTTAGGGTTGCTGCCATCTGGACGGTGATCTTTAGCCTCTATCTTATCGTGGAGGGGCACATCCACGGGGCTGAAGTTGCGAAAACTCAGCCTACAAAGCTTGCCGCCATGGAATCTCACTGGGAGACTGAGAAGGGTGCAGGCTGGGCTTTATTTGCTATACCGGATGAGGCAAACGAAAGGAACTCCGTTGAGTTCATAAAGGTTCCCAAGGTCCTCTCACTCTTAGCCTTCCATGACCCTGAGGCTGAGGTAAAAGGGCTTAAAGAGTGGCCAAAGGAGGATCGTCCTCCCGTTGCTTTAACCTTCTGGTCCTTTAGGATAATGGTTATGCTTGGTTTGCTATTCGGACTTCTCTCTGTGCTTGCTTATTTAAAGAGAAATAATCCAGAATCCTCACCTAAGCTTTTAAAGGTGCTTGTTTGGAACATTCCTCTACCTTACATTGCCGCTCAAGCTGGTTGGATGGTTGCTGAGGTTGGAAGACAGCCCTGGATCGTCTACGGGCTTATGAAGACAAAGGATGCCGTGTCTCCTCTTTCTTCCCTTCAGGTTGGGCTTAGCCTACCTGCCTTTATCATTGTCTATGGCGTTTTAGGAGTTATCTGCTTCTGGCTTATTGCTTATCATGCAAGAAAAGGTCCTGAGCCAGTTGAGGCTACTCTCAAAGTTGAAACAAAATTAGCTTAAAGGGGGTGAGACCATGGAGATGAATATCTTCCAAGTAATTTGGTTTGTTCTTTGGGGAGTGCTTTGGGCTGTATACTTTACGCTTGACGGGTTTGACCTTGGGGCCGGAAGCCTCCTTTACATACTTGGTAAAGATGAGAAGGACCGTCGGGCTATCTATCAGGCTACAGGTCCCTTCTGGGATGGAAACGAGGTGTGGCTAATCACTGCTGGTGGAGCAACCTTTGCCGCCTTTCCCAAAGCTTATGCGGTCATGTTTAGCGCTCTCTACTCTGCCCTTCTCCTTCTTCTCTTTAGCCTCATCATCAGAGGGGTAGCGATTGAATACAGAAATAAGTATGAAAGCCCAAGCTGGAGGACAATCTGGGATTTTCTATTCTTCCTTGGAAGCTTTCTCCCTGCCCTCCTTCTTGGGGTTGCCTTTGCCAACATCTTCAAAGGAGTTGCCATCGACCAGAACGGAATCTTTCAAGAGACTCTATTTCATCTTCTAAACCCCTATGGGCTTCTTGGAGGGCTTCTCTTCGTCTTCTGCTTTGCTACTCATGGTGCTATCTGGGTTGCTTTCAAGACTATGGACCCTCTTTCTGAAAGGGCAGGCAATTTAGCTAAAAAGCTTTGGGTTGTAACCTTAATTTTAGTAGTTCTCTTCTGGGCCTATTCCTTTGGAGCAACGAGGATTTGGGATAACTACCTCAAGGCACCCATTCTTTTCGTCTTTCCAGCCTTAGCGGTTTTAGCTTACTTGAGCGTCCCAGCCTTCTTGAACAAAAAAGCCTACTTTAAAGCCTGGGTTGGGTCAGCCTTAACCATCGTTGCCTTCACAGCTTGGGGTGTAGCAGGGCTATTCCCCAACATTCTTCCATCTTCCATAGACCCAGCCTATAGTCTTACCATTATGAATAGTTCCTCAAGTGAGCTAACGCTGAAGATCATGACTGCGGTAGCGGTGATCTTTGTGCCCATAGTTCTTGCTTACACCATCTGGGCTTACAAAACCTTCTCCCATAAGATAACGGAAAAAGATGTAGCTTACTAAACCCCCTCATACCCCCCTCCAAACGCCAAAGCCTGCAAGGTTCTACCTTGCAGGCTTTTTTATTTTAATTTTCCAAGTTTCGTTTAAAATACTTCCCCATGCAAGCCTTTATACTTTTTAGACATGGAAAGATTTCCGAGGAATGGAGGAATAAATTTTACGGAAGGCTTGATGTTCCGCTATCTGAGGAAGGAATAAAAGAGTCTATTGAGGTGGTTAACACACTTTCTAACCTTGATGGATTAGTCAGGGTTTATGCAAGCCCCTTGGAGCGAGCATTGTATCCCGCAAGGCTTTTAGCAAAAAGGACAGGTATTGAGCTTATCATAGACCCCCTTCTTGTGGAGATAGATTATGGGAGCTGGGCCGGAAGGCCTCGTGAAGAGGTAATGGCTGAGCCCTTATACTGGGAAAGGTTTAAGGATGAAAGCGTTAGAGCTCCAAACGGCGAATCCATAAGAGACATAAGGGAGAGGGCAAGGGCATTTTGGGAGAAGGTGAAGGAGCTTGAGCCAAAAGGGATAAACATCGTCTTTACTCATGGAGGGTTTTTGCGGGCACTTTTTTGTGAAATTTTAAGCTTGCCAAGCAAGCACTTTTTTAGCATTGAGGTTCTTCATCTTCGGGCGATGCTTCTCCTTTTGTTCGAGGATGGGAACTTTTTGATCCGAGGGGTCAATGTGTCAGCATCTGAGGTAGGGAAGATTATCGCTCTTAGTTATTGGTAGAAAAAGGGGAAAAGGTAGCAAATAAGTTTTTTTGATTTATATTTATATTTAAGGCTACGTAGGGGCGGGTGCGACGGACCCTGGTGAACCCCGCCAGGCCCGAAAGGGAGCAACGGTAGCCAGGCTCTCCGGGTGCTGCCCGTTCCCTGCGTAGCCCCAATTTGATTTTTAAAAGGTTTTAAAGAGGAGGCGTGAGGGGGCTGGTGCCCCTCCCGGGCTTCAAACCCGGTGCACCCCTAAAAGGGGTGGGTGGGTTCAATTCCCATACGCCTCCGCCATAAAATTTTATGAGAAAACTTTTACTTCTGTGGCTTCTACTTTGTCTTGTCTTTTCTCCACTTCCTCTTCAAGCTCTCATTTCCTTAGAAGAAGAGGAAAAGATAGGAAAGGAGGTCCTGCAAGAGGTTTCTCGGCAAACTGAATTAATTCAGGACCAGGAGGTCTTATACTACATAAACTCTTTGGGTGGTTTTCTTCAAAAAAGGGGTGTTGGGTTTAGTCCCTTTAACTTTCAATTTTTCTTGATCAAAGATCCGATTTTCAACGCCTTTTCCGTGCCAGGGGGATACATCTTTTTAAACAGTGGAATATTTGACCCCCTTGAGACAGAGGATGAGCTTGCAAGCATCCTGGGTCACGAGATGGCTCACAATTTAGCAAGGCATGTTGCAAAAAGGATCGAGACGATAAAGAAGATGCAGATAGCAACCACGGCCGCAACCTTAGCGGCTATCCTTTTTGGCGGAGGAAAGGCTGGGGAGATAGCAGGCATAACCTCCACTGCCCTTGCCCAGACAAAGCTCCTTGCCTACAGCAGACAGGATGAAGAGGAAGCAGACCGGATAGGTTTTGAGATTATCTCTAAAGCTGGGTTTAACCCTCAAGCTATGGTCAGAGTCATGGAGAGAATGATAAAGCTTTCAGACTTTGCCATCGAACTAAACTACCGGTATCTTCTTAGCCATCCCCTCTCCCAGGAAAGGTATGTTTACCTCAAGAATCTTGCGGAGAGGACTAAAAACCTTCCTATGAAAGACCAGTATGCCTTCTCCCATGATGAGTTTTACTTTAAAAGGATAAAAACCCGGGTTAAAGCCCTAAGCGAAGACCCAGCTGACCTTTTAGTAAAGCTAAGAAGTGAGCTAAGAGAAGCGGAGATTAAAGGAAGGGAAGACCCTTATCTTCGTTATACCTTTGCCTTGGTTCTTGCTCGAGCAAGATTTTTTAAATCTGCAGAGGAAGAAATGCTAAGAGCTTTAAAGGAGCTCCCACAAAAGCCCTATTACCTTTTAGACCTTGCAGAGCTTTACTATCTCTCAGGAAACTATGCTCAAGCTTTAACCGTTCTTCAGGGTATTAAGATAGATGAAAGTTTGCCTATTGCTAAGATTTTAAACACTAAGGTAAAATATCTGACAGCAAGGTGCCTTGCTGAGACGGGTTCTTTAGAAAAAGCCTATAAGCTTTTTCAGGAACTTTACGAGGACAATCTTGTTAATCAAGACTACATCTTTTTTTACTACTTTGGGCTTCTCTGTTCAAGGCTTGATAAACAGGGTGAAGCTCATTTTTACTTTGGAAGACACTATGAGCTAAAGGGCGATTTTCGCACCGCTTCATATCACTTCAAAAAAGCCCTTTCTTTTTTACCTAAGGACACTAAAATGTATAAAGAAGCAGAAGAAAAGGTGAAAGTTTATGAGGGAAAAAGGGAAAAACCTTAAATTTTTAGCTACACTCCTTTTACAATTTTTGGTTATAGTGGTTATATTTATAGTAGAGGTAAGTTATGGAGGGCAAAAGATGAGGCTCTATTCGCAGGCCTTTAAGGATGGTGACCGAATTCCTTTAAAGTATGTTATGCCTTTAGCAGGCGGACAAAATGTTTCTCCACCGTTAAACTGGGAGGGTGTGCCAAGCGAAGCCAAATCACTGGTTCTTCTTTGTTATGACCCTCATCCTGTAGCAAAAAACTGGGTCCATTGGATTGTCATCAATATTCCGCCTGAGGTAACGGGACTGCCAGAGGGTGCTTCAACCAAAGCCATGCCCAAAGGGGCGGTAGAGCTCAAAAACTCCTTTGGTTTTGTGGGTTATGGTGGACCACAGCCTCCCCCTGGCACAGGAAACCACCCCTATGTTTTTGTCCTTTTTGCCCTTTCCCAGAAAACAGTAAAACTTCCCGATAAACCAAGTTATGACCAGATAATTTCCGCTATAAGACCTTATGTGATTGCTGAGGCAAAAATTACAGGTTACTTTGGTAGGTAGGAGAGCTATGGAGGAAAGAGCAAAAAACAGTGCTTATAGAATAAAAGTAAGGAAACCTTTTAAGGTTCCGGTCTTTGAAAAGGTCGTTTGTCCCTATTGCAAAAACCAGGATGAATTCTATGAGGTTGTAGAAAACGTAGCCCTCTATGTTCATTACCTGCAGACTGAAGACGGAAGGCTTGAGCCTATCGAAGAGGAGCTTGAGCTCTATGGTCCTACTAAGTTTTACTGCGGTAGGTGCCATGCGGACCTTACCTTCTTTAGAAAGAAATTTTAGATGCGCCCTTACTATGTTATAAAGTCCCTCTCAAGCTTCTGGCAGCATTATCATGAACTAAAGGCTGGTGATTTAATCCTTACTCGGCTTCCCTTAAAGAAGGAAGATTACCCCCTATTTCTTGACCTAACAGAAAGAGGCATCCTTTCTTACCCGAGTTTTCTATCCCATCTTTTAAGCCAATCAAAGTGCTTGCAGGCAGAGGTCTTAAGGGAATTTATGCCGCCTCATACCAAAGTAATACGGGCAAAGATTGACCTCTTAAACTACATCCAAAAAACTCAGCTTGAAGGGAAAGTCGTTGTCAAAAAGGATAGGGCGAACTGCGGGCTTGGTGTTCATCTTTTTAATAGCCTTGAGGAAGTCTTCAACTTCGCCGGCACACCGGTCCTGGAGTTTCCCTTTGTCATCCAGCCTTTTTTCTCAAATTGGGTAGACATTCGAGTAATCATCCTTGGAGACCTTTATGTTGAAGCTTATGTTAGAGAAAATTCGGCAAACTTTCGTCAAAACCTCTTTTTTGGAGGAAAGAGTAAGTCTTATGAGCTAACGCCAAAGGAGCTTGATTTTTGTTTTAGAGTAATGGAAAGGGGTAAATTTCCCCAAGCCCATCTTGACCTTGCCTACATAGATGGACAGGGTCCCTTCCTTTCAGAGATAAACCTAAAGGGTGGAATAAAGGGGGCAAGAATTAGTCCGGCTGAATATGAAGCCTTGAGCTCAGAGCTAGAAAAAAGGTTTTTTTCTTCCTGGGCAAAGGACCATTCCCCTTACATCGTTCTGTAGCTTCAATTTTTTAAGGCAGAGCCTTTAGAAAATACTCTTTAACTACGCTATCCCAATCAAGCTTCCTCATCACCGGTTTTATCCTTTGATAGTGAGAGAGCTTTTCTTCCCTTGTCTTAGGTATTAGCTCAAAGACTTTTTTTGCTATTTTGGCTAAGATTGTATGCTCAAGCACTTCCCTCTGGTCATCCTTTAAGCTCAACAAGAACTCAGAGGGTAGGTCCCGGGCAAAGCCGATAAAATCTACGGCAAAGAAGGTCTGTTCTTCAGGGAAGAGTTTTTTAATAAAGTAGTATACACCGCAGGATGTTGAAAGGACAGGGAAGCCCCCTCCAGGCAGAGTTTCGATATGGGCTATACCAAAGGGCTCATAGATGGACATACCAAACTCGGCATCGCTTGCAAGCCTAAGGTCGATGGTGTCGATATCCTCAGCAAATTCTTTTCCGCATTTCCTTTTAGAGATCCCAAATTGATTGATAAAAATTCCCTTTAGGGCACGGGACTTTTCGTTAAACTTGGAGAGCCTTTCATAGATTTCAACTTCATAGCCTACAAGGTCAGGGTAGCCAACACGATGAACGAAGGGCCAACCGTACTCCTCAACCATCTTGGCTACGACCTCAGGGGGTCTACCTTGAGGAAGCTCCGTGGCAAGAAGTATGTATACTCCCTTTAGTCCGTTTTTTTCAAGAAGAGAATCAAGATAGGCAAGCAAGATAAAGTCTCGCCAAATGCCCTTGCTCTTAACGAGACGACAAACATGAGTAAAGAGTAGGTCAACCCTTTTGCAGACTTTACGGGAAAGGCATTGCAGGATCTTTTCCTTAGCCTTAAAGGTTTCTTCGC
>Ga0080005_129177_pt1 | contig 122045 bp, 137 predicted proteins | sample JossMetagenome_2_FD_69208 | JGI IMG/M metagenome (GOLD analysis project Ga0080005, IMG submission 69208) | Hot spring sediment microbial communities from Joseph's Coat, Yellowstone National Park, USA - JC3_ASED (SPADES assembly) (version 2) | ecosystem: Environmental > Aquatic > Thermal springs...
TAGTTATCTCACCCTGCGAGAAAGCCCCCGGTGTTATCTCTACGCCTATCTCCGGGACTCTTATGGTGGCGGAGGAGGACTTCACGAATAGCGCTCTCTCATCCCCTGGCACCTCGACTCTATACGTGATCTCGACAGGCTCGTTCTCCTCCAGGTTTTCAATATCGCTGCGCTTATACCCGCAGTGGGGGCATTGGAATTTTGTTAGGAGGATCCTGCCGAAGTAGGGTATCTCGTATACGAAGTCCTCTACAACACCCTCCCTCCCGCATACAGGGCAGAAAGCCTTGTACTCAAGGATCTTAACGGGCTCCCTTAATACAGGGTCCCCACTCATCTGCTAGGCCTCGAGGGTATTAAGTGTGATCCATCACAGGTTGGGGCCTTTAAAAACCTTGGGCCCAAGCCCTCCCTGCAAACAGATGCCGTTAAACCCTTCTCCAGGGCATAGTCGATGACTGGCTCAAGGATTTTCTCTCTTAGAGCCCTCGGCAGGTACCTGTAGCCCTGGATCACCTCTCCCTCACTGTAGTAGAGTCTCCCGTAAACAGCTTCTATTTCCGGGAAGGCCTCTCTAAGCCTCCTGTAGATATCCGGCTTCAGTTTTAGTGTCGAGGTCACTATGTGCCTGGCGCCGGCGTTAGCCACCGCCTCCACGAGTCGCCTGATCATCTGGGGGTCATCGTTTAAACCTGGTAGAATAGGGTCGACTCTAACGCCGACCGGGACACCGGCCTCGCTCAGCCTCTCGACAGCCCTTAATCTCCTGGATGGGCTGGGGGCACCGGGCTCCAGCTTCGAGGCTAGGTTGTCGTCGAGCGTGGTTATAGTTATCATGACAGCGCTTGGTGTAGCCTTGAGAACATTGATATCCCTAACCACTAAATCGCTTTTCGTCGTGATCAACACTCTGAGCCCTCTCTCCGCCAACAGCTTGAGGGCCATCCTCGTCAAACCCATCCACGCCTCCAACGGCGGATAGGGGTCGCTACTAGTGCTCAACTCGATAGTCAGCCTCGGGTTAACATGCCTTAAATCCTCCCTAAGCCTCTTGACGAAATCCTTCTTAGGCGTGCTAGGTTTCCTGCCAATATACGAGGTAGCGTAGCAGTACAGGCAGAAGTGGCTGCAACCCGTGTAGGGGTGGAGGCTGTACTTCAATGGGCACGTGCACACAGGTGAGCTCCAGGGGTCGAAGGGCCTTAGAACCTTGAGCCTCCCGACATCGCCGTAAACCCTCACATCTGAGAGGCGCAACACGCTACCTCCAAACGAGTTTGTCCCCCGCCTAACCGCTTCACCCTCATAATCATCAACCACCAGGTTTCTTCCGGAGGCGTGAGATAGCGGGGGCTACTAAATAGTATATGTAGCGAGGGTTTTAATCAGTAATGCGCGGTTTTAACGCACGGTTTCCCTGGCTGGGAAACAACTGCTTTACTCATGAATAAAAGCCGCGGCTGACCGGTGGTAGCAGTTGTAGGGCTTTAAGGGCTCCCCCGAACCCTCTGCCACCGTCTCCGAGCCCCACATAGTCTTGGAGCTGGATGCGTGAGAGGCTGGTGGAGAGGGTATTCTCTTCCGTCGACACTGACACTTGTTCCAGCAATCCTATCTACAGGGTAGCATCGTAGCCAATACATGTGAAGGGAAATACAGTACCTGTTAACCATAAAAAACTGTTGCTTGGGCGGGATTAAGCCGGGACTGATACTACCTTGATTTAGACATATCCCCCCCTCTACGGCAGGGTGGTGTTCAGGTTGATTGAATAGAAGAAAAACTCAACATCAAACCCTCACCTAGAAATATGTTAGCTAGAGGGATCAGTCCTTCGCCGATCAGGAGATAGGCTACCTCTACACTAATACAATTCGCTATGATCGATATTCCTAAGTGGGTGAGCTGTTTCTCAAGCTAAGTTCACCCCCTCACATCCCCCAGTAGCTTCTCGTGTTCACGTTTCACTACTAAAGGAAAGATGAATCTTCCATTCACATACACGTATGTCGCCGAGAATAAACTCACAACCACCATACCCCTAGGTGAAATCGGTAAGCATTGAGAGTACATCCCCAGTACCGTGAGTATAGCTCCCGCTGAAAGGGCTACTCCGAATAAAATTATTAACTTTTTTAACTCGACCTTGACATTTCATCCCACCTCATCAATCTTCTACTCGAGAAGTCTAATTGGTCTGAGGTTACATTACTGAACACAATAGCAACTACCGCGATGATGAGAAACCCGGGTTATCCAGCCCTCCACTAACTGTATCTGCCTAAGTTATAGCAATAGTGAGAGGGAGAAACAATGATAGTAAGACGAATACTATTACACCCGATACCGTTTCCCCGCGAGAAGTATTTGGTCAAGTCCAATACAAGCACTACAATCAATTTTGTGATTTTTGATAAAAAGTTTTTCTCTGTGGTCATAATGACATGAACGAATTAAGGCGATGTCAATATGCGTGTAGGCTGAGGGATACTATGTAGTTAGAGTTAAGGTGAGACCCTGTCTGTTTTTAAATCTACTACCGAACATAGTAACTTATGGAAGATCGCTAAACCATTAGCCTCATGTTCCTTCCCGAACCATACAGATTTAAGCTTCAAACATAATGTTTAATATTCAAATTATCTGATAATCTTCTCCGGGTGGCATGTTTCGAGAGTAGCCCTCATTTACCCGGAGTTGTCGAAAAGCGGGTATGAGGGGGCTTTCGGCATAGTTTTACCGCCTCTCGCGGCTGCAAACCTTGCCGCTGTGGCTAGAGAGAGCGGTTTTGATGTAAGGTTTTTCGATGCTAGGGCTAGGAGGGGTTCGTTCGAGGAGTTTGTGGATGAAATACTTGATTACGACCCCGATATAGCGGGCTTCATAGTCAACGCTTCGACACTCGCTAAACCGTCGGCGAGATTGGCTAGGAGGCTTAAAAGGGCTTCAAGCCTCTTGATTGCCGGGGGTCACCACGCTACGTTCACTTACCCGCTAATGCTTAGAGAAGGGTTTAACGCTGTATTCCTCAGCGAAGGCGAGGTATCTTTCGGCGAGTTCCTCAGGGAGGTTAGGGAAGGCGGTGACTGGAGGAGGGTGAAGGGTATAGCGTACAAGGATGGGGAGAGAGTTGTGGTGACAGGCCTCCCGGAGTTTGTAGAGAGCCTAGATAAACTCCCGATGCCTGCTTTCGATGTATTCGACAAGAATGTCTATAAGATACGTGTTCTAGACCCGAATGGAAGCATTGCGCCTGTTGAGACCTCGCGTGGCTGCCCTTACAACTGCGAGTATTGTTCTGTAACCAAGATGTGGGGTGCTAGGTGGAGGTTTAAGAGTGTTGGGAGGGTTTTAGCAGAGTTGAGGAGGGTCGCTGAGCTCGGATACAAATGGGTGTTTCTTGTAGACGACAACTTCATCATACCGATTAAAAGAGTTGTAGAGGAAAGAATGGAAATGCTACGTAGGATAACCAGCGAGGGGCTTAACAAACTCCGCTTCATGGTTCAACTTAGGTCGGACTTCGTTGCGCGAAACGAGTGGCTTCCACCCTTACTATACCAGGCCGGCGTGAGGGTTGCTTTTCTGGGCATAGAGTCCGGGGATCCCGAGACTCTTAGAAACATGAGGAAGGGGATTCAACCCAACGACTCTGTAAAAGCCGTGGAACTCTTATCCAGCAACGGCATAATAGTCCACGGCGGCTTCATTCTCGGAGCCCCCTACGAAGATGAGAAGGCAATGAATAGAACCATAAAATTCGCTGTTGGGCTCATAGACCACGGCTTGGACTCAGCCCAGTTCTCAATCTACACTCCTCTACCAGGGACAGATGCGTTTGCTAGAGCAGCGTTGGACAACTCGCTTTTAACCCTGGACTGGGATCTCTACGACACTCTAACACCTGTGATGATGGTGAAGATCTCCCCGTTTAAGCTGTACTTGAAGGAGAGGTGGGCTCACTACTACTTCTACGTGAAGAAAGGGCTGAAAGCATTGTCAAAATCGAAAAACCCGTCTAGGCCTAGAACGGATAAGGATGTATACCTGGCAAATGCGGAGAAATTCGTTATCAGAAGACTTTTCACTTATCTAAAAGACTTAACACTACTCCCACTCTCAGCTCTTAGAGTGCAGTTGAGACTGAGAAGGGGGTTAAGCGAGGATGAGAAGAGAGACGTATTAGAGATACTTGAGGCATCGAAGAAAATACTGGAATTGCATATGGCTAAGCAACCCCAAAGGATAAGCTATGGTACTGGACAAAGCCTCGCCGGGCAGGGCAGGAAGCAGGTAGGTGGCAGGTAAACGCGAAGGGCGAAGGCTCCACATATCTCATACTCATCTCCAATCGCTTCACCCATGAATCATTTATTTCATTGTGAGCTAAACCTCCACCCCGGTTATTGTGAACTAGACTGGTAGTATCCAATTATTTAAATAGCTCTTCCCCGATATCTAGAACAGGGCTATCATGGTCTCCGGCTTAACTCGTAGAGCCATGCTGGAGATAATAGAATACCTTTCAAAGTCTCTTGATGTTATAAGCGACCACGATAAAGACAGGTTGATTGAGACCTTGGTGGAGGCGTATAAGCGTAGCTCGAAGATTTTCGTCGTGGGGGCTGGTAGAAGCGGCCTGGTGGTGAAGTCCTTCGCGCTCAGGCTAATGCACTTGGGGTTCTCAGTCTACGTGATGGGGGAGACGATTATACCCAGGATGAGGAAAGGCGATGTCCTGGTAGCTTTATCTGGTTCCGGCAGGACGAAGAGCGTTATATCTGTCGCCGAAGCTGCTAAGTCCGTTGGTGCAATAGTTGTGAGCATAACTACATTCATGGACTCGCCTCTAGCCAAGCTGGGCGACGTAGTCGTCTTGATCCCTGGCAGGACTAAATTAGCCAGGGAGGATGATTACCTGGTGAGGCAGGTTATCGGCCTCCACGAACCTCTAACGCCGCTTGGAACATTGTTTGAGGACCTCGCTATGATATTCCTAGACGGCGTGGTAGTCGAGCTAATGGATAAACTGGGGGTGACTGAGGAGGAGCTCAAGGAGAGGCATGCCAACGTGGAGTAACGCTACTCAAGACCCCTCGCTTTGAGGGCTGTGTCAAGCTCGTTCAGTCTTTTAGCCATTATCTTAATAGCATCGATTAAAGCCATAGCCTGTCCCTTCACACTCCACTTCAAGTCAACCCCTCTAGCCCTCTTGGAGTCAAGGGCCCCTTCCAGCTCCCACAATACATTGTTCACTAATCTCACAACTAGCCCGAGCCCAACGCGGTCCAAGTAGCTGGCGAGTAGATCTGGGCTCGTGGTCGCGACCAGGTACTCGACTGCGAGGAACGTGTTGAACCCGTAGAGGTAGTTGTGTAGTATGGTTTGCTTGAACCCGTATGTTAAGTAGGCTAGCGTATAGAGCGCCCCTCCCGCGGGGAGGAAGATTAGTAGAGAGTACCCCAATAAGCCTAGACACCCCGAGAGGGCGAGGAGGCTTCCAGACAAAACAATGTTAGTTGCGTCGAACGCGAGGTTATTCATCAACCCTACAACTACTGTGACGAGAAAATAGAGGGTTTTCACGAGGAACCAGCGTCTACTTCGGCTAGCTCGAGCCCTCTCCCAGTGGGATAGTATAAGCCTAGCTATCGACAAATCAGACTCCTCGGTAGAACACCGTGTTTCTCCAGGATTGAATCGTCTACTCCACTAGGCGGGTAGACATCTATAGCCCTCCTGCCCGGATCTATTAGAAGGACGGTGTCGATCGATGCAACCTCGATGTAGAAGGGGTTGTGCACCGCCAGCACAACAGTCTTCCCAACCCTCTTGGCCTCTTTAATCAGATCCACAATGGCCCTAACCCCGTTTAAGTCGAGGTTATCGAACGGCTCGTCGAGCAACCAAACCGGTTGATCCGCGACGAGAACGCTCGCCAGGCTCACCCTCTTAGCCTCCCCACCGCTTAGAGAGAAGGGGTCTCTACCCATCAGCTCAGGGGGCACAAGCTTCCCGAGGATAGTAGTGTTCCCCTGGATTTTAAGTTGCTTGAGAATGAGGTTGATCTCATCTCTCACCGTTGCTTCAACGAAGCCGTAGTACGGCTCCTGCCAGGTTATCCCGATAACACGGGCAACTCTACGCCTGCTCTCCTTATAGGGCTCGAAGCCACCTACTATAACCCTGCCCGCCAGAGGCTTTATCAAGCCGGCGATAGTCTTTAATAACGCGGTTTTACCAGCGCCGTTGGGGCCTAGGAGGAGGTGTATTCCAGGCCCCAGCTTCAAATTCACATCTCTCACAAGAGGCCTGCTGGGACTGTACCCTATAGTTGTGTTCTCGAGAATTATCTCCGTCATAAACCCATCCTTTCGGCGAATTTCACTATGAGGCTCCCGAATAAGAGTATTATGATTAGCTCGCTGGAGAAGACTGCTAGGAATGTCCACGATGGTTGACTGAAAACTAGTTCCAGCTCAAGGTAGCCTATTGAGAAAGCAATCCATAGAGAACTTAATGCTCCTCCGACAACAAGCCAGATAACCCTGTTCCCTGGGGCTTTACCGGCAATGTAGAAGATTATTGATGCGCCCAGGTTGGTCACTGGGCCGAAGAACCAGTCCCAGAATCCGAAAGGGCTTGGGATGTTCCCGAGGAAGCCGCCTAACGTCAGGCCAGCAATAGCTTCCCATCCAAGTGTTCTAAGGAAGGGTAGAGCCAGCATTGCATCAGCCATCCTAAACTGGAGTGGTCCGAAAGACCAGTAGCCTAAGACGATCGTCAACGCGGTATACACGCCTGCTATAGCCATCGTCTTAGCCACTCTTACACTCCTCAAAGCGTGCACCCCTCAAGTATTGGGATCGTGACATAGATTAGTAGAGCTTTTTAAGCTTGGGTTTTTGGGTTAAGTAAATTACCCCTAGCTCTCTGCGACTCCAGCGAAAACTGGTTTCAAGCCGTTCTTTAGTAAAAACAGCGCTATAGTTGAGGTGAGAATATCGGCCACACTGCCCGGGTTCAACCCTCTTTCCCTCAGGTGTTGGTCGAGGGCCCTAACCTCCGACTCGAACTCGGGTCGCCCAATAAACTCCTTTACTAGCCTGGCCCTCCTCGATATTTCAACCGCGGTATCCAAACCATGTCTCCTAGCAATGACGGTGTCTACCTCGTTTCCCATGATCTCCAGGAAGGTTGCTACTAGAGCCTTGTTCCAATCCTTCAGGACGGCCAGGTAGTTTTCCAACTTACCCGTATACCTCCTACTTCTATTAAGCCCTGAAACCACCTCGCTAGCCACAATATCTTTCTCCGAGCTATACCTCAAAATATCGACTAGTCTATGTCTCTTAGCCCTCAGCTTAGCCTCGAACTCCGGATCCCATACATTGACGAAGTCCCCGGTTTCATCTTCTCTCTTCAGGTAACTTGGGGCGGCGAGCCTCACAGATTTGTAGAAGAGTATTGAGTCCTCGATACCAGTCTCCTCGACAACCCTAATATAGTCTTCCACGAAGCAGTCGTATGCCTCCCCTACATCACGCAGGCATCTACCGATCGAAATCGCCAGCGGGGCTAGCAGTAGAGCCTGCCCCAGGGACGTGTTGAAGCCACTGTATTTCATCATAGAGCTCACGGCATTGTAGACGACTCCTCCAACACCGACGCGCTGGCCAATATAAGCCTTCCTAATAGCCTCCTCGAAGACTCCTTGAAACACCATGGAGTTTAAGATGAAAGCTAGGTAGGGTTTATCAGGATACTCGGATAACCTATGAGTGTTCCCCGGTTTAGGGTAGGCCGAGGCCTCCAACACTATGGAGTATGATAGAAGCGTCGAATAATACTCTACGGCGTCATATCCAATACGGGTCAATACTCCTTAAACCTCTCCCTGAAGTCGACTCTCCCCCTAGGGTGGTAGCCCATAACCTCCCAGTACCCATCCTTATACTTTTCAGCGAACTCAATGGTTCTCACCCATTTAACACTCTTCCACCCATACAACTGGGGGAACATAAATCTAGCAGGTCCGCCGTGCTCCAATGGTAGAGGCTTATCGCCTTCGTACAAGACGAGCAAACCTTTCGAGAACTCCTCGAACGGTATAACAGCCGAGTATCCGTCATAACCCATAACGTAAACCCATCTCGCAATGCTAAACGGCTTGGCAGTCTCCAAGATGTACTTGACGTCCACTCCCCGGTACACCCTGGACCTCACACTCCACCCTGTAACGCAGTGGAAGTCAACCGTGATGGTTGTTAGCGACTGTTTCACCAAGTCCTCGTACTTCAACACAACATCTTTCTCGACAAGGCCTTTAACCTCGAGAAACCATTCCCCAGGGCTCACTCGCGGCAACCCCTTCACAGCGTAGATCACTGGGTATGGGATATACGTTTGTTCGTCAAGGGGGATGTTTTCCCTTACCCTTAGATCCCTCCCCGGATCGTATTCTATAAGCCTCAGTCTGCCCTCGATAACCCCCGCCAGATTCTCTAGTTCGCGGGGGACGATCAACAGTATTCTCCTAATCTCATTCCCCGTGGCGACTAGCCTGACCCCAATGTAAGCGCTCGCGGAGCCCTCGGGCTTGAAGTGGAGTCTAAACAGCATTGTTCTTGAACCGATGGCCTCATTGCTGGAGAACTCCACCGTGCCATTTACCCCTAGTTCCCCGAGAAGATTAGATATCTTGTCCTTAATGTCGTTTACATTCCCATACTCGAATTCCACCGGGCAATCATAGACTACCGCTATAAGCGGCCACTTCTCTCCCGGCCGGATCTTATAACACCGCGTATCCTTCACCACGGCCTATAAGTGCAACTCCCTCGGATAAGCATGTTGCTTTACTTGAAGAAAGACTTGATGGATATTAAAGGCTTGTTTCTAGTGAGGCCAGGCTTGCATTCAACGCTGTACTCGCGGCATCTCCCCTCTATACGCTTAAACAACTCGTCCCAGCTATATGCCTCAGCCAGCTTAGCGTATCGAGTGAGGGGGTGATCGCCGAGCATGAACGGCTTAACGTGGAGGCTGTCGTAGTAGAGCTCTGAGTTGGTTGACCTAGCAAGTTGGAGGAGGTCATCGATTGTCACATCATCGTCGTTTAAACCAGGGATAATCGGCCCGTAGAAAACCCATGTCTTGATCCCACTATCCGATAGAACCCGGAGAGCCCGCGCCCTCTCCTTTGGTGGGGGTGCCCTGGGCTCTATCTGCGAGGCCACCTCCTTCTTTAGAGTTGTAATAGTGAAGCCGACGTCGACTCTCCCCCTATACCTCGAGAGGAGGTCGAGATCTCTCGTCACCAGGGGGCTCTTGGTTTGAACGCTGACTTTGAAACCATACTGCAGTAGGATTTCAAGCGACTTTCTCGTAAGCTTGTAGGTTGCTTCAACCGGCTGGTAGGGGTCTGTTATAGTCCCCACTCCCACAACACCCTTACTTGTCGCCACAGCCTCTTTTCTCAGTACATCTATTAGGTTCACCTTGACCGCCACTACATCACCCCACTTCTCGGCGACCTCTCTCATCCTAGTGTAAAGCCTAGCGTAACAGTAGGTGCACGCGTGGTAGCACCCTATGTAGGGGTTTAAAGCATAGTCTAAGTCAGGCAAACCGCTTTTAGATAGGGCCTTTGAGACCTTGACCTCTATAACCCTGATGCCTACCCACCCCTATTACTCGTGAACCTGGTTATCTCCTCAGTTTTTGCAAGGAGCTGTAGGAGCCTGGACGCCTTCACCCACCGCCTCGCCCCAAGCTTGGTCTCTTTGTCAATGTACTCTAGCACCTCCCTGATATCGCTTGTCACTAGAGCAGGCCCTTTCTCGTATGCCTTTCTAAGGGATTCCCTCACAAACCATACCCCGATGGCCAGGTTGAATCCCGGGTAGATCTCCCTTAATAGGATTGCCATTGCCTGTCTCTTGAGCTTCCGCAGGTGCTCGGCTGTGGCCAGGCGGCTTGCGAAGTAGCATCCACCGATAGAAGGGTACTCGCTTCTCCCCCTGTAGAGCTCGTAGTCTCCTTCAACCTCCACTTCTCCTCCAGCCGGGTTCCACGTTGACCCAGGCCACCAGGCCTCCATCCACTCGAAGCCCCACTTCCTCGGTGCTAGAACCGCTATGAAAAGATTGTCGTGGATTCTTTGCTCATACACCCTGAACTCGTTTAAGGGCTCGTAGCCTTTTATCTCGCGGATAAGGCTCTGCGATATAATCGAGTCGACTGCTGTAATACTCCACCTTGTTGGCACTAAAACCCTATCACTCTTCCTCCCGAAAGCACCTATACTGAAGGCTCTCTGGATGTAGGAGACCGGTAGCCTGCTCTCGTAGAGATGTAGAACTGCCTCGTGGGCTTTAACCTCATCGTTATACAATTTGTCGACATGTCTGGGTACACTCGGGTTCGAGTCCACTCTATACGCCTCGATAGGGCTTCTAGGGCCTATTGGAGGGTTGGTCTCATCGAGGAGGAGATTCAGTTTCGGAGGCTTCAGTAATCGTATCTCGACATCCACTGGTTTAACGCTCAACGCCACCTCCTGAAAAGCTCTGACAAAAGGGTTTTCGAGATCCCTCTTATCGCTTACTTTAAAACCGAGGACTAGCGTCAGTCGATAGTTTAATACAGCGTTGAGCCCGAGGTCAACCCATTTCTCAGGCTGGTCGTAAATGGATGTGTCCCCTGTCTCAGGCGGCACGCTCACCCCTACTCTCACGGCAGGGTAGCCGTATCTACCCACAAAAACCGAGGGGGGTGATGAGCCAAAGAAATCCTTCTTCAAGGTTAGAGGGTCTAGCCTGAGATGAACGTATTGTTTTACGAGTATAGGACAGTAGGCTAGCCCGCACCAGCCCCTGCCTCTGCATAGCACGCAGTAATTGGGGGTACTAGACCCCTGCTTACTCATGGAAACACTTCCAATAAGCTAAGTTAGCAACCACCCGAATAAACCATGTGTTTTAAACGCGTTTAAGGGAGTTTACCCCTTATCCATCTTGCTACGATTGTGGTTGATCTCAGGTGCTAGCTTATGTGTTATCCCACTGCTAGCGATCCTCATTATTGAAGAAATGATAAACGGGGGGTATATGGAGCCCGTAATCCCCGCGATCAGGGAGCCTGTGAAGGAGGCTACTGAAGCGATAAGGTTTGAGGAGAGGCTTAGGACTGATATGTAGGCCGGCCTCTGCTCGCTGGGTGTGAGATAAAACGTGTACATCGCGTTCGTTAAATCGAGAGAAGACCATGCGAAACCACTGTAAGCTTCAGCTAGAATAGTCATCCAGGCTGAAGGGGCTACTATGTAGGCTACCGGTACAAGACTTGTGGAAGCCATCCCGAGGCTGAGAGTGTGGTTTGACCCATTCTTCAGGAGATTCTTCTTCCAAACCTCTATTGAGAAAAACTTGGCAAGCAATCCACCCATATTTTTCACAAGTATTATAATCTCGTTCCCGCCGAGAATATTCAATACAAGGTAATCCCAGAAAGGGGCTGGAAGGTTCACAGAGTAGTTGAATAAAAGTTGCAACGCCAGGTATTTGTAGGTGTCGTTGCTGAAGGATACCACGCTAATTCTATTGTACACCCCTCTCCTCAAGTACCCTATCTTACTGAAGCCGTTGAAGTTGCTGGGCCCAGGATCCTTGATCATGAGTAACATCACGGTTGAGAACAGGGCGGAAGCCAAGGCTACACTGTAGACGAGGATGTAGGCTTCCAGGAGATTTCTCACCGCGAGGAAGACTAGCGAGCCTGTCAGTAGAGATAGGATTGTTGAAACGTAGATGAGCCTGTTGATCCTAGACCAGAAGCTGGGAGCCTCCTCCAAGCTCACCAAGTCGCCTAGAAGGTCTCCTGCGGCCACACCAGCCAGCCCGCCCGCGAACTGTGTTACAGCCGTTAACCCAAGCAGGTATTGGAAGCTGATCGGATGGGTTGTGAAGACGCTTAGAATACTGAGGGACAAGCCTATTCTATTTAAGGCACCCCCAATATTCCATATAAGCTTCCTATTCCTCCTGACGCTATCAGGGAAGAATACCCCGGGTAGCTGGGATAGAGCATATGAGAAGATTTTGGTTGAGGTCAACACACCTATCTCGAAGACGTCGAAGTTCAATATCCTGAGAGCCAGAGCGTTTGCTAAACCCGAGGAAATATTGACGGAGAAATTGTATGACGTTGTCTCAAACGTGTAGAACCTCCTACTCGACTCAGCGCTGTTCGGCAATGTAACCCCTCTTAGTAGCCTATCCTAGTAGATTGATTAAGATAGCCTTTTAACCAGGGTCTTAATTCAGCTGGCTCACTTGTATTAAAAAGGAGGAGGGAGTTCAATATTAAAAACCTAAGGCTAGAGGTCTAGCTCGCTTAAAATCTGTTCTCTTTTAGCGATCTCCCTTCTCTTCTTGAAGAGCCTTGTGGAGAAGTACCTGGCAGCGTAGTCTGGCAGGATAGTTACCACTTTAGCGTTGCTCCCGAGGTTGTGCGCCTTCGCCAGCTTAATAGCTGAGACCACGTTGGCGCCGCTGCTTATACCAACCGGCAAGCCCTCCAGCTTCGCGATTTTCCTCGCCATTTGAATAGACTCTTCACTGCTCGCAGTCACGAAGTCGTCCAGAAGATGCTTATACCTCATGATGATATCGGGTATGAAGCCGTCTCCAACACCCTCAACCTCGTGCCTCCCCCACGGCCCCGGCTTACCTGTCTTGAACCAGTAGGCCGCCACTGGGCACTCGGCTGGCTCTGCCCCGGCTACTATCACATTCTTGCATTCCTCCTTCAACCTCTTGGCTACGCCGATGAGGGTTCCGCCAGTGCCGACCTGGGCTACGAAAGCGTCTGGGCAACCGATTTGCTGAAGTATCTCCTTGCCCGTTGTCTCGTAGTGTGCTTGAATGTTTGCTTCATCACTCCACTGGTCGAAGAAGTAGTATTTATCGGGGTGCTCCGCAGCAAGCTTCTTAGCGGTCTCCAACGCTAAGCCTGCATCGCTCTCGCCGCCTGGTGTGAACAAGAATTCCGCGCCGAAGAGTTTCATCAACATGAACCTCTCCGCGCTCATCTCCTCGGGTATCACGATCAACACTTTGAAACCCATGAATGAGCCTATAGCTGAGAACGCTATACCGGTGTTGCCCGTAGTGGGGACTACAAGGGTCATACCAGGCTTCAACTCACCTTTCTCCATCGCCTTCTTTATCATGTAGTACGCCATCCTGTCCTTGACGCTACCCGTAGGGTTCAAGAACTCCATTTTACCCCATATTTCTGCTTTCACATCGCTAGGGACAGCCTTGGAGAGCCTTATGATTGGCGTGTTGCCTATGCAGTCTACAATATTGTTGCAGACCTTCACGTATACCACCTCGGGCGTATTCTATCGGGGGCGGAGTATAAATTACTTTCTCTCCCCGGGGCTTCTATCAAAAATGAAAAGGATTTATACCGGGACCCAGGTGAGATATAGGTTGACGAGATAAAGGTGATTGTTATAGAGACTATTAGTATATACAAACCTAAGAATCTCAGTGACGCCCTCGAGTTCCTAGATAAGAATGCACCCGACGTGAAACCTATAGCTGGTGGAACAGAGTTACTGCTACTCATTAGAGATAAGAAGATTAAGCCGCCGAAGTATCTTCTAGACTTGAACCCGCTGAAGAAAACACTATCGTATGTGAAAGTTGAAGGCGGCCTCGTGAAGATAGGGGCTTTAACGTCAATCTACGATCTAAGCCAGAGCGTACTCCACAGCGACAAGAGGTATGCCGGGTTCGTGGACGTATGGGAGAAGTTCGGAACCATGGCTTTAAGGTTCGAGGCCACTATTGGTGGTAATCTCAATGCGGCTACACAATACAGCGACTACATCACACTCCTACTGGCTTTCGACGCAAATGTCAAACTCGAGAGTGTCAGGGGTGTGAGGGAGTTGAAGCTTAGTGAGTTCATAGTTGACAAGAGGAAGACGGCTTTAAACCCTAACGAGCTACTGGTGGAAGTCAGCTTCAAGGAGCCCCCAGCCGAGTCTAGTAGCTCATTCATAAAATTCGATAGAAGGGAGCTGTTAATCGCGGGTATTGTAACCGAGGCCACATACCTCTACCTTGAAAATGAGGTGATCAAAGATGTCAGGGTAGTCTTCGACATGGTCTCCGGGAGGAAGATACCTGCTAGAGCAGTTAAGACGGAGGAGTTCTTGCGGGGAAAGAGGTTTTCAAGCGAGGTTCTCGAGGAGGCTGCCGAGAAAATACTACCAAGCGAGATGACAAGGGTGACAGACTGGTGGGCGACGGCGGAGTACAGGCTGGAGATGTCGAAGACCTCGTTGAAGAGAGGTTTGAAACTAGCCTACGAGAGGATTAGGGGTGAGTAGGATGGTCAAGGTCTCCCTAACAGTCAACGGTGTCAGATACGACCTCGATGTCCCGCCGATGGAGAGGCTGTTGGACACCCTTCGCTACAGGCTTGGCTTATCTAGTATTAAAGAAGGCTGTGGTAGAGGCGAGTGTGGTAGTTGCATCGTGCTGGTCAACGGGAACCCGGCTCACTCTTGTCTCACCTTGACGTCTAGACTAGACGGCGCTGAGGTAACCACGTTGGAGGGTCTAGCACCACAGGGCAAACTCCACGCTATCCAGGTAGCCTTCATTGAGGCCAGGGGTGTCCAGTGCGGCTTCTGTACGCCAGGCTTCATAATGGTGACGAAAGCCCTGTTAGATAGAGTCAAGGAGCCCGCTGAGAAAGAGATACGTCGCTGGCTCTCAAGCGTCTTATGCAGGTGCGGTAGCTACCCATTATACTTTGAGGCTGTTAAGAGAGCGGCTAAATACATTAAGGAGGGTAAAGTGTACTTCGACGAGAAAGAGGTTAGGGAGAAATATCATTTGAAAGTCCTCGCGAGGTGATGTAAATGAGTAAACCCGACTACGTTGAAATCGTCGAGGAAATGTTCTACAAGACAAAGGAGAAGAAGACCGATGAGTTCAAGTACATCGGTAAAGATGTTGTGAGATGGGACGCGATCTCGAAAGTCTCCGGACAGCCTGTTTACACAGCCGACTTGCTGAGGTTTATCAAAAACCCCGTCTTCGTTTACAGCGTGAGGACGAAGTACGCGCACGCGAGGATTAAGGGGCTGGACGCGAGCGATGCGTTGAAATACCCTGGCGTACTAGCTGTCCTCACAGCGAGGGATATACCTGGTATAAACGATGTGGGCTACGTTATACCGGACCAGCCTCTGCTAGCCGACAGGAAGGTCAGGTATATCGGCGACACGGTAGCGCTTGTCGTAGCCGAGTCGTTGGAGAACGCTAGGGAAGCCGGGGAGCTCGTTAGCGTTGACTACGAGCCCCTCAAAGTATACTTAGACCCGCTCGAGATAGTTGACCCCGAGACCCTCCAGGAGAAGCCGCACGAGCTCATACACGATGAGCGTGGGAGCGATATACTGACGAGGTATAAGATCAGGGTCGGCGACGTGGAGAAAGCGTTCAAGGAAGCGGCCGTCGTGGTTGAAAACAAGTATGAGACACCCTTCCAGGAGCACGCGTACATAGAGCCGGAGGCCGCGATAGCCATACCGGAGGCTGATGGAGGCGTCACAATCTACGCTAAGACACAGTGCCCGTTCGACACAAGGAAGGCAGTCGCCAACGTCCTCGGCCTGCCGTTCAACATGGTTAGGGTTATAGCCCCGGCTCTAGGCGGTGGGTTCGGTGGCGCTGAGGATGTTGGGAACGAGATCGCTGCTAAAGCGGCTTTAGTCGCGACCCGCTTCAAGAGACCGGCAGTCCTACTCCACACGCGGGAGGAGTCTATAATAGGCCACACTAAGAGGCACAGGACGATATCGTGGTATAGGCATGCTGCCTCTAGGGATGGTACGCTGCTGGGAGTGGAGGCTAAGATAGTCTTCGACAAGGGAGCCTACGCCAGCCTAGGCCCATTCGTTGCGTGGAGGGCTGTAGTCCATAGCACTGGGCCCTACAAGGTTAGGAACGCTAAGGTCGATGTGGTCGCCGTGTACACGAATAAGATTCCGGGAGGAGCCTTCAGAGGATTCGGTAACCCGCAGGTCACTTTCGCCTTTGAAAGGCAGATGGATATACTCGCTGAAGAACTCGGGATGGACCCCGTTGAGTTCAGACTAAAGAACATCCTCAGGAACGGTGATAGAACTGTCCACGGACAGTTGCTAGACCACGGCGTCGGCTTAGAGGAGGCTATTAAGAAGGCTGTCGAGTTGAGCGGGTGGTATGAGAAGAGGAGGCTCTATGTTTCTCTGAAGGGACCCGTGAGGAGGGGTATCGGAATAGCGGTATTCTACCACGGGAACAGCATTGGGGCGGAGGGGGCTGACTACTCAAGCGTCTCAGTGATAATACAGAGGGACGGTTCAATAGTCTTCAGGACAGGTCTAACAGAAATGGGCCAGGGAGCTGTTCAAGGTTTAATAAACATCCTCGCTGAGGTGCTCGGTGTTCCACCCCACTACATTAAGGTCGAGCTAGCCGACACATCAGCCACCCCTGACGCAGGCCCCACCGTCGCCTCAAGGTCCACGGCCATGGGCGGGAACGCGACCCTTGTAGCAGCCTACAAGCTGAGGAAGAGGCTAGACCAGCTTGCGGCCAGTCTACTCGGGTGCAAGAGCCCCGAAGAAGTTGTCATAGAGGCTCCCAAGGTGTATTGTAGAGACGACCCCTCGCACACTATAACCTGGAGGGAGCTCGTGGAGCAGGCGTTCTGGAAAGGCGTGCCATTACAGGAGTTCGGGTACTACAGGGCGCCCCCAGCGGAGTGGGATGAGGAGACAGGGACCGGAGCTCCCTACTTCACATACACCTTCGGCGCTGTTGTCAGTGATGTAGAAGTAGACTTGGAGACTGGTGTTGTAAGGGTGAAGGAGGCTACGACAGTGTATGATATAGGTAGAGTCGTGAACAGGACTGGCGCCGAGCTCCATGCGATCGGAGGCTACATACAGGGCATGGGCTACGCATTAATGGAGGACTTGTACTACGACTCGGAGGGTAGGTTGCTTAACACCAACTTGAGCACCTACCACATACCCACCGCATTGGACACACCCGAGAAATTCAACGTATACTTCGTTGAAGCAGGGTACTATCGAGCCCCCTTCGGTGCTAAAGGTTTAGGCGAGCCATCTATAGTGGCTATAGCTCCCTCGATAGCCAACGCTGTCGTGAACGCGTTGAGGAGTAGAGAAGCCAATAAACTGGTCAGCAAGCACCCGTTAACACCCGACTACGTCTACGGTATTATCAAGAAAACCGGTGTGAAGCCATAAAACTGTTTAAACCAGGCTATCCTCCTTTTTTCACCCCTTCCCCTTTAACTCCCACCACTCTACCTCTATCAGCCACAACGTACACACCGCTCTTCCTTACCTCTAAATCGCCCTCCACGTAGTAGAGTCCAGGTGGTAACTCGGCGTAAAGCTCCCTGTGAGTTTCAAAGTAAACCTCGTCCCCCTCGAACACGGCTTTCCTCCGAGAGGGAAGTATAGGGTTTGCTTGATCGGTGAGCTCTATTATCCCCCTGAAACCCCTCCTTGATTCCACAGCGTCGACACACATGCTGAAGCCACGCTCAAACTCGTAGAGCCTGAGGTTCACGATTTTGCCTCCAAGAGTTAGGCTGAGGATAGTATTCGACTTCGAGGCAAGGTACGTCTCTACGTCAAGTGCTCCAATGTGTTTATTAGTGTACTCTTTGTAGAGAATCCACAGACTAGGCCTCTTAAACACCCCTCTCTCGATTAGAAGCCTAATCCTGTCGGCAACTTCATGGGTGGCCCCGTACACGACAACGTCAATATCCCCCGCCGTCTCGGGGTTGACAAGGTAGCTGCCGGAAACCTCCACTTGAAGAGGGCTTAACTCCAGCATCCACGTTATCTCTTCAACCGCACTCGGTACCATCATCGGCGGTCGGTATTTAACGATGCTATCTAGGGGTAGGAGGGGTGCCTTGACCTTCAGGCAACCCCACCACTCAGCGTGTTCTTCGATGATTCTCGTAGCCTCGTGGTTTCCCAGCTTCCTCCAATTAAGTAAATCATATCTTGGATACGCGATGACGCTTTTCTCAGGGTGCTGGTAGCCCTTTACAATCCAGCCCAAACCGTTGTAAACTACAACCTCGCCCTCGAGCACTCTCAAAGTTGTAGCATTGCTTCTACCTGTGGAAGTCATATATTTGGACTCTCTTCTCGACAACCTCCCATCCAAACCCATAGAACTTGCTTAGTACTTCAGGTGTTAAAACCTCCTCTGGTTTACCGTAAGCATATGAGTTCTTATTCAAAATCAGTATCCTGGTAGTCCACTTCAACATTATCCCCGGGTCGTGGGAGGAGACTATAACAAGCTTGTCCCTGCTTAAACCTCCTATAATTTCGGCCATCACAGCTCTCCCATTCGGGTCTATGTTTGCTAGAGGCTCATCTAGCACCAGCACCTCTGGATCAAAAACAAGGGCTCTCGCAAGGAAAACCCTCTGTCTTTCACCTCCCGATAAATCAGAGATTCTCTTATGCCAAACATCTCTACTTAAACCAACCTTGGCAAGGGCCTCGGAAACAGCCGCATAGTCTCGAACCAATAATCTAGGCCACGGCTTATGCATCCTGAAACAGCAGTCCACGAGCTCCCACACCGTGAAAGGCGTGTTAAGGTCGATGTCAAATACCTGGGGCATATAGCCGACTTTGCCCCTAAGCATCTCGGGTCTACCTGTCACGTCGACGCCATCGTAGATCACCCTCCCTTTGACTGGCTTTATTAAACCAAGCATTGTGAGGAACAAAGTAGTTTTACCAGCCCCGTTGGGACCAATAACCTGGATGAGCGCGGGACCCTTGAACTCGAGGTTTAAACCCTCGAAGACAAGGGTGCTATCCCTCTTCACCCTCAAATCCAGGAGATCTATCTCCAAGCCTTCCCCCGTGGTTTCCTTATTGTGCACAAGATTTTTAAACCTATGTTGTGGATTGTGCATAAGGGGTTAGCTTGAGGATCGCTTACCTATTGATAATAGCATTGATTTCCGCTGTTTCCCCTCTCCCTGTAAACTCGGAGGGCCCCAGGGGTCTCAGGGTTATAACTACTTTCCCGGGCTTGGCTTATGATGTTGGGAATCTTGTTTGCGGGAGCGATGTTGTGGAAAGCCTTCTCCCGCCGGGAGTGGATCCCCACGAGTACTCTCTGACCCCAGGCGATATCGAGAAGTTGGAGTCAGCGGATCTCATTGTCTCCACAGGCCACACAGGGTTCGAGATTAATATTGAGGAGTTGTGGAGAACAGGCGTGTTGAAAGGAGTCCTAGTCAACATCCTCGAGATACCGGGGCTTATGGTGGCTGTTAACCCCTCGACTGGACAGCCGGACTATCATATGCCTATCTACTATCCGTTAAACTACCTCCTCTTCGTGAGAAATATATCTCAAACTCTCGCGGCTCTAAATCCTGCCGAGGCATCGTGCTATATGGAGAAGGCTAGAAGTATTGCTGAGAAAGTCGCCGACTTATTTACCACAGCACTACGCCTCCGTGGAGTCGCCGTGGGAGACCTACCCTACACGGTATACGTCGCTAAGTGGCTTGGACTGGATTTAATAGGCCTGCTTGTAAAAGAGGAGGGGCTACCTGCAACCCCCGAGGAGGTGTCTACATTCAGGTCGTTGATGGCGAACGGGAGTGTAAGCTATGTTCTAGTTACATTATACGGGAGCGATAACCCAACGGCAAGCCATCAGCTGGAGGATTGGGCTAGGCTGTACGGTGTAAAGATTATTGAACTCTACAGTGAAACATATCCCAACTCGATGCTAGACAAATACAATTTCATTTTGGAACAAGTGTCAAACACCTCTTCGAGCAACCCTCCAAGCACCTCGTCAACCACTATCTCATCATCAACCGCGCTTCCCTGGATAGGCATAGTTCTAATATGGGTAGCTGCCGCAATAATTGTGGTTCTAACAGTCTATCAGGTGGTGGCTAAGAAGTGGAGATGAAGTTGCTCCTAGCGGCCGCGATCACGATCTACGCAGTGGGTCTTTCACTACTATACAACCCTTACTGGGTCCTGGTGGTGGCGTCCGCCTCCTTCAGCTTCTCCCTGGTCAGCATTATAGTCGCCTACAGGAGAATATTCTATCTGGCAGCTGAGATGCCCCATGTAAGCCTCCTCGCAGTGACATTGGGTATCCTATTATCAGCAACTCTGGGTAGTGGCGTCGAAATACCCTCATCTATCGCGATCGGGCTAGCCCTCACGTATATCGTGGGCTACATGATACACAAACAAATAGAGCCTTCCATAGCCACATCCATATTCGTGGGCTCCTCGACGTCCCTCAGCGTTATAGCAGCTTACCTTGTCTTAACAAGACTGCCGGTTCCATACAATCTCGCGGGATTGATCATAGGTGACCCCCTGCTAGCATCCCAGGCTGAAATATATTCATGCCTTGCAATAATGTTGCTCACAGTCTCAGCCTTCATCCTAACATACCATGAGCAGGCTTCAATAGGGTTGGACAGAGTGGCAATCAAAATCGCGGGGGTTGACACACGAGCTTATGACCTGGTCGCATACACGTTGCTGGGCTTAAATACAGTTGGCATGTTGAAGGTCACGGGCTATATTATGGAGCACGTGTTCATACTAATGCCCCCGGCCATAGCGTTCTCCATCGCAAAGAGCTATAAGGCGTCTATTCAAACAGCAGTGTTGTCTAGTATCGCCTCAAGCCTTATAGGCCTACACCTCAGCATAATATTCAATCTGTCGCCGCCAGGTGTAGCCGGTTTGCTCATGCTTCTCATGTACGTATCTAGTTTGCTGGTGAAGAGGATTTGAGGAGGAGATTCGGGGTAAGCATACCCGAAGACCTTGCGAGCGAGCTCGACGACGTTAGCCGTGAGTGCGGTGTCGACAGGTCGAGCGTAGTGACTTCAGCGCTGGGAAACTACATAGCGTCCATCAAGCACTATAAGACGAGGCATAACTGTCTAGGGGTGTGCCTGGCAATCACAAAGGGGGAGCTGGGTTTAAGCCTCGAGGAGTTTAAAGACGTTATAGTAAGCTACCAGCACAGTCACACAGATAACACATGTGTGAACATATTCCTCCTAAGAGGAGACTCCGAGAAGATTCTTAAACTATACTACAGGCTCGAGAAAAACTGCCTGAGAACAATCCTAGTACCATTACATTAACAGGGGCGATCTCAACCCGTTGCCTGTAAATGTCCGTTATCGATAATTAAAGATAACTGGTGTATAAGGCGATTAGCCCATAACTGGAGAGGATTGGGCTCGGATCTAGCCACAAATATACCTTACCCAATTTTGGTCTACAGCCGAAAACGTATACTCGGATACAACGCAATGGCTAATGTCGACCCGTATTTACATTAATCTGCTTATACCACACCTTGAGAAACGCTGTCTGAAACTCGTTTCCTCATAGGCTTCTCAGGCTTTTGGGTTAGCTTGATCTAGCCTCCGTTTACAACTTAGAACGTAGAGACATTAAACGCGATAGCCGACGCCCAAAATACAAGCGGGCTAGGTGTTTTCCAGGTTCTTAGACACACCTGGATCCAATCTGTTGAACCTCCTCTTTAATTCTTCTATAAGGGTTTTCGAGAGGTTGTAGACCCCACCCTTGTACTCTAGGTAACCTGCTGAAATAAGCTTGGATATGATTCTCGAGATCTCTCTCTCGATGACAACGTCGTCTAGCTCCGGAACCAGGTCTCTTTCACCTCTCGCTACACGCCTCTTGACCTCCTCTCTAAGCTCTATCAGAGCGATTATCTCGCCGACGCTAATGTTCTTGACGAAGTACTCCATCACGATCCTTTCAAGCCTGCCCATCCCTAGAATGTCTCTCAGCTTGACATCGCCAGGCATGGTTAAACCGCCCTAGTAATACCATGTATTGTAGTAGACAGGCTCGTTCACCATAAAACTCTTATTCCTGTAGGCTACGCAGACGGTTCTGAAAACACATCTCTCACAATCCGGCTCATCCCTTAAACACACGCTTCTCCCATGGAGCCAGAAGAAGTCGTCTAGGACCTCGGCTGGTAACCCAGTCGAATGAGATAGGTGTCTAAAGGAGAGCTTAACGCTCAGCCTAAGCAGTATATCCTCCTCGGGACCTATCTCCACCCCACTCTTTATCTTTGACCATAACTCGCCTGAGACAGAAATGAAGCCTAGTCTCAGGGCCTGCCTTGTCAGGTGGTTATCCACGGCTACATCTATGGGTTGGATCGGGTTGAAGATACCTCTCACCTTAAGGAATTTAGCAAGGAGCATAGTCTTCTTCTCAACAGGATCCTCGTACGCCCTGAAAACCCTCATATAATCTGCTAACCCGGGATCCCCCAGACCACCCCTCACTCTACCCCCAGCGGATTCTATCAGGTTTAAGGCGGAGCCACCCCACAATTTCCCTAGTTTCAAACCAATATCCCTAAGTAAGAAGGTTCTAACCTCGGGATCGGGGGGAGACGCCTTCCCTACGCTTAGCCAGTTAAGAACCTCCTCTACCCTAATATTGGAGAGTCTCTCGGGGGCGAAGAACGAGGGGTCTTCATCGAACTTTAGTTTCCCAAGTCTATACAATAAGTCTGCCCCACGGTAGCATTCCTCGTCTAGACACGCCTCGTAGGGTTTGCCAGGCCTGCTAAGCCGGTGATCCATTGCGACCATTACGATCAGGTACCTAGCAACCTCCTCTCTATCTATATCAGCTGGAGGGTAGAATCTATGGTCGAAGACGTCTATTTTAGGTAGTTTAAGGGAGTGTTTCTTCAGAAGTCTACCAGCCTTCTCAACAATCTTCTTGTCTACCCCGATAAGATCCATTTAAAACGCCCTATGACTCGAGGGCAGGGTACTTGTATTCAGCAACATTAATGGTTGGCTTGGCTTTAAACCATACATGCGGGTCTAGGAACACGGCGTTCGAGATAAAAGCGTTAGCTACAATAGTTTCAGCTCCTATAAGCGCGAGCCCGGCTTTAAGATAACCTATTCTAGCCTTCTTGATGAATCCCATTTGAGTTGAGATGTTTCCCGCGATAACTCTCCCGTTAAAACCGAGTAGGTATGTTTTAACGCAGTCAACCCTTCCCAGTTTAACGAGCCCTTTCTCAGCTACAACCACACAGTCTTCTCCCGCAATCCAATCCCCCGAGCCGCTTCCAACCAACACTATTGTCTCAGCTACACATAAACCTCTCACATTGAACTTACCGTAGTGGACTATCATATCGCTCTTAACGTTCTCGAAAACCCTACGGCCGATAGATATCATTTCACTCACTTTTGGCCGACGAGAGGCTGCGTGCGATAAGCCTCGCCTTGACAACCCCCTCTCTAGCCTCGATTAAATTCTGGTATATCTGGTAGACAACACCCTTTGAAGCCTCCCTGCTAACGCTGAGCCTAGCGATCAAAGCCTCTATCCTATCCAACGCTTCTAATATCCTATCCAGGATGTCCACCAGCTCCTCCCGCGACATCGCTCAACCCCTGGCTTAAACCATGCTTGAAAGCTCTTAAGTTAGCCTCGGCGGTTTTCCTCGAGAAAATTACTTGAATGGCCTCCTCAACTCTAGCCGGGTCTAGTACACTCCTAAACCTCCCATCTACACCCATCGAGTAGCCCAGTAGTAGGACATTTGAGAACAAAGATGAGCCAAGCAGATGCTTCGCCTCTTTTTCGGCATCGTAGAAATAGACCCTACCCGGGAAAGCTCTCCTCAAGCTCTCCTCCAACTCTCTTGAACTAGGGGGCTTGGTGAGAGGTGGGGGTAATCTAAGCTTGTTGACGACTAGAATGCTTCTATCTCCCGTATAATATGAGTACCTAACCGCCTCAATCACTTCTAAACCTATCAGTAAATCGGCCTCGCCAGGAGGTATGAGAGGCGCTTGATTGTTGTTCAGCCTCACATGGACTGTCAGACTGCCACCTCTCTGGCTCAGGCCATGTGTCTCGGCAACCGTCACATCAATACCTGAGAGCGTTGACGCCCACGCGATGAGGCTTCCAAGAGTTAGAACGCCCTGGCCGCCCACGCCTGCTATTAGAATATTGAACTTCCCAGGCAACAGGAGCACCTCACGAGGTAGTTCTCTCAGTGTAGAGCTTCTCCCACCCCTCGTCACCAGGCTTCTTCACGTAAATCGCCTTATAGGGACATACGTATGCGCATAATCCGCAGCCAAGGCACATGTCTTCAAGTATTACAGGCTTATTCGAATTCTCGGGTATGATTATCGCCGGGCAGGCTGTCAGGTTCATGCATGCCATGCAACCGGTGCACTTGTCTTCGTCAACAGCATAGATGGGTAGGCTAATCCTCTTCTCCCTCGACAGCCTACCAGCCTCAAGCGAGCACCTCATCCGGGAAACTAGAGCCACCCTACCTCCGCTGAGATATTCTTCTAGCGCCTTCACGGTAGTATCGAGGGACTCTCTTATATTGAGGGGGTTTATCACGTAGACGTTGAAGCCAATGGACTTCAAGACCTCAACCAGCTCAACCACAGGGGCCTTGGAGCCTGTAGCCGTCAAGCCTGTCCCGGGGTGCGGTTGGTGGCCAGTCATGGCCGTCGTATAGTTGTCTAATACAACTATCATAGCCCTCCCGTAGTTATAGACGAGGTTAATGGACCCCGGTATGCCGGCGTGGAAGAAAGTTGAGTCACCTATCACAGCTATAACAGGCTCCTCCACAACTTTACTCAACCCGTGTGCAACACCTATAGAGCCGCCCATCTCGAAACAGGTCATCTGAGTTTCAAAAGGCTTCTGGTATCCCAGCGTGTAGCAACCTATATCCCCAGTGTAGATCACATTCCTGAGTCTAAGCTTGTTGGCAGCAGTCTTCAGGATATAGTAGGTTAATCTATGCGGGCATCCAGGGCATAGAACAGGGGGCCTGGGAGGTATCCTGGCATCCTCAACCAGCTTGGCCGTCTGCGGGATCGCCAAGTCTCTACCCAGGAACTTAGCTACGCCGGGCAGGACTCTCTCTAGACTCAGCTCGCCTTCTTCAGGTATGAGGTCTTTACCCCTCACAACCGCCCTAACCCCGTGCTTGTTGAGGATTGCTCTTACATGTAGCTCTACTACGGGATCCAGCTCTTCGACCACGAGGATTTCGCTTGCCTCTGATGCCGCGTTCAACACAGGCTTAACTGGTACAGGAGCTGTTAAGCTGAGTTTCAGAACAGTCACATCCTCCCAGGCGGACAACCTGTCCAGGGCCTCGGCTACGTGCGCGAAGGCTATTCCAGGCGCTATCATGACCTTCTTTTTACCCGGGTTGTATATCTCGGCTAAAGGCGGCCCCCACTCTGCTTCCTCAATACTCCTCCACAGCTTGACAACCCGCTCTTTCAACCTCCTCGCATGGGCTGGTATTAGAACCCACCTCGAGATATCCTTGTCGAAAAACCCTCTACAATTCCTAGAGGCTGAGATGTCGCCCTCTAGCTCAATGTACTGCCTGCTGTGGCTGACTCTCGTCGTGGTCCTAAACATGATGGGCTGCTTGTATTTCTCGCTGATCTCCACGGCCGTCTTAATCAGCCTGTAGGCATCCCTAACGCTACTTGGCTCGACGACGGGTATATGCGCTAAATACCCGTACCATCTATTATCCTGCTCGTTCTGGCTACTATGTGCGCTGGGGTCATCTGCTGAAACAACTATGAAGCCAGCTTTCACACCCGCATAACCACTGCTCACCAGTATGTCCGCTGCGACATTTACCCCCACATGCTTCATAGCGGTTAAGCTCCTCACACTGGCTATGGCGGCAGCGTAGGCAGACTCGTACGCGACTTTCTCGTTGACGCTCCACTCCGCGATCGCGCCGACTTCGTTTGCCACCTCTCCAATAGACTCGATTATCTCTGTCGAAGGCGTCCCTGGGTATGCTGTGAAGTAACAGACACCGGCCTCCAGGGCACCTCTGGCTATTGCCTCGTTACCCATGTAGAGGACTCTACTACCTTTCCCGGCTAGAATTGGTTTCGAAACTATTTAAACCACCCTCACTCCTATACTGCTACTATAAGTCTAAGATATTTAGTTTTTGGCAAAAGTTGTGGGATTTGCCTATTAACAAAGTTTAAATATCTTTAATCCCACTATTAAATAATAGGTGGAATATATGGTTAACGGGAAGGTCGTATATGAGGATAATGACGTGGTTGTGGCTCTAGCACCGAGAGATGAAGAGCTACCCGACTTGGTGCTAGAGGCCATAAGAAAGAAGGGGCGTCCGCTATACTTTGATGAGATAGTGAGAGAGTTCAGCGGTCTCGCCGGCGAGGACAGGATCAGGAAAGCAGTCAACCACCTCTTAGCGCTGAAGTTGATTGTCGAGTACCCTGATGGGAGTCTAGGATTACCGGGAATGAAATGGGAGCCGAGGAGAACTAGAAAGAGGAGGAGGAAGAGGACGCCTAGGCTGATGTACGAAGAGGAGGCCCCGAAATACTATTATATCCCTCCTGAGCAGTAGGTTCCCCTAGTTTATATTTTAAATAATTTATTTTTTCTTCCTACTCCTAGGCTTGTACTGCCTCCCAATACTAGGCTTGTAGTCCTTGCACTTCTCTTCAAACCCAGGGATTGTAATTCCATACCTGTATTGGAGCTCACATATGAAATGGTCTGGTACAACAGCTAGAGCGCCCTTCTCGGTTTTCACCACGAAGGTTCTATCACTCAGCTTTTCAACGCTACCCGTCTCGGAGATCCAGTCAAGGAAGATGGGAAGTCTCGTCGTGTTGAGGAAACCCCTCTTCCTCTCAACCCCATACTCGTCTACGAGTCTCTCGCCAACCCTGACACCGTCCTTGCAGACACCGTTGTTATCGCATTCAAGTCTCTTAAGCGACTGGTTTGCCGCGATCTTGTCTAGTAACTCCCTGCTAATCTTCGGCTTGGGTTCTCCAACCTCTTCTTTGCCCGAGGGCGTTTTTCTCTGCTTCTTGCTCTCTGTGAGGAGCCTAATGATATCCTCTATACTCGAATCCTCTCTTCCACCCCCCGCCTCCCCCTGTAGTTGGGGTTGCTGACTTGGCTGCGTAGAACTGGGCTTCTTAAGGAAGTCTGTTATCGGCTTGTATCTCCCCTTATCGCTCTTATTCTTCAAGTAAACCCTCCATGTAGAAACTCTACTCGTTACACCTTTAATAAGTAGGGTTCAAGGATGTTGTAGCCTACCCCCGCCACCTTAACGGTGGCTACCCCCTACCCTTATTCGGGGTTAAAGCCTCGATACCATTCGCACTTAAGCAAAACCCCGAACTACGGGTAGGGCTTAAGGGGTATTTGGCCGCTAATAATTATAAATCCATGGATCCCTTATAAATTTTGGTCAATTCAACAGTAGTGGTGCGGGATTGTATGAAGCTTTGCGGTTGGGTTCTGAGGAGTAAGGTCATCGGGAGGGTTGTTATAGTAGAGGTCTCAGGTTCCAGTGTGAAACCATATGTACTCGTGGGGAAGGAGGATGCGGATCCAGCGTTGTACAACACTCTCAGAGACCTACCGTTGGGTTCAGCCATATGCTTCGAGGGCGAGCCCTCAGAGACGCAGAAGAGCAAGAGGGGGGTTGAGTACAATGTTAAGTCTGTTAAAGTATACTCGAAACCCGATGAGCCTTTGCCGGTTGAACTTGTGGGCAAAGTACCCTCACTCCTCGACACAAGGATTAAATACAGGTGGCTACTACTGAGAAACCCCCTCGAGAAGGCTATTTTCAAGATCAGGCAGAGCGTTATTGAGGCGGCAAGGAGATACTTAATCGACAACGGGTTCATCGAGATTCACACGCCGAAAATAGTCGCTGCCGGTGCTGAAGGAGGGGCCACTCTATTTAAAATCCAGTATTTCGAGAGGGAAGCATATTTAAGCCAGAGTCCCCAGCTCTACAAGCAGATGCTCGTATCATCCCTCCCGAGAGTCTTCGAGATAACACCTTATTTCAGGGCTGAGAAGTTCAATACTACAAGGCACTTAAACGAGTCCTGGGGGATTGACGTAGAACAAGGGTTCATCGATGGCTTAGAGGACGTCTTAAACACGCTTGAAAACCTTGTGTCATTCATCGTTAATTATGTTAGGGGGAACAATAAGGAGGAGCTTGAGACACTAGGCGTGGAGCTACCCCGTATTTCAACACCCTTCAGGAGGCTGAGGTTTGAGGAGGCAATCGACATTCTGAGAAGCAATGGTGTGGAGGTTCAAGAGAGCGAGGATCTCAGCGACCAAGCTGAGAGACACCTAGGTAGGATAATGGCCGAGAAAGGGCACGATCTCTACTTTATAGTAGGGTTCCCATGGGCCTCAACAGGCTTCTACTATATGAGGGAGGAGGACGGTTACCATACAAGGAAGTTCGACCTAGACTATAGAGGGATGGAGATCGCGAGCGGGGGTCAGAGAGAACACAGGTATGAGAGACTCCTGGAGGCTATGAAGCTAAAAGGCTTAGACCCATCAAACTTCTCATTCTACCTGGAGGCATTCAAGTACGGCATGCCCCCTCACGGGGGATTCGGCCTAGGAGTCGAGAGGCTCCTAATGCAGATGCTTGGTTTAAGCAACATAAGAGAAGCCACCATCTTCGTTAGAGATAGGACAAGAATCACACCGTGATCTCAGATATTGGTCTCGTGGTTGGATCAGCTAATGTAAATTTTATTTGCGTCCACAAATATTCAGCATAATGGGTGTTGAGTATTGGACAGAGTTAAAGCGCTTGAGAGACTTAAAAGAAAGCTTACAGTTGAAAACCTATGGTTGTATGTTATAAGAGTTCTGGCGGACGCTCAAACACCACTTAAAGCCTATGATATCCGTAAGCAGGTTAAAGCCAGGTTCAACATAAATCCGCCTGCTATAACGGTGTACACGGTGGTGTATAGGATGGCTAGAGAGGGGTTGATCGCGAGGGTCGTTGAGGGAAGCGAGACCTTCTACAAGGTGACCGAGAAAGGCTTGGAGTCGTTTAACATGGGCCTGAGATTCATCGAGGAGACGCTGAGAGCCCTGGGTGGCGGGAAATGAGGGTAGTTGTGATCGGGCAGGGGATGGCGGCCTCACACCTTGAAGTAGGACTAGAGAGGTTGAAGAGAAATGAGATACCTGACTACGGCGTTCCGTTGAGGGACTGGATCCCGGTTAAGTACGATGAGATAGAGATCGTCGCCGCATACGATGTGGACGAGAGGAAGATTGGTAAAACAGCTTACGAGCTAGCCCGCGAGTACTTCAACTCCTCAGCTTTACCCGGTTCGCTCAAGGAGATACAGGTCAGGAGGGGTATTCACCTCGGCAGCTTGAAGGGGCTCCCGTTTAAAGCACGGGGTCTAGAGGAGAAGCTCGGCTTGGAGAAAGCTATTGAGGTTCTAGTAGATGAGTGGAGGAGTTTCAGGGCAGACGTGTTCGTGAACATTATGACTACAGAGCCGGTTGAGCCGGTTGGAGATGTAAATGAGCTTGAGACGAGAGTTAGAGAAGGATATCTCACAGCCTCCCAAGCCTACGCTTACGCAGTCGCATTGTATGCGAGGAAAGTGAAACCAGCTGTCTTCATAAACGCGATACCATCCCCAATAGCATCAGACCAGGCTTTCATAGACTTGTATAAGAACAGTAATGCGATTGTCTTCGGGGACGACGCGGCGACAGGTGCGACACCTCTTACAGCAGACCTCCTGGAGCACCTCTACCAGAGGAATAGGAGAGTTCTAGACATAGCACAATTCAATATCGGCGGCAACACGGATTTCCTCGCTTTAACAGAGCCTGAGAGAAATATCATGAAGAAGAAGACTAAGAGCAGCATGGTATCCGATATCTTAGGCTACGAGGCCCCTAACTACATTAGGCCCACGGGCTACCTAGAGCCGATAGGGGATAAGAAGTTTGTCGCGATGATAATAGAGTACATGAGCTTCGGGGATTTCAAGGACGAGTTATACGTGATCATGAGAGTAAATGATAAACCAGCTATAACAGGCGTTCTAATAGACCTTATAAGGCTTGGGAAGATAGCTTTGGAAAAGAAGACGTACGGGACGGTCTACGAGGTTAACGCCTTCTACACTAAGAGGCCAGGGCCGCCTGGCGTTAAAGCGATCTCCAAGGTGAAGGCCTTCTACACGCTATTAGATTGGTTAGGGATAAAAGACCCAAGGGATATCAGGTCTGAGACAAGGTAGGGTGTTAGAGTTGAGGCTTGTCCTAATAGGTCCTCCTGGCGCCGGCAAAGGAACATACTCGGAGTATTTCACGAAGAAGTACTGTATACCCCACATAAGCACAGGCGACATTTTCAGGGCTGAAGTCTCTAGGGGCACTGAACTAGGGTTGAAAGTGAAAGAGTACTTGGATAGAGGCGAGCTTGTCCCAGACGAAATAGTCGTGGAGGTGGTTAGAAGAAGGCTGTCTGAGCCTGACACTAGGAGGGGCTTCATACTAGATGGTTTCCCGAGGACTATAAAACAAGCGCAGGAGCTCGAGAAGACGACGACGATAGATGCTGCAGTATACATCTACATCCCGGAGGATGAGGCTGTTAGGAGACTCAGCAACAGATACGTCTGCCCAGTATGTGGGAGAGTGTACAATCTAACATTCAACCCGCCTAAGAACGATTTAACCTGCGATGCGGATGGGGCTAAGCTCGTTAGAAGAAGCGATGACGAGCCCGAGGTCATTAGAAGGAGATACCAGGTCTACTACCAGACTTTCACACCGATCATAGAATACTATAGGGAGAAGAGGTTACTCATAGAGATCGACAACACTATCGGCAGCGATAAAGGCATTCCCCTGCTAGAGAAAATCCTCCTCGAGAAAAACATCATTAGGATTGAGCCATGCGTTAAGTAGAGTGGATGTAAGAGTTGATACTAAGGCTGGTGTACTTCGAGCCTAAACCACTTTCAACAATAGAGATCCCTCTTAAGGATCTTCACTCCTTCCTATCGACAGGTGGGGCTGAAAACAAGGTTGTAGTGGAAGAATTCAGGGTAGGTTTCAAAGGGTTGGTTCTTCAACCTGTAGGTAGCGAGGAGGTTACCTTAGTAGAGCAAGGTAGCAAGGTGAGATTAAGGGAGCCTGGCTTAAAATATTGCCTATGGCACTCAGGCGGCTTGTCCGAGAGAGATAACCCGTTGGAGAGGAGGTACTGTACCCGGCCTGTCCAGTCATCCCAGGGTTTTTGTCCAAGACACATTAAGACTCCCAGGGCAATTTACACACTCTGTTTTACGACGGGGGGAGAAGGTAGTTTAGAATACTGTAAGATGCTAGACAGCACTCTAGCCGGCGAGGGAGGTTACGTTGTTTATATAGTTGCTTTCCACGGGAGAATTAAAGTCGGGTCAACTAGGTATTGGCGGTTTAACGAGAGGCTTGCCGAGCAACCACATTCACTGGGCTCTATTGTTTTCGAGACGAATAGCTCGCACCAGGCGAGGAGCGTGGAGTTGAAGATAAGCAGGATTGGCGGCTTCGTAGAACACTTGAAAGCCGATTTCAGGGATCTGTTGAATCCCCCTATCATCCAAGATGCGAACACCCTGCTCATCAATGCTAAAAAGCTTAGGAGGGCTGGGTTTGACTTAAAGCCCATTAAACCTCTGAGAGTGGAGCCGGATGAGAAGGACGTTTTCAAAAATACCGTGGAGAGAAGAGTTAGTGATGTGATCGATGTTACCCTAGAGCTGGTGGGATACTACTCAGGCTATATCCTCCTATATAATCCAGGACAAGCCGTCTACGTAGCTGTAAAAGCGAGCCAACTCCTCCAAACCGATAGTGTCACGGTGGTTGATTGAAGAGAGCGCTGGAAGACGCTATTAGGTTACTAGATATTTTAATAGGGGATAGAGAATCCTATTTCAGCGGAGACTATTTGAATAGCGAGGGAAGGAAGCTCTTCGAGGAAGCTGTTAGAAGCATTTTAAGAGAGGCCCCGTACTTAAGGAGGAGGATTAGCAGGGTTCGCAGGAAAGGGGATTATAACACAATTCTATCCTTGAGGGAGGATCTGGCAATCCTCTTGCTTAAAGGCGGTCAAGAGGAATAATGCCGGGAATTAGCGAGCTTGGGCTTCATCTTCTGCGGAGTGAGGGCAGGCAGTTACCACAGAAACTGTATATGTCGGTGTGGTTCAGGTAAGAGTAGCAGTTAGGTGAGTTGTTTCTCAAAGGTATCATATAATCGTTTGGAAGCTTCCCGTAATGTATTTCGATCTCATCTATCTCACCGGACAGGTATTTTATTACGGAAACTAGGGATGCTATCTCCTTTTTATCCCTACCATAAACCATTGCTATGAGCTCATTATCGTTTACAACCATCACCCCGAGAACGCGATTACAGTTCAACATTATTCTCAGCAAAACCTCTCTTCTACCCCCTTTTATTCTCAACAATGCTGCGTTGTTTCCCAGGAGAGCGGCTGAGAACAAGGGTTTGAAAACAAGCTGTTCTCTTGACATCAACCTCTTAAGTCTGTTCCTAATTGATGTAGGGCTTAAACCGGTTACCTTCGAGATGGCTGAAATATTGGGTCTAGCATTTTCAATCAGGGAGGCGACGAGTCTTCTATCGTCTTGGTTCAAGCTTTGCTCCATTACAATTATCCCGGATTGTAATGTTGGCTAAAGTGTTTTATATACTTGATATGGCATTTAGAAGACCTAGTGAAGGGTCTGCGTAGATGGGTGTACGGCAAGCCTACTCCATGCTAGTAGAGTCGGGTTACCTTATTGAGAAAGAGCGCGAGGTAAAGCTTATTCTCGCAGCTCTTATCGCCCGCGGCCACGTCTTGATAGAGGGTGTGCCTGGTGTGGCCAAAACCACGATAGCCAAGTCTATCGCGAGATCTCTATCCCTTGAATTCAAGAGAGTTCAGATGACACCTGACCTGCTTCCGATGGATATCATAGGTTACAAGATATTTGATCAGAAGACTGGTGAGTTCAAGTTTGTTAAAGGGCCCATCTTCACAAACATACTGTTGGCGGACGAGATCAATAGGGCTTCGCCTAGGACTCAATCCGCACTTCTTGAAGCCATGCAGGAGAGGCAGGTTACAGTTGAGGGAGAGACCTTCAGGCTGGATGAGCCCTTCATGGTTTTAGCGACTCAAAACCCCGTGGAAATGGAAGGTGTTTTCCCTCTACCAGAGGCGCAGCTGGACAGGTTTCTAATTAAGGTTGAGACAGGTTATCCAACTACTAAAGGGTTTACAGCCATGCTTAAGAGGATAGACGAAATAGAGGCATGGGTTGAATCGATTAAACCTGTCGTATCCAGGGAAGATGTTTTGAACGAGATCAAAAACGTCAGGGATGTTAGAGTCGATGAAGTTATCTACCAGTATATTGCGACACTAGTTGAGGAGACCAGGAGACACAGCGCTGTGAGGTTAGGGGCTTCACCTAGATCAGGCATTGCGGTCTTGAGGATGGCTAAGGCCGTGGCTTACCTAGATGGGAGAAACTATGTTATACCCGACGATGTGAAACAAGTTCTAGTACCAACCCTTTCTCACAGGCTGATTTTGAACCCGGAGTTTGAAATCGAGGGTGTTTCAGCGAGTAGAATAATAGAGGAAATCATGAGTAAAGTGCCGGTGCCTAAGCCTTGACCAGGTTGGGCACAGTTATACTAATTTTGCTACCCGTAGTGGTAGGCGTATGGGGTAACATTGCTTTCACACAGCAACTTGAATCCTACAGGCATACCCCCGGATTCTCAGGCTACAGTCTAAGCGACTGGCAGGAAATTTTAAACGCCTTGACAAAAGGCAATTTGACTCCTAGTGAAGCACAGATGGCAGCCTCGCTAATAGGCTCATTAGCCAACCAGTCTTCTCAAAGCCAGCCCATCGGCTCGGCATCAAACGCGTCGTTGAACGCGTTGTATGAATATTTCACTTTGTCCTCTGGGAATTTCGGTGAAACCGATATAATGAACGCGATATCTCTCCTAAACAACTCTAACATTAGGGATCTATTATACTCGATGTTTACTGGGAGAAACGTGTCCAGTAGCGACATTATGCAAGCCCTCAACCTGTTAAACGATATGTGGCGTGGAGGAGAGATTTCCACGACAGATTACATGCTGGCGTTGAAGCTTCTATCCATATTGGCGCAGTCCCAGGGTTACACGGACTTATCCGGGCGCCTGGACTACGAGTCTATGAAGGTAGCAGCTAGTTTAATGAATAATCTCACAAGCATCCTCCAAAACCTTATACCATACACATCGCAAAACTATCCGGCTCCCACCGGAGTAGGACTGGGGGCACCCCCTCAACTATTCCTCCCATCTCTCAAGTATTTATCGGTACCGCAAGGTCTACAGACCACCATTGTGACGATCCTGGTAGTGGCGGCCGCCATCCTGCTCTTCTTCCTGGCCCCTAGGGTTGCTGTGAAAGCGAGGTCTCTCAACCTTCTTGCCTATAAGAGGCTGGAGAGGCTTCTCGCCGAGGCTGGGAGGTGGGGTGAGGCTGTCAGGCTGTACTGGAGAGCTGTTTCGAGAGTGGAGTCTTCAACCGGGAGGAGAATGCTTCCAAGCGAGACACACCGGGAATATTACAATGCAGTGGAGGCCTCTATGGGCCCCTCCTCTGCTTTGTTCAAGAGGCTAACTGAGATATATGAGGCTAGGCGTTTCGCCGGGGACTCCAGGAGGGAGCTGGACGATGAGGCGCGCAGATTGTATGGTGAGTTAAGTGGTAAACTATAAGTCGTTACTCCGGGCAATCATACCTAGAGTGGTGACGCTTCTCCTAGTCTACTACGTTGTAATAGTCAACTACAATCTCCTCTCGATTAGGATAGCAGGCCTTGATATGGTGAACATGGCTCTCACCATCGTTGCTTGGGGCTTACTCGCGGCAACCGTTATAACAGCATCCCCACAATTCTACGGTGTGACAGTGATTTTCCTGACTCTTCTGCCAACTGGCTCAAACCCCTCTCTACTAATACCGGCTCTAGCAGGTTATTTCCTACTCTTATTCTTAGACAACTTTGTCTCAAACTACAATGTCAACCAGTATGGGTGGTTGAAGCATAGACCGGGAGGCAACTACACTGGTATTCTCCAGATCCTAGTTTTCATAGTTGGTATGGCAGGTATCGCCTTCCTGGTATCAAGGCTATGGGTCCTCTTCTACGAGACAATCATTTCCTCTAGCGCCAGTGGTTTCAGCGTCTTGCTGATTTCCACGTACTTGTTTAGACTATTAATGTTGGTTGCGGTGCTCGCTATATCGATCTACAGTGTGAGGGAATTATTTACAATAGCCTTTTTCTATGTTAAACCGAATGCGATACTGGCCCGCGTTGTCCTCCTCGACGAGGCCTCAATTAACGTGTTTTACACACCTACGCTAAACACGTTGAAGGGCATGATTATCGCCAGTGTTTTCGCCCCCCTAATATACCAGCCTCTGTACGAGTTATGGGGGCCTCTACTTGCGGGGTGGATGGTTTTCCTTGGTGGCTACTCCACTATGGTTTCAAGCGTTATCCTAGCCCTTTTCGCCTGGGTTCTGCTTACTATTATTATGAGGAGGGTTGACTCCGCTCTCACTAATACACCACTACAAATGCTGTTGGCCTCCACCATCCTACTAGCCTTAACCTACTTTGGTGGAGTCTACTACGAGTACAAGGCGTGTGGCGATATATGGTCTTCGCTACTACACCCAGATTTCAACAGCTGGTCTCTAAGTGTTGTGTCAGCGTACAGTAGCTACTACACTACCTTTTATAGCTTGATCGAGTTCATACCTAAGATAATGGGTGCTGTGCCTTGAGCCGTGTAATAAGGTTTCTCATCTACCTTGTTATAGGCGTCATCCTACTTTCAGCGTCGATACTGGCACTCTTGTGGAGTATAGGCTATATGCAGGCTGGCTTCGTCGCTACAAGCTTGTTAAGCGCTTTAATAGGCTTCACTCTCCTCTCGAGTAGCCTTTACATTCTTAGGCTTTCAGCCTACGTTTACGCTGTGGAGAAGGGCGCTGGAGTTGAAGGAGGAAAGAGTTAAGGAGAAAGCTTTCCTATCAATATTCCTGGTGTTGACGCTTCTCGCAGTTGGATTGATAGCGCTAGCCGAGAAAGGCGGTGTTGGAGTACCCGTTTTCATAGGCGCCTCACCATTCAATACGGGGGAGATAGGGACTTCAAGCCTGGTTGAATTGCTCAGGGAAAAATACGGTAGCGTCTACGTCATCACAAATCTAAATGAACTAGACAGTATTCGCACCTCGGATAAATGCTTGTTCGTAGTGATATCACCTGAAATACCTTACACGACTAGCGATTCTAGCAGGATAGCCTCATATCTTGCTAGATGCGCTCATCCATTGTTCCTTATAGCGGATGAGAACAGTACCTCAAACAACTTGCTTAAAGCCATTGGGGCGCAACTTGAAATACCAACGATAGTAACCTTCACGCGTGGCAAGGGCCTCGGCGTAGTAGTGTATGTACCGGAGAAAGGGGAGTACCTCCCAGCTTACCCGCTCTCAGTCTTCTACGTTAATAACACGAGGTATAGCCTGTACTTGGACATAGCGTCATACATTATAATTCACGGGGGCTCCTACACGATATTCGGAGAATACACGGTGGACACCAAGAAATATCCGTCGGGCGTGATAGCCTACTCGAATACAACATTCGGGGGGCAGGCCAAGGAGGTTGTAGCATACGTTCTCTCGGACGGCTCCATTTTCTTAAATCAGGTGATAGATAGAAACGAGACGTATAGAAGCTTCGCGCTCACCTTGTTTCAGAGTATATGCGGTGAGGGGGGTTGTACGATTATATTCGACGGAAGCAGATATACCCCTATACCCTTAACTGATCTAAAGAACAACCTGGCTTCCATAACACCCCTCTACGTTTCATTCCCATCTCTCCTGGGCATGATAATAGCAAATCTAATACACCCGTCAACGTGGCTACCCCCACTAATAGACTATTCCAACAAGGTTTTCGCTGAGATACTTGGAAACCATCTTGTAACATCAATCCTAGCTCTGTTATTCGCAGTATTAGCCTTCGTCTACGTCTCTCGCCAGGAGGTTTTTGTTTCTGACAAACCTATGAGCGAGGAGAAGCTTGTTGAAGTAGCCTACGCTGAGAACATATTGGAGGAGATCGAGAAGGGTAAGCTAAAACTTGGAAGAGAGGACTTTAAGTCATTATACGAGATAGTTGACTCAGTCATGCAGAGTGTTTATGGCTTAAGCTTAAGGGATGAGGAGCTTGAGAGAAGACTCTCTCTCCTCCTCGGAGAGGAGAAAGCGAGGAGATACCTCGAGTCGATGAATAAACTCTACGACAAGGCTGTCGGCTTGAGGAGAACTCCAATTGTTTTATCGTGGAGTAAAGTTGTAACCAAATACGTCCGGGAGAGTGAGGAGGTGTTGTCGAAGGTAGGCGTGAGTTTAATGAGAGTTGAGATAGTCGAGAAGCTTGCGAGGAGTTGAAATTGGCTGAGGAGTCTGTTGTATATGCGACTCATAGAACTAGACTGACCGCAATAGTCATATTCTTCATACTGTTAACCGGATTCCTCTCATCGAGAATTCAATTGATAACGATAGGGCTCGTAACACTCTCGCTAATATTGGGTATGAGAGCCTACGTCTCGTACATGGCGGCTAGCCTAAGGGATCTAGAAGTCGAGTTTGAGCACGACCCCCCTCTAGACGGTGGGGAGTTTGTGGTTAGGGTTGTTCTCAGGAACCGTGGTATAATACCCCTGGGTTTCGTCGAGTATAACTTAAGACACTCCCCCTTCATAAAGTTTTCTAAGGGGGCTACTAGAGGGTTTATCATACTTCCAGCTAGGTCGGAAACCATCATTAGATTGATATGTAGTGGTAGAGTGGGTAGGCACAGGATAGGGCCTGTGGAGATCCAGGCTAGGGATATCTTCGGTCTGTATAAGACGAGAACGTTCAAGGCAGGCTCTATAGCCTATGTTAAGATACCCCCGTCTTACTCGGTAGCGGTGTTAAGGAGATTGATGGTCTATGCGAGGTCGCTCGGCCTATCTCGTTCAAGGGCCTCTGGGACAGGTATAGAGTTTCACAGCATGAGGGAGTACAGACCTGGCGACGAGCTTAAGAGGGTTGAGTGGAGGAAAAGCGTGAAATTCAATAAGCTCATCGTTAAACTAACGGAGCGTGAGGCTCAACAGAACGTTTACATACTGTTGGACTCGTCTCATGTAATGCTCTCCGGACCCTACGCCAGGACTGTTTTCGAGCATATGGCTCGAGCGGTTACCGCTATCATCGCGTACCTCACGCAGAGAGGCGACAACTTCCAGCTCGTAATATTCGGTGGTCCAGAGATTTACGGTACGCCAAGCCTCATGAGGGCTGCTAGGGGGTTTAGAGTATCGGTTGAGAATATTTCGAACGTGAACTTCGAGGAGATACCTCAGGGTAACAGGGTTGAAGGCCTGGTGTCCGCCTACAAGTTTCTTCTAAGGACTTTGAGGAGGGAGAGAAATATAGTTATCATAATAACAGTCATAGACTCCCAGGAGTACCTGGAAGCCCTTCTCAAGATCTCGAAAGAGCTCATCGGGTTAAGGAACATAGTTTATATTGTTAACCCGATTATAACATCCTACGATATGGTAGGTTTACCCGTTTGGGCTCGCGGGCTCTACACGTTGAAGACATATGGGATATTACGCAATCAGCTAAATTACTCGAGGATCCTCAAGAAGGAGGGGGTTAACACCGTTCTAGTCTCCTCACTCGACGCACCCTTCAAGATAGCGAGGCTCATCGAGTTGCATAGGTCTAGGTAGGTGTATGTAAGCTGGGTAGGGTTCGGGGTTTGAGTTTCATAGGGGCTTGATATTGCTTGATGTTAAGCCCTCAATCCTTAGCTTCACGGCCCTCGGGATCTCTTTTTACCGGGATCTATGTCACCGGTCTCCACCCCTTCGGGGTGACCCCAGCCCTCAGCCCCCATCATAGAGACCTGCGGGTCACCGCTGCGGGGAAACCCCCGCATCCTAGCTCCCCAAACACGCCTCTCACGGGTCTCCACAGTACACCTGCATCCCGAGGCGCCCTCCAGCAGAGGAAACATCGATAACCATTATAAACCTATATGGAAAGCAAAGCAGGTTCACGACAGCGTTAAGCTCGACAAGCATCCATGAAATGTTTGTGGCGCTGGCAAGCCCTCTAACGCAAATATAAACATTCGCAACACTCTCAAGCACCCTTAGATGGGAATCGCTGGGCGAGTACTAGAGCTTATATTTTCAGGCCATGTTTAAACAACTTGGTGGCCTAGATGACGGAGTTTAATAAGCTGAAGGAGGAGGCTTATGCTCTACTAGGTAAGTTGACAAGCGTTAACGCGCCAAGCGGCTTCGAGTACTTGATGCACGATATTGTGGTAGGCGAGCTGGAGAAATTCGCTGATAAAATATGGATCGACTCCCTCGGAAATGTAATAGCGTTGAAGAAGGGTAGTAGGGGTGGGGCCAGTCTAATGCTAGCTGCGCACATGGATGAGATAGGCCTCTTCGTCTCCTACATCGAAGACGACGGTTTCCTAAGGGTTATCCCGATCGGTGGAGTGCTGGAGAGAACGCTCTTACACCAGCGCGTCGTAATTGTAACTAGAAGCGGTAAAGTGGTTAAGGGTGTTATAGGGTTGAAGCCGCCTCACGTCGTGAAGCCGGAGGAGGCCCAGAAGATACCTGAGATGAAGGAGTTGTTTGTGGACATAGGTGCTTCATCCCGCGAGGAAGCCGAGAAGATAGGTGTTAGGGTCGGCGATGTAGCTGTCTTCGACAGGGGTATAGAGAGAATGCTTGGGGATAGGGTTACGGGTAAAGCATTCGACGACAGGTCAGGCCTGGCCGTCATGATAAAGGCGTTCCAACTTATCGAAAACAATGAAGCAGACGTTTACGCAGTCGCGACAGTACAGGAGGAGGTGGGTTTAAAGGGTGCTAGGACAGCGGCGTTCGCCATATCCCCCAATGCCGCTATAGCCTTAGACGTCACTATTGCAAGCGATTTCCCCGGAGTAGCGAAAAGCGAACAATTCACACGGTTGGGCAGAGGCCCCGCTATCAAAATCGCTGATGGAAGAAACGCCTCCGGCTTAATCACCCACCCGGAGATACTGAACTTCATGGTCAAAGTAGCCGAGGAGGAGAAGATACCCTACCAGCTGGAGGTTACGCCTGCCGGTACCACTGATGCGTCGATAATAGCCCTCAACAGGGAGGGGGTCCCCTCCGGGGTTTTATCTGTACCAGCGAGATACATACATTCACCAACAGAAGTAATCGACTTAAACGACCTAGCAAACGCCATCCAGCTTACTAGGAGGGTGTCCGAGAAAGCAAGTGTCGAATGGCTCAATAAGATCAAGATGCGGGTAGTCAGGTAGCCATCCTCTTAAATCCCGAATGTCATTTTAAGTATTGTAGCACCTGCTTCAACCACGAGCAACACGATTATAAAAGCCCCCAAGACGCCGAGGTTAATGCTGAGAATACTATCTTTAGGCCTCATCCCTAGGACATGCGCTACGAGAGCTCCAGTCCAGGCACCTGTCCCAGGTAAAGGTATCGCAACAAAGACGAGTAGCCCGGCGAACTCCATTTTCTCGTGACCAGCAGCTTTTCTCCTAGCGTAGTCGACGATTTTAACATATAACCTCCTCAGGGAAGAAAATCTTCCGTTATCGTCGAGTATTACCCTCTCAATAAACCTCAGTAAATAAAGGACAACAGGCGCCACAACTAGGTTCCCAGCTAAACCAGCTGCTAATCCGGCAACGTAAAGGAAAGGGTTTGCTCTGAAGAAGTAGTATGCCAATGGTATAGCGCCTCTAATCTCCGCTACAGGCAAGAAACCGGTGAGGAAGACTAGCAGTAGTTCGAACAAAACGTTACCCATGGTGAGGTCGCCGTCTCAAACATTTATATTAACCACAGATATAAGGTTTCCCAGGATGGGTATGTCTTATAGGAGGCTACTGCTCACATTACCTTACCTGGCTTCCCTAATAACCCTCCTCATACTCTCCTCTGCTACAAGCTGGTTCAACATTGTGGAAAACACGTTCAGCGACCTGGGTAGGATTAGGAACGGTTTAATCTCGGTTGTGTTCAACGGGCTTGTCTCCTCAACCGGGTGCCTTCTGATATTATACAGCACACTGGTATTCCAGGAGCTGAGGCTTGAATACAGACTTACCTTAGGGTTAGCCGGGTATTTCCTAACCCTAATTGGGGTTTATCCAGAGGATTACGGGCGACTCCACTTCTATGTATCGCTAGTATTCTTCCTGCTAGGGATATCCTACATGGTTCTCCACGTAGCTGAGCACACTATTGTGGGCTACGCTATCGCTGCTTTAGGGTTGCTCAATTTCATCCCTTGGAGCCTCCACTTCGCTCTATCCGAGCCTAGAGGCGCCGCTATACCAGAACTTGTCTCACTGCTAAGCCTTCTTATCGCGCTCGCCTACGATGCTGGCAGGTTAAACTCCTCTTGATTTCTTTTTAAAAAGATGCGTCACTGTAGACAAGTCCGGAAGCACACATCTTGTCATTACCCCACGTGATTCAACAATGCTATGAATGAAAGTTGAGTTGGAGGATAGTTTTGTCAATCATAGTGAGGTCATCTGCTTCACTCGTTTTCTACAAGATCTGCAAAGTCTATTGGGCACATATTGCTCGCCGAAACCGACACTCATTTAACAACAACTTACTATGTATCTAGCCTGACCTCCAAAACCTTTAGCGGGTGGAACCATTCTCTAGGATAAAACCCTAGAGGGATGACGGAAGACTAGGTAAACCTCTTCCATGCGGATATCTCTTAAATCCTCTTTAGCTCGTTTAAGTCCTCGTCGCTCATCCTCCAGCCCATTGAACCGATGATCTCCTTAACATGATCAGCTCTCTCAGCTTTAGGTATAGGCACAACGTTGTCTTGGCTTATCAGATAGTTCAACGCTACCTGGACTGGTGTTTTGCCATATTTCTCCGCTATACGCTGAACAATAGGGTGTCTTACAACAGCCCCTCTCTCCAGCGGAGTGTAAGCCTGTATGACTATGTTGTTCGCCTTGCAGTAGGGTAGTAGCTCTTCTTCCACCTCTCTCTTATGGAGGAGGCTATAGTGAACCTGGTCAACCACGATTTTTTCTCGTGTGACCGCGTGTTGTGCTTCCTCAAGCTCTCTCAGGCTAAAATTACTCACACCAATATAACGCGTTAAACCCTCCTTAGCCACTATCTCGAAGTTTCGAACCTGCTCTCCTATACTCAACGAGGGCTGTTTCGTAGTTGATGACTAGGGGTTAGATTTGTAAGCTTCGATTTTGTTTATTATTGCTGGTGCCAGCTATTTCAGGGCCTTCGGAGAAGTTGCTGAGGCCCAAGGAGGTCTGCCAGCGCCTTGGCATCAGCTACTCCACCCTATCTAGGTGGGTTAGAGAAGGGAGGATTAGGGCTATTAGGACTGCTGGTGGAGTGTTCAGGATTCCCGAGAGCGAGGTTAGGAGAATTGCTGAGGGCCTGCCTATTAGCAAAGAGGCTAGAGCCGTTATCTATGCACGTGTAAGCTCATCAGACCAGAGGAGTGATTTAGAGAGGCAGGTAGAGTACTTGACACAGTACTGCGCTTCCAAGGGTTATAGAGTTGTTGATGTGCTGAATGATGTTGCAAGTGGTTTGAAAACCGATAGAAGAGGTTTACTAAAACTCTTCAACCAGGTTGTCAATAGGCAGGTGGACGTGGTTGTAGTAACGTATAGGGATAGGTTGACGAGATTCGGCTTCGAGTACCTGGAGTACTTCTTCAAGCAATACGGTGTCAGGGTTGAGGTTGTCTTTGGAGAGGAGCCTAAGGACGCTTACCGAGAGCTTGTAGAGGACTTGATAGAGATTATAACGTCTCTTGCTGGGAGGCTCTACGGGTTGAGGAGCCGCAAGGAAAGGAAACTCGTTGAGGGCTTCAAGAAGTTGCTAGAAGAGGTTGAGGAGAGTGAGTGAGCTTACTAGAACAGTTGTTGTTAAGTCTACTCCTCTACCCAGGAAGTTGTTTAGGGTTTTTGTAGAGCTTGAGGGCATGTATAGGAACATGGTTGAGCAACTAACTCTATACGCTGTGAGGAGTGGAATAGCCAGCTTCACTAAGCTGAAGGCTTTGAAGTACAGGGAGTTGCGGTCTCAGTACCCACAGCTACCATCACACTACGCGTACACAGCGTGCCAAGATGTTTCTACTAGGGTTAAGAGCTTCCTGAGGTTGAAGAAGAGAGGTTTAGCAAAGAGAGGTTACCCAGAGGTTAACAAGGTCTCTATATGGCTTGATGATCATCTGTGGAAGATGAGGAGTTTGACAGACATTGAGATAGCTACGCATAGGGGGTGGATCGCTGTTGAGCTAGAGCCTCATAAACAGTTCTGGAAGTATGTGGGTAGTGGCTGGAGGTTATCTTCAGAAACTAAGGTGAAGCTCGATAAGAGGAGTAGACAACTAATCGTTTACCTGACTTTTAAGAAGAGTGTTGAAGTATATAGACCTAGCGGTTTCATAGCTGTTGATGTCAACGAGAACCACGTAGCCGTGCTAGTTGATGACAAGGCGTTCCTCTTTGACACAGGCTTTAGAGACATAGTCTTAGGCTACTACTATCGTAGGAAGAGAGTCCAGGAGAGGTATGACAAGACTTACGGGGTTAACTGTAGGGTTAAGAGAAGAATCTTTAGAAAGTTAAAGGAGAGGAGGAAGAAGAGTGATTTGAAGTGGAAGTTGGCGAATGTTGTTGTTAGAGTTGCCAGAGAAAAGCAATACGCTATTGCCTTAGAGGAACTAGGTGAGGAGCCGGCTAGAGAGATGATAAACCGTGTCAGCGACGACCAACTCAGACACAGAATATACCAGGCGTCATTCAAAGGAGTTCAAAAAGCTGTCGAGGAGAAGGCTAAGGAATATGGAGTCCCAGTAACCTATGTAAACCCGAGAAACACCTCTAGAATGTGCCCAGTACACAACGCTAGAATAATCTACAGTAATGGTAGCAGAGTTGGCAAGTGCTCTAAGGGTGGGGAGCTGTGGCACAGAGACGTGGTTGCGTGCTACAACCTGCTTCTCAGAGCCTGCCTAGGCAATGGGAGCGTTGCTCCAAGCCTAGGGGGGTTGAGGGTAGATGGGAGCCCCGTGCCGTTGGGCTCAACAGCCACCCATGACCCCACAGAGATCCCCAAGTCCCTGTGGGCGAGGTGGAAGTCCCTAGATGCAACGAATAAACATAAACTAGTGAGAATGAGCATCTAGGGACAAACGGTTCGGCCAGTGGATCAAGTACAAGTCAACGTGGGAGACGCCGATCCTTTTTAAAGCTGCTCTAGCGGCCTTGAGAACTAGAGCCTTGTCAATCAGCCTCTCTGGTAGCATCTTGGTGGTTATAAAGATGTTGTCTCTGCCAACGGCTTTGACGAGTCTACCGACGAATACTTCTGCCCCACCGCTATCATACATCTCGGCTGTGTCGATGTTGTTGATACCGTTGTTAAAGGCGTAGAGGTAGGCTTTGAAGGCAGCGTCATAGTCTCTTATAGCCCAAGTACCAAGCCCCACCGCAGAAACCTTATCTCCGCCAATATATCTCCATTCAATATCCATAGGGGGCACCCAGCATAAGAGCCGCCGGCGGGACTTGAACCCGCGACCACCGGCTTTCCGGGCCTTAAATCCACGGGCTTACAAGGCCGGCGCTCTACCGGGCTGAGCTACGGCGGCCCTAGAATATAATCTAGAGTCTGGAGAGACTTATAAACCTCGGCCCGTGAACCAGGCTAGAGGCTTAGTCCGGGGATTTAAGCCCCAGAGGAGGTGTAAACCTAAACCCTTCCGGCTCGTTAAAACCTTTAACCTTCATGGCGGAGAAGAGGTCGGAGCCCTAAAACAAGCTGGGGAATCCTATCCTTAAGCTTAAGGAGGGTTTTCGATCTCTAAGACAGCTTTTTTAATCACGACCAGCTTTTTCAAGGCGATCTCGTAGGCTTCAAGCGGAGATCCCGATTTTGTCGCGAGGCCGCCGAAGCCACAATCAGCGGAGACAAGGTCTACTCTCCCCTTTGTCTTCTCAATCAACGTCTGGAGAAGCCTCTTCACCTCGTTTAAGTCCTCGACAAGAGGGTTTTTACTGCTAGCGACGCCTGGGGCTAGAAGCTTGTTTGTCGAAGAGAGCTTTTCAGGGTCAATAACATCGATGTTTTCGGGTGAGTCGTGGAACTCGAAATTAAGTATTTGGAGCGAGGGTGACTCGGCAAGAATGTTGAATAGCTTCCGGCTAATCCTCCCGCACACGTGTATCCCATGTAGGCCGCCTATATTTGTGAAAACTGTTTCCAGGACTGCTTCCACATCTTTCTCGCTCCAATTAAATAAAAGCCTCCTAGAGCCTACTAGGACGCCGAGGATAGGCTCGTCTATGAACAAGTAATTGTAGCCGAGCTTCTCCATGTACTTCAGTACACTGTTGACGTATTTGGCCATCGACTTGACGAACACCACATCTGTGAGCCCAGTTGCCTCTAGGCCGCCCCCCTCTCTCAGATATATTTTGCTGGATAGAGTGAAAGGCCCTGTCACAGGAGCCCTCAGCCACTTAAAGCCGAGAGTCTTCGCATAGTCTGAGAAAAACTCGGCTTCAACGATGTTGCCCTCGAAGAAGAAGTCTACGTTGGTGGGCCAGGTCGTAATATGATACTCCCCATTCTTGGCGGATACAAGATTTCTCTTTACCAGGGGCTCCATGTAGATGTCGACGAAATTCCTTAACTGGGGGTACGGTGGTACGTCCAGGCCTATTTCACGTAGGTCTAAGGCGACACGCCTCACGTTCTCCATGGTATACTCTAGTGGGAAGCTACCCACGTGGCTCGTCTTCATTAAAACACCCTTAATGCTTAATAGATATTTCTCAAGTGGTGTAATTAACAATATGGTTCACGGCTAACGGGGAAGCTTGTTGGCTGTTGAGAAAGCGAGGATATGCCTTGTAAACCTTGAAAGGAACTGCGTCCTGGAGAGCGTGAAAGCGGCTATAGAATCCGGCGTGCCCGCCACCGTGATAGTGCTTGGATCGCTGAGTAAAGCTATGGAGGAGATAGGGAGACTTTACGAAAACGGCGACTATTTCATAGCTGAGCTCATAGAAGCAGCCAGCATCTTCAAGGAGGCGATGAAGATACTTGAACCAAGGTTGAAAGAGGAGGCTTCACGCTTGAAGACAACGCGGAGAGCCAGAATCGTGATCGGGACGGTTAAAGGGGATGTCCACGATATAGGTAAGACGCTAGTGGCCATAATGTTGCAGGCCGCGGGGCACGAGGTAATAGACCTAGGTGTAGATGTCCCAGCTGAGAGATTCGTGGAGGCCGTTGAGAAATACCACCCGGATATAGTTGGCATGAGCGCCCTCCTGACTACGACAGCTAGGTATATGAAGACTGTGATAGAAGAGCTGGAGAGAAAAGGGTTGAGGAAGAGCTTAAAGATAATAATAGGAGGGGCGGCAACTACATCGGAATTCGCTCGCGAGATCGGGGCGGATGGGTGGGCCCCCAACGCTATAGAAGCCGTTAAACTAGTCGAGAGCTTAATGGGTATCCGGGATGAGTGAAGTAAAAGTATTGGTCGGGGACAGGCTCGTCCTCACAGCTCGCGTAGGCGAGAACCTCGGGGCCCTGCTGGCCAGGCACAATCTTACATCACTGCCGTGCGGCGGGGAAGGCATCTGTGGGCTCTGCAGAGTTAAAATTAGGGAAGGCCCTGTAACACCCCCCACCAAGTACGAGAGGCTTCTAGGCTACACTGGTTCGTTGAGGCTGGCATGCCAAACCACGATTCTAGGTGATTTAAGAGTAGAACTCTCACCAGGGTTACCCAAGCCTGTTAAGTTGAGCACGCTAATAGTTAACCCGAGGAGAATCAACCCTTTAATCAGCGCTCAAGGCGGGGGCGTCCAGGAGTTGTTTGGCCACAAAATCAATGTCGGCGAGGACGCGAGGATACTACTGGTAGATTTAGGCACGACTAAAATCGCTTACCAAGTCGTAAGCCCGAGAGGCGACGTCTTGTATGAAGACAGCGTGTTCACGCCTCTATCGGACTTCGGCCTCGACATCATATCCAGGTTGGCGAGGGCCCTCGAAGACAAGCGGGCTAGGGATGAAATATACTCCAGGCTTAGGTCAGTAGTCTATGAGATATCGGCTAACCACTCAACCCACTTGATCCTGCTCGCCGGCAACAGCGTAATGGAGTCCTTCTTTTTCAACCTAGACTTGAAGGGGTTGGCCGAGTACCCGTTTAAGCCTGCCACAAACGAGGTAGTCGTCGACAAGGTGGGGGACAGACTTGCTATAGGGGCGCCAATGATAGCTGGGTTCCTCGGCGGGGACGCATATGCTGATCTAATAGCCTCGTTTCAACTGAATATAGACAAACCGTATCTACTCATAGACTTGGGCACAAACACGGAAATCTTCCTTGTAAAAGACGAGGAGGTGTACGCGACTACTACACCCAGTGGACCAGCGTTCGAGACAGGTATTTCAAGAGGCTCGACGGTATTCCAGGGCGGCGTCTACAGAGCTAGGATGACAGGGGTAAAGGATGAGAAACCAGTTTTCCAGTACAGCTACTTTGTAGCCCCAACCGGTATATTGGGCCCGGCTCTCATCTCCATACTCGCGGACTTGAGGAGAGGAGGTTTCATCGACGAGGGAGGGAGGATTGTTAGAGGATACAAGACTCTCAACGGCATGAAGATCCTGTATATAGACGAGTCTAGAGACCTCTACGTCTCCCAGGTTGATGTCAGGAATATTCAAAAAGCCATCGCCGCCGTTAAATCGGGTGTTAGAATCCTCATGAGGGAGGCCGGTGTATCGAAAGACGCTTTGAAAGGGCTGATCATAGCCGGGAACTTTGGTGTAAACCTTGATGTAGAGGACGCTATGACCCTGGGCTTGATCCCTAGCGTCGAGAAAGACATTGCAGTAGCTACGGGGAACCTTGTCCTCCCCGGGCTAAGAGTAGTCCTCCTAGATAGGGAGTACCTATTGAACTCCAAGACGATATTGGAGGAGATAAAGACGGTGGAGCTTCCCAGGATGCCCGGCTACATGGATATATGGGTCGACAGCCTACATCTCACCCCTTTGTGAACAATTGTTGGAGCTCCCTCAACAGGGTCTTATACGGGTGCTTACCCTCGATTCTCACACCTGCCCTCCTCAACCCGTAGCCGAGTAGGCTATCTATTGTTGAGACAACCGGCGCAACGTATTTCACCCTGGAGATAGGGCCGTACATTATATAATCAGCCCCCATCATCCTGAGGAAGGCGGCAGACCCCCCGTGGACACCAACCATGGCTTCTACCCCAACCTTCTCTTTGGTAACATTGCCTAAAGCATTGGCTGGAGCGCTACCGACGGGGAGTCTAAGCTCTGTTTTAACCATATATACGGCTTCACCGCTCAGGTATATCGAGGAGGGATCCAGTACTACTGTATCCACCATGAGGTTTCTTATCCCGAGCCCCTTCACCCCTTCGAGTAGTTTCCTCACTATCCTCATCCTTGCGACCGGCTCGATGGAGGTGTAGGGGTCTTTCGGGTCGAAGGCCATTAATACAGCTGACTCAATCCCGCTCTCTTTCAACGCCTCGACCTCCTCGGGAGGGCTGTCCACGTATAAACCGTTCGCAATAGAGTGTTTTGTTAAACCCAGTTCGGAGGCTTTAAGATACGCTCTGGCCCTAATGCCGGGATCGGGGGAGTCAAGGAAGACTGGTATGCCGAACTCGCCTATGAAACTCAATATTTCTTCAACGAGGTTTTCCGAGGGGAAAATCACGTCCATAGCTAGAACCAATCCGTACTTATCGCATTGACCCAGGGCCTCTTCTATTTTCTGCCTAGCAGCCATCTTATCAATACCACTGCTTGACAAGAGCTTGTCACCCAGGTAGAAAATAGAGCCAACTAACCACGTGGGACATTCGCCTAGAACCCCGCCGATGCAGTAGTCGCCTATACGAAATTTAGCCGATTCTAGTTTAACCGTCTCCACCACCTCTCAGAGACTAGTAAATCTTACCGATTTTAAAAGGGAAACAATTTTACTGATTTGAGAATTTAGATTACTTATTTAAGCACTCTTCCCTAACATAGAAGATAACTAATTTGGAGGCTATATCCACAGGTGTGTTGGAGTGGAGATTATAATAGAACTGCCCGCATTCTCAAAGAAAACCATTGATAAATTCGCGGGGAAATTAAAAGAGAGGAACTTCGATGTTTTCGTGCCAGAAAACCCGGCTGGGAGACCTGCATTACTTGCGGCTGTTACCGGCACTTATCTTCGAACTAAGTATGAGCTAGGCGTATACGTCAGCCTGAGACTCCTGGATGTTAACTTGCTTCACGCTTACTCGGCTGTATTGACAGCTAGGGAATTCGGGGTTAAAGGCGTGACAATTTTGAAAGGCGATAAACCCATATTTGGCGAAAACCTGAAAGCAGACTCCGAGGAGACACTTACATTCCTGAAGAGCAGGATAGAGAGTGTGAACCTCGGGTTGGTGGTTAGCTTACGCTACCCTATTGAGGAGATATCCAGGAGGCTGGCGAAACGACCCGATTACATCATGGTAATCCACTACGGTTCGAAAACCGCGGATAAGCTAGAGCAGGTAGCACAGATAGCTAGGAGGTTAGGGGTAAAAGTATATCCATTCATGCTGATAGGGTATGAGAAGAGCAGGGAGGTGTTTACACAATTAAACCAACCCTTCATCGAGCCAATGGAGTTAAAGGAAAAATGTGCCTCGTTGAGCAATCGTGTCAACGGGATAGTTTTTTCCTCTCCTCTCGACCTCCAGAGAGCGATAGACGACGTGTACAAACACTGTAGTTAGCCGCCAGATACTTCTGGCAGTAATACCACTTCATCCTCATCACTCAGCTCAACGTTTCTTCTGGGATCGACGGCTAAACCGTTGACCAGCACTACAAGGCTTCCCCTTTTCTCTAACTCTTTCAACTCACCATATTTACTCACTAGGATTTCAAGTAGCTCGCTTAAGGTCTTGGATTCAACATGTTCTTCTCCAATTCCTATTCTATCCCTGAGCCACAAGAGGTATTTGACTCTAGCCACTAGCCACCCTCTTTAGACTTCTCTTCACCGACTCTTCTCTCAAATAGCTGTTTCAACTCTTCATCGCTCATACTCCTAAAAGGCTCGGCTAGGATCCCCCTCGCCTCCCTGTTTTTCAAAAAGTAGTATACAGAATAGCTACACACCGGCTCTATCAACAACCCCATATCTCTTGCCATGTTAATAGCGTACTCCATCAGCCTCCCGGCTATCCCCCTACCTCTATATTGCGGTGGAGTGTAGGTTTCAAGTATTTTCATAATATTTCCTTCAACCTTGTACTTGATAAAAGCCTTCGTGTTATCTGGTAGAGTCGTGTAAATGATAGTGCTTGTATGTTTAATCTCCTCCACCCAGAGCACCCTGGAAACATGGATCTAAAATCCAGTAATAAACTTAAGAGCTGGATAAACATGTAGCTGGACAACTTTTCCATTACGGATAGTGAATTTTTATTTGTGACCACGATGATCAGATAGAAGGTTGAAGTTATGAGATGGCTCATTCTCGTAGCACTAATTTTAACCATGCTACCCCAGGTGAATGTTTCAGGAGAAAGGTCTGAGCCATTGACCACAACTGTCTATTACACCGGGCTTCTAGAGGTATCTGAGAGCGGGGGGTATCTACCCGAGGCTCTTATCAGAGAGGGGGTCAGCTCGCTCTATTTAAGGGTCACGTACGTTGTTAAGGTTGATTTGAAGATCTGGGTTGCCCAGGGTATGCTGGTTTACACTGCTATCGTAGATAGACGGATAGACTCGATATCTTCCTCGCCGGCAGGCTATCTCGCCAATGCTACAATGTTAGAAGATAATTTTACTTACACTTCCATTAATATTTTCAGCCCACCCATTGTTCTGCTATACACGGGTGACTTCAACTGGAGTGGAATAGACTGGACTGGATACAAGGAGAACATTGTTTTATTCGACGTTGATTTGATTCACGTGGGTTATAAACGAGTTGAAAGCATTGAGAATACCAATTACATGCTAATCAAAGACCTATACTATGACCCAGTCGCCAGGCTGCCTCTCTTCTATTCCTACATGGAATCTCGCCAGTCGACCAACGGAAGCTTAATGGTTAGGGTTAGCTTAAACGGGCTGTACTCTTCTCTAAACCTAACGGGTATTATTGATCGAAGCGTTGTTATGCTAACCACGGAGAATGAGTCTACAGCTCTAATAAGAGTTGCCAAGTTCAAGAACTCGGGTTTCACCCTACTCCAGGTGAACGATACCTGTATCAAGCTTGTCTTCGGAAACATCACACCTCTCTTCATATCCGTGGAGACACCAGCTTGGGTGAAATTCCAATCTAACGTAGTCTTCACTAGATTACCCGATAGTATTTCATCCTACTATATATATGAGGGTTTTGCTCCGGGTGAACTAATTTTAAACTTCAATACCAGCGTAGACATGGTGAACAAGAGTTCAATTACACCTATCCAATGGGGTCTAGGCTACTCTATGACAGTTAACTTAGGCGACGTCATCTTCGCTCTTTTCCTCCTCTCTATCCTCGTCTACGCCATCTATGTTTTCGCTAGAAAGGTTGCCGCGGTCGTTTGACTGCCCCTTTGACGCGCCTTTAAGATTCTTGTAGTAGACAGATAAGGGGTTGTCGCCTGGGCATTTGTCTGTGATAGGGCATATTCCGAGAGACTTTAACTTATCGCAACTATAGGGTAGATATTTCTTTTTCCCTCCCCTAAGCCCAGCAAGGTGTTCAACCTGATACCTCGTGATCCTCTCGTTGAAGTCAGGTACGTTCCTGAACAACTCCACGATCGAATCTATGTCCACACCTATATTGATGAGAAAAGCAGCTAACAAGAACCTCTCGGGATGGGAAATGTTCTCGCCCGACCTAAGTCTTTCAATCACCTTTTTCACGCAGGGCGGGAAATCTCCCTCTCTTACTTCTTTTGGATGCTCCTCGAGATTTTGGCCACCCACTGTCAACCCTAATTCCTCGAGAATCCATCTGCTCTCATTGAGCAGGCTGCTGTCGATTCCAACCGGTTCTACCGAATTAAATGACTTCAGAATGTACTGGTAGACAGCCTCTTCAAGAACTCTTATAAAAGTCTCTCGGTCTAAGAAAACCCTTCCTCCGTGCATTATAGTACTCGATATATGATACTTTTTGTCTTGTATGAGCCTTTGAGACACCACACTTAAATAAGTTTTAACACTCATGGAGAAAACAAGCGTGTTGTAGACTATGACACCTTTTTTCACTGAGACGGGTACCTTGAGAGGGCTTTTTTCGAACTCGACATCTAATCCAAGCTTTCTGCCTAGCCCCGCTAGAATTTTCTCATTTAACCCGTTGAAAACGTCTCTAGCTCTCTTAGAATAAGCAACCGATATCCTAGTGTAGAGTCTTCTCTCAGCTAGGTTTTTAGCGATCATTATTAAAGCGTAGTATGAGGCTACCTCGTATTCAAGTGGTAGCTCAGGGTCTCCGGGCACGCCTTCGGATAATATCTTCCGTAGGTTGCTTAGAGCTCTCAAACGTATAGGAGACTCGCTTGAGGATATGATCTGCTCTAATGGTGCCCCTTTCAGAAACTCCCTTACCTCTTCTAGGCTGAAAAGGAATGGTAATAGCCTGTAATCTAAAACCTGTCTTTTAGACATAATTCGCCCGACCTTTCAACTAAGGTTCAGCGCTTTGGCCCCACATCACAGTTCAGAAAGACCTCTAGTGAGGTCCCCTAACATCATCCCTATCTCAATCATGTGTAAAGGGGTTTAAAGGGTTAGAGGTATAATTATTTGCCACGGATCATAATGCTATCTAGACTTGAAGAAAGCCTGCTATCCCTTAATTTATTTCGAAGATTATTTCCTCACGACCAGGCAGTCTAGTCCCCCCGTATACGATGAACCTCAACCCCCTCCCGTAGAGTATCACTTCATAAGGCACGTTCAACACGGCTTTTACAATGCGAGCGTTCTCGGGGAAAAACCAGTAGACTGTGTAATCGTATTCAGCCGTCTCCTGCTTATATTCGTTTACATACGTGTTTAAACCTTTTTTCAAAACCCCTTTGAAGTAAATATTGAATATTATGTAAGCGATGTTATCGAGGCCTGCTACACCTATGTCTACTCGACCTAGGATGGGGTAAACTCTCTCGTTGTTTATATAAACCTTCTCCTCGTCAAGAAAGTACTGCATGTTCCTGCTGAGGATCTCTATCTCCCGAGTGTATTTGGATCGATCTCTCATTACCCTCTTGTAGTACGCGTCTGGATCCGAGTACAGGAATATTATTGTCTCGTCAACTAAACCATTTTCTCTAACATTAAAGAAGCCGTAACCATAAATAGGCTTAAGTTCACTCATCTCTTCTTTAGACCTCTGTAGAATTTAAGGCCCTTCTCGGTTAGTTTCAACACATTGTATTTACCCACTCTTTCAACCTCTATGTATCCCTCCTCCAACAGCCTCCTCACTCTCCTACTAATACTTGATTTAGGTCTCTTAGTGGCCGAGACTATATCGCTCTGCCTCAAACCTTTCTCCCCAGCATCCCCCAGGGCTAGCACTATTTCTTTAACGATCTCGTCCTCTTCGAGACTTCTAGGCGGGAGTGTCTCAACAACCACTCTCTCCCTCCTCTTCAACAATAGAAGTATCGCTACAGCGAGCCCGGCTACTACGATCACCGAAATTAACCAAACAGCCGTGTATGTATTTACGAAGCCTCCGCCGCCTGAACCCGTTGGTTGAGGTGTTACTTGACCACCCGAAACCATTAATATCACATGGTACAGTCCTGGCGAGGAGAACGATATCACGGTGGTGTTAGAAGTGTAGGATACCGCCGGGTTGCCTGATGGCGAGTCGAATCTCCTGGCTATCACCTTGTATATCCCAGGGATCGTGACGATCGATGTAAACGAGACGTTGCGGAACATGGTGAAATCTAGTACACCCTCGTAGGAGCCTGGTGTCAGCTCTTGAAACAAATTGTTTACCAGCAGGTATATTGTTACTGCTGTAGAGGAATTCACCACAAAATCGATTACACCAGTTGAAGAGTTGAAAAACGGGGGGACAACCACAACGCTCGGGTTCGCGAATGTAGCGTTGATTAGAGTCGCGTTACACCCGTATGATGGGTTGATCAGTTGAATGGAAAATTCCGTAATCCCATTCGCGCTGAGTTCAAATGAAATACTTTCATAGCCAGTGCGAGATAGTGGATCATACATTATGTAGTAGGCTACATGGTCTATCTTATTTGAAGGAGATAGGCTGTGTGCTAGAGCTGGGAGCAACACAAATATTAAGGCAAATTCTCTCAGCTTTCTACATCTTTTCATGAACATCAGCATCACTGTTAGCTTAATATAGAAATATTCACATTGGATTTAAGCTCTTTTTCTGACGAGAAGTAGAATTATAACCGCACCTACTAACAAGACGGCTACTATCGTTATCAGGAGGTTTACCGGCAGTGTGGATATTTGAATCCCGGGTGATTGAACTGTACCTGGAACTTGGGTTGTACTCGTCGTGTACTGTGGGGTGGTGGTGGCTCCCAATGATGTAGTACTTGTCGTCGATGATGTTGTAGGGGTAGCAGTTGTTACCGGTAGAGTGTATGGGGTGTACAATGTAAGCGTCATTATTAGAGATCCCTTACCCTCAACGTGTATTTTCGTTATGTTGCTTGAGAAATCTAGGGTTGTTGAACACTTGAGACCAATACAGCTAGCATTGTATAAACCGGGGATATTGATATCAATGGATACCGCTCCGGGGATCGACGTTGTGTCAAGGGTCATATAGTAGCTTCCGGGTACAAGCATTGTCATCAGGTCACCAGCTAAGTATGTTATTACGACACCGGATGTGTTGTTTAAGAGTGTTGAAAGCGTATTTGACTGGTTATCATAGTAGTATAGTAGCGGTACTCCCTCGAGGCTTGTTACATTTAAGATTGTCATATTACTTCCAGGTATGAGTGTGACGGTGAGGTTGACAGGCGTGGTAGCAGGCTGTTCGAAATAGATATCGTATACAACTATACCGCTCTTTGCCAGTGGGTCATATGTGATTTGTATATTGGTTGACGAGACTCGTTGTGATTCCACAGGAATAGTGCTGGCAAGTAATATGGTGGCTAGAAGGATTAGCAGAGGGATGTAGAACCTCATTCTTTACACCTCTTGAAAGCTAAAAATGTGAGATGGAGTTTAAAAAATAGGTTTTTATATGGGGCCTAGATTTAAGCCTCGTTTTCTAACTCATGTTCTACTTCAATATGGCTTTCAACTTCAATACTGACGTGTTGTATCTTATCCTTTAAGCTCATTCTGAAGTCGAATTTACCATTCGTTATGTTGCCTAAATAGTTTGAGAGTTCGTTTAGTATTTGGCTTACAGTCTTATTCTGGCTTAGCCCGTTGAGGATTATTTGTCTAATAGCTTCTCTAAACTCACCCTCGCTCCTGAACTTCATGAAGATAGCGACTCTAGCTATGTCGCTCCCGTTGACAGTTTTCAACGTCAAGTTCTCTAGAAGAGACTTGATGTAGTCATTGGCAAGCTCCTTGGCTTTAATGCTCCACATTAAGGCGACTTCCCTGACATACTCTACTACCTCACCTGTCTCATTTACCTCGCCCTTCTCAATCTTGGCGATAACAGTCTCTTTCAAACCCTCGGGGAGTTTCTCGAATACTTTGACTAGTGTTCCCCTACCTATCTTCTCATGGAAGAAGAACGCCCCGATATCGTGTCTAGCAGGTAGCTGCAAGTCCTGGATGAAGATGTGGGTCACCAAAAGACCGTAGGCCTTCACGTAGGTATGGTACCCACTCATGGCGAGCCTGAAGGCTAGCGTGATATTGCCTGCCGATAGGTTTGATTGCGCATTCGCTATGAGCTTGTCGCCTATTGCCGTAATGTTGTTTAGTGAGGATGGAATTGTTAAATTCCTTGTCTCAGCTATTGAGACAGCGTTTAGTAGAATGGACTTCAGTTCCTGGGCTAGATTGATTACAGCACTGGTTATATCGCCTGACGTGGCGTTAGCGTTGAAGAGGCTATCTATAGTCTTCCCCACCACCGGATACGCTAGTGGTACAGCGTGGCTGTAGTGGATGGCTGCGACGACGGCCATAACAGCAGCTCTTCTAGTCTCATTCGAGCTGCTTAGGTTGAGGGCGTTATCGAGGAACTTGTCACCCAGGTTTAGAGTCACGTTTGCGGCCGTCACATCGTGTGATATCTCCCATTGGAAGAGCGGGTAGGTGACGTTCCTGACATCGTAGGCAAGCTTCAACGCGTTTTCGAAGGTTAAGTTGAATGCTGGCCTCACAGCGACTGTATTGTTGGCTATATCGACTTCCTCCTCGGATTCAGCGTTTGTAGCGACGTCCTGCACTCCTTTACTGGCTAACGGGATCGCAGAGAGGCTTACTACTAGTCCCGCCACGATCAGTAAGGCGGCTAGGGTTGGCAGCCAGGCTTTCAAACCACCCACCTGGGCCCTACTTTAGGAGACCGTTTTAAATAACCCCTACGCCCAAAAGTTAATTGGGACAGTTCCACTTGGCTGGAACGGTTGGTTGAATTGACATGGGATTACGACGAGCTCTATAGTTGCCCATACACTCTCTTCCTCGACGAGCTCTCGATTTCAGGGAGCAGAGCCTACGTTGTACTGCCGGCGCTTAACTATAGGATAAGCATTCTAAGGCGTGGTAATGTGTTTAGGGAGGTGTCGAACATACCAGGAAACCTTGATGCCACGCATGTTGTAGAAGCTTGTAGAGCTATATCACGTGGGATGGAGCCGCGGAGGCTGGAGGGGTCTTTGCTCAGGGCTATAGCACACTCCTTCTTCTACGGTGGTTTCACCATAATAGTTGACACGGTTGAAGGAGAGACAATCCCGTTTATGCTTGAAATGGTTTCGCCAACCCTACACCTATACTACAGGTCGGGTGGATGTAGGAGTCCAGGCTTGGAGACTTGGGTTAGATTCGGGGTCTTCTTGAGGTCGAAGACTGTTAGCCTTATACAAGGGTTATGTGGTCGCGAGATCGAGTGTGATAACGGCGTCTACAAGGTTTGCGGCTCGATGGGTGAGATTGTAGTCTCGTACAAACAAATCAATATTCCAGGCTATTTTAGAATAGTGGTCGACAACACTCCTATGCGTCACGTGGTTAAAATCCCGGGTTAGAATAGTCTTTAATACAGTGTGCGGCCTTGAGAAGATTCCTTAAAATCGTGAGCGCGGAGCAAGCTAGGGAGATGGATGAGAAGGCTTCCAGGGAGTATGGTGTAAACCCAGAGCTTCTAATGGAGGATGCTGGTTCGGCCGTCTACGAGGTTGCTAGGAGGGAGTACGGTCTGGAAAAAAACTACCTGGTGGTTGCTGGAACTGGGAACAATGGAGGGGACGCATTAGTCGCGGCTAGGAGACTTTATTCTGCTGGAGCAAAAGTGAGCGTTGTCGTTGTCGGCGAATTGGAGAAGCTCACTGCTCTCGCAGCGAGAAACCTGGAGTTACTGAAGAATATGGGGGTGAGCATAAGCAATGTTGTCGACGAAGCATCTACCCGCGTATTGGAGGATCTGATCCACGCCGTAGATGTCCTGATAGTAGGGCTCTTCGGGATAGGTTTGAGAGGAGAGATCAAGGACTACCGGAGGAGAGTTGTGGAGTTGATCAATAACTCTGGGAAACCTGTTGTAAGCGTGGACATAGCCTCGGGGATCAACCCTGACAACGGGCGTGTCGAGGGTATCGCTGTCAGAAGTAGTGTGACAGTGACATTCGGGTTACCCAAGTACGGGAATATCCTTTACCCGGGAGCATACTACTGTGGGAAGCTATATGTCTCAAGGCTCTCTTACCCGCCTAGCCTACTCGACTCCGGCAATATCAGGGTAGAGCTTAATTACCCGCTCCAACTCCCTGAGAGAGTTAAGTGGGGTCACAAAGGCGTTTTCGGTAAATATCTGCTAATAGCTGGGTCTAGATACTACTACGGGGCACCTTATTATGCATCTCAATCCTTCCTAGCCGTCGGAGGCGGATATGCACGGCTGGCAGCTCCAAAGTCGATTATTCCCGCTCTAGCAAGCAAGTCGAGTGAGGTAGTGTACATTCCGATGGAGGAGACGAGCGATGGCTCTATCTCGTATTCTAACCTAGACTATATCCTGGGTTTAGTAGAGGAAGCAGGGGTGGACATAATCGCGGTAGGCCCAGGTCTATCAACCAACCGGGAAACAATGGAGCTCGTTGTGAAGGTGGTGGAGAGCGTGAAGAAGCCGGTTATTGTCGATGGGGACGGTTTAACAGCTTTGTCGGGGAATATAGAGGTTTTAAAGAAAAGACCTTACCCGACCATACTCACACCCCACCCAGGGGAGTTCTCAAGGTTGACGGGCATGTCGGTTAAAGAGATCGAGGAGAACCCGATTAGAGTTGTCCAGGAGTTTGCAAGAGGTTTTAACACTTATCTCGTTTTGAAAACCGCACGGAGCCTAATAGCCTACCCTGATGGGAGGACGTATGTCAACCTCACAGGTAACCCAGGAATGGCCAAAGCTGGTATGGGCGACGTCTTGGTCGGGGTGATAGCCGGGATCTACGGGGTGGGATTAAGAGACCCAGGTGCCTCATTGAGAATGGGTGTTCTAGTGCATGGGTTAGCAGGAGACCTCGCCGCAGAGATTATAGGCGAGGACGGAGTCACACCTGACCTAGTGCTAGATAATCTTCCTCATGCTATGAGAATAATCAGGGGCAACCCAAGTTATGTTATAGGGAAGTATTTTCCAATAGAACTATAACGGGCCTAGATAATTAAATGACATGAGAAGGCGGTTTAATTGGCGTCAAGAGGTAAGAATAAGAAGGATATCAAAGGGCTGATCGTGGACGATGACATTATAATCCAATACACCTTAAACTCTCTCAGCGAATACTCGTGCTCCAATTGCCCGCTTAGAGGATTCTGCCCGTTGAGAAAGGTTAAGAAACCGTGAAAACGGGGTAGTAGACTTGGGTAACATGATCCTTAAGCCGGGTGACAAAGTTAGGTTCAGGTGTGGTAGAAGCGGGGTCTGTTGCTCAAGCGGCCCAAATGTCTCTCTAACGATCTTCGACATCTGCCGGATAGCCAGGTTTAAAGGTGTGAGCTGGAGGGAGCTGGCGGGCAGGTACATATACGTGGTTGTAGCCGACTACCTCCCGATACCGGTTCTAAGGGGGATAGATAACAAGTGCGTCTTCCTAATGTTCAAGGGTAAGCTACCAACCTGCTCGATCTACCCGGCGAGACCTATGAGATGCAGGCTATTCCCATTCATACCAGTTTCGCCTGGGGATCCTGATAGACTCTTGGTTTCAAGTATATGCCCTAGTGTGGGGAGGGGACCTTCGATCGACCCGCCTTGGAATCTACTTAAACTCTACTACGAGGAGGTCAAAGAGAGTTATAGGATGTTAACAAGGCTGATAATGGAAGAAGGCTATGAGCCAGTTGAGGCACTTGAGAAAGCTCTCGACGAGGTTTGTGAGGCCGGTGAGAGTTGGCATTGGGATTTAGATGGCCTGGAGAAGGTTTGGTGAATCAGCCAGGGGTTCAATTCACAGCATCGCCTAGGCTACTTAGCGGCAGGGCGTCATCATCGCTTGAAAGAGAATGCTCCTCACCCGGTTTGATTATATTTGGTTGAAAGCTATTAACTAAGCCTGCTTTAATAGTCTTCTAGGTGGAGTTATTGCCAGCTGGCATTATTAGCGAAGTCTACAAAGGGAGTTTTAACGCAGACCTCTACTACACTTTCGCGGAAGTCAATAAAGCGTTAACTCACTCAGAGTCCTCCAAGTTGAGTTACACACTAGATATACCTAGGCCGTTGGGTGTTGTAGCGGAGCATGCTGTACTAGAGCTACTTGTAGAGTCGCGTGAGAGACTTATCGACTGGAAAATTAGAGTGAACGGAGTAAGCGTTTCGAAGGAATTTAAGCCAGTCGTCTCAGTGAAAGTAGGTGAAATCTATCTCCACAAATTGATCTACGATGTTAAAAGCATTTTAAACACGCCTGAGTCAATGAATAAAGCACGCGTACATATGACTGTTAGGCATGAAGGCGGAGGAAGCATCATTCTCAGAGCAGTGGGTTTCATTGTAGCGTACTCTCACTTTGACGCTTATACAAGCATGAAATACTATACCGGGCTTCTCCTCGTGGGTGAAGGTGAGAGGTATTCTTTGAGCGATGTTTGCGTAGACGGGGATTCACTAGTGGATCTGGTTGCCTTCTCGTCAGCACCAGTCCCCATTGTCTTATCCAACGGGTTTAATCAGAGAAGGATACTCGTTAAAGGATTAGCGAACATCCAATTGGATAACTCGTATTGCGGGTATCTCGAAATAAACCACGAGGGATCCGATTCAGGAGGCGGCAATCCCTTCCTGGTTTTGGGCGTGCTGTCGAAAAAGTTTAGTGTGAGAAAACCTAGTTTAAAACTGGCGAGTATAACCCCTATGGTGTCAGGCAACGAACTAAACATATCGCTAAGGATAACTAATGAAGGCGATGCTATCCCTGATGAAGCAATGCTCGTGGTTCTCGATAAAGGCTTCGTTAGGGGAGTTAAGAAGATTAAGCCGCCTTCGCCGGGGGAGGTAGTTGAAGAATCAATTAAGATCCCCCTCAATCTTATGCCCGAGGGGGTGACGCTGAGACTAGTGTGGAAGAAACTTGCGAGAACGCAATTCGAGGATACATCCGTGAAGCTAGCCCAGGTTTAGTTTCATAGTGGTAGCTTTAGGAAGCTCGTTGCTAAATGTATCGGACGCTGAGCCCGGTTTCCCCAGCAAACTCCTCAATTGCTTCTCTATGCTCGATCCTTGTACCCTTCTTCTCGACAACAATGGATTCAACGCCCCCATATGTTCTCTCAACCATTTGTCTGAGTATACCATGGTTCAATAGGTCGAGCGAGTACTTCGGGATTATATGCCCGAAACAAACATTTTCTCTAAGCGCGTATTCTGTAAGCTTCCATGGGTAGTGGCCTCCACCTACACCTATCGCAGGTTTGCAATCTGAAACCCCCTCGTTGATTAGATGGAGGACACTCTCAGCTACGATGCGGTGGTTTACATCGTCAACCCACTCGCTCATTGAACTACCGATCTCTATAAAGGTGATCGGCTTACTCAGACTAGTAGGGCCGTGGTGTGTGGCCTCGTAACTCACCTTAAACTCCCCTAGCCTCCCCTCGGATTCCGCCTGCCTCACAAGCTCTTTGAGCAAGGTGAATGCTACCCTCGGGTTTGCTATCCCCAGCTCACCCGGTTTACCACCATACAACGCCTCTCTACCGAAATTACCTGTGTGGTGGACAGTGTAGCTTTTCACTCCAGCCTGGGAAGAGTGCCTCGATAGAACCACGTAATATTCTGCCTCGTGTAAGAGGTTATCCAAGAAGTCGAACTCGATCACATCCTCCCTAAACCCTGCTAGAACTACACCTGGTCTCGACCAGCACTCAGCCCCACCGCACTCCGATTTTGAGAAGCCTCTCTCAGCAAGTATTCTAGCAACTCCTCTCCCGGCAGGATCTACCACACTGTAGACTATTCCTATCAAGAGGACACCGCGGATTTAATTAATATCCTTAAATAAGGATTGAGTTTTTAAGTAAAGTGATCAAGTTGGTTGTAGAGGAAAAATCGTGGTTAATGTTTAAAAGAAGGCTATGGTCTAGGTTGTGGGAGGATTTGGAGATAGGCTATCTAGATAAAGATCTCCTGCCCATTCTCATATTGTTCAACCTTGATAGAGATGTCTACACCTTGAGTAGCTGTAGCGGCAGAATAGTAGTCAGCGACTCAGTCTACCCATGGAGTAGAGATGAGGGTAGTATAGTGTTGAAAACCCACGTTCCTGTGAAACCAGGCGACCTAGCCCCCTTGCTTAAGAAACCGGTTGTGAGGAGGCTGTGGCTTAACGCGACAGGTCCCATTGTACATTTGTCTGCGAGGAACATGCGGACAGCAACCTACTTGCTTAAGGTAGCGAGGATGTCCGGCTACAAGCATAGCGGGATACTGAGTTTGAACAAGTATAAGGGGGTAATAATAGAGTTGACGACAGGCGTAAGGTTCAGCACTTTCATAGGGGACGGTAGTAGCATCCTTGAAACCAGGGATATAGGCTTGCTGGTTGAGAAGGCTAATGAGATACTCCTGTATGGTAAGCTGATGTTGAACAGGCTTTATGAAGTTGCCAGCAAACATCTCCCCCGCTACGTAGACGAGGAGGTCCTAAAGGATATTGGCCAACGCGGGGGGTTGCTTAAGAAGAAGCCTATCGAAATTTTTGCCGAGATGGCGAGGGATAAAGGTCTAGGGGAGTTCGTGGATAAGATCGAGAGGATGACTGGCCTACGTTAGCATTGCTTGAGGGAGCATATTTTAATACCGGCTATATATCTTCTCCTGGTGCCAGGCTTGAGCGGTATTGTCGAATATGATGAATTCGCTAAACTGGATCTAAGGGTCGGGGTCGTCAAACACGCTGAGAGGGTTCAGGGCAGTAGGAAACTAGTCAAGTTGATAGTCGACCTAGGGGAGCTGGGGGAAAGACAGATAATTGCGGGGCTGGCAGAATACTTTAAACCTGAGGAGTTCTTAAATAAGCATGTGGTGGTTGTAGCAAATCTTAAACCGAGAAAAATCTTCGGCTTGGAGAGCCAGGGTATGCTCCTCGCCACAGACACAACCCCACCCGTCTTACTGACTGTGGAGAAGCCTGTTAACCCTGGGAGTAAAGTAAAGTAACGCTTGGCACGAATGCTCGTTAGCATAGAATTACTACGATGCCTAGATGGTGATATATTGATACCGCTGATGGAGCTAGGGGGGCTTATAAGCTGTCTAATCCTCCGAAGGGAGTCGAGGTTCACTGTTAGAGTCCTTGTGAACGGGGCGGAGAGAGAGGCCCACCTGGGGAACACCGGGAGGCTACAGAATTACCTTGTGAAAGGCAGGAAAGGGTATTGTATACCCGCGGAGACTGGTAGGCTAGGGCTTAGGCTTATCGGTGTCGAAGAGGGTTTATATGCTGCCTTAATCGACACGAGGTTGCAGGAGAAAGGTTTTGAGCTGCTTCTTGAGAGGGGTCTAATACCCTGGCTGAATGGGTGCCGGCTTGTTAAGAGGAACATTAGGCTGGGAGATAGCGTGATAGATTATCTGATAGAATGCCTGGGGGTTAAGACCCTGGTTGAATTAAAGAGCGCTGTCATGGATCTTGGAGGTAGAATAGCTGGTTACCCTGATGCTCCCACCAGTCGGGGGGCGCGCCAATTACTGGCCCTGGCGCACGCGGCCTCAAGCGGGGTGAAAGCAGCGGTTGTTTTCATCGCGGGGATACCGTTGGCAACAGGTTTCAGGTTCTACTGCGGGGTGGACAAAAACATTTGTAAGGCTGTTGCTGAAGCCTACGAGTCTGACGTCGTGTTCAAAGCGGTCAACATATTCCTGGAACCTGCCTGGAGGAATGTTGTTGCTGGAAGCCTCGAGTTACCTGTGGATTTGAGCTGTTGCTTCGAGGAGTTGTTTTAAGTCTTGTCCCATCTGACCAGTTAAGGCTATGCGGCTCCTCCCAGCCTGCTTTTTATCCTCCTGTACTCCAGCATCGCTGCTAAGCTACTGACGGCTCTCTCAGGGCTTGGGTATGCAGGTATTCCATTCTTATTAAGTATTCTTATAGCATCTCGTACTTCAACGCCCCCGACGAAACCGGCGACTACCGGCTTCGACAGCTTCTTTTTTAACTCGGCGAGGCTCTTAGCTAGCTCTATTGGGTCTAAGACAGCTGTCCTGCAATAGAGCAGGATAATGTTGTCAACTTCTTCTGACTCCTCTAGTATTTCGACAGCCTTAACGTAATTGTCGACGAGGGCCCCGCCCGTCAAGTCTATTGGGTTTCTCGCGCTCCCATACCACGGCATCACTTTCCTAAGTTCATTCTTCAACTTGTTGCTGGGGTCGATAAGGGGTATATTGTATTTTTCAGCCGCGTCCGTAGCCAGAACACCGACACCACCACCATTGGTTAGGATAACGGTTCTCTCCCCCCTCGGGATCTCGAGTAGGGAGAATGCTCTAGCCCAGTCGAACATCTCCTCGACAGTCCTCGCCTCTAGCACGCCAGCTTGCTTGAAAGCTGTCTCATAGATCCTACTACTCCCGGCTAGACTCCCAGTATGGCTTGCCGCAGCCATAGACCCTCTTGTGGATTTACCCGCTTTAATAACTATCACAGGCTTCCTCGCCACGACTTTCCTCATTTCTTCAACAAAAGCCTTCCCTGTCCCAGGCTTCAGCCCCTCCAAGTAGATGGTTATAACCTTGGTGTTCTCATCGTCTGCTAAGTAATCCGATATCTCGGTTACACCAAGATCGCTCATGTTACCCAGGCTGACAAGCGCTGCCATCCCTAGCTCCTCCATGAGTGTCCAGCCCATTAGGGCGATTCCAAGAGCCCCGCTCTGCGTCAAGAAGGATATGCCTCCCACAGCAATATCCTTCGTCCCGAACGTAGCGTTGATCCGGCTAGGTGTATACGCGTAACCAAATATGTTAGGACCCAGTACTCTCATACCATACTTCCTAGCTACTTCAACCAGCATCCTCTCACCCTCCTCGTTCCCAGCCTCAGAGAAGCCGGATGTTATAACAACTAGAAATTTAACTCCTTTCCTCCCGCACTCCTCTGCAGCTTTTATCACCTTGTCTGCAGGTATTGCTATGATCGCTACATCTACTTCATCGTTAATCTCCAGGACACTCTTGTATGCTTTCAAACCCAATATTTCATCCGCCGACGGGTTGACAGGGTATATCTTACCCTTGTAACCGTATTCGATCAGGTTTCTCAGTATGACGTGCCCGATTTTACCCGGGCTCCTGCTTGCCCCTATTACAGCTATGCTGCGGGGGTTGAAGAGGCTACTCAAGCTCAAATCGTAAACACCTCATTATCATATTTCATGGTTCACCTATCCATAGAGGTTTTTATAACTTTATTTATCTAGGCAAATACTATATGATTCTTCGAGTAGTTATGTTCAAGTAGCCTTTCTCCAAGTCAGCGATTGCGTAGTAGCCTAGATTTACCTCACCCAGGCAGATTGTTCTACCGCTAGTATAATTGGTTCTGCAGCTCGTTACGACAACATACTGTGGTTTACACCTGTTGATGAGGTAGTCTATGATAGGGCTCCCGGGAATATTTTCCTCCTCTAATCTAAGCCCCATAGGGCTGAAGTACGTTATGAGCAGGTCGGCTCTCTCCACCCCCATTATCCTGTCTTGTTGCAGGTTGTAGCCGATGCTTAGCACGCTTATACCTTTAAGTTCCATGAGAGTCGACTCAACGTATCCCCCGGAGTCTTTCAAGGCACTTACAATAAGCTCGCTGTCAAGCCGTCCTGTAAAACCGACAACCTTTAACCCGCAAGCCCCTGTCAAATATTCTATTATCCTTGGACTCTTGATATCACCCCCAAGGTGGACTATATCAGCTTCAACCCTAATTGCCTCCAGGCATATGTCTCGCGCGGTTTGCGGGAGACCCTTGAAGCCGTGTGCTATGATAATCCTCAATTCACTCAGCCCATTTAGCGAAACCCTTGTACTCGTACCCCCCTACCAGTAATCTGCAACACCCCTCTGTATTGCTACACTGCAACACCCCTTTTACAATCCCTTTGCCGCCTTCATAGAACAATGGGATATAGAGGGCTTCAAAGGAGAGAATCTCGCATATATCCATCGGCGGTTCAACCCCCTCCAGAAGCCTCCAATCCGAAACAAACCCCCTAACCGGGTAGTCTAACGCGTAAACACCCCCCTCGAACTCTGTTTGGATAGCCGATACCCCGAGAGTTTTGTAGTAGGGCTTGTTGATTAGACTGCTCGACAGACCCGAATTATACATTATCGAGTATTCCCTCCCCGAGTAGACGCCTCTACGGTAGCTCCTATAGAATTTCATAACCTCGCGTCTAGTCAAACCTGTTGCCGAGGCGTTTGCTTCAACCCAAGCCTCAAGCCTTCCCCCCGTGAAACCGGGGAACAAGTCTTTGTTCTCCGTGACGAACTCTATAGCAGAGGTAGAGCTTTCCCATCCGTAGAGTATCAAATCGATATCGCTGACCTTCGGGTTGTGGATTGAGGGTAGGAGTGAGCCCGTGACGCCAATAGTGAGGGGCTTTACCGCTTCCAGTAGGGAGTCTATCATAGCTAGGGCAGTAGCCTCTAGCTCATCATTAGCCCTCATGATGATCTCCTCGGCTCTCTTAACAGGGTTGTAGATCTCAATCACATCGCTGGAGGTAACGTAGGGTATATTCGAATCGTAGAAAGGTATATACGCTTGCTTCAGCGAGGTCTTCCTGACCTCGCCTGCGTCGTATTTGGAGATAACTCTTTCCAGGAAACTGCTACGATCCCTCCAAACAGAGAGTGTTTTCGATGGACAATACTTAATGTACGATAAAATCATGTAGTACTCATGGTAGTTGCCCACTACAACGGCGTAGCAATCGTTTCTAAGCCTTAAATAATAATGGTCTAATACAGTGGTGTGAAGCAAGCGTGGCCGCCATGAATTCAGGAATTATTATTCTGGCTTTAGACTATGACGGTGTTTTAGTCGACAGTTACAGGGGTGTAGCGGACTTCTACACGAGAGATCTAAGGGAATTAATGGGTGTCTCAAAAGAGGAAGCCGACTTTCTGCTTTACCTAGAGTATTTGAGTGAAGGCATAGGCTTGATGAGAGAAGATTGGTGGTTTAAGTACATCCCGGGTTTAACAGAAGAGAAGTTCGACGAGTTGATATCCAGATACTGGGAGAGAAGGATAGAGAAGACAATGGTCTTACCAGGTGTAGTCGAGGCCCTTAAACTTGCCAGGAATAAAAATATGTTGATAGCTCATGTAGGCTACAGGGACGATATATATGGTTTGAAAAGAGAGAGATTAGAATACGACGGGCTAGCAGGGTTCTTCGATGAAATAATCGTTGTAGGCGAGGATGCCCCAACAAGGCATGATGCTATCCAACTCTTAATCGAGAAGTACCGACCCACGAGGATAGTCTACGTTGACGATAAGGCCCAGAACCTATACGTTATGAGCAAGAGACTTCCACCTAGCGTCGAGCTCTTCAAGATATCCTTCTCCTCGTTCTGGGACTTCCCATGGAAGACACCGGCCGGCCTTTTCATGGAATTTAGGAATCTGAGCGAGGTAGTTCGGTTCATCCTGGGAGATATAAGATAATTGTCTTTAGGCTCTTACAACTAGAAGCCTCGCTCTTTAGGATAGGGAAAAAGATCGGCCCTTTCCAGACGTGGAGGACACAACATGCCATAAACTATGGACTGATAGGGGGCTCCGGTACCTCTTTCAATTGCTCGAGCACGTAGGCCCTGATCTCCTGCGGCGACGGGAGTTTCTCTGCGAGAAGCCTTCCGTTCTCGATATACTTCTTAAGCATCGGCGTGTAGCCCTCAGGCTTATCACTAGAGTCAAGTAATGTTACAACATCGTTCAACCCAGGCCTCTTCCTGTACAGCTGTTTAGCTCCCGGGAATTTCCCTCTCTTCGCCATCGGTTTCCATGAACCGCCCTCGTACACCTCAACGATATCGGCGCTGATATCGACGTTTGGAGGTGAAGCGACACTGGTTCCTATACCGAAAGCGTCTGCTATATCTCTTAAAGCCACGATCTCCTTCTCATCTATACCGCCGCTTACAACAATCTTAACGTTTTTGAAGCCGTGTATGTCAAGCGTCCACCTAACCTCCTCTACAATAGCCCTCATGTTGCCTCTCCTCGAGCTCGGCGTATCAAGCCTTACACCCGATAACCTGCTCCCCAATAGTTTAGCTGCCTCGAGAGCCTCTATTCTCTCATCGTAGAATGTGTCTACAAGCATGATCCTGGGTACTCTACTATCCACTACTTCATCGAAGGCTCTCCAGGCAGCTTTCTGGTCGCCGAATGCTATTATCAGGGCGTGGGGCATCGTTCCCTGAGGCTCGACCCCAATATATTTCTTGCTCATAGCCCCCGATACCGCGTCAAAGCCCCCTATGTAGGCGGCTCTATCTATCATCGGCGCAATAGCCGGGTGGGCTGCTCTCAGGCCAAAGAATAGAAGGGTCTTGTCCATGGCCAGTCTTTTCAACCTAGCTGCCTTGCTCGATATGCTGGAGTAGTGTCTTAAAATACCGAGGAGAGCCGTCTCGTACAAGATTAGATCGTGGAGGTAGCCTTCAATAACCATCAGCGGCTCGCCTGCTTTGAAGAGAGTGCCCTCGGGCAGGCTGTAGACTGTAACAGGCTTGTCCTTGAGGAGCCAGAGAGCCTCTTCAAGCCCTGTAAACACCGCCCAATCGTAGCCTCTGGGTAGTTTGACAACGTGGAGCTCTATCCTAATCTTCTTCTCTAGCTTCTTGGCTTCAAGTATCTGCTTACTCCTAACAAAGTATATATCCGTGATTTCTCCCGCTGAAATCTCCTCTAGGGATGCCACGTACATCTTCAATGTTACTCACCTATAACAGTCACGATAACACTTCTACCCCTACGTGGACCATCCATCTCCACCAGGAATATGTTCTGCCATGTTCCTCTGACAACCCTACCGTCTACAACCGGTAGCACTCTCTCCTGACCGAAGAATGCTGAGCCTAGGTGGGCGTGGGCGTTGTCGTCTATAGCATTATGCCTCCACTTACTGCTACCGGGCTCTGTGAATTCGATGAGCTTCTGTATCATATCATCCATTAACCCGATCTCATGCTCGTTTAACACGATCGACGCTGTGGCGTGGGGGGCGAAAATTAGAACAAGGCCGTTTCGAACACCGCTCTCTTTCACAACCTCTTCAACGCTCTCTGTAATGTCGACTAGCTGAAACCTACTTGATGTGGAAATCTTCAGTTCCCTCGTGAGGATCCTCAAAAGCAACCCCCTTCAAGCCATATTCGCGTCTATGCTTATAATCAATTCGTTCAACCAAGCTTAAGTATAAAGGGCTCTAGTATCTATCTATATAGAGGTGATAAATATGAGCGATGAGTGGGATTACTGGCGTAGGAGGCGGAGGCCGTTCTCGGACCCGTTTAGATACCTCGAGGACATGATCAATGAAATGCTCGAGGACATGGAGAGGATGTTTAGGGAGTTCGAGAGAGTTCCCCTAGATGAGAAGGAGCTTGAGAGAAGAGGGTTTAAAGTCTACGGGCCATACGTATACGGGTTTAGGTTGAGGATCGGGCCAGATGGTAAGCCTGTCTTCGAAGAATTCGGCAATGTTAGACGTGTGAGAGGAAGACCCGTCATAACAGAGGAGAGAGAACCGCTTGTAGACGTGATAGAGGGTGAGGAAGAGATAACCGTTGTCTGCGAGTTGCCCGGTGTCGACAAGGACAAGATCAATGTTGAGGTAGGCGAGGACAAGAAGACTCTTATCATCAAGGCAAGTGATACTAATAGAAAATACTACAAAGAGGTTGAATTACCCTCCGAAGTTGATCCTCAATCAGCGAAAGCCTCATACAAGAACGGTATCTTAGAAGTTAAACTTAAAAAGACAAAGTTTGAGAGGAAAGGGTTTACCATAAAAATAGAGTGATTTTTTCCTTAATAATCAAGGAGGGTCCCGGTGCCCAAGTTTGATCATAGGAGTTGTTAGTGATACCCATGATAATTTGCCTAACTTGAGAAAGATTCTCGAAGAATTCAATGAGGTAGGCATTAAAATCATCATACATTTAGGCGACTTTATATCACCATTCACTGTAAAGCTGATGCGCGAAGAATTGAAGAATGCTAAGGTAATAGGCCTTCTAGGCAACAACGACGGCGATATACTCCAGTTAACCAAGCTGTTTGCCGAAGCAGGTTGGGAGTTGTATAGTGGGGTAAAGACCATTGATTTGTCAGGTAGGAGGATTACCCTCCTCCACGGGTATGGGAGTGTATCTGAGACTGAATCGCTGGTTAGAAACCTAGCTAGGAGCCTGGATGTAGATGTAGTTATGTTCGGCCACACCCATAGGCCGCTGGTTGAGAAAACCAGCGGCAGGCTTATCCTAAACCCTGGGGAGGCATGCGGGTATTTAACTAATAAAGCCACGTTCGCTATAGTGGATTTAAGCACATTGGAGGTTTCCCTACAGGAGGTCGGTGGGGTTGGTTGAAGAGAAGTTGAAGTCCGCTAGTCAGCCAGTCAGCGCTGAAGGCAGGGTCTACCACCTCGCAGTAAAACCAGGCGATGTCTCCAGGTACGTCCTCATGCCGGGCGACCCCGAGAGAGTGCCCCGGATAGCTAGGTATTGGGATAAAAGCTGGCAAGTCGTCTCGCACCGCGAGTACGTTACGTATAGCGGCTACTACAAGGGCGTTTTCATAAGTGCTACTAGCACGGGGATCGGCGGGCCGGCTACGGCAATAGCTGTCGAGGAGCTAGCTAGGGTTGGAGCAGACACTTTCATAAGAGTTGGGACTACAGGGGCTTTGACGAGGGAGATCCGATTAGGCGACCTCGTGATATCAACTGGCGCTGTGAGGATGGATGGAACGAGCAGGCACTATGTTATACCAGAGTACCCTGCCGTAGCCTCCTATGATGTCATATTGGCTTTGATGGAGGCAGCGGAGGAGCTTGGCGTTAGATACCATGTTGGATTAACGGCTAGCAGCGATAGTTTCTACGTGGGGCAGGAGAGGCCTGGTTTCAAGGGGTATCTACCCCCGTTCCAGAAGGGTTTAATAGAGTTTCTCAGATCTATTCGTGTCCTAAATTTCGAGATGGAGGCTGCTACAATATTCACCTTGGCTAATATATACGGGTTGAGGGCCGGTGCTGTCTGCGCTGCGATAGCGAACAGGGAGACGGAGGAGTTCGTAGTTGATGCAGGGGTTGAAGATGCTATAAGGGTTGCGAACGAGGCAGTTAAGATTCTAAGCGAGTGGGATAGTAGTGCGTCGAGGAGAGGTAGCCCTGGTATTACACCATCTGTGATCGGGGAGTGGTTTGAAAAGAGGAAGAGAGCTTCATAGCCGAAAACCCGTCCACGTGAGTGTTGGGAATATCAACGTAGACATAGTCTTCTACATTGACAAAATGCCTGGAAACGATGAGTCTGTCTACGCGAGAGAGTTCAATATAAGCCCTGGAGGAGCGGCTTTAAACTACGCTGTGGCAGCAACTTACTACGGGCACTACGCGTACCTAGTGGCCTCAACATCCACTCACATACTCTCCCAGAGGCTCATCGAGGAGGTTAAAACCATGGGGGTGGATGTGAGATACCTTAAACTCGTCGACGAGCTACCCGGTGTGGTGGCGGTTTTCGTCTCCAGTAGGGGTGAAAGATCCATGATCAAATACCGGGGTGCTAACGAGTTTCTCACGCTTGGGGACATACCGAGGCAATTGATTAAGGAGGCAAATATTATACATCTAGCCTCCGTCACTCCTAGGCTTGTGGAGGAGTTAGGTGTGGCGGCTAAGACATATGGTACAATCTTATCCTACGACCCAGGCCTATACGCACTTGAGGAACCTGAGAACGTGGTCAAGGTGGCACGCTATATCAATATAATCTACTTGAATAAGCCTGAAGCAAGAACGCTTAGACCAACAGGTTTAACACAGCTTTTAAAGAGAGGTTTAGACCTTGTCGTGGTGAAAAAAGGTGGGGAGGGCGCTGTAGTTCTCACAGGTGGTGGGAGGGCTTTGAGAGGATTCTCTGACCCTGTTAGGAAACCGGTTAATGCCACGGGAGCAGGGGACGCCTTTGCCGCATTCTTCAATGCCGCCTACCTTGATAGCGGCGACCCGTTGAGGGCCTTATTGCATGGTCTCTCAGCAGGTACTTTCAAAACTTTCTGTAAGGGTAGCATTCTATGCTGGGATAGAAACTTGTTTAATAAGCAACTAGAAAAAACCTACGTAGAGGATCTCGGCAAGTTTGATGAGGTTAGGCTAGGAGAGTTGATTTGAGCGGGAGAGGTTCTTGTGTTGAAGAAATTATAGACGCTTTGAGTAGGGATGAGGATTTAATACTAGCTACTTTACCTCTTCTTCTCGTTGAGCCCGAGAAAAAGCTTCTCCACGCGTTGAAAGAGTCATCAAGTAGGCTTCAGAGGATAAAACCCCGTGTCTACGTGATCATAGACGATACCCTAGAGGAGACGGTGAAATGCCTGAAAGCGTTTTGCTCGCTGGAGAAAGCGGTTGACATAGTAGATTTGTGCAGGTTAGTTTCACTTGTAGACCGTATCAACAACCTGGTTAGCTCTATGAGAGTTTTGAGGGATGCTGTTAGTAAGGGGGCGGATGAGTTGCGGGACAAGTACATTGAACATGCCTCTCAGCTAGATATGTTGACTGCAGAGGTGTCCGAGCACTGGGTTAAAGACCCAGAGCTCGTTGACGCGGTGATAAAAATTCTTGAAGAGCCTGCGGAGTGGGGTGCGAGTTGTCTCATGAAGCTTGCTAGCTGGATTAAAGGGGGCTTCAAGCCCAGCTCCATGGAAGTAGAGGTAGTGGCTGTGACCTGGTTGTTGGGGTCTAAGGGGATACCTGTAGAGTATGAGCTTAAGGTTAAGAGTGTAATGGACGAGTTGAAGAGAAGGTTCCACAAGGTGGTGTTTGTTGGAGACGAGTCTAAGGCCATCGTTGTTAACAGAATAGTGAATAAGGATGAGATAATATTGTGTTGACTAAAACATACTTTTTTACCGTGTAAGCTTATTTCCAACAATACGGGTGTCCAGGGAAATGAGGCTTCTAGAGTACGAGGCTAAAGAGATCTTCAGAGCATACGGTATTAGAACACCCGAAGGTGTGGTTTGCAAGACGCCGGAGGAGGCTGGGGAGGCAGTCGCCAAGCTTGGGTCTTCAGTGATAAAAGCGCAGGTACCAGTTGGGGGTAGAGGTTTGGCAGGTGGGGTGAGGTTTGCTGAGAGCCCTGATGAAGCCTACCGTCTTGCCGGCGAGATACTCTCTAAGGACATTAAGGGTTCCAGGGTTGAATCACTCCTTGTGGAGAAGAAGGTCTGCGTGTCCCGCGAGCTCTATTTATCGCTCACAATCGACAGAGCCTCTAGATCGCTGATTTACATAGCATCGAAGATCGGGGGTGTTGAAATCGAGGATTTAGCGAGGGAGAACCCTGAGTCGATAATAAAGTTGAACATCAACCCGTACATAGGCTTCTCGCCTTACATTGCGAGGACTATAGCATCTTTCATAGATCTACCGGTTCAGGCTTGGGGTGAGATAGAGAGAATTGTGGCCGGCCTCTACAGGATTATGGTGGATTATGACGCCGAGCTCGTCGAGATAAATCCACTCGCGGTAGACTGCTCCGGCTCTCTCATAGCACTCGACGCTAAAATACTGGTCGACGACAACAGCTTGTTCAGGCACCCTGATCTAAACAACTTGAAATACAGGGAGTTGACGAGTGAGGAGAGGAGTGCTAGAGAGAGAGGCTTCACCTACGTGTCTCTCGAAGGTTACATCGGAGTGATAGGTAATGGAGCCGGCTTGACTATGGCTACAATGGATCTAATAGAATTCTATGGTGGGAAACCGGCGAACTTCCTCGACGTGTGGTCTGGTGGAGGAGCGTCGAGGGATAGGGTTAAGGAAGCCGTTAAACTCCTACTCGAGAACCCCCGCGTAAGGGTTGTCCTGGTAAACATCTTTGGGGGGATGACTAGGTGTGATGAAGTAGCCTTAGGTGTAAAGCAAGCGATCGAGGAGACGGGTTTAAAGAAACCGGTGGTTGTAAGGCTTATGGGTACAAACCAGGAGGAGGGTGCAAGAATACTCAGGGAAGCAGGGTTATTGGTCTACGAGGATGTAGATGAAGCGGTTCGCAGAGCAGTTGAGATCTCGCGGGGCGGTGTGGTTTGATAGCTGGAAAGAATACAAGGGTTCTTGTTCAAGGGATAACTGGGAAGGAGGGTAGCTTCCATACAAAGCTCATGTTGGAGTACGGTACGAGGATAGTAGCCGGTGTTACGCCCGGTAAGGGCGGCACATTTGCCCACGGGGTTAAGGTCTTTAACACGGTTAGAGAGGCTTTGAGGGAGACCGGAGGAGTGGACGCTTCAGTGGTGTTTGTCCCAGCGAGAACCGCCTATGATGCTGTGTTAGAGGCAGTCGAGAACGATATCAAGCTGGTCGTGGTGATTACCGAAGGGATCCCTCTACTAGATGAGTTAAAGATCGTTCACTATGCGAAGTTAAAAGGCGTGACGATAGTTGGCCCCAACACGCCAGGCCTTATTGTACCAGGTGAAACTAAGCTTGGCATAATGCCGGCAAACTACTATAAGCCAGGTGTAGTGGCTGTTATGTCGAGGAGCGGCACTCTCTCATATGAAGTCGCCTGGCAATTAAGTAGATCGGGGCTAGGCGTCTCAGTCGCAATCGGGATCGGGGGTGATCCCGTGACGGGGTTGGATTTCATTGAAGTATACAATATGTTCCTCGAAGACCCAAAGACCAGGTATGTTGTGTTGGTAGGGGAGATAGGTGGAGACCAGGAGGAGAGGTTCGCCAAATACTACTCTTCTCTTGTCAGGAAAAAGCCTGTTGTAGCATACATAGCAGGCAGATCGGCTCCCAGGGAAAAGAGGATGGGGCACGCAGGAGCTATAATCTCAATGGGTTTAGGTGACTATGAGTCAAAGGTTAAGGCTTTAACGGAGAGCGGTATACTGGTTGCGAGAAAGGTTAGCGATATACCATCACTGTTTTTGAGGGGTTCGACGGTCTAATCAACATTTTTAACTTACGGCTCTAGAAATATAGTTTAGTGGTGTATGTATGTCCATGATTGTAAGAGAATTCAAATCCGTAGGGGAGTTAGTGAAGTTCATTGATGAGGAAGTTAACAGTTACAGAGCCCTACTAGCGGAGTTTTTGAGGAGACTTGAAGACGTTAGGGTTAGATCGGAGCAGGAGAAGAAGTTGAGAGACCTCTTAAAGACACTTGGGGTAGGCGAGACTAGGAAATCAACCGTGATAGACTTGAAGGACTCCAAGCTGATAATTGACCCCTCCGCCGAAGAGGAAAGTAAGGTCATTGAAGAAGCGGTTGAAAGACTAAACAAGAATATCCAGGTACTACAATCGATAAGGAAAACTCTTGAGCCGCTTGCAAACCTCGATATAGAGGCTAAAATCACCGTCATACTCCGTGATGGTATCCCCGCGAGTGTGTTAATAAAGCTCGGTAGTTAAGAGGGCCGTAAGATTTAAGTCTACTACTCCCGGTTACTCTTGAGTTTGGTGAGTACTTGTGGGTATATATGATAAAATAGGCGCAGGCGATAAGGCACCCGAGGTTGTTAACGTGGTGGTTGAAATACCGATGAATACTGGTGTAAAATACGAGTTGGATAAAGAGACAGGCGTGCTCCACGTCGACAGAATACTATTTACATCCATGGTATACCCGTTCAACTACGGTTTCATACCAGGAACCCTGGAAGAAGACGGCGACCCTGTAGACGTTCTAATATACATGCAGGATCCCTTGATACCAGGCTCTGTTATTAAGGTTCGACCCATAGGGGCCTTGGAGACAGAGGATGAGAAAGGCAGGGATCTAAAGATTGTCGCTGTGCCCTACGAGAAGATCGACGCTAGATTCGAGAATATAAGGGACATCACAGACCTCCCGGATATTGTAAAGCAGAGAATAGCCCACTTCTTCCAGCACTATAAAGAGCTTGAGAAAGGTAAATGGGTGAAGGTTTTAGCTTGGAAGAGTAGAGATGAGGCCTTGAAGAGAATTAGGGATTCCATCGAGAGAGCTAAGAAAAAATGATTTTCAGCTCGACTCTTTTTCAGCACCCTAGCCCCTAAGACCCGCGATCTCTCATCACGAGTATAGTGTATAGACACCCCGCTTAATAATCTCAGTGTACCTGCCTGAGAAAACTCGTTGGCAAACCCATATTTCTAGATTAGTTTCCTCACTATATTCGATATTTCCTCGTGATATCTATACCTGCTGAAGCTCAGGCTCTTAAGCCTTGCGTTAAAGCTTATTTTCCTCCATAATTCCTCATCATTCATAATCCTCACAACGTGTTCTAATAGTTCATTCAAGTTAGAGTACGGTAGGCTTATCTCAGGGTTTTCATCAACTATATCGATCCACGCCCCGCTATTTTTCGGGATTATTGTGGGCGTCCCCGCGGCCATGGACTCGACAATTGAGATCCCGAAGTGCTCCATTGGTGTTAGATGCACGTAGAGGAGCGATGTCCTGTATAGCTTTACAAGATCTTTTCTCGAGATGTTTAGCCTCAAGGTTATAATATCCCCTAGATTATTCGCCTCGATCTCATCGATAATCTTCTTCAAATACCATCCATTCCTCTCGGAGAATGAGCCGGCTATCACTATCTCCATGTTTAGCTTGCGCTCTTTAACCATTTTTCCTATTGAAACAACTTTCTCCAAATTCTTTTCGGGGGAAAACCTTGAGATGATCAATATCCTAGAATCCCTATCCTTGTAACCCAGTGGCTCTTCACCGATTATATCATCTAGGTTCACGGGAGGATACACTATAGCCGGCTCTACGCCATAAACTTTATTGAAGAACCATGCCGTCAAACTGGAGTTTGCTATGAAAACCCTTGTGTATTTGATGTAGAAGGGGAAGAACAAATTGTTGAGCAGAGAGTACAAGTTGCCTAACGTTCTAGCAAATCCCTTCACAGCAGGATAGTATGTGTTGACCTCGAGGAAGGAGGGGTAGTGGAGGTAGACCACCTGGCTTCTACCGGATAATACGTCCCCGCTTGTGTTAATCACAATATCTATCTTCTCATCAGGGTAGCCTAGGCCTATATCAGAGATTTCTTCGTAGCTTAAACCATAGAATTCGCTCAGCGATATAAGTTTGTCAAACGTTCTCACACCCAGGGAGTCGAGGTAGACTTCGAAACCAGCTTTCTTCAACGCGATAGCCGTCTCCAGTGAGACATATTCCGAGCCCCCGGGGCCCATCAAAAGAGAACCGATCATGTGATGTCTAACTAAAGCCAGCATGGTTTCACTCACCCTTAGATGGAAGGACAAACGTGATGAACCCCCTCCTCGCGAGCTCTTCAGCCAGTTCAAAGGGCTCACCATTCCTTGAGGCATCTATGACAACGATCTGTGGATCAGATTTTTCGACGTAGGTGATTAGATCGTCGAAATCGGCGTGGTCGCTTAGAGCAATCACCCAGGTATGCTCATCGATCTTCCTTCCAGGATTCTCGAACTCCCATCCGGTTAGAATTATGTTTAGGACGCTGCCATCGATTCTACGATATTTCGCCTGGTTGAAGTGTTTGAACAACACGTATTGCTCGAAACTATCTTTCTCCCTCTCCCCGTGGAAATTGCCGATTAGAACATTGTGTTTCTCAAGGATTCTTGTTGCACGGAAAACATTCTCCGGCATTAGGAATGGCTCTTCAATACCATTGCTTCTAAGGTAGAGCATAACCTCCTGTAGCTTACCGTGGTAACCATAGATGTGGACTACACCATACCTTCTTAAACCATACCTTACGGTGTCGATGAGTACTTCCTGAACGCTCTGCTTGAAAGGTCTCCGGTACCTCGGTGACCCGTACGTTGATTCTATTATTAACACATCTAAATCCTTCATGATCCTTGTTTTACCGCCTAGTTTGATGTCACCTGTATAACCCACTCTAACACCGTCTACCTCTACCAGGATCTGGCATGCCCCAAACGTATGGTCATTCTCTAATAGCGTGAGTGAGGAGTCGTAGAATTCGAGCTTCTCACCGTAATTCAACGGCTTTTTCTTCGCCTTAAACAGGTCACGTGACTCGCTGTCCTGCAATGCGATCTCTTCTATGAGGTCGAGGGTGAGAGGTGTCCCAACTATAAAGCTAGAGAATCTCAAACTGTCTTTAAGCCCCATTAAGTGGTCACTATGTATGTGCGTTACAACCCGTATAGGCTTAGCTGAAAACCCATCTACAGCATAGTATTTCCCAATGGAGATCGATTTTGTAGACTTATCAATATTGATGTTCTTGGAAACCCACCCAGCAATACCGTTCATCCTCTGCGACAACTATGCTACCCCGCTACGTTTATGAGATTCCTCCACTTCCTGGATGATGAATCGAATATGACTTGGTTATCATCACGTAGTTTAGTGAAGAGCATAAAACCTTTATCTCCTAAAATCTTCTTCAGATCTTCCTCGTTGTTAGTGTTAGCCTTCTCGAAGAGCTTGTTCTCAAAATCTCTCCAAAACTCGGGGTCAACAGCGATCCTCTCCTTCGACGTCTCTATCACGACCGCCCCTTCCCTTCTTAGGTAGTTGAAGAACGCGTCCCTGTTCAACTTCTTTGGTAAGTTACTCTCGAAGACAACTCTCTCCTCTTTCAGTCTTTCAATACCTGTTTTCTTTTTCTCTCTACGTGTTTCGGAGATTTCAGGGGTTTTAGACTTGAGTTCCTCGATAGTAGCGGATAGGGCGTCGACTTTCTCATATAGCTCCGTGATCTGCCTTCTCAACTTCTCTACTGCTTGAAGGTGCTTGTTCACCTCATCCTGGACAATCCTAGCAATTTTTGATTTCAAGCTTTCGTCAAATATCGGCTTCTCAACACCGCTAACTTTTTCCTTGATAATCTTCACTATAAAATCCGAGACTGAGGTTGCGCCCTCCTTCTCTGATAAACTAGTTAGTTCTCTAAACAAATCTTCATCTAAATATATTGTGATAGGCCTCCTCTTCTTCTCGCCCAAAAACGTAGACCCCTGTTTTAAACACGTTTACCTATAATATCGGTTTACAAGGATTTTAACACAATGCTGGGTGAGGGAAAGTGCTATTCAGCGACGCGCACTTACATCTAAACCCTGTTAAAGGACTGGGTGCTGAACGCGTCGGGGAGAAACTCGCGCGGGATGGCTTCTGGTTCACTGGACTCGTGGGTCTACCACCATACCACTACGGCTTGGATAAGCCCTCGCTCGACTCTTTCGAGAAGGCGATTAGTATACTTGCCTCCCAAGCAAGGGCTTTGAGGGAGAAAGGAATTAAGGTGAAGACCCTGGCAGGCTTCCACCCGGCTGAGGTCGACGAGTACAATAGAATGGGTTTGACAATTAGGGAGGTATATGAACTAGCTGAACGCGTGTTGAAGCTGATAGAATCCAAGATTAAAGAGGGGGTGATAGACGGTATAGGGGAAGTGGGTAGACAACACTACGGGACATCCTTCGCGAGGATATCCGTGGCGGAGAGCGTTATGATCAGAGCCTTGGAGCTGGCCAAGGATCTAAATGTCGTAATCCACCTCCACCTAGACCAGTCGGGTTGGCCCACTTGTCACTTGTTAAGCAAGGTCATAGAATTGATTGGTGTGAAGAGAAAACTTGTTCTCATACACCACGTGAACAAGCATTCAGCTCAACCATGTATCGAATACGGTCTCCCTGTCTCAGCACCGGTCAAACAGGAAATCCATGAGATAATTCGGCTCCCAGGTCTAATTCTCGTTGAGTCCGATTACATAGACGACAACGAGAGGCCTGGAGTGTCATCTTACCCATGGGATATAGCCAGTGTTTTCACCAGGCTAGTTAAAACAGGTGTAATAGATGAGGGGGTTGCGAGCAAAGTCTTGGTCGAGAACGTTGTAGAGTACTACGGGGTTGAACCCCCCTAAGAGGCTTTAAGTGGGTTTACTTCCTCAATATAAATTCTAGTGGGGGAACAGGAATCAAGCCCTAGGAGAAGTACCTTAATCGCCTTCTCAGGGTCCTCTACAACTACGTCTAGGCATCCAACGATCTTTATCCTTAGAGGCACTCCGACACCCATTTCTAACACGCATAAAATCCACACTATAAATATAATTTGCGAGCCAAAGTAAATATGGCTGGGATCAGATGAGCGAGAATTCTTTTCTATGCGAAATATGTGGCTTAAACCCCGCCGTAGTGAAGTGTCCAGTGTGCGGTAGATTTGTGTGCGAGGATGACTTCGACTATGAGAAAAACATGTGCCTTGTGTGTTCTAATACCAGATGCGAGATCTGCGGGAAGAAGCCTAGTATAGGGTATTGCAGGGTATGTGGCAGAGTTGGCTGCGAGGATTGCTTGATAGAGGAGACACCTGTATCATATGTCTGCCGCGAATGCGCGGGTAAAATTGGATTAGAGCTTAACGCTAAGAAATTAAGATACAAGCTTAGATGAGAATTATCTGGTGTCAGATTTGTCAAAAACAACGAGTGGAAAACTTCCATGGAGCGTGTTGGGCAGGCTTATAGAGGAAATGCCCGCGAAAGACGTGGACCTAGTCGTGGGCCCTAAACAGGGGGAGGATGCCGCGGTTATAAGGTTCAAAGATGGGTTCCTTGTAGTCCACAGCGATCCGATCACGACAGCCAAATGGAGGATAGGCTGGTATGCTATTCACGTGGCCGCCAACGACATCGCAGTGAGAGGGGTTCAGCCGAGATTCTTCATACCAGTCGTTCTTCTACCTCCTGGTATGGGTATGAGCGATGTTGAAGAGATTTTCAGAGACATGGGGGAGGCTGCTCGCGAGGTCTCCGGTGTTGTTGTGGGAGGGCACACGGAGGTTACACCCTACCTTCAAAGACCCATAATCTCGGTTACCGCAATAGGATACTCAACAGGTAGATTCATCTCCACCTCCGGCGCTGAGCCTGGTGACTACATAGTGGTGGTGGGTAGAGTTGGAGGTGAGGGCGCGAGTCTTATAGCCTGGGATTTCAGCGAGGAGCTTGCCCGTAGAGGTGTCAGCGAAAGCCTGATTAAGAAGGCTAGGAGTTTTATCAGGGATATAAGCATTGTCAAAACAGCGCTCTCAATAGCACCCTTCGTCAACTCTATGCATGATGCAACCGAAGGCGGGCTTGTGCAGGCTTTAAGAGAGTTATCTGTTGCCAGCCATGTGAATGTTACAGTGGATCTAGGCATGGTGGGTGTTGACGAGACTGTGGCCACGATAGCTGAGGCTATGGGCTTAAACCCGTTTAAACTTCTTAGTAGTGGTTGCTTCCTTGCAACAGTCCCGCCCGGCAAGATACGGGATGTAGAGGAAATTCTGGCCGGCCGTGGAGTAATGTACAGTATAGCTGGGAGAGTGGACGCTTACAGCGAGAACCCCGTCCTCGAGCTCAGGTTTAGAGGTAGTCCCGTGGAGAGACTTGACAAAGACGTGATTGATGAGATTTATAAGCTGTTCGGGTAATTACGTGGCTTAGAGTGAACACTATGGCCCAACTCCAGCGCTTATTCGATCAATCCATTAAACTCCTGGATACTATTCTCCAGCGGATAGACTCCAACGTGCTATCGAGGTCTAAGGAGCTAGATGCCAGAGAAATCTCTGTAGCCTCAAGCCTCTTCAACTCACTCAGCGAATTTAAGGAATTCCTTAACGCAATAAAGAATAAGGTTGGTGGGATAGAAGAGGACAAAAACATTGTTGTCCTTGCCGAAAACACGTATCTGACATTACACGACAATAAGTTTACAATATTGAAGATTAAACCCAGGCAGACACTAATCTCATTCGACGCCGGCTCGTCAAGCCTAATAGTAAGGGCTCGGGGAAGTAATATACTAATATCTCCTGAAGGAGTCTCAGTCAAATTCAGGGTAGGCGAGCTGAAATTTAACCCTGCTTCAATAGGCGAGTATGGGAGTAAGTTCGATGAGTTGAAAGCAGCTGGGAGGATTATTCAGAAAAGTGTTTCAGACTGTATAAGCGTTCTAAGTCAAAAAATTAAGTAATTGTAACTTAACCTTAGGAAGAAGCCTTCCCCTGCTCTGGTTCCGGTGTGGCAATTGATTTGGGTAGTTCAGCAAACCTCTCCTTCACTTTCTGCTCAGCTATAATTCTAGCCTCCTCGAATATCTTCCTTGCCTCGCTGTCCAGCCCGCTTTCAATATCCGCTGTAACATCGACGATGGAGCTTCCCATAGCCGTCTCCAACTCTCTCACCGCGTATTGAAGGTCAATCCAGATGTCTGGTGCCACACTCTTGAGTATCCCCAGGGCCTGTTTCATGACACCTATTACAGGCCCAACCTCGTTGATAGCACCACCGTATATCAGGAACGTCTCGAGCTTTAACGCAGCGTGTTCTAGTGCATACTGGACGGTGAGTAATTGTTTAGCAACTTTTCTGATCTCAGCTGTCTCCTTAGCGTAGATCTTGGCTCTCTTCTCATCCCTCTTTATTAGAGCTTCGACGACATTGTTGAATAACTCTCTGTCCCTCTCATTTAGCTTCTCAACATAGTTGTTTATCCTTGATATAGCTGTCTTCAACCTGTATTGCGCCATTATTGTCTTCTTTTCAAGCGGCTCCTTGTCTGGGTTGAACCACTTCTTCAACTTCTCCCCAATAGACTCCTGCTCTTTGTTCCAGTTCCAGCTTACACCCATTTACCTCACCGATTCCAGACATTGAATGGAGTTGAGTTAGTTTATAAAGAAGGGGATTAAGGAGTATCTTACTGTGAAACTGTCTTTTTATTATGCTTCAACGATAGTTAGAGTCTTAAGGGTGTGTTATATGCCGAGCGATTTAGTCCAGGCTTATGTGACCTGTTGGAGGAACTGCCATCTGCGCACGCTAGAGTCTCTCGCGATGTGGGGTTTAGCCGTGAAGGCGTGGATTGAGGAGTGCGGTGGCGAGAAGAGGTTTAAGAAGGTTAAACTAGAGCTCTTCGATGGGAGTGTTGTTGAATCGGGTTGTTTCCTAGATGAAGAGGTTTTCCAGAGTATCAGGATAATAAACGCATACATAGGTTTTGCGAGACAGAATAATGCTATTGAGAATATAAAAGTGGTGGATTAAATAGAATTATAAAATAGTGATGAATGGTATTACCGGCGATTTGATGAGCGGCCCCCAAGGCTGATCGATTTGAAGGGTGGATGGATAATAGTATTGACCACCACCTCAAGTGTTGAAGAGGCTGAGAGGGTAGCTAGAGGTCTTTTGGAGAAGAAGCTTGTCGCTTGCGTTAACATCATTAGGGATGTGAAAAGCATCTACTGGTGGCAGGGTTCGATCGAGCAGACGGTTGAAGCTCTGGTAGTAGCGAAGACGAGACACGATAAATTGGAAGCGGTTGAGAAAACGATCAGAGAACTACACTCCTATAAAGTCCCGGAGATAATAGCCCTACCGGTTGTAGCCGGTGGAGATGATTACTTGGGCTGGCTTGATAAAACAATTGATGAAGCAAACACAAAGTGAACCGTGTTAAAGGTGTCTCAGACGAGCACGTTCACCGTGACCATATCTCCAACCCCCGCCGCCGATAACATCACCCTGGTTCTCGAAGCCCTATTCATCTCAGCCATAGCAGGTTTCGCAGTGGTAAGGATAATTAGGACCACTAAATTACTGAAAAATCAATTTGACAAAAATGATTAAATGCCCCTTCCAAGGTATTTTAGGTGATAATAGCCAATTCTCTTAAGGCCTCGCAGAAATCAACGTTCAAGCTCTTAGCCTGGAGGGGTATATGAGTTGTTTCAAGAAAGTAATCAACATTATCCCGAGGTAGAACCCCCACCACACCGTCATATACCTCGAAGTAAATGCCGCCTAGTTGTATTATCGTGGATTTCACATTAAAGTTCAATATCTCGAGGAGGTTTAATAATTCAAAAGGGGAGGCAAACCCCTTTGCAATTTTCTCCACATACTTTCTCGTCGCTGTATAAACCAAAGCGTACTCATCTTCGGGTCCGCTTTCATATTGAAACTCCACACCAGATTTTACAATCAGCCAGGCGTATAGTTGTGCGGCTAGGGGTTTTGGTTTAACAACAGATACAACGCTTACATTGCCAAGCCTAGTTTTCAGTTCATTATACACCTGCTCATGCTTCTCCCTCGGCCTATTATTAGAGAACCATATGTAGGCGGAATTCCACCCTTTCACAACACTCCGGCATTTATCTCCCGTAATTGACTCGAGAAGCCTTGTTAAGTCTTTAGTGATCTCTCGTTCATCTAGCTTCATATGAATAACTGTTATCCTAGGCATCTCCTTTCATCCTTTAAACAAGCTGGGTTTATTTCGGACTCTTTATTTAAAATCCGTCGGCAACATATAAAGCTATTCGGCACTACGCCTCGGACGTTGAAAGGTGATGCTGATTGGAATGGAAGTTAGAATAGACCCGTGGGATTACAGGCTTATCCAGGAATACGATAAACTCTTCACCATATTCGGAATCCAGCCAATCGAGAATATCCCCCGTCGGGAATTGCTTAAACACCACTTTTTCACTAGAAGAATAATCTTCGGGCACAGAGACTTCGATAAGTGGCTTGAAGCGCTGGGTAAGAGTGAGAAGGTAATAGTGTTAACGGGTTTCATGCCGTCTGGCACACCCCACCTTGGTACTGCGATGGTTTTCGAGGAGTTGAAGTATTTTCAAAGTATAGGGGCATACGTTAAAATTGTCATAGCCGACGCTGAAGCGTATGCTGTTAGACGCGAAGACAGGGATTTAACGATAAGGTTCGGGCTCGAGTTCATAAAGCATGCTTTGGCTTGGGGTTTAAACCCTGAGAAAGCCGAGTTCTACTTCCAGACAGCAATGAGCGAGGCCTACTATAGACTTATACAAATGTTTTCGAGGAAAATAACCATGGCGGAGATGGAGGCTATCTACGGGGATTTATCACCGGCTAAAGTTGTTTCAGCTCTCACGCAAGTGGCAGACATATTGCACCCAGAGCTCGAAGAGTTCGGTGGATTCAAGCACGTCCTCGTCCCCGTTGGCGTGGATCAGGATCCTCATTTAAGGCTAGCCCGGGATGTTGCAGACAGGTTTGAGGGAGAGCTCGGCCTAACGAGACCCTCCTCAACCTACCATAAGCTTCTCAGGGGGTTAGACGGCAATAAGATGAGTAAGAGTAGGCCGGATTTCGCGATATTCCTGGATGAAAGCGAAGAAGCTATTAGAAAGAAGATTGCGATGGCTCTGACAGGTGGTAGGGCTACAGCGGAGGAGCAGAGAAAGCTCGGCGGCGAGCCGTGGAAGTGCATGGTATTCGAATTGTATACCTACTTCCTCCTAAACGATAAGGAGCTGAACGAGTTAAGAGAGGAGTGTGTGAAAGGCAGGATACTTTGCGGGGAGTGCAAAAGGATTGCGATTGAGAAACTGGTAGAGAGAATAAGAGAACATAGGAAGCGGTACATGGAGATAAACGAAAATTTGGCTATAGATAGAATTGTGAAGAAACCTTCTTTTTGAAGATAACGTTTATTTCAGCTTCTCCAGGAAATCTGAAACCATCTTCGCGGGATCGCTTGCTCTAGTTATAGCCGCACCCACAACGATCACATCTGGCTCAGCTTCAAGGATCTTCTCAACGTCTTGCAGTTTAATACCTCCCGCTATACAGTACCTACCACCGGTATCCTTTTTGAACTTGTACGCTTCTCTTAATAATTCGACAGCTGTTAAACCTCTCGCTCTCTGGACGTCCACACCTATGTGAAATAACACGTAGTCTGCCCCCATCTCGAAAGCTTGAACCGCCCTCTCGTAGGTGTTGACTACGCCTATCAGGTCTACGATTAGCTTTCTCCCATGGCTTCTCGCTAACCCAATGCTTGTCTTGATGGTTGACTCATCAGACAAGCCGAGGACTGTAGCGGCGTCTGCGTTGTTTTTATAGGCCTCACCTATCTCTAGTTCTGCGGCGTCAATAGTTTTCGTATCTGCTACTACAAACATGTTTGTAGTCTCTTTTAGAAGCCTGAGGGATATGAAACCCCAGCTTTTAATCAGAGGGGTGCCCGCTTCAATCCATACTCTCTCATCTCTCACTGCTCTCACTATGGATAAAGCTGTCTCAAGCGCTTTTGTCAGACTCGTGTAGTCGAGCGCTACTTGAAGGTATGTCATCAAATATCCCCACGGTTTTTATGCTTGAACCCGGATTAAAAACAACCGGTGCCTGAATTGGTTGCCGACCCGTTAGAAACAGCGAAGAGTATTGTGGAGGATGAGTTGAAAAAAGTTTTCGATGAAGCTGAGGGAGAGGCTTACAGCATTTCAAAAATGCTCTCAGATTTAACGTGGATTATACGCGATTTCACACTTAGAGGTGGAAAGAGGTTTAGAGCGGCTCTAGCCCTAGCCGGCTACTGGAGTAAGGTTTGGGCTCGCGAAATCAACGAGGATGCTAGAAAGGTAATGGCTTCCATAGAGTTGCTTCAAAGCTATCTTCTAATTCACGACGATATAATGGACAGAGACGAGATTAGGAGAGGTGGGCCCACAGCCTACGCCTGGCTGAGGGATAAATGCGTTAAAGACGGCTTAGAGACCGAATGCCTCCACTACGGTGTCTCACAGGCTATTACAGCGGGCGACCTACTTGAATCAATGGCGGTCAGGGTGCTAGCATCGACATCGCCTGAAATATCCAGGCGTCTAGTCCAGAAGTATACAGAAGGGTTAATGAAGGTGGCCTTCGGTCAGTTCCTCGACGTCTACTTATCTAGCCTCCCTTTAAACAAGGTCGGGGAGGCAGAAGTGATTCTGGTGCACAAGTTGAAGACAGCGTCATATACCGTCGAACTACCACTTCACCTGGGTGCTATAGCCTCTCGTGATGGGGATGAGAAGCTGTTAGCCGAATTATCAACATACGCGATACCAGCAGGCATAGCATTCCAGCTGAGGGACGACATAATAGGGCTATACGGTAAGCCAGCTGTAACAGGGAAACCAGTTGGAAGCGATGTTCTTCAAAGGAAGAAAACCCTGCTCGTCGTGAAAGCTTACGAGAATGGAGGCGAACATGTGAGAAGGCTTCTCGAGGAAATATACTCTGGGAGGAGAAATGTGACATCGAGTGATGTAGAATTCGTTAAGAGAGTTGTCGAGGAGACGGGCGCTCTAGATTACTCGTTGAAGAGGATTGAACACTACGTGAGCGAAGCCGAGAAAGCGATCGGCAATATGAAGGAGACTTGCCAGGAGGCTAGGGAATTCCTCTCGCGGTTGCTGAATAAACTAGCTTACAGAGAGCTATAACACGTTTTCACTTATCCAGGCTCCCAGAATTCTTTTTCCTTCTTAAAAGCTCGTAGATCTCCTCCGGTTTAAGAGTTGGCGTCTTAACAAAGATGTAGCCGACATAAGCAACTGAAGCAAGGATCAGGATAACAAGAATATACACGGTTAAATCAACCATTCTAACCCTTAGCTCGCTGGGTCCCAGGAACAAAAAATAAGTGTAGAAAACAAACAAAAACATTGAGACAACTATCATAAACCATCCTTGGAGAGCCCGCTTATTCAAAACGTCCACCTCTCACACAATTAATATGGGCTGAATTAATAAGCGTTGACAGGTTCCGTGGAGTGTTGGAAAATGGGTAGGAAAAAAGGGGAGATAGAGGAGGTGTTGAAGAGAATTTTCTTCGCTGGTAAGAGAGAGGACTATATAGTTTTAATCATTGACAGATCACCTGAGGGAGAGGCGTTGAAACCCATACACGTGGCCTCAATTGACGATATTAGAGGGGGATACATTTACGTGAAGAACAATGTCATCCCGTTCCATAGGGTGGTTGAAGTAAGGGATTTAAAAGGCAATATCCTTTACTCGAGGAAAAAAGAGCTTTAGATCCAACCTCTCAGCTTCATGGCTTTTACAACTCTATCAACGGCGATCGCGTAAGCGGCTATCCTCATCGGGTACTCCTTGTACTTCTTCTCCCACTCATCGAACACTTTGTTGAAGTTGTTTGCCATCATCTTATCCAGTCTCGCCAAAGCCTCCTCGTCTGTTAGCCAGCAACCCATTCTGTTATTGCTCCACTCAATCCAGCTCATTACTACTCCCCCGGCGTTTGCCAGAATATCTGGCACCACAATTACATCCTTCTTGTGAAGGATCTCGTCTGCCTCGGGTGTTGTAGGACCGTTTGCGCCTTCAACGATTAATTTGGCTTTTATCTCACCTGCATTAGCCTTAGTTATAACGTTTTCAGTTGCCGCTGGCACGATTACGTCTACCGGTAGCTCGAAGACAGCTTTATCGCTCGAATAAACTTTCACATCACCACTCCTGTAGTTTGTGACTTTCCCAGTCTTCTCCTTGGTCTCTATGACCTCTTCGACTTTCAGGCCTTTGGGATCGTAGACCGCCCCGCTTGTATCGCTCACGGCGACTACATTGGCACCCCACTCAGCGAGGTATTTCGCCGCATAGCTTCCCACATTCCCGAAGCCATGGATCGCAACAGTCTTACCCTGCAGGCCTCCAAGCCACTTCTTGGCGGCCTCTCTCACCCCCAAGGCTACACCGTAGCCTGTTGAGACCACTCTCGCAGTTAGCCCCCCGAGTTCTGGGGGTTTGGCTGTTACTACACCCCATGCGTTATATCCCACTATCTTACTGTACTCATCGAAATACCAGGCCATTGTCTGCGGGTTCGTGTAAACATCTGGCGCCGGTATGTCTACATCAGGCCCAACCTCCTTGGAGATCGCAGCAAAGTACTTCCTGCTCAACTCCTCGAGCTCCCTCGCCGAGAGCGCCTTTGGGTTCACCCTCACAGAACCCTTCCCGCCACCGTATGGTATCCCGGCCAGCGAGTTTTTCCATGTCATCCACATGGATAATGCGACTGTTTCACCAGCTGTCGCGTTCTCACTGTACCTTACGCCCCCCTTGTAGGGGCCTAGAGCACTATTATGCTGGCTCCTCCATCCGAGGAAGGTCGCTATCCTCCCGTTATCTTTCTTCACAACGATCTTTACTTGGACAAGCCTCTCAGGGTGTCTGAGAACCTCAACGATCTCGTCTGGTAAACCCAAGATAGCTGCCGACTGTCTTAGTTGCTGTACAGCCTGCTGATATACTGGATCGTTTTCATATAGAGAGGCCAAGCTCATATATAGTTACCTCATGGGCGACTATAATCATATTACATATAAATACTTTACTAGTTTGTATAAAATAATTCAGCCCTCACACGGTTCTTCACGAGGTCTGAACCGAAGTCGCTCATCATCAAGAGTTTAATTATTAATTCAGCATTTAAATTCATGGTGTCCCCGTTGAGACCCGTCCTAATAGTAGTAGACATGGTTCACGAGTTTGTTAAGGGGAGGTTGAAGAGCCCTCAGGCGGAGTCCATAGTACCCACTATAAAGAGGCTTATCGACAAGGCTAGGGAGTGCCGCACACCTGTAATACACGTGGTTGACAGGCACCTCCCCTTCGACCACGAGCTGAAATTATGGGGTCCCCACGCAATGGCGAATAGTCCGGAGTCCAACATCGTGGAGGAGCTGAAGCCTGTCGAAGGGGAGTATGTTTTCCCGAAGAGGTTCTACAGTGGCTTCAGGGACACTGGGCTTGATACGGCGTTAAGGGACATGGGTGTGGACACACTCGTTGTAACCGGGATCCACACTCATATATGCGTCCTCCATACAGTCGCGGACGCTTTCTATTACGGGTATAAAGTCTACGTCGTCAAAGACGCTGTGGCGGCTTTCAGCCAGAGAGACCACAATTATGCCCTGGATTACATGAGAAGCGTATACGGGGCCGAGATAGTTGATTCATCTAGGGCTGTTGATGTAATATGCTACGAGAGGAGAGGGAGCTAGACTGCGAATATTTCACTAGGATTGCAGGGGTACTTGAAGAGCACTTCCAGAGGAGAGCGGTGGAGGCATTATCGGTTGCCTTCCTGTTTTTCAAGGAGAGAGTTGGCAGGATGCATATTTCAAGGAGGCTGGGTTTAACAGAGAGGCAGGTTAGAGGCATCTTAGAAAAGCTAAGGGAGCTTGGTAGAGGAGAGTTAGATCTCCTGGAGGGCTTCCTCAATAGTCTAAGAGTTGAGAGGGCATCCGTAAACGGTTTCGAGTCCTCCATATACAGTGGATTCAGCCCCCAGCTAATAGATTGCCTTGCCGATAGGATAATATACTTCAGGGACGCCCTGGTGGTCACCTTGGAGGATTTTAGGAAAATCTATTTGATAGGTGTGAAGTCAGATAGATTAGACTTCCCCTTGGCACCCGAAGACTTAACGAAGGTCTTCATCGAAAACTTAGATCCTAGGGCTGGAGTCAACTCGATCGTGGTAGTGTGGTCTAGATATCAACCAGTTGTAGATGACGTAGCTGTTGTAACAAGTTTAACACGGATGTGTAGAGAGATCTGCTACCATATCAAGTAGAAATCGAGTAGACGGGTACCAGCGTTCTTCTACCCTCCACCTCCACTAGTGCTAGGCGTGTCTTAAAAACCTCCTCGAATAAGCCTAAAGCCTGGTTTAAGTCCTCGATCCCTAAGTCCCCCTGCACCGTGCCATTATTCAAGAGTATCAACCTGTCGCAAACCATTGAGGCAACCGAGGGGTCGTGTGTGGATAAAACGACTAGTTTCTTGCCGGCAAGCCCTCTTATCACTTTAATCAGGCGTGTCTTGTTGTAAACATCTAAGTGTACATCGGGTTCATCGAGTAGTAGGACAGCGGGATTTTTAGCGATCCCAATTGCGATGAGTACCCTCTGGAGCTCCCCACTACTCAATTCGTTCAGCGATTTCTCCATGAGATGGCTTATGCCGAGGAGCTTGCTGATCTCCTCGACGTACTTGAAATCCCTATCCGAGTAGAAAAAACCGGTTGAACAAGGATACCTTGCGTACAAGAGGGCCTCCCTAACAGATACCTTGATCGAGCTCGGCTGAATATCCGACACATAGCTTACGTACCTATGGAACTCGTTTTTCCCCACTTCAATATCGTTAATCCTGATCGAGACTTCACCCCTATAGGTGACAACACCTGCGATCGCCTTGAGCAGACTGCTTTTGCCAGCCCCGTTTGGACCCACGACGCAGTTTACGCGGTCACTCGTCAATGTTAGCCTCTTGACTGTGACCCCGGGGTTCGGGCCGTAAATTACGTTTAAGTCGCGTATCCCTAAGACAATCATCTAATACTTCTCACCTCACGTAGGAGGATGAGGAGGAAGAAGATCCCACCGAAAGCTGAGACTACACCTCCCGCGGGAATTTCACCTACTTTCGTGACAAGAATCTTTCTAGTTACCAGGTCTGTCGTTAGGAGGAGGAGGCCTGAGAGGATGGAAGAGTTGAGTACTGTCACTCTGTTATCGCTTGTCTTAAATAGGAGTCTCACAAGGTTGGGTGACACTAGTCCCAGGAAGCCGATAGTGCCGAAAAAGCCTACTACAATGCTCGACAAACCGCCTGCAACCAGGTTTGCCACTAGCCGGGTGATTTTAGGGTCGACTCCGAGTTGCTTAGAGTATATGTCACCTAGAAGAAGGATGTTAAGCCTTCTCGCGAGTTGTAGGTATGCTATCAGGCAGATAAAAGACGCTGAAACAAGGTAGGGGAAATACTCTTTCAAGGGGGTCGCAAATGAGCCTAATAGCAGGGCCCAGGCATATGGCTGCTTCTGGAGGATATAGTAGGATAAGATGAATGACGCCCCCGAGAACAAACTCGCGACTCCTACCCCCGCTAGGACATACGCTACCTCACTGCCACCGAGGTAGTTCGCTAGGCTGAGAGAGAGTAGGAGCCCGCTTAAGCCTCCGATGAGGCTACTCCCCGCTATAAACATTAAGTCGACATAGCCTAAGAAGGCTACGGTAAGGTATGCGGCGAAAAGCGATGTAGACCCTATTCCGAGAACGTAGTGGTCTACAAGCGGGTTCCTGAGAGTTGCCTGAAGGACGCTTCCGGAGAAGCCTAGTATCAAACCAGCGAGGAAAGCATACGCGTCTCTGTAGAATCTGTATTCGGCTATGATACTGCTATTCACATCGTGAAAATCGATCACGTAAACTATTATTAAAGCTGTTACCAACAAGAGTATGTCTAGGAGAAGTATCTTCAAAAAACAAGCTTTATCAAGGCTTCTCATAGGATTTAGCTCCTTTTAGAAATGAACCTCCCAGCGAGCAAACCTGTTAACAATGCGAGAGCCGCGGATATTGTTGTGTAAAGCAGAACCTCGCTCGTGGAGAATTCTTGTCTAACTAATGTCGTTGTATAAGTAGTGGTAACTGTTTGAGTCTCGGTAGCGGTTGTGGTCAGGGTCGTGGTCGCGGAGGTTGTCCCAGGCGGCGTGGTTGCTGGGAGACCCTTTAAAACATCGTAGATAATGTTTGGCGCTAACATGATTATGGGTGATGGCCTACTAAGCACATCTGTCTCCGTGCTATTCAGGAGGACTACTCTGGCACCAAGCTTTGTTAAACCAGCGTTCTCAACGTCCGTTTCCGTAACCCCCATCCCTGCTACTAATATTACATCAGGCTTCCAGGAGGCAATCTCCTCAATGCCTACTGGTGCCCAACCGTAGGCTCCAGCAGCATTCCTCAAGCCAAGCCTTGAAATAAGGTCATCGAAGAATGTTGTCTTTCCGGCAACCCAAACACCCTGATAGATTCCCACGACGTAGAGCACACTCACTCCGCTGTACCCGCGTAGCAGGTTTCTGCCCTCTTCCAAGTGTCTCTCAATTTTATCTATCAGGGCAAGAGCCTCGCTTGTCATATTGAATATCTTGCCAACAAGGAATATATCCGAGTAAACGTCCTCAATGCTTGTCGCGCTGCCACCCTTCAAGTATACAACTGTGAGATTGTATTCCACAAGGGTATTTAGAAGGGGTTTATGCGCACCCGCGTCAGCCAGAACTAGGTCGGGTTGAAGTGATAGAATCTTCTCTATGTTTATAGCACTCCACCAGTAGCCCCCTACGTCTGTTATATTCCTCGAGGCGAACTCCTGGGAGGCGTTTAAATACCAGTCGGTGTACGAGTAGTGGTCCACCCCGACGAGGACATTAGAGAGATTGAGTGAGAGGAGTATCTCGGTGATAGATGGGGAGAGTGAGATGACTCTGCTTGGGACCTGAGTTAGGTTTATGGTTCTACCGAGGGCATCCACTACACTTATTGATTGCCCAGAAGCTACAATGAATTTCATTGGTTGCATTGTTGAAAAAGCTATTATTAGAGCAACAACCAATGTCAGTATCCGCTTGGACATAATGTCCAACCTATTCCTCCATATAGTTATGAAACCGGTTATAAACCTTAACAACCCTATTGCCCGTTCAAATACGTCTTCCAGCCAGTTTCTCGTAAACCCTATGAGGTAACCTGCAGTTGTATCTCAGGCTTTCAATCTCCATGAAATGTAGGTCGCCGGGGATTATTATTGAGTGAGGGGGAGGTGGATAACCATAGTTACCGAGGTTTTCGGTTAGATCAGCTACTATAAACTCGTTTGTGAAACCTAAGCGGGCTATTCCCACGGCCACCCTCTCACCTAGTACTCCCCTCTTATCGCTATTAAGCAGTATTTCCACAGCCTCAGGTATACTCATGGCCTTCGATTCCTCCACCTTGATGTCTAGGAGAACCAATGTGTGGAGTCCTCTTGAAATATTGTCGTATATCGCGTTGACAACATACTCTGCGGACTCCCTATTGTAAGTCAGGGTTATTGTCCTACCTAGCTTGTAGAAGTGCAACCCTGTCCTACTGAAAGCTAGAGTAGCTATTGAAAGACCGTTAACGACGACTACTTTAACACCCTTCCTGACAGCTTCAACTCTTAGGGCCTCGTGCGTGGTGGCGATCAGAGGGTCTCCTGGGACCAGGATCGCGACATCTTTTCTCGAGGCTTCCTCAACTATTCTTGAAATGCTATCCCCCTCTAGATCGTTCCTCCTAGCGAGCTTATACTTTTTTGATTTCACCAGCTCTATCAACTTGCTGTAGTCCTCGTAGATGTTTGTGTATGTGTCGATATATACTACGTCTGCTCCTCTGATGTAGTCGACTGCCTGGAGAGTCAGGTCGTCGAATTTCATCCCAAGACCTATTAGAATCAGCATGGTTTAATACCTGGTGAGCCTCCATGCTATTTTCATCACGTATATAATAGTTAAATTGTAGATTAGAGTTACCGCTATAGAAGTCGCAGGGATAGCGTTGTACAAGCTTTTGAAAATGAAGTAGGAGGTCGGGTTTGATTTAAGCGCTGAGATTAAACCTACTAGCGGGTTGTAATACCCGTAACTAGCGTAGAAAATCCCCTCAGCCGGCTCCCAGCTCGAGTCTTCGACGATGTAAATATCTCCTCCAACAATAGTGGCTGAGAAAAAGGTGAAGAATGGATATAATACGAGGCTCCATAATGGGAGGGCAATACTAATGCCCTTCAGCTTCACGCTTAAGTTACCAAGAGTCCTTGAGGCGAGCGCTATCAGAAGTGGGGAAAGCCAGGTTAGATAGTTTAAACCGCCTACTTTGTTCAACACTATCATCCCGGCAATCATGATTATGTAATAGTACAAAATATTTCTTTCAATCAACGGGTCTTGGGCGAGTTTTATCGTTAATAAGGCCATGAATATGATGAATGGTATGATCCAACCCCAGGTAATAAAGGCGGGTAGGGCTTGTACGTTGAATACGACAACGTACATCGGTATAGCCCATAAACTAAGGTCCTGGGGATATCTATATCCATGAAAAAAGAGGCTTTTGTAGATGAAGTCTACGGGGTCTCTCAAAAGGAATGGTAGGGAAAGGGCTAGGATAGGTAGAACAAAGTAGATGAGTAGCTTTCTCAACGCTACCCTAAAACCGTTTTTCTTCCATAATACTACGAAGGGGATTAGCCCCGTGAAGACGAATATTTGTTTAATCGAAGTTGCGAGAGAGGCGAGTAGAAAACTTCTATCAACTCTAGCCTCCTCCAAGTACATCATGGAGGCTAAAATCAAAAGGGCTACAAGAAGGTCTACTTGGAAACCTGCTAGGGTTGAGTAGGCACTGATATTGATAAGCCAGAGGAAGCCGGCTGTATAGCCGTACCTCTTTCTCAGAATAAGGTAGATTACGTTGAAGCTAACGATATACGGGATCTTGTCGATTAAAACCACTACAGGGTTAAGAGGGCTCGCCCCCATCTTCAGAAAGCCCGCAAGCCTTAGACCCATCCAATGGAATAACAGGTATATGTAGACTGTCAGGGGAAAGTATGCGGTTTTCGCAGAATGCGAATATATCTCGCCCACACCGTACTTTGAAGCTATTTCATACCATTGCTCAAAATACCTATAGTCGTAGTAGGCCGTGATCAAAGGTGCTGTCAACGCAATGAAAATGTTTGCGACGATCAGCGGAATCCACGTTTTTTCCAGTCCGGCTGTAAACTTTTGAACACTATCGTAAATTATAGGAAACCACCTTTCGGAGAGACTAGGTGAATAAATTAAGTGGCTGAAGATAAAAAAGGTATTTTGGGGCTTGGAATATGAGTTCAGAGGCGCAAGCAGTGTACATTAAAGCCGGTGGCAGCTTCCTCACCTTTAAGGATAAGCCCTTCTCAATAAACTTCCACGCTCTTGAAGCACTCTCTAAGATCCTGAAAAGCGTTTTAGAGAGAAAACGGGTCATCCTGGCCAACGGCGGGGGAAGTTTTGCCCACACTATTGTGACAAAGCTAATGGGCAGAGTAAACACTAGGACAATGGTCGTAGAGTGCCAAAGAGCTACACGTTGGCTGAACAAGCTCATCGTGGACTATTTGGTTGATGAAGGGGTTGAAGCCGTGTCTATTCAAACGAGCACGATCATCGGTGGCAAGGAGGGTAAATACTACGTAAACCTCGAGCCCGTGATAAGCGCGCTGAGGCTCGGGATTACTCCAGTAGTCTACGGGGAGTGCATTTTCACCGAGGAGGGATTTGAAGTTTTGTCTACAGAAAAAGTTTTCAAGCTAATGGCTCAACACCTTAAGCCAGAGATATTTGTGTTTCTAATGGATGTAGATGGCGTCTTCACCTGTAACCCACGTGCCTGCGGGAAGCCCACGTTAATTGAGAAAATCGACTCTAATAATTATAGTAGTGTAATCGAGATGTTGAAGAGTTTTGAGAGAACGGATGCGACAGGCGGGGTGTACGGGAAGGTGAAATCTGCTGTGGAGCTGTCGAGAGAGTTCCAGGTACCGGTCGTATTAACTAGTGGATTCGACGTCGATAATGTTTCAAAGATATTGAATAAGGGTTTAACAAGCGTCAAAGCAACTGTTGTGGACTTGAGGGGTGGCTAGAGGATATAGACCGCTAGGGTGTTCCCCGTGAAGTCGAAATAAGCCTCCCTTCTGCGTGAAATCACTATACAAGTCAACCTTCTCGTCACGACTATATAGTCTATTAGGCTTTCACTAGATGTTACGATAGTTAAGTACTCCTCGAAGTCAAGGTTAACTCTGTTTAAAACAAGTTTACCCAGCTCCAGCTCATCAGGGCAGTTGACGGCGTCCTCGAGAGGCCTTAGCTCCATGTGTTCAACATAGATATACTTCTTCCTTCCATCGTCTACGACCCTGTAACCAGTAGCCCTCTCGAATACAACCCCTCTGGTTTTGACCTCAATGTTGAAGCTTCCTAGGAGACTTAGAGTCTCGTTTTCAACCTCGACATTCAATCCGTGACTACCCCACTTAATACATTTTTGCACATTCAACCCCCACTCTACGTTTAAAACCTGGGGTTTGATACTTAAATCCATGGATTCACGGTGAGAACCATGCCTAAGAGACCCATCGAATTACTCAGGGAGGAGGCCGTGAAGAAAGGGGTATCGATATTAGACGTATATTCGTTTAAAGGAGTGGATGTAATAAGGCTGAAGCTGGGCGAGAAAACAGTCGTCGCCTATTCGAATAGGAAACTGGCTACGCTTACTAGTAGGGAGGAGGCATCCAAGTTTATTGAGGGGCTGCTCAAGGAGGTAGAAAGTAAGCGTTGAAGAACCCCCGGTGGTAATCCGTCTAATTTAGTGTTATGTAGATAATCGCTTTATCATCCGGGTTCGACAGCTTGAATGAAACTATATTGTAGTGGCTTCCAAGACTGATGTTGTTCCATCCAGTTCTCACATTGTAATCGCAGGAGTCTATAAGCCTCGGTGGTAGGCCGATATCGTACTCGTAGACTCTCAGGGTGTTATCCTTGCTCGAAAACATTCTGATACTCGCAGTCTTATAGCCTGTCAAGGGGATGCCGCCGAAAAACCTGTCACCTACCATATAGCCCTCTACGCGGAAAACAACCGGAGGGTTCCGGGGATTGAGTATATCTTCCTCAGATACGCTAACTATCTCTCTAACACCTACGTCCAGTCGGGTCGCATCTCTACCACCTAAATTGGGTGAGTTATTCGTGCCAAGTATGATTCTGTCCCCTTTCTTGGTCATGCTTGTTACTCTTGCACCTAGAGCCATGGCAATCCTAGCATACGGAGGTGTTATGTAGACCAGGACGGATGGGCCCGCAATGTAGTTGACTGCCTTGACTGTAGTCTTTGAACCATGGGATGGGTGGAGGACTCCATGCGAATATGAGTTGAACACTGCTACTATCCCTCCCCCAACCACGAGGGCGTTGCTACGTGAGGGGGAGTATGATGTAGAGGGGAAGTCGAATAACCTAATAAAGGCGGGCTCCTCCACATCCGGCTCTATAGGGTTTCCAACAAGCACTCCGCCTCGGAAGAAATGCCAGTATCTTGCGTAAGCCGTCGTAGCATAACCGCTACCCCTGGACTCGACCGCTCCGCCATCTACGCTTACCTTAGCCCAGTCCTCGATTTTATGATATATCATCCTACCGCTGTACGGGTCGTAGCATTGCACGCCGTCGACACCCCTCCTCCAGTCTGGTTGCATGTCAAAGCACGCGAACTCCAAGTACAGGCTTCCCTTCAACCCTGGGACCTCGCTTAAACGCTTTAACTCCCCCCTCCGATCCAGCTCGTAAACCCCCAGGTTGTAATGTCCATCAGCTCTACCTAGTAGGAGCTTGTCGTTGAGGCGGTCATATATTATCTCCGAGACCTCCCCGGCCCACTCTCTTTCAGCTCTCGCGGATTCGCTCCATAGAAGCCTGACCTCCCCCTCGTTGATATTATACTCGTGGACATGCGAGTACTTGTTTCTAAAATCGATCTCGCCTGCGAAACCATCTCTCACCTTGTATACAGCTGGGTTGTGAACCCATCCACCGAAATATATGAATTCATCCACGACATCCACAGCGTTATATGTATCTCCCCCTGAGGCCGGTCCGGGACCTAGCAGGTGGAAATCGTAGACTTTTTCCTTGCCTTCCTCGTGGAAGTATGATCGGGCCTCCATAGAAAGCGTATAGTAGAGTACACCCCTATAGTAAGTGAGCCCGAAGACCCCTCCACTACCCCATTCAGGGCCGTAACCAGGTTTAATAAGATAGTCCATAACCCTTCCTCCCCCGCTGACTAAGTACACGTTATAAGCCTACCTGAAATAAACATTCATTCTATTTCATCTGTCGGATAAGACGCATGTTAATCTGCTACGCAAGGTTAAAACACGTAGTCCATGTATGAGCCCACCTCGACGTTTAACCCTCTCAATCCAGGTAGGACGATTCTACCGGCTAAGCCTCTCACTCTCGAGGCAATGTCCTCGCACGGTGTATCACATAGGATCCTCAGTTCAAGCAACCCGCTATCGACAACCCCGTCTAGGACGACAACTCTGCTACTCATATCGTAGTCGAGCTCTTCAGCTAACCGGAGAATGTTGCTAGACTTGTCTAATCCAGCTGATTCAAGCCTATCCTTTCCTTCCGTTATTTCCTTCAAAGCCTCCTCTACAATCCGTTTTTCCAAATTCATAATCCTCGCTAGCTCAATAGTAAATTGGAGTAGTTTAAATGCGTGGAGTAATTCCTTCCACCCTCTACTTTTCTGTAGGTCAGAATAAAGATTCCTAACTCTACTTCTCCCAATCGAATCTAATAGATCTGCGAAATCCTCTAGAAGCTGGATCTGCCATTTCACCTCGAGAGCCCCGTCTATTATACCCCTGAGATATTTAACCGCGCTGAACAAATCGTATCCCATGTAAACAAGGTAGCTGGCTGTCACCTGGCTACTCCTACCGACCCCGCCGGAGCAGTGCACTAGAACTCTCCCCCCGGCTTCCAAGCGTTTTTCAATGAAGTTGATCGACCCTAAGACATGTACCAGCTCGACTGGATGGAAATCAGAGGTTGGAGCGTGGAAAACCTCGACACCTCGAGCTCTAAGGGCGTTTATTACCTCGAAAGGTTTCTCTGCCTCAGATAACAGGTTTACTACACCTGTGAAATACCTCGATATCTCCTCGACGTCTCTTAATGTAGGCCTGGGAGACTGCGCAAGAGAGCTAGATATTATCCATTTAAGAAACACTACTTTCACCCTATTGTAGATGAGAAACACTTGAGGTGTATTAATCATCTATATGGAGGTTAAAGTAGGTCTATGATGCAACGTTATCGCCTCTTGACGCGTGGCTTGTCTTATCGACTTCACGTATTTTCGAGATAAATACATTGATGCATATGTAGCTTCCTCTATGCTCCGGGTGAGGAATAAAAGATCTGTAAGAGTTGGCAGAGGCATGGTCGCTGATTAAATCAATATTCGAGCACTCAACATGTTTCACACCCCACGACTACAAACAAGTTTCTTGGATATAGTAGCCCTGTTTTCATGAGTCTTTCTGAAGTTGTTGTATCAGTAAGGTTGAGTACCCAACTGCTTTTAACCCGTATCTAATGGGATTGAAGACTGGTGTTTGGATGTCCGTCGAGGCAACTGACTTGAGTAAGGTAGGGAATGGTGTTGAGGCAGAGGACGAGATTTCCTATCTATCAGACTTCCTGGACGCTTCCATAGCCTTGTATAAAATAGGTGGTGGAGTATACGACTCTGAGGCCATCCGCTATATGTTCGCTGGTGTCAGCAAGTGGCTCGAGATGATTGGACCCTTAAACTACTACCCTGGGCTGATCGAGAAGTTATCTGATGCCGGTGTTAGGAAACTATGGGAAGCAGACTTGGATGCAGATTTGATCTCTAAGGCGCTTGAGGCTGGTTGGGAATGCAAGATTGCTTCCCTGATCGGCGGGGAGGGAGAGATTGTGGAATACTGTCGTGAGGTGGCAGGTGAACTCCTTAAATCTCTCGGAGTAGACTACACGGGTATATTGAAGGCTTTTGAAGGCGAATCAGGTAGACCAGAGTTTTACTCTAGTTTGATAGGTCTAACCCTCGTCCTGGCGACAAACATTTAATTTTCAGCTGAGGTAAAATATCTTTTATACTCCCGGGGTTGAAGTCGTTGAGTAAAGTCAGCTTGTTGTTCAAGTATATGTTTGTCGTAATATATGTGATAGCGGCCCTCATGATGATACTTCTTCAGCAGATATTGATGCCCTCAATCCTCTACGGGGTTTTCCCGGATAATAAGGAGATAGACATTACCCCGGTTGGCAGGCTCTCTATTGTCATCACATATTACAACGATGCTTCTTCGAGTGTTAGTAGTGTGATAGCGACAGGGTTCATCCCCGTTCTTCACGTGACGCCAGCTAATATGGGCGACGTAGTGTTTGTTAGAGGCTACGGCCTTGACTGGATTATTACAGTTTTATCACTACTAGGGCTAGGCGTTCTATCTCTCACGCTTGTCAGGGTTAGATTAGAGTTGCTTCTTGACAGGGTAGTCGCCATTGTAGTGTTGCTCCTAACAATCTTATCACTGGCAAGTTACATGTACTACACTGTTGCGGTTGAGAGCACACCTATCTATACTGGACGGTACTCAAGAGTAGTCGACAGGCCGTTTGACAAGGTCAATATCACGGGGGTTGGGAGCGAGCTAGGGGTTCTCGACTTCTTCAACGGAAGCTACCTCATCAACCTCAGGACCAATGCTAGTGTTATAGCGTTTTACACTCCTGGTGTAGGCCTAGCTTATTGGCAGGGTTCCCTAGGAAGTGAAGGGTTACAGTATCTGTCCAAGTACTTTAATTTCACACAGCAAACCTATGTTCTTATAGAGCCATGGAACTCTACTGTCTATTATAGTAGGATTGAATTCGCGAGGGGGAGAAGCGGCTTAGAGGGTTTAACTTACCTTACATTGTCTATAATGTTGATGGTGGTTTCTGTGATGGTGGGGTTCTTAAGGAGTTTCCTCGGGCCGTTCAAATTGAAATAGCTTCGCCTAGCCTGGGAAGGAGTCTATCACGGAGAGCACTTCTTTCGTGCTGAATTTCTCGACTCTAAAATACTTGTAAGAGACTTTTCTCAAACTCTTGTTCTCCCCGCCAACCATGATCGTTATTAGCCTAGCTTTAGCCTTCTTTAAACCGTATTGTATCTGCTGCTCTGCGATCCTGTCTATACCATCAGTTATCAAAATTATATCGGAAACATCTCTGGCTTGATCGGACTTCAAGTCCGTTGTTGCTGTTATTATCGCCCTCGTTATATCTGTCCCACCACTCCCCTTAACGCTCGCTATGTAGTCGATCATCTTCATAACCTTTTTTGCTTTAAGCTTGCCTTCTATCTTTACGAGAGGGTATGTTATACTGTCGAAAAATCTCAGGTAAAAGTCCCTGAATTCCTTGCTCGCCTTCATGAACATCGCTATGGCGACAGCCTTCGCCCACGTCATCTTGACACCCTCCATACTCCCGCTCTTGTCGAGTAGAACGTATACCGGCCCCCTCCCCTTTGCTAGTATTTTCCTGAACAAGAGTAGCCTCCTCTCCACGTACCTTAAGTCAAACAATTCCTCAGGTAGCGCAAGGTTAGATGAAACAAGTCTCTCAACATCGCCTCCAAGCTCGTAGCCATCATATTCCCCTCTCTTGAACCTGTATTTTTCTTGGACAGCAGTGAGCATCCAGGGCTTCAATCCTTTAATTAACTCGAGAATCTTTGTGACATCGAGATTTTTAGCGAGCCTCAATAAATCCATCGAATACTCCTCAAGCTCATACAAGCTGGATGATCCTGGCTGGTCGCCTTCAGCTATTTTCTTCAACGCTTTCGCATTGTCTACAATTCTAGCTGTCACCTCAACCGCTTTCTCAACGCTCTTCTTAAGCTCAGCCTCGTTTTCCTCATTTCTCTCCCCAGTCGTGAAGCTCCTACTAGCCTCCTCCCTTGTTTTGGCCAGCTCAGCTGCGAAAACAGAGGCTGCGATCGAGCTTATGAAGGGGTCTAGGATAGTCTTGCTCCTAACTTCGCTGAATCTACGCGAACTAAACAGGCTTCTCACAATCGCCAGATAAGTCTCGAGACCAGGCTCAACCTCCTCCCTCACTAGAGGAGCCGGGAGGTAGAACGAGTAGAATAAATCGGCACTTAAAACCTCGCTTATCCCATCCGGTTTTTTACCGTGGATGAGAGTGATAAGCCTGCTTACCTTCAAACCCCTGTATCTAACCACCGGGTCATCGTAGTTTACGCCCAGTAAAACGCCTTTCCTCATCACAGGTCACTACAGTGAGAGCTTCTTCTTGATAACTTCAATCAACTCGTCAACCTCCTCGAGGACTCTCACAGCCTTCTCCCTAACCTGCTGATCCCCGCTCTCCTCGTAAAGCCTCTTCACGCGCTCTTTCACGGACTCAAAGCTCCTCAAGTAGTCTACGAGTCTCGGGTCGAGGTCTGAGAGCCTGCTGATGTACCTGAAGACCTCTCTAACATTGTTCTCTATCTCGGATAGCTCTTTCAGGAATTTCTCGCTTGCTTTCACCTCCTCTAGGAGAATACCGTAGATCTTATCGTACTCTTCTCTATCCCTGGCTACAACGTACTTTAAAGCCATTAAGTCCTCTTCAACAACCCTCATCCTACCATTAAGGACAGCCATTGCGGCAATGGCCTTCAAGCTTTTCCCTTTCCTCCTATCTGTTAGATGAATGCCTTGATCCTCAAAGATAGCGAAGAGCTTCAGGACCTTGTCTTTAACGCTCTTAACGTCAACCGAGAGAACAAACCTGTTTAACTCCTTTATCTCATCCATTGTGAGAAGGGGCTTCGCCGCACCATACCCCCTTACTTCTATCTCCCAGGCGGCGTCTAGGAGGCTACTCCACTTGTCTTCTTCAACAGGTTTAACGAAATGCCTGAATAGGAACCTGTCGTAAAGAGCTTGAAGTTCTGGCTCGTCTGGGACACTGTTTGAAGCGGATAGGAGGGCCCATAACGGGACTTTAATCTCGCTGTAGCCGTCGTATAGTATTCTCTCGTTCATAAGTGTTAGGAGTGTGTTGAGTATAGCCGAGTTGGCGTTGAATATCTCGTCTATGAAAGCGATCTCGGCTTCCGGGAGCTTGTTGCTGGTTATCCTAACATACTTCCCCTGCTTTAGAGCATTGATGTCTATCGGGCCAAACAGCTCGTCGGGCTCCGTGAATCTGGTTAGCAGGTACTTGAAGAACCTTGCGTTAACCAGCTCCGCAGCCCTCCTGGCTAGCGCGGACTTCGCTGTGCCCGGCTCTCCTATGAGTATGGCGTGCTCGCCTGTAAGTATTGCCAGCCCGAGGACTAAAGCCTCCTCTTCTCGGCCCACGAAAGGCTTCGAGAGCTCTTTGACAAACAACCCTGCTTTCTCCAAAAGCTGTTGAACACTGCTCACTTAAACCCCCTTTAACCTAACATAGATTTGAGGGCTAATTTATCTCTACCCGTCTCTTTTTAAACAGTTCGAAAGGGATTTGTTACTTGGTGTACTAGACACGGCAAAATATAGGAGGTTTAAAAAGAAGAGTAATTATTGGATTTGGCTTAGACTAGCCGGCTCAACCCTCTACAGCGATGCAACACCTCTCCAAACAAACCTGGCTAGGAAGAGGGTTGAGGCGCTAGCATCAGCCTGAGAGTAGACGTTTAATAATAGCCCACTCCTCCTTCCGCGTTTCCCATGGGGTCGGGGGATTTTCATAAAAGCACCCTCTCGGCGAAGCCTGCTCATCTAATGTGAACAGCCCGCGTTCTTTGATGCTTTAGACGGGAGCAATTTCGTTATTTTCCGGCATAATCACTGTCTACACCAGTATTCTCAAGATGAGGCTCGTTGCGATCGTTGTTAATGTAGCTGGGGCTAGGTACTTGTAGACTTTTTTCAAATCGGCTTTGAAGTAGTCTGCTGAGAGCACCAGGCACGCGTGGACGGGGCTTAGCATGCTGCCTGTGAAACCGCCTAGGAAACCATAGAACATGTTACTCGGGTTTAAGAAGGGTTTGAACACGGGGAAGGCGATGGCGCTGAAGGTGAATTCAAACCCCGTGGCAACAACTATGAGGGTTGTCACAGCGAAGAGAGATGCTTCGACAGGTCTTAGGAAAGTGCCGAGCTGGCTCGCCAACCCGCTTACCGAGATCGCGTGGCCGTAGATGAGACTGACTGTTATCAGAGTGAGTATCGATGGGTTTAAGCTGTATTTCAACGCGTTCAAATGTGAGCGGAGACTGGGCTTGTATACAATTGAGTAGACTGCTATGGTGGCTATAACCGAGACGAAGACGTTGAGGTTCAACCCGAGGTTTAATAGGGCGATTAAGCCGAAGGGCCATAAGTGAACTAGTTTGGGTAGACTCCTACGCTTGTTTTCATGTCTACCAGCTATGAAGGAAAACAGGAAAGGTAGGCCTGCTAGAAAGCTCGCTAGCATAATTGGTATATTCATCCAAGCTATATCTCTGACATTCATCCCTGTGATATACGATGCTATTAACACGCCCTGGTAGAGGGGCCAGACGGTAATCCATATGTGCCTAAACCAGAAATTCAGGAAAGTCTTCTCCTCCGGCTTCATATTAGTCTTCCTGTAGACACTGTCTACTAGAGTGGCGGAGACGTAGGCTCCCCCGGGCATTGGTAGTAGGCCTACGAGAGCAGGTATTGACGCGCCCGCCAGCCTGGGGTCAACTGACTCAACTGACTCAACAGCCTCCCTTGAATGAATGTTCTCCCGGAAAAGCTCGGCAAGGTACATGGCTGCGACAAGCGAGCCCAGCGTGGTTATGAAACTTGAGTTAAGCGCCCCATAGAACACTAGTGGTGAACTCAGCCCGAAAACCATTGCCGAGAATAAGAGGAGGGACGCGAGCACAACGATGTAGGGTTTAAAGCCTGCAAGCATCATCGCGACCATTAATGAAATCGACGCGAGGAATGCTGCTGAAGCCATCATATAAACCACTCGTATAGGCGGCTTCTATTGGGTATCAAGATTTATAGGAGGTCTTCCTTTAAATACTAGCGAGTGGTTTGAATGATCGCGAGATTAAGTAAGAGGAGTTTGATAATCCAGGAGGCCTACTCCCACTGGGATATACAGGATGTCCTCGGCGAGATAAACCCGATATTGATCTCGGGTAACTACCAGCCTACGTATTTCTTCGAGGGGACGCCTATCATGGGGCAAGGGGGGTTTCATGTCATCATCAAGCTCTCGAAGGATTTGAGTGAAGGCGATCAAAGGATTATTAAAAGGCTTCTATCAATGCGCGGGATAAAAGTTGTAGAGGAGGAGAAGATTGAGGCCTGAATTCCTTTACAATAAGATTGTCGAGGAGTTATCGAGGAATAAGAGCGTAGCGGTAGTCACCATAGTCTCAAAGGAGGGTAGCGGGCCAAGGGATTTAGGCGCTCAGCTGATCGTGACGGAGGATGGCTTGAAATACGGTACAATAGGCGGTGGAAGCTTAGAGAACATTCTATATTCGGAGGCTTTGAAAGCTCTTAAGGATGGTAAGCCGAGACTGTTGAAGCTGGCTCTCAGGAGGGACAACATACCGAAAGACGCTATCCCAACAAACCAGTTGTGCGGGGGTGTCGTAGAGGCTTTCATAAACGTTATTGAGCCATCACCACGTCTGATTTTAGCGGGTGGGGGTAACGTCGGGAAGCCTATAGCCGATATAGCTAACATAATAGGCTTCAGGGTCATAGTGATCGATGATAAGCAGGAGCTGGCGAACCCGCAGAGATACCCCTACGCGGAGAGGGTTATAGTTGGAAACCTAGAGGAGGAGGTCGGCAAACTCCAGTATGTGAAAAGCGACGTGTTTGTAATAGCCTACGGCGAGGTTGAGACCGACTATAGGGTTCTCAGGAAGCTTATCGAGCTGAAATTCCCAGGGCATATCTGGGCTTTATGTAGCCGTAACAGGTGTGCTTGGATGTTGAAGAGACTTCTAGAGGAGAACTTCAATCTATCAGATTACAAAGACAGGTTGCACATGCCGGCTGGCTTGGACATAGGTAGCGACACACCGGAGGAGATCGCTGTAAGCATACTAGCCGAGGTTATATGCGTTAGAAAATCGTGTTCGACACCCGTGAAATCCATGAGTATATCAAGTGTTCTGATCAAATAGGCAACTGTAGCTTCAATTCCGTGTTTAAATCCAGGTTGAATTTAGGTCGCTGGGAGACCAGCGAAGCTGAAGCACCCCCGGGTACCCGAGCGGTACAGAGCTCCAAGTGTTATCAAAAGGCGTGCCGAAGAATGGATTCATGGAAGTAGATCAACCCACATCCCCCTGGGAGAATTTAAGTCTCAGGTGGGGGAGGGATGTATTGGATCTGTCGATCCTCGGCTTACAAGCAGGCGGTAGTACCTAGATGTATTTACCCACAATTTTAATTTTGAGCTCCCTTAGCTTTCTGAAGGCTATAAGCTTCTCTTTTTCCCCTAGGGAAGCCCTATCTATTATGTCCTCAAGGGTCGTTACAACCTCCTCCGCATCCCTCCTCTTAATTCTGTATGGTACGCCATCTTTACCACCAGTGGCGTATGAGTAGACAAATGGATCCAGGGGTGTGTCGACCCTGTCCTTGAAGCTCGGGGGCTCATCGTATATTAAATGGCTTATCAAGGCTAATGCTCTCATAGTCTTCGCCCCAACGCCCCGGGCTAAAACGAGGTCTTCAAACCCTTCAACAACGACGTCTATATCTTTAAACAACTTGTAGACCTCGAACGGGTGGGGGAGGGGCTGGTAGACCGTGATGTCTTCACCCCTGTACTTCACCCTTGCTACCATGCCAGAACCCGTTGGAGTCGTGAACTGGCTTAGAGTGGTCTGCCCCCTAATGGTGTTGTAGATTTGGCTGTAGAGGTTAGCTACCTTAAGTAAACCCTCTCGGGCCACATCATCAAGTGTCCGTCTAAGCCCCTCCGCCTCGGGGTGAACAATGTTTATCACCCTTCCAGCTTCGACGCCTGCTACCGACTCGTGTGGGTTGTTGAAGAAGGTTGTATCATGTCTCCAATGGTATCTTCTAGCGGTCTTCTCATCGATGTTCATGCCTTGTTGCACGATACTCCATTTGCCTGTCTCGGAGAGGAACATCGCGTGGTGGTATAAGGTGTACCCTGCTTGAAATAGAGCCGAATCGACTTTCGCTACAAGCCTCGACGATTTCTCCAATCCCCGCGCCAATTCCTCGCCTAGGTTGAATTTCCTCGAAGCCTCTCTTATCTCGAAAGGAGTTCTCCTAGCGTTCTCTCCCTTCCCACCCAGGACTAAGATCCCTAGCTGAGGGTTCCTCCATGTGACGCTCTTCAATACGCCAGTTAAAACCGTTGTGGATCCACTGCTATCCCAATCCATGCCTATGACGTTGCTGAAAGCCTGGAACCATAGAGGGTTGCTGAACCTCTCGACAACCTTGTCTGCACCGAACTCTTCAACCATGATCTTAAGGATAGCAGACGAGAGCCTCTCCATGACATGTACCAGCCAAGCGGGCACGGAACCCTCGTGGAGCGGTAGCTCTGCCACCCCCTCAAGAGACATGGTTTAACCTAGTCACTATCTCTCCACACTTTAATGCATTAGCTCAAACCCTATTATATCACGAGGGCCTACGCTATCTAGTATATGGATGGTATGCCATGCTGTGTACAACCATCCCTACCGACTACCACAATATTACCTTCTCAAACAGCCGGGGTTGCTTTGAAATACTCTCAATTCAATATTAAGGACAACAGGTGCCATCTTTGAGAAGAGCCCTGTTTGTGGGTAGATTCCAGCCATTCCACATAGGCCACTTGAAGAGCGTTGAGCACATACTCGGGTTATTCGACGAGGTTGTCGTGGTCGTGGCCGCGGCCCAGTACAGTTTCACAATGGAGAACCCTTTCACAGCGGGTGAGAGGGTTGAGATGATTAAGAGGGGGCTGGGGGAATTGTATAGGAGAGCCTATATTGTACCTGTCGACAATATTCCAAGCAACTTCGAGTGGCCACGCCACGTTTTGAACTACGCTCCCAGGGCTGAAGCAGTCTTCAGCAACAACAGGTTCGTCAGGCTACTTTTCGAGAACTACGGCTTGAAAACCTATGAGACGCCCCGCGTGGAGGGCGTGAGTGGGAGCATTGTGAGAAAGCTCATGGTTGAGGGGGGCGAGTGGAGGAGGCTTGTCCCGGGGCCCGTAGGGGAGTTCGTAGAAAGCATTGGCGGAGTCGAGAGGGTTAGAGCCCTCTACTCGCTTGGCGTAAGCATGAGGGGGGAGAGGTTTGAGGGCTAGAGCCTCTATCATAGTTGTAGGGAGCGAGATATTGAAGGGCATTACGCTGGACACCAACTCTAACTGGCTTGCGAAGAAGCTCACTGGGATCGGCTTCGAGGTCGCTAGAATCCTTGCTGTACCCGATGAGGCGGGTGAGATTGAGTGGGGTTTGAAAGCCCTGCTGGAGTGCTCGGATGTAGTGGTTGCGACCGGAGGACTCGGCTTCACGGAAGACGATATAACTTCACAGGCTATTGCTAGAGCGCTCGGTCTAGGCTACGAGTTCAACAATGAAGCCTACAAACTTATCGAGCAGAGGCACAGGGAGGACGCTGTAAAGTACGTTAAAGCAGCGTACATGCCGTCAGGCGCTAAGCCTATTCCAAACAATGTAGGCGTCTCACCTGGATTCATTGTTGAATGGCGTGGGAAAAAAGTAATCGCCCTCCCTGGAGTACCAGTTGAGATGAAAGAGATGTTTGAGAGATATGTCGAGCCTCTCCTGCAATCCCTCACCGGGAGGATTTCTATGAGAGCGATTGTGGTGACAAACCACATGGTTGAAGCCGAGGTAGACGAGCTTGTGAGAGGTCTCAGGAGGATGGAGGACGTGTACGTTAAGACGCACGCTGAGAAACCTGTTAAAATAACCATAGTGGTATACGGAGGCGACGTCAAATCCGCATGTGCTATTCTAGAACGGGTTATAGGCGATGTTTCAAGGAGGCTGAATGTCAAGTCGGTTGAGAAGCCACTGGAGTGCTCAGGGTAGGGATGCCGCCGCCGGGATTTGAACCCGGGACAACCGGATCTCCCCTGGGCCTCCAACTCCGGTTCTGCAGACCCCGTATGAGTCCGGCGCTCTGGCCGAGCTGAGCTACGGCGGCTCCCTGGGAATATATTATCTATGGGAGGTTTTTATAAACACCTTTACAGGGAAGCACGCTACTCTCTTAGATATGGTTTACCAAGCCACTTAGGCCCTCTCGCCTGCCTGGAGACGATGACGAGAGCTATTGTGATTATGATGTATGGTATAGCTAGTAGGAAGTAGACTAAGTCTGCTCTACCGATCGCGTTGAAGTAGCTTTGCGTCGATATCGCAGTAGACCACGATAAGCCGAATATAAGTGCTCCCAAGTAGGTTCTAAGGGGACTCCACTTACCAAAGTAGACTAGGCCGATCGCTATGAAACCTATGCCATAGGTCAAATTCTCATAGAAGACCTGGGTTATCCCAATGCTCAGGAACGCCCCCGCCAGCCCAGCTAAGCTAGAGCCAGTTAACACGGCAATGAACTGGATCAGCGACACATTTATACCCATTGCGTCAGCCGCCTTCGGGTTTTCTCCCACGCTTCTAATCCACAACCCGATTCTAGTCCTCTCGATCAAAAGCCAGGCAACTATTACCAGGATGTAGGAGAAGTATACTAGGTCTAGTTGTTGGAATAGCGATGGGCCTACCACAGGGATATTCGAGATGAGCGGTATACTTATTGGCGAAGGAGCTGACAAGTATACCTCCCTCTCCCCGTATATTGTCCTGTAGAAGAAGTCGGATAACCCGAAGCCGAGGAAGTACAAGCCCATCCCCGTTATCGCCTGGTTTAATTTAAGCGACACGGAGAAAACCGCTAGTATTAGCCCCATTAGTAATCCCACTGCCAACCCTGCCAAATAGCCGATGTAAATATTGCCTGTTACCAGCGATGCGTGAAAGCCCAGGAACGCGCCTAGGAGCATAATTCCATCTATCCCGAGATTTATAACCCCGGATCTCTCGCTGATGACCTCCCCAATCCCTGCTATAGCCAGAGGTGTGGTAAGAGTAATTCCGAGGGAGATAACGGATGTTATAACTCTCTCGAGACTCATCTACTTCACCTTCACAAGCTTTATCTCGTAGAATGCGAAGAGAGTGGTCACTAACACAAACAAGTAGATCAACCCTTCTAGAGCCTTGGAGAACGTGTATGTGAGATGGGTAGCAGTCTGGAGGAAGGAGGAGCCGCTGTAGATCGTGCCGAACATTATTGAGGCGGCTATTACACCCAGAGGGTGATCTCTGGCAACCAGCGATACTATTATCGAGGTGTAACCCAAGCCTATCGATATCCCTTCAAAAAGGTAGTGTAGGTTCCCGAGAACCTCGACTCCACCCGCTATACCTGCTAGAGCACCGCTGTAGGCCATACTCAGTACAATTACTTTGCTTACATTAAACCCAGCGTACTTTGCCAACTCAGGGTTTGAACCAGTGACTCTTATTTCAAAGCCTGCCTTAGAATAGAAGAGGAGATAGTAGGAGAATATAGCGAGCGCTAGAGCAACTATTAAACCAGCGTTGAGGCCGGACGACGGCTCAATTACAGGGAGGGTAGTTGCTATAGGTGGGGACATTGGGTATAGCTGGGGGCCAGGTAACCTGAGAGGCCCTCTGATAATCCACTGGAGAATCCTGTAGGCAAGCCAGTTCAATATTACTGTGGTTACAACCTCGTTCACGTTCATGAAACCCTTTAGTACTCCTGCTATCATAGCCCAGAGAGCGCCGCCTAGCATAGCGGCTAACATTGCTAGGAGAAGCGTCAGTTGCGGGGGCAGCATCAGCTGGTAGCTTATCGCGATATAGGTGGCTAGGATCGCACCTATTATATACTGCCCCTCGGCTCCAACGTTAAGTACCCCAGCCCTATTTGAGATAGCTATACCGGTTCCCATGAGCATGAATAGAGTTGCCTGAATAAGTGTCTGCATGAGGCCGGGGAATGTTGTTAGAGAGCCCTGGAGGAACGCCGAATACCCTGATATTGGATCTACTCCAGCCCAGACCATCAATATCCCCCCAACTAGGAATGCTAGTGCGAAGCTCGCTAACGGGGCTAAAACAAACACGAATGGTTGAATAGGTTTTGGTTTTATTCTGATCACATAGCCCATATTTTCTCAACCTCCTCGATGCTCATCTTTTTCGAGCAGGTCATCATCAATCCTATGTCTTCAATACTCGCCTCGCCTGGTATGACGACACCCATTACCTCCCCGTTACAGAGTACGACCACCTTGTGGCTTAAAGACAAGACCTCTTGAAGGTCGCTTGATATGAGAAGCACGCCTACACCTCTTCTACTCATATCCACTAGAGTTCTCCTAACGAAATTTGTTGCCGCGATATCCAATCCTGCCGTAGGCTCGCTTGCTATCACAAGTTTAGGGCCCCTTTCAAGCTCTCTACCCACGATGAGCCTCTGAATATTCCCACCTGAGAGTTTCCCCGCGACGGTTGTGAGGCTGGGGGTTTTAACCCCGAACTTGTTTACAACATGCTGAGCATATTCTAACATCACTCTCTTCTTCAGAGGACCTACACCGAGGGCTTCGAGTAACCCTCTTTTACTTTCCTCGCTGTGAATCTTCTCGAGGTATATATTCTCGTAGATCGGTAGCTCTACCGAGACTCCGTATCTGACTCTCTCCTCGGGTATGTAAGATATACCGAGTTTAATTCTCTCAACAGTCGGAAGCCTTGTTATCTCGACTTCGTTAAACATTATTCTCCCCCTGTTGACAGGTCTAAGCCCGTAGATTGCTTCCGCAAGCTCCTTCTGCCCGCTACCAGCCACACCGGCTACGCCAACTATCTCTCCTTCTCTCACGGATAGCCTCACTCCTTTTACCGCGTCTTCGCCTCTATCCCCTTTAACCCATAAGTCGATTACTTCAAGTAGCTTACGGCCGGTAGATGTGTTTTTCTCGAATTTCTCCTCTATACTGGAGAGACCTGAAGCACCTATCATCATTGATGCGAGGAGGCGAACGTTAGCATCTTTCCTAGCTAGCTCGCCAACTATTTTCCCGGCGCGCATCACAACTATCCTATCAGCTATCTCTAGGACTTCATCCAGCTTGTGGCTGATGAAGACGATGGATATTCCTTTTTCCCTCAGGCTTCTAATAGTTTTAAACAACTCGTTAACCTCTATAGGTGATAAGACAGAGGTTGGCTCATCAAGGATTAGAACCGAGATCCTCCTGTAGAGCGCTTTCAATATCTCGACTTTCTGCTTTTCCCCGGCTGAGAGCTCATAAGCCTTCTTGGAGGGGTCAACGTAAAGCCCTATATCCTTCATGAACTCTCTTATCTTCTCGATGAGTTTACCGGGATTATAGTACACCTTAAAATCTTCCGCCCCCAGTACAATGTTCTCAGCGACCGTTAAATCATCTACCAGAGTGAAATGCTGGTGCACCATCCCCACACCGTTTTTGATCGCGTCTTTAGGCGAAGCGTGAATCACTCTCTTCCCGTTAATGTAGATAGAGCCCTCGTCGGGTAGGTATAATCCGTAGAGAATATTCATTAGAGTTGTTTTACCCGCACCGTTTTCACCTAGAATGGCTAGGACTTCTCCTCTGCAGATCTTCAAGCTGACATTATCGTTTGCGATAACCCCTGGAAACCTTTTCACGATATTCCTCATTTCAACGATGACACTACAAGACCTCGATGACATGTAGGCCACCGGTTCAAGGGGTGCGGATGAAGGGTATGATTGAAAAAATCAAGGTGTGAAACCCGTGCTGATGGTCCCGTTTACGATGCCTTTAATTATATCCTGCGCTTTACTCCATAGATCGCTGGGGCAGGCACTCCCTTGAACTAGCTTTATACCACCATTAGCCAAGTTAGCCCAATAGTACTGGCCTCCCTGTGCGAGTTTACCGGATAGATAGTCGTTGTAGAACTGGGAGTACACGGCGCTCCAATCCCATACCTCGCCTACAAGCAGTTGCTCAGCGTATAACTCAGGGTGATACGTCGAGCTCGGCATAATTAACACGCCTGGGAACTCCTTAACAGCGCTTATCGCACCCAGCTGGACCCCGTCTCCCATAGATTTAATCACGTCAACATGGTATTGCTGAATCAGGCTCTCGGTAGCCAGCTTAGCCTTGGTAACATCGTGGAAGTCGCCTGTATAAACCACGTGGAGTACTTGGTCGGGGTTGTAACCAGCATATTTAATGCCGTTTCTCAAACCTATCTCGCATAACCCTAGCTCCGAGACATTCATACCAGCAACATACCCTATCTGCTTAGTCTTGGAAATCTGAATTGCAATCCAGCCCTCGACGAAACATGACTGGTCCGTCCTAATGTTCGCGCCGCTTACCTGCGGTCCCACATACTGCGGCGCACCTGCTATAGCCAGATAATAGACTCCAGGCGTCTGGCTGGCTATTTGAGCGAAAGGCGGCCCGAATTGGAATCCAACACCGATTATAAGCTTAAACCCCTGCTGGGCGTACGACTTCGCAATACTTATTATCTGAGTTGGGTCGTAGACGCCTTGAACCCAGGCATATTTGACCTCGGGGTGGGAGCCCACGAATGACAGCATTGATTGATACCCAGCCTCGTTCCAGGCTGTATCAGTGATGCTTCCGGGGAATATGAAGGCTATTGAAATCTGCGTTGGGCTTGTTGTAGCCGTTGGGCTTGGCCTCGAGATACTAGCTATGTAATACCCGGTTACACCTGCTACAATAGCTACCACAACTACAATTGCCACGAGGACAATCTTATTCACTATCCTGCACCTTACGATATATTCTATTCAAGCCTGTATTTAAATGTATAATTTTATCCATACATATAGATAAAATTTTTCACAGTATTTTAATCCGACATTATATTCGAAAGAAATCTCAACGGGTGGATTCGGCAACTAATGGCTGACAGCGCGGAGAGAGTAAGAAAATAGAAAACATTGAGAAATACAAGTAGCGGTCACCGGGTTAACCCGAGAAAAATATATAGCAGAGTTCTATCTCTGAAAACTTTAACCCAATGTTACCTTCAGAAAGTAGCGGCAGTAGTAATGCGGTGGAGGATACTTGTACTGTGAGCCACCCGGAAAGGCTGGAAGACTTGCCGAGTTTATAAGTTCGCTGTATTTAATAGGTCTTTTTACGGAGGCTACCTAGGTGATTTCAACTGGCTCTTGACAGGGAGCTGTCTTACTCCAGGTTTAAGGTTTCAGCCGGGTTCACGGTTTTAATGTTACTAACCGGTTTAGCCGCGAGCACTGTTTACAGGGAGTTCTTTGATTCGATTGTCAGATTGGCTACCAGCGAGGAGTACAGCTACATAATTGTCTCCCTATTCTCGATGGTGATCACACTATACCTGTCTCTCAGATACATCGGGTTCTCGTATGGGGTTAGATTAAGCAAGATAATCTTCGCGACGCTCCTCGCCCTCTTCTCCCTCGCGTTGTACAGCGTTTCTACTTCTCTCCTCGAGTACAAGATACAGCTTGAGGGTTTAAGCTTCTCGCTCTTCTTCATATCGCTCATACTCCTCGTCTACGAACCGGTGACCCCGGGCGAGATAATACCCCTTTTAACCCCCTTCCTGCTGATCCCATTGCCCGCCGGCTTCGTAGACAGGTTAACCCCTCTTTTATCCAGGTACATTGGTAGGATAGCTGGGTTTCTGACAGGTGTCAGGGTTGTTGAAGCACCCGGCTTTACACAGCTGGAAGTCCCAACGCCCAGTGGGGAGGTGGCGCGTTTCAGCATTGAGGCGGCTTGCACTGGCATAGTGACGCTTAGCTCGATCATAAGTGTTATACCGGTCTTAATCTACATGGTGACCTTCAGCTCCGATAAACCTTTGAGAAAAACCATTGTCTCACTCACATCAATCATCATCTCACTGCTCATAGGGTTGCTCGGCAACCTTATTAGAGTGCTCCTCTTAGTCTACGGGGCAATGTATATGGGTGTTCAACAGGCGGAAACTCTTTTCCACTACTCGCCCTCACTAGTTTACTCCTTCCTCTCGGCGCTCATAGCCTTCTACCTGGTTAACAAGTACGCTAGGTTCCCACCTGTGATCACTAAAGCGCTTGCCAAGCACACGGCGAGAGACGTCTCATGGGAGTATGTAAGCGGGGTCTTCGTCGTGGCCGCCTTCTTCACTCTCATAGTGCTAGCCCTCGTCCCAATCACAACCACGGCGAGCAGTGTTCAGCAGGCTCTAGTGGTTAATCCCCCCTCGATCGACGACTACGTTAAGAACCCTGAGAAATACCTATCCACGACAACCATAGCCTTCACAGGAAAGCAGTACGACCAGTACCTGACAAACGTGCTCGGGGCCCTGGCAGTCTACAGGGTTGAAGTAGTCTCCCCCACCGGGATTTATCAAGGGTATGTGGAGGTCGTCGACACGACGGCGAGACTCCACACGTGGCAGCTTTGCCTAACGGTACAGGGGTTCAATATATTGTCGTCGTGGAGTTCAGTCGTCAACAATACCCGGATAGTGTTCATAGCACTTGAAAAGGGATCCTGGCGTGGTCTCCTAGGATACGTCATCCTACCCGTAACACTAAAGGTGGGGGGAGAGACGGTAAATATGTACACCAGGGTTTCACTGGAGGCGCCTGGCGATCCAACAACGCTCGCTGTCTCTCTAACAAGCGTGTTCGCGAACATGACGGCTAAGCTGGTGGGTAGTGGCAGTGGGGTTGAGGCGGCGATCACGGGGGTTCAACCCATTACCCTCGCATCTGCTGTTATATTCGCCATGTTTATTATGTACGCATTAATTGTCTACTCGTGGGTGCTAATAAGAAAACTCGTGAAGAGGTAGGGATCGTTGTCCAGCGGGGAGCCTGCCAGGTTTGAAGTAGACGATGTTGCAAGAGAGCTCAGGAACCTGGTAGCGGGGGTTTCAAAGGTTTATGTGGGTAAGAGAGAGCTCGTGGAGCTCTGCGTAGCCGCCTTGTACTCGGGGGGCCACGTGATAATTGAAGGCTACCCGGGTACAGGCAAGACGCTTCTCGCGAAGGCGCTCGCCAAGGCTATTAGCGGGGCTTACAAGCGGGTTCAAGGACACCCGGATATACTCCCCAGCGATATACTCGGGTTCCACATCTACAGGCCTACAGGCGAGAGGATACTCGTGGAGGGCCCGGTGTTCACCAACATACTATTGTTCGATGAGTTGAATAGGACTCCGACAAGGTCTCAGGCGGCTTTGCTTGAGGTTATGCAGGAGTACCAGGCGACCGTCGACGGCGTCACATACGCTTTGAAGAGGCCTTTCATGGTGATCGCGACTCAAGTGCCGGCGAAATATGCTAGGGGGGTCTACGAGGTTACTGAGACTCTTGTAGACAGGTTCGCTGTCTCAGCTAGAAGCAACTATAATCCACCCGAGGAGGAGGTGGAGATACTTAAAGCCTCGGACCACATACTCACCCTCCCCGTGGAGCAGGTTACAACTCCCGAGAGAGTCTACGCTATTTCCCGGAGCATACACAATCTAGTCCATGTTGAAGAACATTTATTGGATTACATGGTGCGCTTGGTGAACTACATTAGATACCACAAGGCAGTGGCCTACGGGCCATCTCATAGGGCGACGGTGAACCTGGTGGGGATCAGCAGGGCTCTGGCCTTGATGGATGGGAGGGACTACGTTATACCCGATGATGTGAAGCGTGCTTTCACGCCGGTTGTAGCCCATAGATTTAGAGTGAGAGAAGAGTATGAGTTGGAGGGTGTTACACCGGAGGCTATTGCTGAGGAGGCTTTGAGGAATGTCCCGGTACCTAAGTAGTGGAGTAGTGTTTCTATCCCTCCTAGCGGTTGGTAGTTTGGCTTCAAGACTTGAATCCACCGCTGGTGGTGCAGCCTGTCTCATCCTGTCTATACTAGTGATTAACGCGGCGTTCTACCTCAGGGGAAGGGTTGGGGTGTGGAGTCTGATAGCTGTTTTAGGAGGGTTGTTGTTCAGCACAACCCTCCTCAAGTTTCTATCCCTATTAATATCCCCAGTGGTGGGGGACTACACAGATGTTCTCCTAATACTCTTTGTAATTGCAATGCTGGCATTATACAATTACGGCGAGGTTCTTAGCGCTCTTCTATCACCTCTCACCCCTATAGGCGTGTTGGTTTCAACAATACTGGGCATATACTTGGGGTTAGATGACCCTCTGAGATACATCCTAGCCTACTTGATCGACTTAACATCTTCCAGCACCATCATCTACACTAAGGGTGGTAATTACTCGAGCTTGATAGATTCACTACTGGTGTTTCTCACCCTTTACCTCAACCCCGTGATGGGGGTTGGGCCCTATGCCTTAATAATCTTCCTGGCATTCCACGTGGCGAGGAACATTCTCGCCGGGTTGAACAGGTACTCCCTGGCTAGGATGGTGGGCTTCCTAGACGTTGTCCTGAGACCCCTGGTGGTTGCGGCTTGGTGACAAAACTATTCATCCTAGGATTGAATACCCTGATTTTATCCGGGCTCCTCGGATTATACGCCCTAATCGTCGGGAGCAATGTGTTGCTCGGGGTCGCATCCTCTCTGGGTCTAAGCGGCGGGGTCTTCCTGGTATACAGTCTACTCCCCCGGGAGGCCACTATGCCCTCGCTGGTGGAGTACACGAGGACGCTACTCAACGGTTTAACAAGCGTCCTAGAGGACCTGGATCTACTGGATGCCAATTCATGTGCGGTGAAGAAGGGCGGTGACGTTCTACTAGTCTTCTCGAAGGCTATCTGCCCGCTCGAGGTTGATCCAGGCGTTGGGTTTGCGGGGGGCTCACCCTACCTGGCAATACCGATCGCCAAGGAGTACACTGAGTCTATTCAACAGGAGAGTGGGGGGTGGGCGCTGGATAATGTGGAAAACGTGTTGAGGGGCGTGCTTGTCGATGAGCTAGCTGTGTGTAAGAATGTTAGAGCTAGCTTGGAGGGGGGTTTTCTCAGAGTTCATCTAATCGGGCTCTCACAACCCTTGAAGGAGCTCAGCAAGTATCCGGTTGACCCATATGTAGTCTACACCACCCTGGCTTTGGCGCGTGCTCTACCAGCTAAGACTATCAGGCTGATAAACAGGTCTCTCACTCTCGATGAAGAGGTTTTATCGATAGGGGTTGGATAGCTTGGAGGGCAGGGTCTACTCGTTTCTACTAGTATACACCATACTAAGCGTATCATCGAACATGGTTTTGTCGCTTCTAGGTGAGAGTAGAGTGGACCTCTACTTATCCCTGAATATACTAGCCTACTACTTCTCATACGCTATAGTCCACCCGCCCATAGCTTCCAGGCGGGCGTTTTTACTCACCATACTCTTGTTCACGCTTTTCACCGGTATAGTTGCCTACAGAGTTTACGAGGTGTTATCGGGTGGATAGGCTACCTCATCTTTTGATCATGATGATCATCCTCCTCCAACCCCTCCTGCCCCCCTCTCAGGCTGAGCAAACGAGCTACATCATAGGGGATTGCACATACCTCCTAGCCATCCTCGAAAAAACTTTGAGGTACGCCCTCACGCTCGATCCGACGGGTTTGGATCTAGCCCGGGTGCTCGCGAACACCACGGTTAGGTCTGATTTATCGGATTTGCATGCTAAATCGTATGCTCTCGTAATAGACTACTACAACGCGATGAAAAAACCTAATCTCACAGACGTATCCGAACTCTACAACCTATATAATAATCTAGGTCGGATCCAGGATTACGCTTCGAGACTCCACGCTTGCGCCGCCGACCCGTCTTCAGCTAGCACCTTGAGCATTGGAATATCGTCCCTTTTAGCCGGGTTAAAGTCCAGGGTTAGGGGTGTTCTCGACTCCATTGGAGGTGGAAACTCCCCTATATCTCTCATCGTGGACACGAATAAGGTCTACGAGCCTGGTGAGGGTATCCCAATAGTTGTTTCTTCGAATAGAGCTGACTGCACAGTACGATACATTACGCTGGCTGCTGGGAGTATACCTATTAATACTACCTCTCTAAACTGCACGAGCACCGCTTGCCACGTAGTCTTAAAGGCTCCTCTCGCAAGCGATCTAACCAGCTACTTAGGCTCAATAGCGGTTTCCCCGGAAGATGTCTCTATATTCACTGTGATAGCTGGTGCTGTGTGTAGCGGGGTCGAAATCGAGTTGTATAGGCTTATCAGGATAGGCTACTACACGCCGAGGTTAATACTGGAAGCCCCGGCGACTGTGGTAAGGGGTAGTACGCTGAACATATCTATTGCTAGCCGGAGCGGGGTCTTACAGGGCACTGTGTTTGTGAAAAACGCTGTGAACGAGACGAGCCTTGGGAACATAACGATCGGTGAGACACCCCTAACACTCTCCCTGGATACTGGCGGGCAGTACTTTGAAGTCGGGATTAACACTATTAGGGTCTGCGTTGAAGCAGGCAGCGCAACTTTATCCTACTGCATCGAGAAACCAGTGGTAGTTGAACCCAGGTACCCACACGTCGTGGTCGAGGCTTCGCCCGTCTACATTACCCTAGATGGCTGGATTCAAGTCCCATTGTTGAGCTATGAGAGCAGGGAGCTAGAGTCTCTGGTGGCGGTCTCAGCTAGCAGTGGGGTTAAAGCCCCGGTTGAGAACAATACGGTTGTCTCCCTCTACGCTTCACTTCCACCGGTCTCGACAGCTAAACTGGTTGTAGAAATCTACGACCCGGCAGGATACTACGACACCTACTACTACTCGCAGAGTATCCTAGTAGTAAACATCAGTAGCCTAATAATACTCACTCTAATTGGGTCCGTAGTCTTGGTTCTCATTAGAGATCGTGAGAAAGCGTTTATGGTGGCTTTAACCACCCTGAGTTCGCCGCGTGTAAGGGAGAAAATGGGAAGCACGGTGAATAAGGTGGAAGAGCTTCTAGAACCATACACGCGTGGGCTGGGCTCGCGGATTGCCCAGTTATACTACGGGGTGCTGAAGAAGATTGTTGGAAGGCTACCGCAACCCAGCGAAACCCTGCGAGAGCATTACAGGTGGGTAGTGGCGGCAACTACTAAAAGCAACCGTGTTAAAGAGCTTATATGGAGGTTCCTCCAGCTCGTTGAGAGGGATCTATACTCGAATAGAAAACCCAGTTACGAGGAGGGGTTAGAACTCTCGAGGGGTATCCTAATTGCGGCCGAGGAGGAGTAGCATCATATTAGCATACATCGCGGTGCTCTGGGCTCTCTTAAGCCTAGTACTCTTAATAGTCCTACCCGTCCCACAGGCATACTACGCGTTGGACTCAGGGGAATACGGGCACTCGAAGCTTGCCGCTACATCTAAGTGGGCGCTCAGCATGCAAGACCTGGAGGAAGCTGCATCAGGGGGTGTAGTCATCGTGGAGGGGCGGGGGGAAGCGTTCACGGCTGATGAAGCCTCAGCTATTCTCCAGGATGCCAAGGAGGGGGACGTGGTAATAGTCTACGGGCCATGGAACACGACAGAGAAGATTCTTGAACACATTGGTTTCAAAGGGGAGTATCTGGGACGAATATTAGACCCCGTAGAAGACGTTGGAGACCCAGGGGTGATTGTAGCCAGCATTCCCCGAGACAACTATTCGATCGTCCTCAGCCGACCATACGCGGTCAATCTAACCCCAATAAGCAGCGGGGTGGTCGCGGAGCCTCTAGCCTTCTCCTCTCCCTTCTCCTACATCGATGAGAACGGTAACAACAGGTATGATGTGGGGGAGCCTATTGGAGAGTCCGTTGTCGCATATAGGGTTCTCGTAGGGAGGGGTGATATAATTGTGTTCTGCGCGGAGGGTTTCCTAACCAACAGTGTCTTCGACTATGACATCAAATGGCTCACGTCCACCTATGGTAATAGGACTATCCTCCTAGACCAGTCGTGGACGAGGGGGAATCCCCTGCTCTACATTAAGCTACTCGTTTATGCTACCCAGGGTGTTGCCCCGATCTACGTTTCCTCGATAGCACTCGTACTCCTAGTGGTGGCCGTGTATGTCCACAGGTTCTCGGTTAGGGAGGATAGATAGGCTTAAACTACTCGCGCTAGCTGTGATGGCAACCGGCGTGGTAGCCCAGTCTACCAGCCTTCAATTAGGGTATACTGTACAACTCCTACCAGCATACCTGGGAGTAGCCTTCATCTTAGCG
>Ga0080005_112412_pt2 | contig 122036 bp, 118 predicted proteins | sample JossMetagenome_2_FD_69208 | JGI IMG/M metagenome (GOLD analysis project Ga0080005, IMG submission 69208) | Hot spring sediment microbial communities from Joseph's Coat, Yellowstone National Park, USA - JC3_ASED (SPADES assembly) (version 2) | ecosystem: Environmental > Aquatic > Thermal springs...
CGCAAGGAGCTTCCCAGTTGAAACTGCATCACCCTCCTTCACAAAAACCCTCTCCACCCTACCAAAGACCCTGCTCGCAATTTCCGCCCGGTCATCAGGCTGAACCAAGCCAAAATAAGGTGTCTGTAAAGCCTCAACAACTTCCACTTCACCAACCTTTAGCCCAGAGACTTTTTTTGCGTGAGGCTTTATTTCCCCGCTCTTAATCTTCGGAGTAAAAAATCCCGAAAGCCAAAGCAGAGTAATAACGATTACTACCACAAAAAGAATATACTTTCCGTAGCCCTTCATGAAGTTTTCTTTCATAGTAACTCCTCAAAGGAACTACTTGCGAATAAAAGCTTTGCAAAGGCTTCATGACAAGCCTTTATGGCTTCTATTCTTTCAAACCTTGCAAGGTCAAGCTGGGTCTGAGAATCAAGAAGGTCTACCATCCGAACAAGACCGGCGCTGTACCTTGTCTGCATCACTCTTACCACTTCCTTAGCATGCTTCACCCTTTCCTCAGCGCTTCTGAGCTTGGTTAAAGCGTTCCGGTAGTCGCTGATAGCACTCTCCACCTCAAGGGCTATATTGTCTTGTAGGTATTTATACCTTTCAAGAAGGGCGGATTTTTGCTCAACGGTCGCGGAAGCCTTCTTTAGCACCGTCAGCCCTGTATCAAAGCGCCATACAAACTTTATACCTACAGTGTATCCATCTCCTTGATTTTCAAAGGGATAATTTCTGCCGTTCATACTGTATTCGGCAAATCCAGAAATTTGCGGAAGATTCTCTGAAAGAACAACTTTCCTTTGCTCGTCAAGGGCTTTAATCTCGTAATCTAAGGCTTTTAGGTCTGGTCTTTTCTTCAGGGCAATTTGCAGATACTTTTCCTCTTCGACCGTTGGACAGGCTTGTAACTCCTCAATGTCAAAGGGTAAAAGTTTAGTGTTAACAAGAACTTCAAGCCTTCTTTTAGCAAGGTTAAGATTGTTTATCGCTACATCCCTACTTTCCTTAGCTTTGGCAAGATAAACCTCAGCTCGATAGACATCTGCCTCAAGAGCTAAACCCGCTCTAAACCTTGCCTGAGCCACTCGCAGATGTTCCTCAGCCTCAGCTATAGAAGTTTCTGCAACCTTAACGGCTTGTTTGTTCAAGAAAATCCAAAGATAGGCTAAGTAGGTCTCAAAGAGTATTTCGTCGGTTTTTCTAAGTTTTAGGCTTTCGGTAGAAAGAAGCCTAAGCTCTGATAGCTTGTTTAGAGCTTGGATCTTTCCTCCAAGCCAGATGGGAAGCTCAAGGACAAATTTTGTCTCAAAATTTTCATAGCTTGAAGGTGAATTTAGGCGTTTGACCTCGAAATCCTTTGCCTCCATCTTCCCTTGGTTTAGCTTGTAGAAGAAGACATTAGCTGGAAGGTCGGTTTTGGCATAGGTTTCCTCAAATCTGAACACTGGGAAATAAGCACCTTTTGCTGATTCTTTTTCAAGTTGAGATGCTTGAACAAAACGCTCTTGGGCTTTTAGTTCTAAATTCCTCTCCTTGGCAAGACGTAAAGCCTCTTTAAGGGATATAGTTTGAGCTACAGTTTGAGAATAGCTTGGTGGCGTTTGAAGTGAAAATAATATAAACCAAAAGAGGAACAAAATAATCGGACTCATTTGAATATATTTTATACTACTTTTTTAAATAAGTCAACATTACTTAAGACTTCAGCGATCAGCTTATCAACAGGCTGCAAAGCATCGACCCTCTGCACCTTAAAGAGTGGAAGCAGCTTCTCGTAGTTTTCAGCAATCCTTACAAGCTTTTCCTCTTTTTCAAAGATAGAAAATTCGTTGCCTCTCTCTTTTAATCTCTTTACAGCCACATCAACTGGTAGCTCAAAGTAAATCACCAGGTCAGGAGTTGGGGCAATGGTCTCATTAAGAGTCAAAAGCTCTTTAAAATCAAAGTCCTCTGCACCTTGGTAGGCTATGGTTGATGGATAGTAGCGGTCAAGGATGACAAGCTTTCCTTCCTTTAAAGAAGGGATGATAAGGCTTTTAACATGCTCAAGGCGATCCTTGATAAAAAGGGAAAGCCTTTCCTCCTTAGGAAAATTCCCATTTTTTAAGGCTTCTCTTAATTTTTTTCCGTAAGCTCCGTTTGTAGGCTCATAGGAAAAAACAATGTTAGGATTATTTTTTAGCCTTTCCGCCAAGGCTTTATGCACTGTGGTTTTCCCTACCCCGTCAATTCCCTCAAGGACGACCAAAAGCCCCGGTCTTATAAATTCAAGCAAAAGCCTTTCGCGTAAAAAATCCCTATTCTCCAGGGTTACTTCGCACAATAGAACCTTTTCTAAATTCCTTATCCGCTGTAAAAAGGGATGGGCCCCCTTGCCAACGGTAGCAATAAAAGGGATGTTTCTCTCTAAAACCTTCTCAAAAAAGGGAATAAACTTGGAAGATTTTAGCTCCATCTTTCCGACCTCATCAAGGATAAGGACGACATCTGTTTTTTTTGAAAGCTCATGTTCTAAGATGGAAAGCATTCTTTCCAAATTTTCAACAAAGACAGTGTAGCTACCAACCTTAGGTAGGTCTTTTCCTGAAAGATGCTTCCGGGCTAAGGGTAATGAGGTAGAAAAAACTTTTTTCGTTTCCCCAATCGGAACAAGGTCAAATCCTATTCTATCCCGTTTGCCTTTAGTCTCTCTCACCTCTTCGGTAATAAAGCCAAAAAACTTAACCTTTGGGAAGGTCTTCTCTAAGATGTTTTCCAAATACTTAATGAGAGTGGTTTTCCCAGACCGAGGATTACCGGTTATTAAGAGCCCTTTTCGGAAGCTAAAAAGACGCATCTATTTTTTGACCGGTCTTTGACTAAGAAGCACATAGGTTGCACCGAGACCGCCATCGCAAGGACGAGCTGAAGCATAGGCAAGAACATGCCTCCGGTATGGACCCTTTTCAAGCCAAGTTCTAAAAAGGGGTTTAAGCACTGGCTCTCCGTTTGGGGAGGATAGCCCTCTCCCATGAATGACAAGAACGCAAGAATACCCAAGCTCAATAGCCCTCCTAAAGAAATCCTCAAGGGCTAAAAGGGCTTCCTCAGCGGTAAGCCTTCTCAAGTTCAAGACTGCTTTAACTGAAAATTTTCCATCCCTAAGCCTTCTTAGGGTTTCATGGCTTACGCATTCCTTTTTGCCTTCGATGTATTCAGAGGTGAGAGGAAGATAAACTTCTAAAGGTCTGGGAGGCCAGATTGAACGCTCCTCATCTCTTCGCTTGCTTAAGACCTCCTTCACAACCTTTGCCACCTTTGGAGGTTCAGAAAAAACGAGGTTTTTATCTGTTAAAGGCTTTACCTCTCTGCGTACTTCTTCCCAGTTCTCAAACTTAAGGGGGATAGCCTTCTCAGGATGAACATACTCCTGAGAAGGCTTGACACCAAAGACCTCTCCAAGCTTGAGGAAAGGTTTTCGCATTTTAAATCATTTTTATTTCTTTAATCCCTTTTCAAAGACACGCTCTGCCTTTTGAGCAGCTGTTTCAGCCTTCTTTGCGGCCTCTTCAGCGCGGTTTGCTGCGGCTACAGCCTTGTCAGCTGCCTCCTTTGCCGCGCTTGCTTCTACCTTGACTGCATCAAGCTGGCTCTTAAGAGCGTTAACCTCCATCTTCAAAGCGGAAAGCTCGTTTTCGAGTTTTTTGCAGCAATCAGGCTCAGCTGGAGCTGGTGCTGGTGCTGGTTGAGCAGCTGCCTTTTCTGCTACCTGTGGTGCTGGACATTGACAAGCATAGAGCATAGCTAAACCGGAGAGCAACCCGACAAGCTTTAAACCTCTCTTCATGGCCCACCTCCTTAATGTTTTTTTATTATATTACCCCTTGATGCAACCAAGGGGAAGAAGCTTTGCCACCTTTTTGGTTAAGCCTGCTTTGCAGGTTGCTTCGATCACTTCGGAAACATCCTTATAAGCCTCTGGTGCCTCCTCAGCAAGCCCCTTTTTAGACTTGCCCATAACGATTATACCCCTTTTTCTTAACCGTTCAATGATCTCATCAGCCCTAAAACTCTTAATGGCTTGGTTTCTGCTCATTGTTCTTCCTGCTCCATGACAGCAGGACCCAAAGGCCTTTTCTTCTCCTTCCTTTGTGCCTACAAGAATGTAAGAGGCAGTCCCCATGGACCCGCCTATGATCACCGGTTGACCAACCTTCCGATACTTCTCTGGAAGCTCCTTTCTACCTGGACCCCATGCCCTGGTTGCACCTTTCCGATGCACGTAAAGCTTCATTCTTCTACCGTTAACTTCGTGGTATTCTACTTTGCAAGTGTTGTGGCTCACATCATAAAGAAGAGAAAGATGCACACCAGGGAAAAAGTGTTTAAAGACTTCTCTTACCAGATGGGTGATTACCTGTCTATTAGCTAAGGCGCAGTTTATGCCGCAGCACATGGCTTTAAAGTAGCTCTGCCCCTCTTCGGAATTTATAGGGGCACAAACAAGCTCCTTTTCCTTGATGGGGATACCGTATTTTTTTGCTGCCTTTGCTAAGATAGGGAGGTAGTCTGTAGCGATTTGATGACCTAAAGCCCTTGAACCACAATGGATGCTAACCACAACCTGCCCTTCAAAGAGACCAAAGGCGTTAGCCACATCCCTATCGTAGACCTCGGCTACATACTGAACCTCAAGGTAATGATTCCCTGAACCAAGGGTGCCAACCTGTCTATGCTGTCTTTTCTTTGCCTCCATGGAAACATAAGAAGGGTCGGCACCAGGCATGCATCCCTTTTCTTCAATGTATTCAAGGTCCTCAGGCTCACCATACCCCTTTTCAACCGCCCATTTTGCCCCGCCAACCAAAACCTCATCAAGCTGAGAGGGCGAAAGCTTTATCTCACCCTCCGAGCCAACCCCAGAGGGAACGGTCTCAAAAAGCTCTCGAACTAACTCTTCAAGGTAAGGCTCAACATCTTTTTTGGTCAAAGGCGAGAGAAGAGTTCTAACCCCGCAAGAGATATCATAGCCAACACCGCCAACTGAAATGACGCCGCCAGCATCCGGGTCAAAGGCGGCAACCCCTCCAATAGGAAAACCATAGCCCCAATGGGCATCAGGCATGGCTATCGCTGCCTTCACAATGCCAGGAAGCTCAGCCACATTGCTCAACTGCTCATACACCTTCTCATCCATCTCTTCTATCAGCTCTTTCGTGGCAAATATCTTCCCCGGAACTCGCATGTTTCCAGTCTTAGGTATCTCCCATTCATACTCGCTAACCTTTACCAATTTCTTAAGCTCCATACCCAATCACCCCTTTTTGCCATTTTATTTTAAAATATTAATTAACCACGAAGGTTAAATCAAGGAGAAAACTTAGTTAGCATGATCATAAAAGAGACGCCTTTTCTTCAAGGCAAGCTTTTAGTTTTTCAGCCAGATGAGGGCTATCGGTTTGGAATAGACTCTGTTCTTCTGGCAAACTTTGTAGAGCTAAGGAAAGGAGAGGTGGCTTTAGAGGTTGGGGCTTGTCAAGGCATCGTAAGCTTTATCCTTGCCTTACGCTATCCTTATGCCAAGGTCTTTGCCTTAGAAAAAGAAAGGCTTTATATGGAGTGTTTGCGAAAAGGAATTGAAGCAAACGCCTTCCAGAATAAGATTTTTCCTTTGCTTGGAGACTTCAAGCAAACTTGCTTTAAACCAAACAGCCTTGATGTAGTCTTTGCCAACCCTCCTTACTTTGAGGTTGGAAGGGGAAGAAGGAGCCCAAACGCTTTTAAAGAGGTGGCAAGAAGGGAAGATGCTTTAAGCCTTAAAGAGCTCCTTCAAGGGGCAAAGGCTCTTCTAAAAACCAAAGGAAGGCTATATCTTATTTTCACTGCCTATCGCACAACCGAGCTTATAAACCTCTTATATCAGCATGGTTTGACTCCAAAGGTCGTAAGATTTGTCCATTCTTACCCAGGTGACAGAGCAAGGCTCGTTCTTATTTGTGCCCAAAAATCTGCCGCAGAGGAGGTTATAGTCCTTCCCCCGCTTTTTATCTACAAGGAAAGAAAGGGAGATTACACCGAGGAGGTCAAGGAATGGTTGAAAGGATAAGGTTGGCTCAGGAACTCCTTGACGAGTATAGGGTATCAGCTCTTCTTTTGATGAGTTCGGCAAATGTTTTTTACCTTTCAGGTCTTAAAGCAAGCCTTGCCTATTTGGTGATCACGAAAGAAAAAGCCTACCTTCTTACAGACGGGAGATACTTTGAAAGGGCAAAGCCCTTAGCCCATGCTCTTCTTGAGGTGCACCTTATCCTTGAAAACCCCCTGAAAACCCTGAAAAAATTCCTCCGCTCCCTTGGTGTTTCTTCCGTTGGAATAGAAGGAGATTATGTAACCCTTGCGGTTAAGTCCGCCCTTCGCTCAAGATTTTATAAGCTCATTCCTTTGCTCTCACCCTTAAAAAAGCTCCGCCTAAAAAAGGATAAAACAGAGCAAGAGCTCATAAAGAAAGCGATAAATCTTACGGATAGAATATTTAAGGAGCTTTTAGATGAGCCTCTAAGCGGCGAGACTGAGCTCAGCTTAAGAGGAAAAATCGTCAACAAAGCTTTTACTTTAGGCTCAACCGGGGAATCTTTTCCAGCCATAGTTGCCTTTCGGGAACATTCAGCCATACCCCACTGGGAAAGCTCAAGCACTAAGATTAACGGAAAGGGGGCTCTTCTTTTTGATATGGGGGTTGTCTTTCAGGGCTATGTGAGCGATTTCACAAGAACGGTTTACCTTGGCAGGGCTGACGAGGAGTTTAAGAGGGCTTATCAATGGGTAAAGGAAGCCTACTTTAAAGCCCTAGAGATGGTCAAGGTTGGGCGGGATGTTAGGGAGGTTGACCTTGCGGTAAGGAAGTACTTCAAGGAAAAGGGAGTGCTTAGCCATTTTACCCATTCTACCGGACATGGAATTGGGATTGAAGTTCATGAGCCACCAAGGCTTTACTACAAGCTTAAAAAGGAGATCAAGATAGAAGAAGGCATGGTTTTTACCATTGAGCCGGGTTTATACTTTCCGGGGAAGTTTGGGATAAGGCTGGAAAACATTGTGTTTGTTGAGGATGGGAGGGGGGTTGTCTACTCGGAGGTCCCTCTTGAAATGCTTGAACTTTAGAATATAATTATATCTATCCGGGGTCGTCTAACTGGTAGGACATGGGACTTTGGATCCCAGAATCCTGGTTCGAATCCAGGCCCCGGAACCATTTTAATGTTAAAGCTTGGAGGAGTGGCCGAGAGGTCGAAGGCGCTCGCCTGCTAAGCGAGTGCACGGGTTAAAAGCCCGTGCCGCGGGTTCGAATCCCGCCTCCTCCGTTTAAGATATAGAAGTTTGCCGGCGTAGCTCAACTGGCAGAGCGTGGGATTTGTAATCCCAAGGTTGAGGGTTCAAGCCCCTCCGCCGGCTCTCTCCTTTTATGCCCCACTTCAAGGCTGGGAATCGTTTCTTTTTTGATTCATCAACTAATCTTCTTTCCCCCGAAGAAACCCACCATTTAGCTCGTGTCTTAAGACATAAACCAGGAGACCAAATCCTTGTCATCGATGGTCTTGGGCAGGAATTCCAAGCAAAAGTTTTAGCTATAGAAAGAACCAAGGAAGGCGAACAAGCTCGGGTTGAAATCCTAAAGCTCGTTCGTAAAGAGTTTTCACCAAGAATAAAGATAACAGCCTTCATTCCCATCTTAAAAGGCGACTTAACCGAGTTTTTGGTTGAGAAGGGAACTGAGCTTGGAGTTTTTCGTTTTATTCCTTTTTTTAGCAGACATACGGTTGTCAAGCCAAAGAAAAACCTTACTCAAAGGCTTAGGGCAAAAGCCATCTCAGCCTTAAAACAATCAGGAAGGCTTATCTTGCCTGAGGTCTGCGCCCCAGCCGACCTAAAAACTCTGGTAAAAGCTATTCCAGCTAATTCCCTTAAAGTCTTAGCCCATCCTCAGGGCGAGCTAAGCCTTGAAAATTTGCTTAGTCTTTTTAAAAAAGAAGACCTCGCTGAGGTTTATTTAATTTCTGGTCCTGAGGGAGGGTTTTCGGAGGATGAACAGGCTTTACTTTTTGAAGCTGGGTTTAAACCTCTTTGCCTTTCCCCTTACATCTTGAGGGCTGAGACGGCAAGCCTTGCCCTCATGAGCTTAGCGCAAGCCCTAAGCCTTTCTTTTGACAAGGATAAACTTTCTTAACTCTTTATTAGCTTGGCAAGAAAATTATCGGTAACCTCGGCTAAGACAACCTTACTTCCCATAACATTCTAAAAGGGCGTAGGTTCTTTCAAAGTCTTTGGCAACCAAAAGAGGTTGGCAGTGAGGTATTTTGTCCGTATGCTCTTTTTTGGTGATGACCAAACCGGGCGGTATTTTGTCAGGGTCATGAAAAATAGGGATGCATCTTTCGGTATAGAAAACTATAGCTGAATTTTCTCCTTTATAAAAACTAACACTTCCGTTATAAGATTTAACTATAGAAATAGCAAGGGGAGTAAATCTTTCCTTTTCGTAAGAATAGAGATATATCATAAAGAAGGAAAGCAAAAAAAGAGAAACAGTAAGGACATACTTTATGTACTTTTCGGAGGTATACTTTGCAAGTATCAAAGCAAGGGGAGGATAGGCAAAGATAATGTAATGATGAAGCTTATTCTTAGAAAGGGTATAGAATGTTAAAACAAATAGAAACCAAAGAAAATAGGGCAATAACTCCTTATCAAAAAACTTGATGTTTTTGATCAATCTTATATAGGAGGGTAGATAAAATAGGGTTGTCAAAATTATTATTACAATATAATAGTAAAATGGATAAACATGGTGCTTCATCTCTCCTGTAAAACGCATTAAATTCTCATAGAGGAAAAATTTAAAGAAGTATTGATAGCCAAAATGATAGAGCATGTATAAATACCAGCTACTGCCAAGGATCAAAAAAAGAAAGATGCCTTTTAAGTTGACAAACTTAAGGTCTCTCTTCCAAAGTATGTAGACTGCGGTGGTTAAAAAGACGCCAACCGGACCCTTTGTCAAGAAGGCTAAAGCAAGGATTAACCAGCCAAAAACATATCTTTCAGAAAGGAAAGAATAAAGGGCAAGGACCATGAAAAAGGTGTTTAACATCTCGGGGACGAAGGCTCTTCCTTCTACCCAAAGATGGGGGAAGGTTAAGAGGATAAGGAAGCTTTTTCTTGCCAACTCTTCGTTTAGATGCCTCTTCACCAGTTGATAAAAGCTTAGAAGAAGCCCAAGCGCCGAAAGTCCCGACACAAGCCTTAAAGAAAATTCGTTAAGACCAAAGACCTGAGAAGAGAGAAAAGCAACCCAGTAAAGCATAGGAGGTTTTTCAAACCTCGGTTGACAATTGTAGTAGGGCACAAGTAGGTCCCAAGTTTTAACCATATTTAACACTGCGCTCGCGTTTCGTCCTTCATCAGGAGAGGTAAGAAGAATGATCCAGTTCCCAAAGACGAAAAAAATAGAAGAGAAGCAAAGCTATTTTTACCCAAGCCCTTAATCTTTGCCCGTAAATAACCAAATTCATTTTCAGCCCGCCCAAATTGGTAAGCCGTTGATTGAGTATTATATTATAAAAGCCAAAGATTCACATAGAGAGCATGAGTTAGGCTATGGGGACGCTCGCCAGAGAAAAGAAAAAGGAAACGCAAGCTTTGATAAAAAAATCGCAAAAAGAATTTAAGCTTCATTCTACGGTTTCTCCTAAGGGGGACCAGCCTAAAGCCATAGAGGAGCTTGTTTCTGGGCTTAAGAAAGGGTATAAGCACCAGGTTTTGCTAGGGGTTACTGGGTCTGGAAAAACCTTTACCATGGCCAATGTCATCGCAAGGGTCAACAAACCAACCTTGGTCATCGCTCCTAACAAGACCTTAGCTGCCCAGCTTTACAACGAGTTTAAGAAGCTCTTCCCAGAGAACGCTGTTGAATACTTCGTCTCCTACTACGACTACTACCAGCCAGAAGCTTATGTGCCAGCAACAGACACCTACATTGAAAAGGACGCCTCGATAAACGAGATCATAGACAGACTTAGACATTCGGCAACTACTGCGGTGCTAACGAGGCGAGATGTCATCGTCGTTGCCAGCGTTTCTTGCATCTACGGTCTTGGCGCTCCCCATGAATACTTCGCAAAGCACCTTTATTTAAGAAGAAACGACAAGATTACGAGGGATGAGCTTATCCTCTCCTTGGTAAAGATGCACTATGAGCGGGTTGAGACAGACTTTACCCGAGGAACCTTTAGGGTAAGGGGGGATGTGATAGACATCTTTCCTGCAAACGAAGAAAAACGAGCCCTGAGGGTCTCTCTTTGGGGAGACGAGGTCGAATCCCTAAAGGTTATCGACCCTTTCAGAGGAAAGACCTTAGGCGAGGTTGAAGACTACCTTATCTTCCCAGCAACGCATTATGTAACCTCGGAGGATAGGCTTAGGGTAGCCATCGAAGAGATTAAGAAGGAGCTTAAAGAACGGGTTTCTTGGTTTCGTTCCCAGGGGCTTCACCTCTACGCTGAGCGTTTGGAAAAAAGGACGCTTTATGACCTTGAGCTTTTGGAAGAGGTAGGCTACTGCAAGGGGATAGAAAACTACAGCCGGTATCTTGACGGAAGACGTCCTGGAGAGCCACCTTACACCCTTCTTGATTACTTCCCTGAGGACTATCTGATCTTCATCGACGAAAGCCACATCACTATACCTCAACTTGGGGGGATGTACCGAGGAGATAGGTCGAGGAAGCAAACCCTGGTGGATTACGGCTTTCGCTTGCCTTCAGCCTTGGACAATCGACCCCTCACTTTTGAAGAGTTTGAAGAAAGGGTAAATCAGGTGATCTATGTATCAGCAACCCCTGGGGATTACGAGATTTCCCGCTCTGAAGGAAGGGTAATTGAACAGATCATAAGACCCACAGGTCTTCTTGACCCTGAGGTTGAAGTCCGCCCCCTTGACAATCAAGTTGACGACTTATACTTCGAGATAAAGAAAAGGGCTGAAAGGGGAGAAAGGACGCTTGTCTGCACCTTGACTAAAAGAATGGCTGAAGAGCTCACAGATTACTACAAGGAGCTTGGGCTAAAAGCGTGCTATCTTCATTCGGACCTAAAAACTTTGGAGAGGGCACGGATCATTAGAGACCTGCGAAGGGGAGTTTACGATTGTTTAATAGGGATAAACCTTCTTCGTGAGGGGTTAGACCTTCCTGAAGTCTCTCTCATTGCCATCCTTGATGCCGACAAAGAGGGCTTTCTTCGGTCTGAGAGGAGCTTAATCCAGATGATCGGGCGAGCAGCCCGGAATGTTAACGGTAAAGCTATCCTTTACGCAAACACCATCACTCGTTCCATGAAAAGAGCTATTGAGGAGACGGAGAGAAGAAGGCGTATCCAGGAAGAATACAACCGTGCCCATGGCATAGTGCCTCAAACGGTGATAAAATCCCTTGACGACCCGCTTATGCAGGTGATTTCTGCGGATTATGTAGACTTAGAAAAGCTTGTTCGTCTTGAAGAAAAGTTTTCCTCCATAGAGGAGCTTAGAGCCGAAATCGAGAAGGTGGAGAAGGAGATGAAGGAATGCGCAAAGAGGTTTGAGTTTGAAAGGGCAGCTGAGCTCAGAGACAGACTATTTTCCCTTCGCCAACTTCTTCTTGAATGGGGGTAGACCTTGCCTAAGCTTCCAAAAACTAACCCGAGGGCAGTCGCCCTACGAACCCTTCTAATCTGGGAAAAGCATAAACCACCGGTTGATGAGCTGATAAGCGAGGTTCTAACAAAAAGCGTCCTTCCTCAAGAAAGGGACCGAGCTTTAGCAACTGAGCTTGTCGTGGGTGTCATCAGACACCTTAGATACATCGACTTTCTAATCTCCCGCTTCTCCCAAGAACCCTTAGATAAGCTTGACCTTGAAGTCAAGAACGTTCTTCGGCTTGGCATCTATCAGCTCCTTTTTACTCGAATTCCACCCTGGGCAGCCCTTGCGGAAACGCTAAAGCTTCTCTTAAGAAGAGGAAGAGGAAAGTTCGTGAGAGACTTTGTCAACGCAGTCTTACACAGGGTAGCAGAATCTAAAAACAACCTACCAGAGCCTCCAAAAGAGGTCCCTGAGCTTTACTTGGCGGTTAAGTATTCCTACCCTGATTGGCTTGTCAAGAGATGGCTAAAAAGGTTTGGGCTAGAAGAAACAGAGAGACTACTTAATGCTGGCAACGAAAGACCGCCCCTATTCATCAGAGCAAACTTGCTAAAAGTCACACGAGATAGTCTGCTGGAATACCTTAGAAAAGACCAAGTTCCCGAGGCAGAAGCTTGCAAATATTCTCCTGCGGGGATATTCTTAAAAGGCTTTAACGGAAAGGTCACAGACCTTAAGCCTTATCACTTTGGTTGGATAAGCGTTCAAGATCCGGCAAGCCAACTTGTCACCTACCTTTTAGAACCAAAGACCGGGGAAAGAATCCTTGATGCCTGCGCTGGAGTGGGTGGAAAAACTACCCACATCCTTGAACTTTGCGAAAATAAAGCTGAAGTCTGGGCGGTTGACCTCTATGCCTTCCGTTTAAAGAAGCTTGAAGAAAACTGCCTTCGGCTTGGACTAAGGCTACCCCAAGTGTTTGAGGGTGATGCTGTTCAGCTTATGGAAAAGCTCAAGCCACGCCCTTTTGATAGGATCCTCATCGATGCCCCCTGCACCGGGACTGGGATTATCCGGAGGCATCCTGATATCAAATGGGTAAGGACGGAAGAGGACTTTCTTGAAGTTCCCCAAAGACAGCTTAGGCTCCTTAATGGCTTAGCCCCCTATCTCAGGAAAGGTGGCGTTTTGGTTTACGCAACCTGTAGCCTTGAGCCTGAAGAGAACGAAGAGGTAGTCCAGGCTTTCTTAAAAGAACACACGGAATTTGTGGTAGAAAATCCGGAAAAGGTGTTAAGAAAATACTGCGGGGAAGCGGTGGCTGAGATAGTTGAAGGAGACTACTTAAAGACCTATCCTCATAGGCACAATCTTGATGGCTTCACTGCCGTCCGGTTAAGAAAGGTTTAAATTGCCGGTTTCCCAAAGAGTCTATCGCTTAGTCTAACATACCAGGCTGCAGACTGCACCTGAACAATAAAAGATAATGCAATGACCAAAGCTACCTCAGGGGCAGTTTTCCCAAAGGTCATCATGGCAATGGCTAAGCATATGGAAAGGTTGCGCATGACAGTGCCGTAAACAAGGGCTATGGCATCACCTCTATTAAAGAAAAGCTTTCCAACCATCGTTGATAAGAAAAAGTTTAAGGCGTAAAAAATGACTATAGGAAGGAATATTTGGAGTAAAAGGACATAGTTTTTAGCGATGTCATCTGCTTTAAGAGCCATTGCGGTAAAGACTATGCCAAGCACACCGAGCGTAGAGATACCAGATAGCCTTGGCATGATGTTCTTCTTAAACTTTTCAGGACCATAGGTTTTAACCAAATACCGCTGGGTTATATAACCTGCAATCATCGGTATGATAACGATGATCAAAATCTGCTTAAAGATGTAGACTACATCAACCTTCAAATAAGCAGACATAAGAAAGCTAACATAAAAAGGCGTGGCTAAAGACCCTAAGATTAAACCTATAACTGTCATCTTAATTGCAGCTTCCACATTACCCTTGGCAAAGCCGGTCCAAGAGATGGTCATCCCGCTTGTCGGAACAAGCCCAGAAAGGAGAAGCCCAAGGGTCAGATAATAATTATCACCAAAGAAAATCTTTCCTAAATAAAAAGCCACAAAGGGAATGATAAAAAAGTTGATAATTTGAGCAGTAAGAACCACCTTGGTATCACCTGGCTCCTTTAGCTTCTTAAAGTTTACTCCGATCATCATCGGGTAGATCATCAGAAAAGTAAAAAACAGGACAAAGCTCTTTAAAAAGCTTAGGTCAAAATACCATCCGCAGATGAAGCCAAGAAGAAGACTAAGAGGGATAAACACCACTAAATTTTTAGTAATTTTTTGCAACAAACCCCACATATTCCCCCTCCTATTCAGCATAATCTTGAATAACTTTGCGATATTGTAATGATTTTTTTTAGAAAAAGAAAGGGGGGTAAGGTATTATTTCTTATCCAGACAACGAGGGGACTTCGGCTTTTGCCCTGAAAGACAGGATAACAGTGCCTTAAGAGCGCAAAAGTCTATACAGTCGCATAAAATCTTCTACGCTTAGCTCTTCGGCTCTCGCTAAAGGGGAGATGTTTGCCCGCTCCAAAAGGTCTGAAGGAAGCTTTGACCTTAGGGCTTTCCTTCGGTTAGCAAAAAGCTTGACTAAAAATCCTTTATAATCTTTAAGGTCAAATGCTTCAACCTTGGGCTTGCGCTTTAGCCTTATGACCGCAGAATCAACCTTGGGTTGTGGGACAAAGAACCTTGGGGGGACGGTCATCATATACTCTATGTCATAAAAGGTTTGAATAAAAACGGAGAGCCAGCTTTCAACTTCCATCCATCTTTCGGCAACCTCCTTCTGCACCATAAAAACCGCCAAAGGAACCTTCTGGAAATAATAAACCATCCTCTCTACAATGAGGCTTGCTCGGTTGTAAGGAAGGTTGCCAAGGACCTTAAATTCCGCCTCAAGGATCAAAGAATAATCAAACTTTCCTGCATCAGCCTTAAGAAGGATAACTTTCTCCTGTTGAAATTCGTCTCTAAACCTTTCTTTAAGATAGGCGACCATCTCATCGTCTATCTCAAGAAGATAAAGCCTTCTAGGATTTCTTTTTAAGACCTCTTCGGTTAGATTCCCCGTGCCAGGACCGATTTCAACGATAGGGTCTGCAGAAGAAATTTCAGCAAATTCGGCTATTTTGGATAAGACCCCAGATGAGGCGAGAAGATGCTGACCAAACCTCTTTTTAAGCCTTGGTCTTTGCTTCACTTAGGTATTTTTTCTCAAATTCGGAGATGGGCAAGGGCTTCTCAAAGTAAAAGCCTTGAAGATAGTCGCAACCAAACTGAGTTAGAATTTCCACCTGTTCTACAGTTTCTACCCCCTCGGCTAAAGCCTTAGCCCCAAGACTATGGGCAAGGTCTATGATAGTTTTAACCAATTGTTTACTCTTTAGTTGACCGTCCTTTAATGCTCTAACAAAGGAGATGTCGATTTTTACGACATCAAGCGGTAGGTCTTTAAGGTAGGAGAGGTTGCTATAGCCTGTTCCAAAGTCGTCGAGGGCTAACCGAACCATGGGGAAGTTTTTTAAAAATTCGCAAACCTCTCTTGCCCTTTGCGGGTCATCAATGGTTGCTCGTTCCGTGATCTCCAACACAAGAGGTGCAGAAAGCGATCGTAAGGCTTCTTCCCTTTCCAGGAAAAAATTTTTATCGTAGAAGGTTGCGGGATGGAGGTTCAAACCAAGGGGAATTTTAAAAGTGTTGATTAAATGGACAATGGTTTTAAAAGCCCATTTTTCAAAGCTTTCAAGATAGATAGACCTTTCAAGAGTTTGAATAAACACTCCCGGAGGGAGAACCTCACCGTTTGGTTTGACAATCCTAACTAAGGTCTCACCACCAGCAAGGCTAAGGGTATTGGCATAAAAATAGGGTTGAATAAAAAAGGTAAACCAATTGTTGCTCAGGGCTTCGCGGATAAGCCTTTCTGCCGAAAGCTCGTTCTGAAGATAGTCTGAAATCTGAAGGTGAAAAAATTGGACCTTGTTGGGACCACTTTTTTTAGCAAGCGCACAAGCAGCCTGAGCGTGCCGATAAAGGATTTCAGATGAAGTGCCATCGAAGGGATAGAGGGCAACACCAAGATTGTAGTCAAGCGTAATGATTTCTCCCTTTTGGTTAATGGGGATTTCAAAGATAAGGCTTATATAGTCAAGATATTGTAAAATGTTTTTACGGTGTTCTAAGCGAGGGATAAAGATGGCAAACTCATCAGCCGATGTCCTACTGAGGACGACCGAAGCCTCAAAAGCTTTCTTTAGCCTTTCTGCTACCTCTTTCAAGACCTCATCTCCCGCTTCAAGCCCGTAGAGGTCGTTTATGGCAGAAAAATTATAAAGGTCAAGCACAAGCATGCCGGCATACCGAGGTTTAGCTAACAGGGCTCTCTGGGTTTCTTCAAGAAAAGAAGAAAGGTTTAAAAGACCGGTTAATTTGTCAACTCTCAAGAATTGTTCAAGATTTTCGATAATTTCCACGAGGGGTGTGATTTCATGGGCAAGAAGAAGAGCTAATTTCTCACCTTCAGTTTGGACGGGAATGAGTTCAAAAAATAAATATTTGTTCCCTCCTAAAAAGGGACTACCTTCTCTGAAGGATAGTCTAACTTCATAGATGGTTTGATAGATAAGGTCGTTAGCAAGGTGATATTTAACGGTGGTTTCATCAAGGTTTGGAAAGAGGTCAAAAAGGCTTTTTTCTTCAAGGGGATAGCCTTCAAAGAACCGTTTAGCTTCCTCATTAAAGCAAAGGACTTTTAGCTCCTTGTCAAAAAGGATAACCACATGGTTAGACCGGGTGAGGGCTTCTAAGATTGAGCTTGCGTATTCTAAAGGGATTTCGCATTTCATTTGCTAAAGTAGTATAAAAAAGATTTGATAAGTTGTCAATATTACAAGATGCTGTTAAAAATTCTCTTATGCTTGTAAAGAATTTAAAATCGGTTTAAGATAACATATTTAACATGAACCCAGCAAAAGAAAAGTGGGAAAAATTAGAGAGGGCAAGGAAGCTCTTTGGCTTGCCTCCAAGAACCACGAGGAAAGAGGTCGTTGAGCGCTACCATCAGCTTGCAAAGCGCTACCATCCAGACCATGGCGGAGATGCTGAGAAGATGAAAGAAATAAACGAGGCTTATCAGCTCCTAATTTCCTTTTGCGATAACTACCCCATTGAGATAAAGCCTATTGATAACACCTTTGACCCAGTAGACTTTTGGTTCCAACACTTTAGCGAGGACCCAGTTTGGGGAAAGTTCACCGATAAAGAAAAGAAGAGAAGAGGCTAAAGATGCTTATCGTTCAAAAGTATGGAGGAACCTCGGTTGCTAATCTTGAGCGTATAAGAAATGTTGCCGAAAGGGTCGCAGAATACAAATGGGCTGGGCATGACTTAGTGGTTGTAGTCTCAGCCATGGCTGGAGAGACAGATAGGCTCATAAACCTTGCCAAATCTATCACAGAGAACCCGCCTCTTCGTGAGCTTGACATGCTTATCTCAACGGGAGAGCAGGTCACATCAGCCTTACTTGCTATAACCCTTCAGGCGATGGGCTATAAAGCAAGAGCCTATCTTGGCTACCAAATCCCGATCTATACTACCGACCTTTTTACCAAGGCACGTATCAAGGAGATAAAGGTAGATACCATAAAATCGGCTCTTGCCCGGGGTGAGATAGTGGTCGTTGCTGGCTTTCAGGGAGTAACCGAAGAGGGAGACATTACCACCCTTGGGAGGGGTGGGTCTGACACAACCGCCGTTGCTTTAGCCGCAGCCTTAAAGGCTGACCTTTGCGAAATTTACACCGATGTTGAAGGCGTATACACTGCAGACCCTCGCATCGTTCCAAAAGCAAGAAAGTTAGCTAAAGTGTCCTATGAGGAGATGCTTGAGATGGCAAGCTCTGGGGCTAAGGTCCTTGAGATGCGCTCCGTTGAGCTTGCAATGATCTACAAGGTGCCCTTAGTTGTTCGTTCAAGCTTCAGTAGGGCTAACGGAACACTAATTACTGAGGAGGATGAAGAGATGGAAAAGGTCTTGGTTTCAGGAATAACTTACAACCGGAACGAGGCAAGGATAAGCATATACGGTGTGCCTGATGTGCCAGGTGTTGCGGCAAAGCTCTTTGGTCCCATAGGTGATGCTGGCATCATCGTTGACATGATCGTTCAGACGGCAAGACCAGACGGCAAGGCAGACCTCACCTTTACTGTCCCCCGCACCGATTTCAAACAGGCTTTGGAGATTGTAAAAAAGGTTGCCGAAGAGCTCAAGGCTGAAAGAGTAGAAGGAGACGACACCATCGCCAAGGTATCCATCATAGGGGCTGGCATGAGAACCCATTCGGGAGTGGCAACGAAGATGTTTGAAACCTTAGCTAAGCACGGGATAAACATCATGATGATCTCAACTTCGGAGATAAAGATTTCCTGCGTCATTGATGAAAAGTTTACCGAGCTTGCTGTAAGAGCCTTGCATGAAGCCTTTCAGCTTGAAGGGGAGGTGAAGGAAGAAAGATGAAAAGGGTGGAAATCTATGATACCACCTTAAGGGATGGAGCCCAGGCTGAAGAGGTAAATTTTTCTGTAGAGGATAAGGTTCGCATCGCTTTAAAGCTTGACGAGTTTAAGATTGACTACATCGAGGGGGGGTGGCCTGGCTCAAACCCTAAGGATTTCCAATTTTTTAAAGAGATCGCCAATTATCAGCTAAAGCACTCCAAGGTTATTGCCTTTGGGAGCACCCATCATCCAAAGAAGGACCCTGAGAGGGATGAGATCTTTCAGAGTTTGCTCCAAGTTAAGGCTGATGGCGTAACCATTTTCGGCAAGACCTGGACTATCCATGTTAAATCAGCCTTAAACACCACTCTTGAGCACAACCTCGAGATCATTTCCAACTCCGTCCGGTACCTCAAGGATAGGGTGCCGTTAGTTTTTTATGATGCTGAGCACTTTTTTGACGGCTTCAAAGAGGACCCTGATTATGCCCTGGAGACGATAAGAAGGGCTTGGCAGGCAGGGGCTGATTGCATCATCCTTTGCGATACAAACGGAGGCACTTTGCCCCACGAAGTGGCAGAAATCATAAACCGAGTTAAGCAAGTCCTTGGAGAAGACTTTCCCTTCGGAATACATGCCCACAACGATAGCGAGTGTGCGGTGGCAAACTCCTTGACGGCGGTTTTACTTGGAGCAAGGCAGGTGCAGGGGACAATAAACGGAATAGGCGAGCGCTGCGGAAACGCTAACCTCTGCTCCATCATCCCAAACCTAATCCTAAAGATGGGTTATGAAACCTCATCAAAGGATGTTTTGCATAAGCTCACTGAGGTTTCGCGTTTTGTCTTCGAGATAGCTAACCTTCCCCATCCTTCAAGACTTCCCTATGTGGGAAGGTCTGCCTTTGCCCATAAAGGTGGAGTGCATGTTTCGGCGGTGCTTAAGCATCCAAGGACCTATGAACACATAGACCCCTCGCTCGTTGGAAATGAAAGAAGGGTCCTTGTTAGCGACCTTTCCGGGAAGAGTAACATCATCTACAAGGCAAAGGAGTTTGGGATAGAGCTTGAGCCTGACAATCCTCTTCTTGCCAAGATAGTGGAAGAGATTAAAAAGCTTGAGGCTGAGGGGTTTGAGTTTGAGGCAGCTGAAGCCTCGCTTGAGCTCTTGATCTACAAGCTTCTTGGCGAGCCCAAACAATACTTTGAGCTCCTAAGCTACCGGGTTATCGATAGCCATTTTAACAAGACTGGGCAAGCTGAAGCTACGGTAATCGTGCGGGTTCCGCCTGGGGTCGGAGAGGTCGAGCACACAGCCTCCCTTGGGAACGGTCCAGTAAACGCCCTTGACAACGCCCTAAGAAAAGCCTTAGTTCGGTTTTACCCTCAGATAAGAGAGATGGAGCTTGAGGACTATAAGGTTAGGGTTTTGCCAGGTCTTCCGGGAACCTCTTCAAAGGTCAGAGTTTTCATCCTTTCGAAGAGTAAGGATAAAAAATGGGGAACTGTAGGCGTCTCAACAGACATCCTTGAGGCAAGCTGTCAAGCCCTCGTTGACTCCTACACATATAAACTCTTCCTTGATAAGAAGAAAAAAGGGGTGTAAAGATGCCAATAAGGATCTCCTTTGCTGGCAAGGGTGGAACAGGGAAGAGCACCCTTTCAGCGCTACTCATCAACTATTTAGTTGATAAGGGGCTAAAGCCTATCCTTGCCGTTGACGCAGACCCAAACGCAAACCTTAACGAGCTTTTGGGTGAGGAGGTGCACATTACCCTTGGCGAAATAAAAGAGGAGTTAAGAAAGAGCGTTCCAGACTCTATGGCAAGGTATGACTATGTAGAGATGAGGCTTCATCAAGCTATAATTGAAGGAAACGGCTATGACTTAATCGTCATGGGTCAGCCTGAGGGTCCAGGCTGTTACTGCGCTGCTCATTCCTTCTTGTCTCAAGCCATTGAAAAGCTTATGAAATCCTACCGCTATTTAGTGATAGACAACGAAGCAGGGATGGAGCATCTTTCCCGTTTAAACCTTCTTGAGATGGAGCACCTTATCGTCGTCTCCGATGCCAGCATGAGGGGGATAATGACCGCAGGAAGGATCGCTGACCTTCTTAAGACTTTGCAGGTAAGGGTAGAACACCTTTGGTGTATAGTCAACCGTTCCCCTATGCCTGTCCCTGAAGAGCTCTCATCCTATGCTAAGGAGGTTTGCGAAAAATCTGAGCTAAAACTCTTAGCCTTTTTACCAGAAGACCCCATGGTTTTAAAGTATGAGGTCTCAAGGACCCCTGTTTTTTCCTGGCAAAACTCTCTTCTCAAAGAAAAAGCCTATGAAACTTGGGAAAGACTAAATCTAAAATGAGCCTAAGAATCTACAACAGCCTCACTCGTAAAGTAGAAGAGTTTACACCCTTAAACCCTCCAAAGGTCACGATGTATGTCTGCGGGATCACCGCCTATGACTCAAGCCATCTTGGGCATGCGAGGTCGGCTGTGGTCTTCGATGTCCTCTATCGCCTTCTTCTTTACCTTGGCTATGAGGTTATCTATGTTCGGAACATAACCGACATCGACGACAAGATCATAAACCGAGCAAACAGGGAAGGCATCTTTTGGAAGGACCTGACAGAAAAATATACTAAAGAATACCAAGAGGAGTTAAAGGAGCTAAAGGTTCTTCCCCCTACCTTTGAGCCCAAAGCAAGCGACCATATTCCGGAGATCCTCTCTCTCATAGAACGGCTCATAGAGCTTGGTTATGCCTATGTTAGCGATGGGGATGTTTACTTTGCGGTAGAAAAATTTCCCTCCTACGGAAAGCTTTCAGGAAGGAAGCTTGAGGACCTAATAGCCGGAGTAAGGATTGACCCTTCTGAAAAGAAGAGGCATCCCCTAGACTTTGCCCTATGGAAGTCGGCAAAGCCTGGCGAGCCCTTTTGGGATAGTCCCTGGGGACCTGGTAGACCTGGATGGCACATTGAGTGCTCCGCCATGAGTATGAAATACCTTGGAGAAACGATAGACATCCACGGCGGAGGTATGGACCTAAAGTTCCCTCATCATGAAAACGAGATCGCTCAAAGCGAGGCGGCAACGGGAAAACCTTTTGTTCGGTACTTCATACATCATGGCTTGATCACTGTAAACGGCGAAAAGATGAGTAAAAGCCTTGGCAACTTTGTCACCACCCGTTACCTCCTTGAAAACTATCACCCTGAAGTAATAAGAGCCTTTCTCCTTTCGCAAAACTACGCCTCACCACTTGACTACAGCGAAAAGTCTCTAAAGGATACAGAAAAAGCTGTCTACCATCTATACGAAACCTTATACCTCGCTTTAAAGCTTAAGACAGATAGAGAAGGAGAAAGCTCAAAGGAATTTTTAGAGCTAAAAGAGCAGTTTGTTAGCTTTAAGCAAAACTTTCTCTCCGCCTTGCTAAACGACTTGAACACTGCCTTAGCCCTTGGGCATCTATACTCCTTGGAATCAAAGCTTTACGAGCTTGTGACCAAGGGAAGCCAAAAGTTAGTCCAAAAGGACTTGGTTGAGCTTAGAGAAATGATAAAGGAGCTAAAGGGGCTTGTAGGTAGCCTTCTTGGTCTTGCTGAAGAGGACCCGATAGAATTTTTTAAAAAGGAGAGAGAAAGGAAGCTTAGCCTTCAGGGTGTCTCCGTAAGGCAGGTTGAGGAGCTAATCCAAAGGAGGTTTTTAGCAAGAAAAGAAAAAAACTTTGCCCTTGCCGATAGCCTTAGAGAGGAGCTTAAGGCTTATAGGGTTGTGCTAAAAGACTTTAAGGATGAAACCTTCTGGTATGTAGAATGACTTGGTTTGATTTTATAAGCCTTGCCGTTCTTTTTTACTTTGTCATTCGAGGTTTTTTCCGTGGTCTCCTGCGAGCCCTTTTTCCGTTGGTAGGGATGGTCGTTGCTTTTCTTTATTCTGGATGGTTTGCCCTAAAGCTTCAGGGGTTTGTGACTAAGTTTGTTTCCCATCCCAAAGCCCAATTCTTTTTGAGCCTCCTTTTAGCCTTTTTCATCATCTACTTTACCTTTGTGTTAGCTGGTTTTCTCCTCTTTGCTATGCTAAAGAGCCTAAATCTAAGCATCGCTGATAGGGTCCTTGGGTCTCTTCTTGGCTTCGTTAAAGGGACCCTGCTTATCACCTTTTTGTATCTTTTGTTCTTGCTAACGATGCCTAGCGAAAAGGCAACTTTTGAGCGTTCCTTAACCTATCCCTTGGTTAGCAGAACTCTGAACATGATGAAAGGGCTTTTGCCTAAAGACTTTATAGAGTTTATTCAGAAGACGAGGAGGCTCCATGAGCTTCCTCGGGAGCTTCAACCTAATCTAAAGTGAGCCTTTCACAGAGAAGATAGCCTCCTCAGCTGGCAGCAAGGCTCTTCTTAAAGCATGAGCCACTGCTTTAAAAAGGCTTTCAGCGATATGATGAGAATTTTTGCCGTAGAAATTCCTTATATGAAGGGTAAACATCCCGTTTAGGGCAAAGGCTCTGAAGAATTCTTCAATCAACTCGGCATCGAAGCTCCCTATTTTAGATACAGGAAACTCAGCAGAATAATAAAAATAAGGGCGACGCACAAGGTCAACAACTGCTTGGCTTAGGGCGTCATCCATGGGTATGGTTGCCTCTCCAAAACGGCAAATTCCCTTTCTATCCTCCAAGGCTTCATCTAAGGCTAAACCAAGAACAATGCCCACATCCTCAACGGTATGATGATAGTCTACCTCAAGGTCCCCTTCAGCCTTAAGCTCAAAGAGCATGCCAGAATGAAAGCTTAGAGTTTCAAGCATGTGGTCAAAAAACCCTATCCCTGTTTGAACGCGAGTTTCTTCAAGGAACTCTCCTCTCAGGTCAAAGGTAAGCTCAATGCGGGTTTCTTTAGTCTCCCGAACCTTTGAGATTAGCCCCATGATTTACCCCTAACCAAGCTTAAACCTATCTGCTACTTCTTTTAGGTTTTCAATGACTTCTTCCAAGGTTCTAGCTATTTCACTATTTTCTGAAGCTAAGGACCTTAGTTTTTCTACCGCCTGGACGAGTTCATCCATGGTTTGACTGATCTCAGCGGTTGACCTTGAGCTCTCTTGCAAGTAGTTGTTCATCTCCCCGATGGTGATAGTCTGCTCTTCCGTTGCGCTCGCTATGACATTTGCCGCATCGTTTATTTGGACCACGCTCTCTTTTATGCCTTCAATGGCATTGATGGTTTCTTTGACATTTTCTTGAATGGTTTTGATCATTTCTTCAATGGTTTTGGTAGCTTGCTGCGTCTGTCTTGCAAGCTCTTTAACTTCGTTTGCCACAACCGCAAAGCCCTTTCCTGCTTCACCTGCTCTTGCCGCCTCAATCGAAGCATTAAGAGCCAAGAGATTAGTTGCCTCGGCGATGTTGTTGATAAGGGTAATGATTTCTCCGATCTTTTCGCTGTTCTCAAGAAGCTTTTCCACAATCTGATGAGCCATCTCGGTCCTTTCCTTTGCGTCCTTTGTCATATCCGTAGTCTTAAGGACGCTTTTTGTGATCTCCTGGATGGCAAGGTTCATCTGTTCAAAGGAGTGTGCTACCTCAGAAAGGCTCGTGTTTATCTCTACGACCTTCTGGTTCACCACCTCTGTAACTGTAGCTAAGTTGTTTGCTGAAAGGTCTACAACTTGAGATTTTTCCTGAAGGTTTGCGCTGATCGGTAAAACATTTTTTATAGCCTCAACAAGCCTTTGAATAAGCTCGACTAACCCTCCTCTCATCCTCTCAAGGGCGGAAATAAGCCTTCCTATTTCATCGTCTTTATCATAGCTAAACCTAACGGAAAGATTCCCTTGAGCTAACTCTTCTGCTACCTCCATCACCTTGCTGAGGGGTTTCTGCAGGTTTTCCCTCATGAAGCGATGGATAACGAGCCCCGCAATTAAAATTAAGGTAAAAGTAATAAGAGCTGAGATGCCTATAACCAGATAAAGCCTGTTTAAATGCGTGTCAAGGAAGTAAATAATCTCAAAAGCTCCGTGGATTTCTCCTGCCTTCCAGCCTTCCATCGGACCGCCTGTTAGGTCCTTACCCTCTTTGTTCCCCCAAAGCTCATAAGATTTCGCTGGGTCGCCATGGCAAATAAGGCAGTCTTCAGTCAAGATAACAGGACGAAAAATCCTAACAGCCTTCCTCTCCTTTCCTGAAGCTGGGTCTTTATATTTGCCCTCAACCACATAGGTCCCCTTAATCTTCCCCTCCTGATACATCTTCAGCACCACCTTTTCAACGTCATCCGGTGCATTGGCAGGGTTCCGCGGATACTCCTTGGGAACTCTAAAGAGATATCCTCCCTCTTTTTCTCCCAACTTTAGGGTCACCATTGACTGAACAACAGGCACGATGTTTAAGAATTCGGCAACTACTTTTTTGTATTCTGCCTCATCTCCTCTTGCCTTAGCAGAAAGGGCTCTTTCCTTAAGCTGAACCATAAGATCTTTAAACACGCCAGCTTCATGAAGCCTTCCAAAGTTTCTTCTGATGTTTTCACCTTGTATAATGATCCCCTCTGCTCCCATTATTAAGGTTTTCTTGAACTGAGAGTAGGTGTTGTAGCTCTGGATGGCAAAGGTAATCACTACAAGGATAGCGATCATTACTACTACAATAAAAAGGACCCGGGAAATGAGAGAGCTTCTTCTCATACAATCCTCCTAAGTATTTATTTCAACTTATTCAAAGCCCTCTTGATTCTCTCAACCGCTAATTTTAACACTTCCTCTGAGGTGGCAAAGGATATTCTTAAAAAGGCATCATCCCCAAAGGCTACCCCTGGAACCAAGGCAACCTTTGCTTGGTCAAGAAGATAATCTGCCATATCAAGGGAGCTTTGAATTTCTTTTCCCGCTTCAGTTTTTCTGCCATAGTAAGCCGAAAAGTCAACGAAAACATAGAAGGCGCCTTGAGGTTCATGAAACCTAAGCCCGGGTATTTCTCTTAGAGCCTGGCACAAGACCTTAGCCCTATTTGCGAACGCTTCAACCATAACCTTGACAGGCTCTTGCGGTCCAGTAAGAGCCGCTTCAGCCCCTTTCTGGGCAAAGGATGTAGCATGGGATGTGCTTTGCCCTTGAAGGTTTGAGCAGGCTTTAATCACCTCTTTTGGTCCAACTGCCCAGCCTATCCTCCAACCCGTCATGGCGTAAGTCTTTGAAACACCGTTAACCAAAAAGACCCTATCCTTTAGCTCTTTCGCAAAGGTTAAGATGTTTTCAGGACCCTTTCCGTCAAACCTTAAACGGTCGTAGATATCATCGCTTATAACCCAAAGATTGTGCTTTTTGATAATTTCAGAAAGCCCAAGATAAAATTCCCGGCTGTAAATAAGCCCCGTAGGATTGGAGGGGCTGTTTAATATTATCCCCCTTGTCCTTTGGGTAATGGATGCTTCAACATCGGTTAAGTCTGGCTCAAACCGCTTCTCAAAGCTTGAAGAAACAATCTTTGGAACACCTCCAGCTATCTCTACCATCGGAGGATAAGAAACCCAGTAGGGAGAAAGAATTAAGACCTCATCTCCAGGGTTCACAAGGGCTAAAAGGAGATTAAATATAGCTTGCTTTGCACCGGATGCGACTATTACCTCTTCAGGGCTGTAATCAAGCCCATAATCCTCCTTTATTCGTTGACAGATGGCTTTTCTTAAGCTCAGAATTCCTTGGGTAGCCACATACTTGGTAAAGCCCTCTTCAAGGGCTTTGATGCAGGCTTTTTTTATGTGTTCAGGAGTATCAAAATCAGGCTCACCTGCCGAAAGATTTAAGATGTCTTCCCCTTGCTCTTTAAGAGCTTTGGCTTTAGCGTCTATGGCTAAAGTTGCGGAAGGTTTAAGACCTTTTACCCTTTCGGAAAGAAAGCTCATACACTTTTTTAGAAAAAAGTTTAGTTTATAAACATATTTTAACTTAAAACTTCTTCATCTGTCAAGACGTTTAGTAGAGTTTTGTTAATTGTGTAAGAATTTAATAGGACAGCATGGATATGGTAGCTTCCCCAAGAACTACCGACCCAAAATGACTAAAAAGGAGTACACTTCCCTTCCAAGGATTTAACAGTTAATTAAAAGTAGAGAGAAACAAAAGCATGGGATAAGAGAGGTGCTTGCAGAGTTTTTTCGTTTTTTTTGGATGGGACTTTATTTTTCCGTTCTTCAGAATGACAACTTTGTGTATTACCTACTGTAAGGAAACCTTTAAATAAGGTGCGGGCAAAATATAGAGGTTTATTTATACAACTAATCAGCTTGATAGATCAGCAAAAGAAATAAAAATGAGGATAAAAGGTAATAGAAGTATTTCCGGACGAAAGAACAGTGGAAAGATTATAATATTTATCTTGAAAGAGATAAATGAAAGGTTAAACTTAAGTAGGTTAAGGGGATTTAAGGAGATTGAATCGGGGAACTATCATGTTCTTTCTGAAGAATTTTTTACACAATAAATGTTAATAAAAATAGTCGCATATTCACCGTCAAAGCTCCAACATCCCATTACAAACTCGGCATTTTCCTAAACCATAAAGTCTTTAACTTTATAGCGTAGATGGTCTTGGTATCTCCGCAGAATCTTTTAGGAATTTTTCTACATCTTGAATACTACGGAAATCGTGTTTGTCAATTAGGCCTGAGGCTGTTCAAAAAAGTCCCTTACTCCCCCGCCGAGCTATAGCGATGGATTCTCGCCTTACTTTGTTCTGCCGAACGATAGCGAGGCATCCCCCACTTTGTTTGGGACGAGGACAAAAACCGCACGGGCTGAAAGCCCCGCTTTGTCCTCCTAAGTGTAAGCTAGGGTCCCTCCCCCCTTATGGCTCGAGGCGCCATTCCCCATCTTTTCCTACCAAGAGATAGAAGGGGCATTTCCTCTCGGTTGGACATATTATTAATTCAAACATACGATAAACAGTTATAACGGTGTTCAAATTTTTTTAGAAATGTCATAAATTAATAGGCATGGAAAGTTTAAGGCTAAACGTTGAGGGGATGACCTGCGTTAACTGTGCAAGAGCCATAGAGATATTAAAAAAAACTATTCTTTAAAGGCAAAAGTAGGGAACATGAATGTTTTGGTTAGTCTTGACTTAAAGTTTTGCCATAAAAGCCCTTCTTTAAAACCTTAAGACAAGCAAAGTGATAGTCCTAACACCTAAAGGAGAAAAGGAGGTTTTAGTTCGGGACCTTTTGCCGGGAGATATTATACTACTTAAACAGGGAGCGATCGTTTCGATTTATGGGTAGGTACTAAAGGGAGAGGTAGAGGTTGACGAATTTCTTATATCGGGTGATATTAGACCATTTGTAAAGAAAAGAGAGAAGGGGCAGAGCTTCTTTCTGGTAGTTTATTCGTTGTTATAAGGAGGGAGGTCGAAGATGAAAGAAGAATTAAAGCTTAGAATTTATGGAGACCCGGTTTTGAGGGAAAAGTCTACTCCTGTAGAGAAATTTGACGAAGATTTAAAGGAAACTATCAAAAGGATGGCTGAACTGATGTATAAAGTAAAGGGGCTTGGGCTTGCCGCAAATCAGGTGGGTATCCCTAAAAGATTTTTCATTATGGATATTAAACAAAAGGAGGGAACTCCAGAGCTGGAAGTTTACATAAATCCAGAAATACTCATTGCCGAGGGATATACCGAGTATGAGGAAGGGTGTTTAAGCATCCCGGGTTATTATGCCAAAATAGAACGCTATGCAAAGCTTTACATTCGAGCCTATGACCTTGAGGGAAAACCTTTTGAGAAAGAGCTAACCGGTCTTCAGGCCATAGCCTTCCAGCATGAATACGACCACATAGAAGGCATACTCATTGTAGATAGGATTTCTCCCTTAAAAAAGGAGCTCTTTAAAAGATGGTGGAAAAAGCGTGAGAAGGAGTTAGTCGGAAAGTAGTCTTATCCTTTCGATGTATCTTGTTTTTCCCTGTTCGTCAAACTCTAAGTAGACGCCTTCAACCTTTACGGGGGGTGATTTTTCCACTTCAAGCTTTCTTCCAACCATGGTGATGTATAGCTCAAGAGCTTGGTCTATCCTCATACCTATTATGGAATGAACGCTTCCGCACATACCAACATCAGTAATAAAGCCTGTCCCTTTGGGTAGGATGGTTTCATCAGAGGTTTGCACATGGGTATGTGTGCCAACGACCGCTGAAACAAGCCCATCAAGAAAATAACCAAGGGCAATCTTTTCTGAGGTAGCTTCGGCATGAAAGTCAACGAAGATAAAAGGGGTCTCCTCCTTTAGCATCTCCGCAAGTTCTTTCCCAACAAGGAAAGGGTTTTCAAGGGGGCGCATGAAGATCCTACCTTCAAGGTTTATCACTCCAAGCTTTTTCCCTTCTTTGCTTATAAGGCCATAACCCCTACCCGGGGCACCCGGTCCATAGTTAGCAGGTCTTAACACCCGGTCAGATTTTACAAGGTAGGGTATGAATTCCTTTTTCCAGATATGGTTCCCGCTTGTTATCAAGTCAACGCCAAGGCTAAGGATCTCTTCAGCCACCTTCTCAGTAAGTCCATAACCACCTGCAGCGTTTTCACCGTTCACAAGCACAAAATCCGGGGCATACCTTTTCTTCAACTCAGGAAGAAAAATTTGAAGGGCAAGCCTCCCGCTTGCCCCGACTACATCCCCTAAAAAAAGCAATCTCACCACTTCGTCCACTCCTTATTTAGCATACTCAACTACCCTTGTTTCCCTAAGAACTGTAACTCGAATTATGCCAGGATAGGTTAGTTCCTTTTCAATTTTCTGCGCAATCTCTCTTGCAAGGAGATAAGCTTCTTCATCGCTCACCTTTTTGCTATCCACGATGACCCTTACTTCTCGCCCAGCCTGAATGGCAAAGGCTTTCTCAACCCCGGGGAAAGACTGAGCAAGGCTTTCCAGCTCTCTTATCCTTTTTAAATAAGCCTCTAAAAGTTCCCTTCGAGCGCCTGGTCTTGCGCCTGAGAGGGCATCCGAAACCTGAAGAAGGATACCAAGAAGTGAGGTTACGGGCACATCCTCATGATGGGAAGCAATGGCCTGGACTACCTCTTCATCCTCTCCGTATTTTCGAGCCAACTCCGCTCCGATGAGGGCATGCGGCCCCTCTTGTTCATAGCTTGCTGCCTTTCCAATATCATGAAGAAGGGCTGCCCGCTTTGCTTTCTTAAAATCAAGACCAAGCTCTGCCGCAAGGTTAGAACAAATGATCGCCGTCTCTATGGAGTGCTGGAGGACATTTTGGCTATAGCTTGTGCGGAATTTAAGCTTCCCAAGGAGCTTTAAAAGCTCGGGATGAACACCATATATTCCCATCTCAAAACAGGTCTTCTCCCCAATCTCAAGGATATGGTTTTCCATTTCCTCTTCCACCTGTCTTACCACCTCTTCGATCCTTGTGGGATGGATTCTTCCGTCGGCAATAAGTCTCTCTAAGGCAATTTTAGCGATCTCTCTACGATAGGGGTCATGACAAGAAAGAACCACAACCTCGGGCGTATCATCGATCAACAAGTCCACTCCGGTTAAAGCCTCAAAGGTCCTGATATTTCTTCCTTCACGACCGATGATTCTTCCTTTCATCTCTTCTGAAGGAAGCTCAACGACCGAGACGGTTTTTTCAGTAACAAAGGGGATGGCTGCCTTTGCCGTAGCATAGGCTATGATTTCCTGAGCCTTCCTTTTTGCATCCTCCTGTATTTCCTTCTCTATCTTGGCTATGAGCTTTGCCTTATCTTCTGTTAGCTCTTCCTCGACCTTCTTTAAAAGATATTCTCTGGCTTCTTTTTCAGTAAGACCCGCAATTTTTTCCAACTCCTTCTTTGCTTGAGCTACAAGCTCGGAAAGCTCCTGCTTTTCCTTTAGAACTTCCTCTTTCAGTCTAGTTAGTTCATGAGATTTCTGTTCTACTTGATTAAGCTTTTCGTTAAGAATCTTTTCCCTTTCAAGAAGATGTTCCTCTTTAACCTCGACCTTTTTTTCCCTTTCTCTCAATTCGTTGAGCTTTTTTTCTTCCTTTTCTTCAAGCTCCTTTTTAAGCCTTCTTAGCTCTTCTTCGATCTTTGCTTCGGCTAATTGCAGCTTAAATTGAGCTTCCTTTTCAGCCGATTCTAGGATTTGTCTAGCCTTTTCCTCGGCAGTGGAAATCAGTTGTTTGGCGTTTTTTTCGGCTTCCTCAAGGATATTCTTAGCCTGTTCTTCTGCTGACTTTACTAAGGCGAGCTCTTTTTTCCTTTGAAGATAAAAATAAAGGAAACTGAGCCCAAGTCCAACGATTAAACCGATGATCAGGAGCACCAAAGACATCATGAATATCCCCCCTTTCTTTATAAGGTTTAAGGAGGGAAGAGAGGAAGGAAGGTGAGCTTTTAGAAGGACCCCGGATGTGCCGTGGGGGTGAGCCCGTCCTTCTGGCTCTGATGGTTAAGTTTTCGGGTGGGGTCTGGTTAGCCGAGCTCCTGGCTTCAGCCCCAGAGCCACCTTACCCGTTATCCTCTTTGGTGTTAGCCAGGCGGGTGCAAAACCCCTCACGAGCACCCCAGGGTTGGCATTTCTTTCTCTAAAAAATCTGCAAGCCTTTTACTTTGAGCTTTAAGGTACTCTTCCAGGGCTTCTTTTTCCTTTTTTGCCTTGAGATATTCGTAAGCTACCTGGAAGAGTAACCAAATAGCAAGCTTGTAGGCAGGCACATTCTTCACTTTCAAAATCTCCGCCTTCTTTTCTTCTAAGAAGGCAAGCACCTCTTTTATTTCCTCCTCCGGAAGACTACTCCGGAGGGTAAAGCATTGACCTAAAAACTCAAAAGTAACCTCATGCGGAGCCATGGTTAAATTTGGGAAAGTTTTTCAATGAGACTACCAAGCCTTTCTTTTAGCTCCCTCCTTTCCTCTTCCCTCCTTTTTATCTCCTCCTGTAATCTTTGGTTCTCTTCTTCCTTTTGAGAAAGCTTGTTTAACAAATCTTCCTTTTCTTTTCTTAATTCTAAGACAGTATTGATAAGGGCTTCGATCTTGCTTTCTAATTCAACAACCTCCGGCATACTCATTTACGTAGCCTCCTGAATCGTAAACTTTTTATATAAAAAAACAGCCTTTTTGTCTTTTGTCAAGCCCCATGCGGGGTTTTTCAGAAAGGTCCCCCTATTCTGTCCTGCCGAGCGATAGCGAGGCATCCCTTGCTTCGTTCGGGACGACGTCCCAGGGGGAGATCCCTCGCTACGCTCGGGGCGACAAAAAAAGGGGGCTCGGGAGGGACAAAAAATAGGCTCGGGGAGCAGCAGAAGGACTCGTACAAAAACATTTTGAATACAGCCTCAGCCCCGTATGGGCTTTAGCTGTAAATTAAATATAAAAATTGCCCGGATTAACCGCAGGAGCGCTTACTGGTCGCCCAATGCCCCAACAAAACCCTAAAACCTTAGGGTTGCTTTAAGTCGAAGGGGATGAAGCAGAAGGTCAAGACCATCGTTTATAGATTTGACTAAAATGTCTGCCGAGGTAAGAGCTGAGACGGAGCATCCTTCCTCAAGAAGGACGCAAACCCCAATTTTTGCTGCCTTAAGCATCCTTCTATCGTTATTCCCATTGCCAAAGGCGATCACTTTCTCAGCCCCAAGCTTTTTCACAAAATCTTCCTTCTGTATATCTTGATCGGCACCCTGAAGGATGATAACCTCACAGTTTACCCCAGAAAGTTCCTTTTCTGCTCTACCAAAGGTGTCGGCTGTTAAAACATAGATTTTTAAGAATTCGGAGATCTTGTTTAGCCTTTCTTCCACCCCTGGGATAAGCTTTCCGTCAACAGAAAGGGTCCCTGTAAAGTCAGAGACTAAATACTCAAGCTCTACCTTCCCAAACCCTGGTATCTCAAGCTCAAACATAGGGCACCTCCTTTTAGTTTTGATAGGACTTTGCCCTCTCAATGAATTCGTCAGCTAAGGCTAAGAAGGCTTGGCTAACCTTATGATTTGGCTCATAGTCAAGGATTGGTTTCCCGTGGCTTTGGGCTTCGCTAACTCTAATGCTCCTTGGGATTAGAGTTTTGAATATGATCCAGGCAAAGTGCTTTTTTGCCTCCTCTGCAACCTCCTGACTGAGCCTGTTTCTGGTGTCATACATGTTAAGAATAAGCCCAAAGAGCCTAAGCTCAGGGTTAAAGCTTGCCTTAACCCCCCTTACCGTTCTGACAAGTAAAGACAAACCCTCCAAGGCATAGTATTCGCATTGGAGGGGTATAACAACGCCCTGCACTGCCGTAAGAATATTCACAGTAATAAGGCTAAGAGAAGGCGGAGAATCAAAAAGGATAAAGTTAAAGAAATCAAGAAGAGGGCTACCCTTAAAGGTTGAGCTTTTCAAGAGATTTTTGAAGACGAATTCCCTGTTTTCCTCTTCGGCAAGCTCAAGCTCAAGACCGACTAGGTCAATGGATGAAGGAAGAAGATAGAGGTTTGGGAAGGGTTCAAGGATAAACCTTTCGCAGTTTCCTTCAACCAAGGTTTGATAGAGGCTTCTTTCTTTGCTTACTCTAACACCAAGACCTGAGCCTGCGTTCGCCTGTGGGTCAGCATCGATGAGCAATGTTTTATAGCCCTTAAGACTTAGCGCCCGAGCAAGGTTTATGGCAACGGTTGTCTTCCCAACCCCCCCTTTTTGATTGATAAAGGCAAAAAGCTTCATAAGCTACCCTTACTTGTCAGCCTGAGCGTAACCTTTTCATCTGTCACCCTGAGCGTAAGCGAAGGGTCCACCCGAAGGGTCTTTCATTGGTTTAGCAACCTCTCAAAAAGGACTACGAAGAAGAAAAGCACGCTTATCCAACCGTTTACCGTGAAGAAGGCTTTGTTTAGCTTTGAAAGGTCATGAGGCTTTATAAGCCTGTGCTCATAGATTAGAAACATCGAAAGAAAAAGCAGACCAACAAGGTAGATGTAAGGGGTCTTTTCAAAGGTTCCTGCCAAGAGAAGAAGGGATAAAAAGGTGAGAAAATGGAGGACCCTCGCAAACCTTATAGCTCCAACAATGCCAAACCGAACGGGAATGGATTTTAGCCCAACTTTTTTGTCAAACTCGTAGTCCTGAAGGCTATAGAGGATGTCAAAGCCTGAAACCCAAGTGCTCATCGCAAACCCAAGGAGAAGGGCAACCGTAGAAATCCTTTCGTTTAAGGCTACATCAACAGCAAGAGGAATTAAAAAGTAGACAAGCCCCAACACGAAATGGGGGAAATAGGTAAGCCTTTTGGTAAGGGGATAAAAAATAAGAAGGAGGATGACTATGGGGCTAAGCATTAAGGCTAAGCGGTTAATCAGGACACAGGTTAGAACAAAGAGGGAGCCTGAAAGGACGATGATGGCTAAGAGCTCAGGCTTTTTCACAAGACCGCTTGCGTGGGGCCAGACCTTTGTTCTTGGGTTTTGAGCATCATAGGGCAGGTCAAGGAGCCTGTTTAAAGCCATGCCAAGGGTCCTAGCAAATACTGCAGAAAGCACGATAAGGAGTATTTTCTTTGGGCTTGGTAGCTCCTTCATGAGAAGAAGGATGCTTGAAAGAACAAAGGGTAGGGCAAAGATAGTATGCTCAAGCTTTAAAAGCTCAGAGTAGAGCCTCAATCTTTGGGCTAAGCCTTTAGACAAGGTTCTGCACCTGCTCTCTAATCTTTTCTAAAAGGTCCTTTGCCGAGACGGCAAGCAAAGAAAGGTGAGCATTTTGAGCCTTGTTAGAAAGGGTGGTTATCTCTCGATGCATCTCCTGCAAAAGAAAATCAAGTTTTTTTCCTGAATTAGGCTCTCCCAAAGTTTCTTCAAAGTGGGTTAAATGGACTTTAAGTCTGTCAACCTCTTCGGTGATGTCAAGCCTGTCAAGAAGGATGGCGACCTCCTGATAAAGCCTTGCAGGGTCAAGCTTTCCACCTGTAAGCTCAAGAAGATAGCTCTCAATCCTCGCTTTAGCCTTCTCAATGTTTTCCCTTTTTACATCTTCCTTTAGTGCAGAAATCTTATCAATAATTTCTTTAAGCTCATGAAAGTAGCTTAAGATTCGCTCCTTGAGTCTTTCTCCCTCTTTAATTCGGCATTCTTTAAGATTTTTTAGAGCGGAATCAAGGGCAGGGAAGACCTCTTCCCAAAGCACCTCTACATCCTCTTCCCGCTCTTCCAGGGTAAGATAATCCCGAAAATAGAGGAAATCCTGGAAGGTCAAAGGCTCTTCAAATTCAAGCTCTGACTGAAGGATTTCTAAGGCAGTTTTTAGCTTTTTAGCAAGCTCAAGGTCAAGGTAGATCTCTCTTAGTCCCTTGGCAAAGCCATAATACTTTATCTGGACCTCAACCCTCCCCCTTCCGAAACGTTCGCTTACTTCCCGCCTTATACGGTCTTCAAGAAGGGCATACCTCTTAGGAAGCTTGGTATAAACCTCAAGGAACCTGTGGTTTATACTTTTAGCAAGGCATACGATTTGAAAGGTGTCCGATTGATAGACACCCTGACCAAAGCCCGTCATGCTCTCCATCTTTCTCCCTCTCTAACAATCCTTGAGAAAGCTTTCCACTAAGGCAAAGATCTTTTCCCTTTCCTCAGGGCGGAACCAATGGATGTTTTTCTCTTTTTTAAACCAAGTGATCTGACGTTTGGCGTATCTTCTCGTATCCCTTTGAATAAGCTTTATGGCGGTATCAAGCGACATCTCTCCTTTAAGATAGGAGATGATATACCTGTAGCCAATAGCTTTAAAAGCCTTAGCCGAAGGGGAATACCCCATATCAAGAAGTCTTTTAACCTCGTCAACCCAGCCCCTATTGATCATTTCCAAGACTCTTTTGTTGATTTTATTATAAAGTTCCTCTCTTTCAAGGTTAAGCCCTATTTTAAGGATTGAATAGCGAGGTTTAGCCGAGGCAAAGGAATGGCTCTTATGAAATTCTGAGAAGGGTTTTCCTGTGGCTAGGCACACCTCAAGGGCTCGACTTATTCTAACAAAATCCTTTGGGCTCACCTTTTTAGCATACTCTGGGTCAAGCCTTTTTAACTCTTCATAGGCAAAAGCTAAATTTTCCCTTACCATTGCCCGAACCCTCTCCCGGATTTCTTTTGGAACGATAACCTCGAATAGCCCGTATTCAAAGGCTCGAAGATAAAGCCCCGTTCCGCCCACCAGAATGGGAACCTTGCCCCTTCCCCAAACATCCTCAACCACAGGGTCTACAAGCTCAAGGAACTTCCCTGCGTTCATCTCCTCATCAGGAGAAAGAATAGAATAGAGGTGATGAGGAACTCCTCTCTTTTCCTCTTCCGTTGGCTTTGCTGTCCCTATGTTTAATCCCTGGTAAAACTGCTGAGAATCAAAGTTTATTACCTCTCCGTTAAACCTTAAGGCAAGCTCAACGGCAAGCTCGCTCTTTCCCGTTGCCGTAGGTCCGCAAAGGACTATAACTTTTTTCATGCCTTTATCAAGTTTTTTAGGTCTAAAAGGCTAAGCTTGTAAAAGATGGGTCTTCCATGGGGACAGGTAAAAAGGGAATCTCTAAACATCCTTTCAACAAGGTAAAGCTTTTCTTCCTCGCTAAAGAGCTCTCCCTTTTTTCTTGCAAGAAGGCAGGACGCCTGTTTTAAAAGCTCATCCCTTAAGTCTAAGGATGGAACTTCTTCCTCTAAGAGGCTTCTTAGCACCCATTCAACATCCTCGCCCGCTAAGTAATCTGGAACACCAAGGATAAGGATTGTTCCCTCTTGTAGTATTTTGAAGATAAATCCCTGCCTTAAAAGCTCATCCTTTAGGGCTAAAAACCTTGAAAAGGCTACCTCATCAAGGGGAATGGTTTTCCCGATGATGAGTTTCTGCGTGCGAACCTCCTTAGCCTTCGCTTTTAACCTCTCATAGATTATCCTTTCGGCAAGGGCATGCTGGTCGATGATGAAAAGCTCATCCCCCCTTTCCACAAGGAGATAAGACCGCTTGAATGCGCCAATTAACCTAAAATCATGAAGTGCATCATCAGGAGTGTATTTTTTCTCGAAAGAAGGAAGACTTTTTTCAGCGGTTTTCTCTTGAGGTTGTAAAGTGTTAGTTTTTAGCTCATAGGAAGGGACAAAATCGCTCTCCGAGACCCTATACACATCTCTACCAAAGCTAAGAGGGAGGTCCTCAATCTCTTCTTTTCCTTCCCTTTTAGTCCTTTCCTTGATAAAGCTTGAACGCCTTCCAAAGAGGTCTTCAAGTGCTGAGCTAAAAAGATGAAAGAGGTCTCCCTCCCTTCTAAACCTTACCTCCCACTTAGCAGGATGAACGTTAAAGTCAACAAGCTGAGGGGGTAGAGATATGGATACTACGCCGGCAGGAAAGCCATAGCTTCCGTAATACTTCTTAAGAAGAGAAACAAAGAGCTTTCCTAGCCTTTCGTCTTTTACCCATCTTCGGTTGACAAAGAAGTAAAGATACCGCGTATGAGGATAAACCTTTTCTTGGCTTGTAAGAATTAGCTTTAGATGGTAGGGAAGCTTAGCATACTCTTTTGTTAGGAGATACCTCTCATCGATTGAGAGGAGCTTTGCTAAAATGGCCTCAATGCTCCCAGCTTCAATCCTAAAATAGGGCTCACCCTCGACAAAGACTTCCCATTTAACCGTAGGATGGCTAAGCATGATGCCTCGTATAACCTCAAGAGCCTTTGCGGTTTCAGCCCTTTTACTTTTTAAAAAGGCTTTCCTTGCAGGAAGATTGGCAAAGAGGTCTTTTACGGAAACTAAGGTGCCTTGCTTTAAGGCTGAAGGCTTAAAAGACACCTCTTTTCCAAACTCTACATATACCTCATAGCCTGTATTAAGGCCTTTAGCGCGGCTTTTAATGGTTAGCTTTGAGACCTCAGCTATGCTTGCGAGAGCCTCTCCCCTAAAACCCAGGGTTAGAAGGGAGTAAAGGTCAGAGAGGCTTTTAATCTTGCTCGTTGCGTGCCTTTTAACAGAAAGCCTTAGGTCCTCAGGCTCCATGCCCTCGCCATCATCATAGACGGTTATCTCCTCTAAACCCCCACCATAAAGCTCTATCCGGATTTGAGTTGCTCCGGCATCAAGGGAATTTTCAACAAGCTCTTTCACAACCGAGGCTGGACGCTCGATGACCTCGCCTGCAGCGATCTTTGCAACAATCTCCTCAGGCAAAATGTTGATTTTTGGCATCACAACCCTTGCAAATTTTCAAAAGCTGTGTAGCTTTAAAGCATGAGAAAGATTATAGCAGGACCGAAGAGAATTCAAGCCCTAATCGAAAAGCTTGCAGAGAAGGTCTTAGACAATCATCCTATACTAGATAATGTTGCCCTCGTTGGCATCCGTTGCGGTGGGGTCCCTTTGACAAACCGTCTAAGAGAAATTTTTCACAAAAAGAAGGGTGTGTTAGTACCCTGCGGCTACTTAGACATTACCCTTTATCGGGATGATTGGACAAGGATCGCCCATCAGCCTCAGGTTAAAAAAACAGAGATCCCCTTTTCCATAGAAGACTTAAACATCATCTTAGTTGATGATGTGATCTATACGGGGAGAACGGTTCGCGCTGCCCTTGATGCCCTTATCGACCTTGGTCGTCCAAAGAAGATAGAACTTGCCGTCCTCGTTGACCGCGGAGGGAGAGAGTTTCCCATAGAGCCAAACTACTGCGCCTTAAAACTAAAAAAACTTGCCCCAGATGAGTATGTAAACGTCTACTTCAAGGAACTTTCGGGCAAGGATGCCATCGTCGTAGAAACTCGCACATCCTAAACTGATAAGAGCCTTATCGTGAAAAACTTCACTTAAACTAATTAAACCCGCTAAACATATATTAAATTTAAAAATATTCTCAACCTTGCGGAGGAAGACATGGATAAGACGCTTAAAGAATTAGCCAAAGAGGGGGTTATTACCCCTGAGATGGAGGCTTGCGCAAAGGCTGAGGGTGTTTCTCCGGATTATATTCGGGAGGGCATAGCTCAGGGAACGATCGTTCTCTGCAAAAACAAGAAGAACAACCTCGCTAAGCCCTGTGCTATCGGTAAAGGTCTAAAAACCAAGGTTAATGTAAATATTGGGACCTCGAAGGATAGGGTAAACATCGAGGAAGAGCTTAAAAAGCTTGAGATAGCGATAAGGTATGGAGCTGATGCTGTGATGGACCTTTCAACAGGGGGCGACCTTGACGAGATAAGAAGGGTCATTCGGGAAAATTGTCCAGTCCCTCTTGGCACAGTCCCAATCTATCAAGCAGCCATTGAAGCCGTTGAAATCCATAAAAAATCGATGGTGCAGATGACGGTATCAGAGATTTTCAAAGTTATTGAGAAACAAGCTGAGCAGGGCGTTGACTTTATGACTGTGCACTGCGGAATAACAAGGGAAGGATTAGAAAGGCTAAAGAACAAGGAAAGGGTTTTGGGTGTTGTCTCCCGAGGGGGCTCCTTCATCATCGAATGGATGGTCTACAACAACAAAGAAAATCCCCTTTATGAATACTTTGATGAGCTTTTAGAGATTGCGAGAGCCTACGATATCACGCTCTCCTTAGGGGATGGACTTAGACCGGGATGTCTTGCCGACGCTACAGATGCCCCTCAAATTCATGAGCTCATCATCCTTGGTGAGCTAACCTTGAGAGCTTGGGACAAGGGCGTGCAAGTTATGATCGAGGGTCCAGGGCATGTGCCCATAAATCAGATCGAGGCAAACGTCCTGTTACAGAAGAGGCTCTGCCATGGAGCTCCCTTCTATGTGCTTGGACCCTTGCCAACAGACATTGCCCCAGGCTACGACCATCTTGTCTCAGCAATTGGTGGGGCGATAGCCGGGTCAGCCGGTGCAGACTTTCTCTGCTATGTAACGCCGGCAGAACACCTAAGGCTTCCTACCTTGGAGGATGTGAAGGAAGGGCTTATTGCCGGAAAGATAGCGGCTCACATCGCAGACTTGGCAAAGGGGATAAAAGGGGCTTGGGAGTGGGACCTTGAGATGGCTAAAGCCAGGGCTGAGCTCGACTGGGAAAGACAGGTCGAGCTATCCATCGACCCTGAAAAGGCAAGGAGATACCGTATGGAAGGCGGAATCTCAAGAAGTAAAGCCTGCACCATGTGCGGAGAATACTGCGCTATAAAGGTCTTTGAGCATGCTTACAAAAAATTAGTCGGAAGAGCTGCTTGAGGAATTTAGACCTGATTAGAAAAAGAAGGATAAGGAAGGAGCCACCAAGGAGCCCCCAGTAGGCAACCTTCCTAAAGGTTTCTTGAAAACCCCAGCTTAAAGCCTGCACATACTCAGCATGATAAATAAGAGCAGAAACCTTCTTCCCAACAATATCCTCGCTAAAAAATTGCTTTGCTAAGGGTAGTTTTTCTTGCAAAAAATAGGAAACATAGCTTGGGTCTTGAAGCTCCGTTAGGCGCTGAAAGTTCTTGTTTGTGTAGAATTCTAAATGGTTGGTAGCAAGGGCTGTCCCAAAGGATCCTCCTACAAAGCGTTGATAGTGCATGAGGGCAACGCCAAGCCCAGTCTTTGGTCCAAGGCGTCTTAGAGAAAGAGCTGTAAGCGGGGCAAAGAAGGTCCCCATAGAGATGCCAAGGGGGATGGTGAGGATTGCTGCCCTTGAGGCTTCCGTGTAGTAGTTTAGCTGAGGGATGAGAAAGTAGGTGGTGATAAAAAAGAGGAGAAAGCTCATGAAGAGTATTAGACCGGGAGCAATTTTGTCTGAGAGGTAGCCTGAGATGATGCTAAATGTGCCGATGAAGATGGCAAAGGCTAAGATGTGTATGCCTGCTTGAAAGGTGGTCAGCCCCTTTAGGTTTTCGTAGTAGAGGGGTAGAAGGTAGAAGACCTGATACATCCCGAACCCAAGGGTAAAAAAATGCATCCCCATGGGCAAACCAAACTCAGGGATCTTGTAGATAGAAAGGTCAATAAGCGGGGTTTTAGAGCGAAGCTCGTTCATGAAGTAAAGACAAAATAGGGCAAGGCTTAAAAAGAGAAGTAAGGGGATGATGGGAGATTGAAACCAGCCAAGCTGTTGCCCCTTAGAGAGCATGATGAGAAGGGATATGGTTGCCGAGGCAACAAAGATATAGCTTAGTAGATTAAACTGAAAATAGCCCTGCCTTCCTATCTCTTTTGGAAGAAGGGCAAGGGCTGCGATAACGTTTACTACTCCGATTGGCACGTTCACAAAGAAGATCCATCTCCAGGAAAGGTGTTCGGTGATAAACCCTCCAAGGGTTGGACCAAGGGCTGGGGCAAAGCTTACCCCAAGCCCAAATATCCCCATGGCAAGCCCTCTTTTCTCCGGAGGATAGATGCTTACTAGCAAAGTTTGCGTAGTTGCGGCAAGGAAGGCTTCCCCAATGCCTTGGATGACCCTAAAAAGGATCATCTGAGGGAGGCTTTGAGCTATTCCACAAAGAAAGCTTGCCGAGGTGAAGATAGATAGCCCAAGGATAAAGCAGTAGGAATAACCAAGGTATTTAGCAAAGTTTTCTACAAAGAGAAGAGCCGTTGCCGCAGCCATCATGTAGCTTGTGACCACCCATTGGATGCCGTAGAGGTCAGTTGATAGAGGACCCATCATCTTTGGGACGACGATGTCAACGATGGTTGTATCTAGAATTGCCATGAAAAAGCCTGTCATAAGAACAAAGGTGATGAGGAGCCTTTCTTCTGGGGGAACAGGGTAGTAGAAGTCTTTCATTGCCTTATGCGCTTTATCTCAACTTCACCGCCAAGCCCCACCTTAAGAAGGTGCATAGGACCTTTTTTCAAGCGAATTTTCACTGGAACCCTTTGGGCAAGCTTGGTGAATTCTCCCGCAGATATATCCCTTGGGACGAGGGCAAAAGTTGCTGCAGTTGCCGCTAAGACCTCTTCCACCTCCCCTTCAAACTCGACATCTGGATAGCTATCAAGCCGAACCTTTGCCGGAGCCCCTTTTACCACTCCTTTAAGCTTATTCTCTTCAAGAAGGACAAGGACATAGAAGCTCTTTGGGTCAACGATAGCAAAAACAGGCTGCCCTGGAGAAACCACATCCCCCTCAGAACGGAACTTTTTAGCGATGACCCCTGAGACTGGGCTCACAAGCTTTGTATTCTGATAGTAGAATTTTAGCTCCTCAAGCTGTTTGGAAAGGGATTCCTCTTGCTTGGCTAAAGCAGAAGCCTTTGCTCTAAGGCTTGAAACTCCCCTCTCCTCGTTTAGGGCAAGCCTTAAGTCTTTCTCAAGGCTTTGCCTCTCCTTGGCAAGGGCTTCCTTTTTTGCCTTAAGAGCCCCGATGCGATGCCTTAGCTCTTCTTCTTGCGTTCTTACAAGCTCAAGGCTTTGCCTTGAGACCAAACCCTCTTTAAAAAGGGCTTCATACCTCTCTCTATCCCTTTCAGCCTGCTCAAGGCTTGCCTTGACCGCAGATATTTCCTCATCAACCGCCCTCATCTCTTCAAGGACTCTTGACATACCAAGGCGAGCTTTGTCAGCGTTAAGGGGGATGCTTCCCGCTACCCTTTCAGCCTCCTTCTCTAGACTTTCCCTCTCCTTTCTTACCCTTTCTATTTCCGCTGAAAGAGCTAAAACCTTGCTTCTATAATCCTCAGACTCAAGCTCGGCAAGCACCTCCCCTTCCTTTACTTCATCTCCTTCTTTTTTATAGAGTTTGACAATCCTTCCGTTAACCTTGGTAAAGCTTGCGTAAACTAAGGTGTCAGCCTGGACAAACACCGCATCCGTTGTGGCATACTTATAGCTTCGATAAAGGTAGTAGATAAAAAAAGCAACAAATATCAAGAAAAGAAGGATAAGGAGAGGGAAAACGATGCGTTTATTCAACCTTTAGCTCCAAGCTCCTTAAGTAGGCTTTTTTGATGGCTGACATTATAACTCCGGGGAAGCCTTTTTCATACAGAGCTTCAAGGGCGGCAATCGTTGTCCCCCCAGGGGATGAAACCATGCTTTTGACCTCGTAGGGTGACTTTTTGGTTTGGCTCATAAGCTCGGCGGTTCCCCTCACTGTCTCAAGGGCTAAGGTTTCGGCTAAGTCCCGTGGTAATCCTACGAGGACTCCAGCATCAGTCAAAGCTTCAACAAATAGAGCCACATAGGCTGGACCGCTTCCTGAAAGGGCGGTTACCGCATCCATGTAGCGCTCCTCTGAAATTAGGGCTAAACCAATGGTTGAAAAGAGGCGCTTTACAAACTCTAAGTCCTCATCAAGGGCAAAGCTCCCCTTGCTTATTACGCTTACAGCTTTTCCGACGATGGCGCAGGTGTTCGGCATAACCCTTATGAGCCTTGTCCCCTCTGGTAGCCTTTTTTCGTAAAACTTTATGGGTAAGCCAGCGGCAATGCTTATGAGGAGATGATTAGGGGTCACGCTGTCTTTAATCTCGGCTAAAACCCCTTCCATGACCTGGGGTTTTACCGCAAGGATAACCGTTGTCTTTTTCTGCAAAACTGTTGGATTTTCAGAGGTTGTTGAGACGCCGTAAAATTCTTCTAAATACAGCCGTCTTTCTCCGTTTGGCTCGGACACAAGGATCTCTGTAGGCTTATAGAGCTTGCTATTCAAGAAGCCCCTTATCAAAGCCTCAGCCATCATCCCCCCACCGATAAAACCAATGCCCTGCCTCTTCATCTCTTCCCCCTTTGAAAAAGGTCTTACTCAAATTAGAAAATTTAGCATATCTTTTGGGACTGTCATCCTTCCTTCTTTGTCACTCCTAAATCCCGCTTGACTATTAAGAATATTTAATTATAAAACTCATAAAGGAGGGCTTGTTTTAATGCAAATATTTTTATACATAATATTTATACTTTTAACTCTTCTTCCTCTAACCCTTTTTGCTAAGACGAACGAGGAAGCCATCTCCTACTACGAGCTTGCTCTTACTGAGATGCAGTATGTAAAGGGTGCCTCTCTGTTTGAGGAATCCTTAGGGGACTCGCCAAGCCCAGTAACTATCATCACCGAAGAAGAAATCAAACGCTTTGGCTGGTTAAACCTAAGGGATGTTTTAGAATATCAACCCTCCTTCTACCTTATTCAGGATGTAAACGAAAGGGTCATAGCCCATCGTGGCATATACCGCACCATAACCTCATACCTTTCTTTCTTAGAAAATGAAATTCCTCTCAATTCACCAGGCTACAGAAACTTTATCCTTGATGATAGCTACTCCCTCCTCGGAATAAAGAGGATTGAGGTCGCAAGGGGTGGCGCAGCAAGCCTCTACGGCGAGGCAGGGTTTACCGGTGTTTTAAACCTTGAGAGGGACTATAGCTCCGCTAAAGCCAGGCTTGAGGCTTCTGTTAACTCCCGAAGCGGAGAGCAAGCAGGCTTCCTTTTTGCCCATAACCTTCCGCTCGGGTTTAAACTCCAGGCTCTACTTCACTACAAGGATGAGCCAGCCCTACCACAGCCAAGACCAAGGAACCATAGCCTACAATTTGAGCTAAGCAAAGAGAGAATTAGCTTTTACTATCTCCATTTTCTAAACCGTTACCAAACGCCTCGCTCCCAAAATGGTGCGCTTCTTACGTCAGAGGATAGGAAGCCCTTTGGTTCCTATGAAAGGGCAAGCTTTGACATTCTTGGGGCAAGGTTTGAAAGGAGCTTCGGAAACTGGTCTTTTAGCTTAAAGCCCTATCTTCAGGTCTTTGATGTTCACACCCCTCAGGTAAGAAGAGCCCACAGCGAAGGCCTCTTTACCGCCCAGGATATAAAGCTCTTATCTCGAGGAGTCTACCTTGAAGGCTTAGCAAAAAGAGAACTAAAACAGGGCTCTTTTCTCCTTGGGTTTAAACTTGGTAAAGAAAATTATGAGAGGACAAGGATTAAGACTTTTAACGGCACCTTTTCCGAGGTTTCTTATCCTTCAAAGGAAGAGGACATGTATGCCCTCTATGCACAACTTAAGTATTATCTTTTAGCAAATCTCATCTTGAACGCAGGTCTTAGATACGACCATTACGAAGCCTCCGGGGGTGAGCTTTCACCAAGGCTTGCCCTTATTTTCTCACCCATTCAAAGTTTAAACCTCCTTCTAAGCTACACCCATAGCTTTCAGGCACCACCCTTTCTCTACCGGCAAACAAACATCGCAGGCTACGGAAGCGAAAAAGGGCTTAAAACAGAATCCCTCGACACCTACACCCTATCTGCCATCTATCAACCAGCACCTAATCAATTCCTTCAGTTTAGCCTCTATCAAGAAAAAGCAAAGGACCTTATAGCCTATGATCAGGCACGAAAGCTTTATCTCAACTCTGGGAAGATGACCCTTCAGGGCTTTGAAGGGGAGTGGAAGTATCTTGGCGAAAGCTTAATATCCTTCTTAAACTATAGCTACTATAAAGTTTCTTCCTCCGAGGGAATTTGGTCTGGCTCTGGCAAAGATGTCTACTACATCCCAAGGCACATGCTAAAAGGCGGAATAAGCTACAGGCTCCCCGTTTATCCGGAAATCTATGCATCACCTCAGCTTAGGTGGTATAGCAAGGCAAGAACAAAGAGCTTAGACTACATTCCTTCCTATGCCGTCTGGGATTTAAACTTTCTTCTTAGGTATAAAGAATGGGAAGGAATGCTAAAGATTGAGAACCTATTTGACAAGAAATACGAGCGGGGTGGCATCCTTCCTCCTGTTCCCTTTGCTAAAAGAACGGTATGGTTTAAACTTGAGAGGAAATTTTAGGCTAAGGATGTATGTTATCTCGCTTAAAACAAAAGTTTAAAGCCTCCCTACAGAGCTACGGGTTTAAGTTTTTTCTATCAACCCTTCTCTTAGGAGCTTTAGTCAATGCTTTTCTTTTATTTTTGGTGATAGGGGGCTTAGCAAACCTTCACGAGCTTTACACCAAAGCTATCATCAAGCTGACAAAGGCTCAGGTTGAAAATGTGCTAAGCCGAGCCTTTGAGGACTACCTAAAAAAGAGAGAGGTCCTTCAAGCCTTTGACTCTGCTCTTTCTCACGAGCTTTTAGAAAGCTTGAGATCTCAAGCCGAAAGAGAGGTTGAAAGGATAGTCGCTGACCATTCAGTCCCTCAGCTTGGGGTTAAACTTCTTTTGGCAAAGGAGCCAAAAGGATTAAAGGAGTTTGAAGTAATTGAGTTTAAGCCCTTTAATTTTAGGATGTATCTTGGGGCATCAAGCGAGGCTTATTTGCGTTTTTTGCTTGCGCTCTCCGGAACTATCTTTCTATTTTTTACTTTAATTTTAGTCTTAGCGCTCCTTCTTCTGAGATACTTTTACCTTAACTTCAGAAAACCCCTTGAGAGGCTTGTCCATGAGCTTGAAAAGGGTGGCGAGTTAAGCTTAACAGGCTACAGGGAGCTTGATGCCTTAGTTTCGGCTATAAAGACCTACACTGAAAGGGAAAAGGAGCTTCTTTCAAGGGAGCATGAGCTTAAGCTTGAGCTTGAAAGGAGTGCAAAGTTTTCAGCTATAGGGACGATGGCTGGAGGCTATGCCCATGAGTTTAACAACCTTTTGCAAATGATCCTCTTTAACCTTGAGCTTGCAGAGAAGGGAATAAAAGAGGGAGACTATTCCCTGGTAAAAAAGCATTTTGAAAACATAAGGAACATAACCTCCCGGGGACAAAACTTAGCCCGGCGAATTCTTTATCTTACAAAAAGCATCCCGGGTGAGACTTCTCAGGTCTGCGATGTCATCCAAAACTTAATGGGTGTTTTTAGGACCATGGTCCCAAGGGAGATTGAGCTAAGGTATGAGTTTATATGTCCTAAACCTTGCACCGTTCCTCTCTCCCCTGATAGTTTAAAAGAGGTTCTGATAAACCTAATCAAAAACGCCGTTGATGCCATCGAGGTGGTGAAAGACAAAGTAGAAAGGAAAGAGATAAAGATTAGCGTTGTCTCTTTAGAGGAAAAAGAGCTTCTTTTAACGGTATCAGATACTGGATGCGGTATGACAGAGGAGGTTAAGGCAAAGCTTTTTACCCCCTTTTTTACCACTAAAGGCTTTGAGAAGGGGTCAGGGCTTGGGCTTTTTGTGGTCTACAACCTTGTGAGAAACGCTCAAGGTAGGATTGAAGTTGAGAGCAAGCCTATGCAAGGCACAACCTTTAAAATTTATCTACCCATAGTTAGCGAAGAAAGGAAAGAAGAGAAGACCGAAGAAAAAGAAATAGCCTTAGCAGAAGCTAAACCAAAACCCATACGGAAGATCCTTGTTGTTGACGATGAAGAAGACATAAGGGAGGCTTTAAAGGACTATTTAGAGGAGCTTGGGTATGAGGTTTCCGTAGCAGAAAACGGAAAAACTGCCTATGAAGCTCTTTTAACAAAGGATTATGACCTTGTGCTTATGGACATGTTTATGCCTGAGATGAACGGGGCTGAGGTCTTGTTAAGACTAAAGGAGGCTGGAAAGATACCATCCTATGTTGTTCTCATGACAGGCTATGCTGGCGAGGATACCGCAACCATCGAAGCCTTAAAACAAGAAGGAATAATAAAGAAGGTTCTGCGAAAGCCTTTTAGTTTTAAAGACCTGGAAGATATAATAAAGGGGTAGTCGATGCGTAACACAGAAACTGAAAAGGTAGCACGATTGGAGGGGGGGGTAAAATAATTATTTTTTATATTTGGATATTAATTACAATTTTTATACTTTTTTTAAACGCCCATTCCTTTCAAATCCCTGTCTTTACTTTCGATGCCATCCCATTTGAGGGGTATCGGGAGGTAGCTAAAGAAAGGCTTTGCGAGGAAAAGAGGGTTCTCATCTACGGGATAAAGGCTTATCGGGAGGTAAAGAGAATAAACTGCCCATCCCAGCTTAGGGTCGTGGGAGGGATTCTATACATCTCAGAGGTATACACTCCTCAGGATGTCTATGTTTCCCCTCTCCCCCATCCTGAAAGCCTAAAGAGGTATGGTCAAACCTTTGTCGTCTTCCATTCAAGCTATACCTCCTTTTATGTTAGAGACCTAAGCAGGCACTTAAGAATAAAAGCCATCTTTCTTACTCATGTTTACGACCTTGAGAGGGAGCTACCCAAGGCTTTAAGCATGGGTTATCCCCTTTTGCTCCTTCCAGACCCTCTTCTTTATGATGAACGGGCTAAATACATTTTGAAACACTGGCTTAGACAAAACTATGGGATAAAGCTTGTAGATTTAGCAAACCTTGAGCTAAAACATCCAGAGAGAATTGTTCACCGGGTCCCAAAGCAGAAATACTTAAAGACCTTAAAAGAGGTGTTTGCTCAACCCGAGCTTGAGAGGGGAAGGGTTTACTATGTGGAAGAGTAAGGGGTGCAGCTTTTTTACACTTTTCATGGTCGTCCTTTTCTGTCTAATTGGGTCAAAGCCTTGCTCTTCCCAAGATAAACCTGAAGAGTTTGTAGAGCCTTATGAGTTAGCCAAAGAAGAGACCTTTTATAGCAAGGGTCTATTCCTTAAAGAGGTGCCCCTTGAAGAAAGCCCAGTTCCTGCCTCAGTGTATGAGAGGGATTTTTTAGAGCGCTTTGGGTTTAAAAACTTAAGAAACTTCTTAGATTATCTGCCCTCCTTCTATCTAACTTCTGGTTATGGAGAAAGGTCTATAACCTTCCGCGGTTTTAGAAGCCTCACCTCGGCAAGCGTCCTTTTCCTTGAGGATGGCTTTAGAATAACGAGCCCAGACTATGAAAGCCTTCCCTTAGATTGGGCTTATCCTTTTCTTGATGTTGAGAGGATAGAGCTCATGTATGGTGCAGGGGGAAGTATTTACGGTGCCGGCTCCTTTAGCGGGGTGGTAAACCTTGAAAGGAGATACAATCCTAAGGAGAAAGAGGTATCTCTTACCCTTGGCGAGCTTGGGGAAACGAGAGCCTTCTTTAAGCTATCCCAGGGTCCGATTAGTTTGTCTGGCTATCAGGTGGAAAGGGGAGCAGAGCGTATTAACAGAGCAAAAAGCTATGAGGTGGACAAGGCAAGGTCCTTATCTGGGAAACTCTTCTTAGGAAACACGGAAGTTTCTTTTCTTTTAGCGGAAGAAGAAACCCCGATAGAAAGGAGGATAGACGGGTCTCCTTACCTCTCTCCTGAACTTAAGGGTCTCCTTGGTAATAAGCTTAAGGTAAGGTTTTATTCCCTTGGCTTAAAGCAGGAGGGGTTCCTTGGGGAATGGAAGTGGACGATTAAACCTTCGGTTTCTGTGCTTGAAGCTGAAATCCCTTTTTACACAACTATTTTCTATTTCCCAGCTTATAAGAACTATCTTAAGCCTCAACGATGGGATTTTACCGCCTATGCCTCAAGGAATTTTAAAGGCTGGGATTTGACCTTGGGCATGGAATGGCAGCTGAGAAGGCTTAATTCCTATCACACCGATTTTTATTTTAGGATTCCTTTCGTAGGGTTGCGGGCTTTTTCTTATGCCTTTCCCGATGATGACGACCTGCTTTATGCCTTCTTTTTCTCTACGGCAAAGACCTTTGGAAAAGCAAGCCTCCACTTTGGCGGAAGGTATGAGCGTTATGAAGATTATCCCGGAAGGTTTATCCCAAGGCTTGGCTTTTCTTATAAGCTAAGCCCCAATCTTTCCTTTGTTCTTAGCTACACCGAGGGCGTAAATATTCCCTCCTTCTATCATCAAGAGGACCGGACAATCAACTTTCCCGGAGGATTTCGCTATTCTTTTAGGAAGCTATCTTTAGAAAAAGAAAAGACCCTTCAAGCATCCCTTGTCTATGCTTTAGGTACTGGCATCTTTTTGAGAAATACCTTATTCTATCAGGTGCAGAAGGAGAGGATCTGGCATGATCCTCAAGTTCGAGCTGAGATAAATCTTCCCAAGTTTAGTGTAAGCGGTTTTGAGTCTGAGCTAAAGCTCAGGCTAAGAGAGCATCTTGCCTTTTTAAACCTTACCCTTTTTAAGGTTGAAAAGGATAAACCTATACCCTTTATCTACGACGGAAAGTATGTCGCAGGCATCCCGCGCCTTATGCTTAAGGGGGGTTTTAGCTTTAGGCTTCCTCTTCCCTATGAAGCTTATCTCTCGTCAAGCTTTAAGGTGATAGGGAATACCAAAGCGAAAGATGGTGAAGGGGTTCCTCCCTACAGCGTAGTTGACCTCTATCTACTTTTTAAGCCAAAGCCCTACTTTGATTTTGGTTTTCGAGTAGAAAACCTCTTTGACAAACACTACCAGAGGGCTGGTGGCGGGTCGATAGGAGTTCCTTGGGAAGGAAGAAGGGCAAGCTTTGACCTAAATTTTAGGTTTTAGCCATTGTTAGTAATGACAATGTCACCCCGAGCACTCTTTGTCGCCCCGAGGCGCAAGCCGAGGGGTCTTCTTTTGGGGACGCCGTTTCGCCCTTGGGACGCTGTTCCGAACGAAGTAAGGAAGGACGCCGTCCCGAGCGAAGCGAGGGATGCCTCGCTATCGCTCGGCACGACAAAAAATGGGGGTTCGGCAGGATAAAAATTGGGGGCTCGGAAGGACATGGATGGAGGGGCAGAACAGGGTGTGGAGATTTCTCGCTTCGCTCGAAACGACAGAGAGGGGCTGGCACCCCGAGCACTTTTTTGTCGCCCCGAGCACTCTTTGTCGCCCCGAGGCGCAAGCCGAGGGGTTTTGTCTTTTCATGCTAAAAGAAGATTCTTCGCTCCGCTCAGAATGACAAAAAGGAGAGAGATGACAAAAAGGAGAGGATTGATTTTTGCAGGGAAGATACTTCTTAATGTGACATTTCAAAATAGTAACGACATTTCAGAGTTTAGGCTTGAAATTTAAGGTATAAATGTTTAACTAAAAAGTATGCTTGTAAAATTTGGAAGGTTCCAGAAAGAGGGCTCTATATTCTATGGGATAGTGGAAGGGGATGAGGTGTTTGAAATTGGAACCCCTGAAAAAGTGCATAAACTTTCTGAGCTTCGCCCTCTTTGTCCCATTATTCCCACAAAGATCGTTGCCGTAGGATTAAACTATAAAGACCATGCTGAGGAGCTCGGCTTAAGCGTTCCTGATGAGCCCCTTATCTTTCTTAAGCCAACATCAGCCCTTGTTGGTCCTGAGGATGCTATAATCCTTCCTCCCGAGTCGAGGGAAGTCCATTACGAAGGAGAGCTTGCCGTCATAATCGGAAAGGAGCTCTACCGTCCAAGAACTTATAAACAGATTGAAGAGGCAATCCTTGGCTACACCTGCTTTAACGATGTCACCGCAAGGGACCTTCAAAGAAAAGACGGGCAATGGACGAGGGCAAAATCCTTTAACACCTTTGCCCCCTGCGGACCTTACATTGTAAAAGGTCTTGACCCAGGTTCTCAGCGCATCATAACCAGGATAAACGGAGAGGTAAAGCAAAGCTCAACAACCGAAAACTTGATCTTCAATGTCTTTGAGCTTGTAAAGTTTATCGCTAACATCATGACCCTTTATCCAGGAGACATCATCGCAACTGGAACCCCGCCAGGGGTTGGACCTCTAAAGGCAGGGGATGTGGTTGAGGTGGAAATCCAAGACATAGGCGTTCTAAAAAACTATGTAGTTGACTATAAGGGGAAAGCCTCATGATATTTGGGAAAGTGGTCGCTATTTCCATAAGCAAAGAAAAGGGAGTCCCCAAGGAAAATGTAGAGGAGGTAAAGGTCTTAGAAAATTATGGAATTGAAGCGGATGCCCATGCTGGACCTTGGCATAGGCAGGTAAGCTTCCTTGATTTAAAAACCATCCAAAGGATGAAAGAGATAATCGGTAGGGAGATAGCCTTTGGTGAGCTTGCAGAAAATGTCACAACTGATGTTGACCTAAGCGCGGTTGATGTTGGCGACCTTATTGAGGCTGGGGAATGCGTGTTTGAGGTTACGCAGATCGGGAAAAAATGTCATCACGGCTGTGCCATCTTTCAAAGGGTAGGAAAATGTGAGATGAGAACCCACGGAGTTTTTACCAGGGTCTTAAAAGGTGGAAGGCTAAGGGTAGGCGACCCTTTAAGAATAATAAAGAAAAACAGGGTGGAAGATGGAGCATCCTAAGGGAGGCGAAAAAAGCTTTGTTCCAAGGCTTATAGCTTGGGAGCTTACAAGGTCTTGCAACCTTGATTGCGTGCATTGCCGTGCAGCGGCCTCTCGTGGTCCCTATGAAGGCGAGCTCACAACGGAAGAAGTATTTCGCATCCTTGAAGAGATAACCGAGGTAGGGCATCCGGTTATCATTCTAACAGGAGGGGAGCCCCTTCTACGAGAAGACCTAGTTGACATCGCAAAAAGGGCAAACGAGCTTGGGCTAAAGCCAGTCCTTGCCACAAACGGAACCCTCCTTACCGAAGAGCTTGCCCTTGAGTTAAAGAATGCAGGTATAGCAAGGGTTAGCATAAGCCTTGACGGTGCCGATGCCAAAGCCCATGACAGCTTTCGTAAGATGCCGGGTGCCTTTGAGGGCGCTCTGCGGGGCATAGAAGTTTTAAAAAAGGTGGGGCTACCCTTTCAGATAAACACCACGATAACCGCGGTGAATGCCGAGGAGCTGCCCAAGGTTCATGAGCTGGCAAAGAGGCTTGGAGCTATCGCCCATCATATCTTTCTTCTTGTGCCCGTTGGGCGGGGAAAAGAGTTATCGCAAGAGTCTCTTTCTCCTGAAAAGTATGAGGAGCTTCTTCATTGGTTCTACGAGCAGAGGGAAAAATCACAGCTTCGGCTTAAAGCAACCTGTGCCCCCCATTATTATCGCATATTAAGGGAGAGGGCAAGGGCAGAGGGTAAAAAGGTTACCTTTGAGACCTTTGGTCTTGATGCGGTGACAAGAGGCTGTTTAGCTGGAGTTGGCTTTTGCTTTATTTCTCATACAGGGATAGTTCAGACCTGTGGCTACTTGGAAATCCCCTGCGGAGACCTAAGAAAAAACTCTTTTAAAGAGGTTTGGGAGGGATCTGAGGTCTTCAACAAGCTAAGGGATTTTAGAAACTACAAAGGAAAATGCGGAAGATGCGAATACATTAGGGTTTGTGGTGGCTGCCGGGCAAGGGCTTACGAGGCAACTGGCGACTATCTTGAAGAGGAGCCCCTCTGCACCTATCAACCTAAGAAGCCCGAAATTTTAGGTTCTGAGAAATAAGGTCAACAAGCTCCTTAGCCAGCTCTTCCTTGGAGAGGCTTCCAAAGGTTTTATGTAAGGTATCTCCAAGAATAAGAAACTTCGAGGCTTTGCTTCCCATGGTGGAGATGGGATTGGCAACTATCAGGTCAAACCCCTTATCAAGAAGCTTCTTCTTTGCGTAAACTTCAAGCTTATCTTCCTCTTCTAAGGCAAAGCCGACCATAAGCTGGTTTTTTCTTTTCTTTTGCAAAGCTTTTGCAATGTCAACCGTTTGAACAAGCTCAACCACTAAGGATTCTTTCGCCTCTTTTTTTATCTTTCCAGGGAAGGTCTGTTTGGGTTTAAAATCGCTTGGTGCACCGGCAAAGATGCAGGCATCAACCTCATCAAAGAGATTTTCGCAGGCTAAGACCATCTCCTCTGTTGTTCTTACCCTATAAATCCTTGGTTTGGGGATGCCATGCAAGGGCTCAAGGTTTGGAAATTCTGGCTCATCGTCTTTTCCCCAGATGAGGTAAACCTCACCACCCCTTGCGTAGACCTCTTTGGCTATGAGATATCCCATTCTTCCAGTTGAAGCGTTGGTGATAAACCGGACCTCGTCAAGGTATTCCCTTGTTGGTCCAGCGGTGATGAGAATTTTTCTTCCCACTAAATCCTTGGGTTTAAAAAAGGCTTTCACGACATCGGTAATCTCGTCAGGCTCTGGAAGCCTTCCTTCTCCAACCTCCCCGCAGGCAAGCTCCCCTGCGTAAGGAGGAAAAACTTTATAACCAAAGGCTTTAAGCGTAGATAAGTTTTCCTGAACGGCAGGATGGTTATACATGGTAGCGTTCATAGAAGGAAAGATGAAGACTTGAGCTTTGGTGGCAAGAAGGATGGCTAAGAGGAGCTCGCTACTTTGTCCGCATCTTAGCTTTGAGATAAGGCTTGCGGTAGCTGGGACTAAGAGTATAAGGTCGGGAAAGCGGGCAAGTTCAATATGGGGGATGCGACCGTCTGCGGTAAAGAAGTCCCTGTTCGTGTAGCATGGAGCGCCAGATAAGGCTGAAAAAAGGGCAGGTTTAACAAACTCCTCCGCTCCAGTTGTTAAAACAACCCTTAGGTCTGCCCCTTCTTTCTTCAGCTTACGAACAAGGTCGCATGCTTTGTATACCGCAATACCGCCTGAGACACCGAGGAGAATTTTTTTCCCGAAGAGAGCACCTTTCATAGAACCTTAGTTTACACCCTGAAGCATAACGACGATCCTTAGCTCAGTTGAGAACATCCCTTCGCTTATGATCACAAAGGCTGTCCCCTCAGGGCGCCTAAAGGAAAGAAAGTTTATCTTGGATGAGAAGGCTCCCACCTCTTCCCAACCCTGAAGGCGCATCTGGGTCCGGTAGAATTCTACCAGAGCAGAAGGTCTGATGTTTCCGGAAAAGACAAGCATACCTGTTAAGACCTTACCAGATTTAAAGATAGCGCTTTTATCCGGTTTGTAATCAAGCTCGGTCATGACTGGAACATAAGGAATAGGATAGTAGACAGGAGAGGTCTTCTCTTTTGGCTGAACAATCTCTACCCTTTCTGGTGCGGAGACCTCTACCTTAGCATCTTGGGCATAAAGATTTGTAAAGCTAAGAGCTAAAAAAAAGGATGCTGAAATTAAGGCTATGACCTTTCTCATCTTGCTACCTCCTTAAAAGAGCTTTATTTGAATTTAACACAACTTCTGATAATCTAAAGTCATGAAATACTATATTGGGACCTCAGGCTGGAGCTATTCTTCTTTTAGAGGAGTCCTTTACCCTGAGGGGCTAAAATCTAAGGATTGGCTCAGGTTTTATGCTGAGCGCTTTAACACCGTTGAGATAAACGCAACCTTCTACCGCACCCCTCGAAAATCAACCTTTGAAAAATGGTATGCCGAAACACCGCAAGATTTCGTCTTTTCCGTGAAAGCCCACAAAAGCATAACCCATGTAAAGAGGCTAAAGGATGTAGAAGAGGAGCTTAAGACCTTTTTTAAATCCATAGAACCTCTAAAAGAAAAAGGTAGGGTCATTCTTTTTCAACTTCCTCCCTCTTTAACTTTTAGCAAGGAAGTACTTGAAGAGTTTTTAGCAAAGCTACCCTCAGGTTATAAGCATGTGGTTGAGATTAGGAACAAAAGCTTCCACAATGAAGAATTTTTTGAGCTTTTGAGGAAGAGAGGGGTTTGTCTTTGCTTTTCCGACTTTGGGGGAAGATACGCTTCCTGGGTTGAGGTTATGACGGCAAACTTTCTCTACATCAGGATGCACGGGCGAGAAAGGGTATACTTTTCAAACTATACCGAAGAGGAGCTAAAAGAGCTTTCTCAAACTATAAAAAGGTTCAACGCTGAGGAAGTCTATGTCTATTTTGATAACACGGGGTTAGGTTACGCCGTGCCAAACGCCCTGAGGCTTAGAGAGATCCTTAGGATGAATTCTTAGAATTTTTAGGTTTACGCAGGGACCTAATCAGGCTAAAGAGATGGCTTTCTCCTTCATCTTTATAGAGCTCTTTAATTTCAAGGATTTGGTTTTTAATGCCTAAAAAGGCATCAACGACCAATGGGTCAAACTGCGTTCCTTTACCGCTTGCTATGATCTCAAAGGCTGTCTCGGTATCCATGGCATCCCTGTAAGGACGCTTTGAAGTAAGAGCATCAAAGACATCAGCCACGGATACGATCCGAGCAATTAAGGGTATATTTTCACCCTTTACCCCAAAGGGATAGCCCTTCCCATCCCATCTCTCATGATGATAAAGGGCGATCTTTTCCCCAGCTTTAAGATAGGGAATTCGCGTTCCCTTAAGGATCTCGGCGCCGATGATGGTGTGCTTTTTCATGATTTCCCATTCTTCAGGGGTTAAGCTTCCTGGTTTAAGTAAAACCTCATCCGGTATGCCAAGCTTTCCGATGTCGTGAAGGATGGAACCATACCTTAAAAGGTCTAACTGTCTTTCAGTAAGACCAAGCCTTTCTCCGACGGCTACGCAGTAGAGGCTTATTCTCTGGATGTGGTTTCCTGTATGCTCATCCCGGTATTCGGCAGCCCTTGCTAAACGGTAAACAATCTCAAGGGAGAGGTCTTCAAGCTCCTTATAGGCAAGCCTTAGGGCTAAATTAGCCTTTTTTAATTCAGCTGTCTTTTCCTCAACCTCTTTTTCTAGCCTTTTTTGATAATCTTTAAGGAAATCGTGATAAAGCTTAGCTTTAGCCAGGGATTTTATCCGGGCTTTGAGCTCAGGAAGCATAACAGGCTTTGACAGAAAATCATCAGCTCCAGCAGACAAACCCTGCACTCGGACCTCAAAATCATTAAAACCTGTGATCAGGATAACTCCTATGTCTATAGTTTCAGGGTTATTCTTAACAACCTTGCAGAGGGTAATTCCGTCCATGCGGGGCATTTGATAGTCCGTCAAAATAAGGTCAGGCTTAAAGCTTTCAAGCTTATCCAGAGCTTCCATCCCGTGAACAGCGGTTTCCACAAGATAACCCTCTTCCGCAAGGATTTCGCTAAGAAGCTCCCTTACATCCGGGTCATCATCCACGATGAGGACTTTGACCTGCCTTACTAAATCAGGCTCAAAGTTGAACATTGCTTAACTCTTCAAGCTCCTGAGGAGTGTTAATGTTTTTAAGAAAAATCGCCTCTTCTCCCTTTAAGCTTAGTTTAGTTAGCTTATCATATTTTTCAAGTAAACTTAAAAACTCTTTTATGGATTTTTTCTTTGAAATTTTTATAAAATTCTCAAGATAGGGAAAAACGGACTTTGTTAGCTTTAAGGGAAAGGGCTCTGCCTTTTCTTCTATCTCAAAGAGGCAAGCTTCTGCTCTTTGCCTAAGAAGCCTTTGCAAAAGCTCAGTCTTAATCAAAGGTTGGTCGCAGGTTAAGATAAGAATTTCCTCTTCTTTCATAGTGGAAAGCAAACTGTATACCCCGGCAAGCGGTCCCTCAAAGGGGGCAACATCCTGAACTATAGAAATATTTAGGGGATGACTGTTTTTAGGAAATGCAGATTGAATTAAGCTTAAAAGCCTTTCTCCTTGGTCAGGGCTTCTTACCGAAAGATAGACCTTTAAATTGAGAGGAAGAACGGCTTCATAAACCCAGAGGATTAAAGGCTTATCTTTAAACAGCTTAAAAGGCTTATCCCCTCCTATCCTTATTCCCTTCCCACCTGCTAAGATGCCAACGCCCTGACTAATTTCCATTCAAAAAACCCTTCGGACCTTGAGCCTACTTCCCCCTTCACGTTCCTTTATAACCTCAATCCTTGCTGGGAACCTATCTTTAAGCTCCGAAAGATGAGATATCACCCCTATAACCCGGTCTGCCCTTTGAGAAATCTCAACGAGGGTTTGAACTACCCGGTCTAAGGTTTGGCTGTCAAGGTTCCCAAACCCCTCGTCTATAAAGAAGGATTGAAAGGGCTTGGTTCCGGAAAGAGCTTGCAATAGGTCGCTCACCCCTAAGGCAAAGGCTAAAACGGCGATAAAGGACTCTCCACCAGAAAGAGTCCTAACCTCCCTTGCCCTACCAGTATAGGCATCAAAGATGTAAAGCTCAAAGTCTTTTCGCAAAGCCTCCTCTATCACAAAGCTATACCTATGGAAGGAAAACTCCTTTAGATAATGATTTGCCCTCCTTAGCAACCTATCAAGAAAGATTGAGGTAGCGTAGGATGGGAGAGATACCGCTTTCGGGTTTTTCCCTGAAATTAGGCTTAAAATATGTTCAAGCATCCCCTGCTCCTTTCGCAAAAGGGAAATTCTTTGGGTAAGCTCCTCAACCTGGGCTTTGATTGCTTCAAACCTTTTTAAGTTTTCTTCAAGCCTTGCAACCTCTCGGTCAATCCTTTCTTTCTCAAGTCTTAGCCCCTCAACATTTTCTTTTAGGACTTTAAGCTCAACAGAAGCCTCATCAAGGCTTATCTGGGGAAAATCTTCGTGCTTAGTTCTTAGCTCTTCCTCAAGCCTTGCCAAGCTCTCGGTTAGACTAAAGAGATGCTTTTTATAGTCCTCAACCTCCTTCTCAAGCCCTTCAAGGTAAGCAACACGGGAGATGGCTTCTTTTAACTCTGAAAGCTTAAAGAAGAGCCCTCTTTTTTTCAGGGAGAAGACCTTGGCTAAAGCCTCCCTATAATGCAAAACCTCTTTTTTAAGCGAATTTCTTGTTTCTTCAAGCTTAACCTGAAGTCCGCTTAGCCTTCTAGAAGATTCTTCTTTTTTACTTGTTAATTCATTAAAAGCCGTCTCAAAGGCGGTGATCTCTTTATTCAATTCTATAAGCTCTCTTTCTATCTTTTCAAGGGATGGCTTTTCTTCATAGCCAAGCTCAGAAAATTTAACTTCAACGCTCCTTAGTTGCTCTTCAAGCCTTGCCTTATCCTGAAGAAGAGCCTCCTTTTCTTTATGAAGATTTTTTTCTTTATTTTCAAGCCCTTCCAAATCCCTCTTTAATTCATCCTCGGAAAGGCTTTGAGATAGTTTAATAGGGGGAGAGCCTTCGGCTTGCGCCTTGGGGTGACAGAAAAGCGCCTCGGGGTGACAAAAGGGGTCCTCGGGGTGATAAACTTTCTCTTTTAAAGCTGACCTCAGGGTTTCAATTTTTCTCCTTAATTCTTCTTCAAATTCTATCCTTGTCCTTGAAAGTAGGCTTTTTCTTTCCCCTAAAAGCTCTGACCTTTTTTCTCTTTTCTTCCTTAGTTCTTCTTCAAGCTTTGGAATCTCTTCGGAAAGGATGGTTATTATTTCAACATCTTTCTCGCTTAGGTTTGCCTTATGGGGATGGAAGGTTGACCCGCAGAGCGGGCAGGGTTCTCCTTCCTTCAATCTCTCAGCAAACCTTTGAAGAAGGCTTAGGTCTCTTAAAGCTTCATACTCTCTCTTCTTCTCGTTTAGCCTACCCTCAAGGTCTTTGATGCTTGCTTCAAGCTCGCATAAGGCTTTTTCTACTTCCTTAAGCCGGATAAGGTCTTGATATTCCTTCTTAAGCCTTAAAAGCTCAACCATAATGTTTAGGGCTTCCTTTTCTTCTCTTAGCCTTTCAACTTCAGCTGATAGCTCCTTTAGTCTCCTTTCTAAGCTCTCAAGCTTGGCGTTAGCTTCTTTTTCTCTTTGCAAAAGCTTAAATAGGTCTTCAAGCTTTACCTTCTTTTCCCTTAAAGCGGAAATCCTTTCTTTTTCCCTTTCGAGCTCGCTTAGCCTTTCTGTTATCTCGTTAAAGGCTATTTTTTTCACTTCAAGCTTGGCAAGGGTTTCCTTTTCTAAGCTTTTTAACCTTTTTAGCTCCTTCCAGCGTCTTCTTAGGTCCTCGTAATAAGGCAAAATCTCCTTGAAAGCCCAAAGCCTTGCCACTTCCTTTTCCTTTTCCTCAAACTCTTCTTTTTTCTGCAAAAGAAGCCTCCTTTCTTCTTCTAAGGCTTTTTTTCTTTCAAGAAGCAGATATAGGTTTTCTAATCTTTTTAAGCTTTCCTCTTTGCGTCTTAGCTCTTCTTTTAAGCGTGCTTCTTCTTGATGGAGCTTTCTTAAATCTTTTTTTGTCCTTTCAATCCTTTCCTTTAGCTCTTCTAAACTCTGGGCTTCGCAGGACCGAAGAAGGGTTGAAAGCTCGGTGTTTAAGTTATCCAATTCAGCCTTTAGCTCTTTGTTTTTCTCTTTCAGATACTCTTCAAGCTTAGAGAAGATTTCAAGCTGAAAGAGCCTCTCAAAAAGGGCTACTCTTTCCTTTCTTTCAGCAAGCAGGACCTCGCGGTATTCTCCTTGGGGGAGAAGCAAAACCTTCTTAAACTGCTTAGCATCAAGCTTAAGAATGTCTTTCAAAATTTGGTTTACCTCTGTGAGCTTGTTTGAACGGAGCCTTCCGTTAATCCAAAGATAGGCTTCTTGACCTCTTAGAGCTAAGGCTGGAAGCCTTCTTACAACCTTAATCTCCTCCTTCCCAAAAAGAAAGCGGAAGCCAACCTCTGGGACCACCCGAGCCCCTGGTTTTATATGATGGGAGATGAGATGCTCAGCCTTTCTTTCAGGAAAGCTCGTCTCGCCGTATAGGGCAAACAGGATGGCGTCAAAAAGAGTGGTTTTTCCGGCTCCAATCTCCCCAAAGATCAAGAAAAGCCTGCTATCCTGAAGGAGCCGAAACTCCTCTTCGGATATCGAGACTCCTAAGTAGGGACCAAATCCCTTGATGGTAAGCTCTAAGGGAAGCATCTAAAAGACTTTTACTTTATCTTTCCTTTATATTTTCTGTTAAGCTCCCTTTCAAGATCTCTCCGTTTGATATCCTCTCTTCGGTCGTGGACCTTTTTTCCCCGTGCAAGGGCTAACTCTACCTTGGCAATGCCCCGGGAATTAAAGTAAACCTTTAAGGGAATAAGGGTGTAGCCTTTTAGTTGCACCTTACCAGCAAGCCTTTTTATTTCCCTTTTGTGAAGAAGGAGCTTTCTCGTTCTTGTTGGGTCAGCAAGCTTTGCCTCCCTGCTATGAGGGTAAGGGCTTATATGAAAGTTATAAAGATAAACCTCACCATCAACCACTCTAGCAAAGGCATCGGATAGGTTTGCCCTACCTTCCCTCAAAGATTTTACTTCCCAGCCTTCAAGCACAATCCCAGCTTCATAGGTTTCTTCCACCTCATAAAGATGGCTTGCCTTTCTGTTGGTGCAGACGACTTTTTTTCCAGTTTCTCCCATACTCTTTAAAGATAACATCAAAGTGCTAAATTAAAAGCCGTGGAAAGCCAAAGAAAGAATCAAATTCTTCCGCCAAAAGAGGTCCTTGAAAAATCCTTTCTTGCAGACCTTCATATCCACAGTAAGTTTAGCCGAGCAAGCTCAAAAAACATGGAACCAAAGACCCTTTGGGAAGTAGGGAAGTTAAAAGGGCTCTCAGTCATTGGCACAGGCGATTTTACCCATCCAGCATATCTCAAAGAGCTAAAAGAACTCCTCGAGTATGATGGAAAAAGCAGGCTCTACATCTACAAGGGCTCAGCTGGGGAGCCCCCCTATTTTGTGCCCACCGCAGAAATATCCCTTATCTATTCTACAAAGTCTAAAACAAACCGTCGACTGCATCTTCTTCTTATCGCTCCAAGCTTTGAGGTTGTGGAAGAGATAAACAAATATCTTTCCAAGCTTGGCAATCTTCTTGCTGACGGACGTCCAACCTTTGGGGTTCAAGCAGAGGTTTTAGTGTTAGAACTTATGAAGATTTCGTCTGAGATCTTGGTAATTCCTGCTCATGCCTGGACCCCCTGGTATTCTGTTTTTGGAGCCTTCTCAGGCTTTGACACCCTGGAAGAAGCCTTCGGCTCGGCAACACCCTACATTTATGCCATCGAGACCGGGCTTTCATCCGACCCGGAGATGAACTGGAGAATTTCAGCCCTTGACAGGATTACCCTTGTTTCTAACTCAGATGCCCACTCCCCGGCAAAGATTGGAAGAGAGGCAACAGCCTTTTTCTTACCCTTAACTTATGAAAGCATCCTTCGTGGGGTTAAAGAGGGGAAAATTGCCTATACCATCGAATTCTATCCTGAAGAAGGTAAATATCATTACGACGGGCATAGGACCTGCGGAGTAGTTTTACATCCGAAGGAAACGAAGCTCAATAGCGGAAAGTGTCCCAAATGCGGAGCTCCGCTTACCATCGGTGTCCTTCACCGCATAGAAGACCTTGCCGATAGAGACGAGGGCTACATTCCCCAGAATAAACCTTATTCCGTTCATTTGGTTCCTTTGATAGAAATCCTTGCCGAGGTCTACAACCTCAACGCCTCAAGTAAAAGCGTAGAAAAGCTTTACCGAATGGTCATTGAGCGAGTAGGCACAGAGTTTGACATCCTTTTGAAAAGCCCCATTTCTGAGCTAAAAGAAATCCTTGACGAGAGGCTTGTTTTAGCTATCTCCCGTATGCGGGAGGGTAAGGTCTTTGTTCAACCTGGATATGACGGGGTGTATGGAAAGGTCTTGGTTTTTCCTCCTCAGGATGTTGAAGAAAAAACAAAAGCACCTGATCAACAATCTTTATTTACATTACAGAAATAGCAACGCTTTAGCCTTAAGAGACGACAAATTTGTCGAAAGCTTACTAAGACAAAGCCCTTTTGCTAAGGAATGAATTTTGCAAAAAATTTATAAAAACACAAAGGAGGTGTGGACGTATGAAAAGATTATTTTTTTTCTTCCTTTGGCTTTTGGTGTTTGCACTTCCTCAAGGCTATGCCAAGGATGTAGACTTAGGCATTTCTTTTTCTGATGGAAAGGTTAGAAGCTTCTATTTAGCCATCGGAGATTATTTTAGGGTTCCTGAAGAGGAAATCATTATCATAAAAAAAAGGTATCCGGTAATAGTTGAGGATGAGCTTCCGGTCCTTTTCTTAATCGTAAGAGAAGCGCGAGTTTCTCCTGATGTGGTCATAAGGCTTAGGCAAAGAGGTTATTCCTGGGTTGAAATCATGCTCCGCTTTGGCTTAAGACCGGAGGTCGTGTTTGAAAGGTACATCGTCTATGGTCCCCCTTATGGTAAAGCCTGGGGATATCATAAGCATCATAAAAGAAAGATTGTCTTGACTGACCATGATATTATCGTTCTCTCAAATGTAAAATTTATCTCTGAATACTACCAGGAGCCTCCTGAGGTTGTTATCAAGTATAAAGAAAGACACCCTCGCTTCGTTGATGTCCATTATGTAGTGTATGAAGAAAAAAAGGGGAAAAAGAAGGAAAAGTTCATAGAGGTGAAGCGAATCGAAGATAGAGGATATTATGATAATCTGTTAGATAGAAGTCCTAAGTTTGAATATGATGAAGGGAATAAAAAATTTAAAGAAAAGCATAAGAAGTCTAAAGAAAAAGATAAAGAATTTAAAGAAAAGCACAAAGAAAAAGAATAATAAGAAAGGTTTAAAAGAAAAAGGGGGCGATATGCCCCCTTTTTTTAAAAACTACTTTTTCTCAGCTGGCTTTTCAGCTGGTTTTTCAGCTGGCTTTTCAGCTGGAGCCTGCTGACCAGTCTGGTTTGCAGATTCATTTCCTGCAGGCTGAGCAGGCTGTGCTGGCTGAGCGGGTTGGGTTGCAGGAGCTTGCTCTGTCTTAGGAGCTTCTTCTTTCTTTTTGCAGCCAGCTGTTACACCAATCATACCAGCAACAGCTAAGGTGAGAACCAAAGAAAGCACCTTCTTCATAGCTTGTCCCTCCTCCTAAATTTTTTATTAATAATTCTACGGTTTTGAAACTTGTCAAGAGGGTAAATTTTAAATTAGCTCCCTTTCTATTAGCAAAGATTTTTCTAAAGTTATCTCGCAGAGCTTTTCAAGTTCATCTGGTTTTATTCCTAAAAGCTTTAGTAGGTCGTCGTGAAGGGAGTAGTAAAAGCTGTCGATACCACTATAAAACCCGATCAAATTGGCAACAGCATTTGCTAAGGCAACAATGGCTGAGAGCTTCCTTTGGACCATCAAACTATCGTCATGATGCGCCCTTACCGAAAACACTACATCTTCAGGGAATTCCCATCTTTTTAGAAGCTCTGCCCCCACAAGACCATGGTCCACCCCCAGAACAAGCCACTCAACCTGCATAAAAGTCCATTCGGGGTTTTCCTTGATGGTGTTCTTAAAATGTTCAACCTCAATCTTGGTGTAAAGGTCAAGCACTATCTTTCCGATGTCATGAAGAAGACAGGCAAGATAGACCCTTTCCATAAAGCTTTCTGAAGCACCTATTTTTCTTGCCAAAAGCTCTCCAGCAATTCCACAAGCAATAGAATGAAGCCAAATTGTTTTAGCACTAACCCCATATCCAATCATCTCTTTGTCAAAATACTTTCCAATTACAGCTGAAAGAAGGATAAATTTAATTTGGTCTACACCAAGATATAGAAAAGCTTGCGCGATGCTTTCCACTTTACGCGGAAGTGCATATAGAGCAGAATTTACGATCTTGAGAAAGTTTGCGGCGATCCCAGGGTCGGTCTTTATTACCTCTTCAAGCTTACGATAATCAACATTTTCATCCTTCAACAACTCAAGAGCCCTTTGGGCAGCCTTAGGAAAGGTGGGGATCTGGTCAACCTTAGAAAATATCTTTTCAAGAAGAAGCTCTTTACCTAAAGACACAACATCCCTCCGTTATAGAGAATTCTAATGGTATTGGCAGAACTATCAAGCTCAACCAGAACAAAGGTGGGTTTGAATATAAACTCGAAAAAATTCTCAGTCCCTACTCGTTTTGTAAGAAAATTCCTTGCTAAACCAACGTTTTCCTCCATTAGTTTGAAGTCATTAAGACCGCTTTTAAACTTGCTTGCTCCGGCTAACACCCAAGTAAGACCCTTTAGGTCTTTATTCTTCTCTTTTAACTCATCCCAAAAGTACTCTAAAAGCTCTTCCCCAGAAAAAATAATATTATCCTCCACCGAAATAGTTTGATTTTTGCGAGGAAAAAGAAAAAAGGCTAAGGCTGAAAATCGGGTTTCTTTATTCAAAGCTCCAAGGATAACTCCAGCTCCTGCTGGACCTGCTTGTAAGCATACTCTCTTATCTTCCATAATTCTATAAGTTCCTACTGGAACAAAGGCCCTCATCTTTCTACTCCTCAAAAATTCTTATTTTTTTAACTTCTCCTTTCACCACATCAAGCTTGGAAATCTCGCTCAAAGCTTTAGAAACAAGCCCTTCCTTCGTCTCATGGGTAAGCATAACAATGGGAACAGCCCCCTTCCCCTTTTGTCTTCCAATCTGAACCACTGAAGCTATGCTTATCCTATACTTGCCCAGTATTCCAGATATTTTTGAAAGAACCCCAGGCTTGTCTAAAGCTTGGAACCGAAAATAATATCTAAACTCGCACTCTTCAATGGGTCTTATTCTTTCTAATTTTTCCTCTTCATACCGAGGGTAGCTTATGAGCCCTCGCTTTCCTGTGGTTAAGAATTCTATAGCATCTACGATATCACTCACCACCGCACTTGCCGTAGGAGCACCACCAGCCCCAAGACCATAAAGAAGAATGTCCCCCACAAAGTCACCCTGTATGTAAAAAGCATTATAGTTAAATCTAACAGATGTCAAGATATGTTTTTCCGGTATAAGCGCAGGATGAACCATTATCTCATACTTTCCTTTATCCTCCTTAGCGATAGCGAGAAGCTTTATCACATATCCAAACTGCCTTGCAAACTCAAGGTCAATAAGCTCAATCTTATCTATTCCCTCAACATAAACCCTGTCAAAGGGTATGAAAAAATTAAAAGCAAGGCTTGCAAGAAGAGAGAGCTTATGAGCCGAATCAATACCTTTTAGGTCTAAGCTCGGGTCAGCCTCAGCAAACCCCTTTTCTTGAGCTAAACGAAGGGCTTTAGCAAAGTCCATCCCCTTTTCAAGCATTTGAGTAAGGATGTAGTTGGTTGTGCCGTTTACTATCCCGACTATTCGTTTAATTTTATTCCCAACCAAAGCCTCCTTCATCGTTTTGATGATAGGAATACCGCCTCCTACCGAGGCTTCAAAGCCAAGATATAGCCTTCTTTCGTTGACTAAAGAAAAGACCTTCTCCCCCTTTTCCGAAAGAAGAGCCTTGTTTGCCGTGACCACTACCTTCCCCCTCTCAAGAGCAGAAAGGATATACTCTTCGGCAGGCTTTATCCCTCCCATCAACTCACAAACTATACTTATCTCCTTATTCTCAAGGATATCTTTAGGGTCGGTAGTTAACAACTTTGAGTCTATAGATAAACTTCTTTTCTTCTTTAAATCTCGAACCAAAACCTTTTCAATAACAGGCAAAAAACCAGTTCTTTCCGCTATGTTTTCAGCGTTCTCGGTCAAGAGCTTATATACCGCCTGTCCAACGGTGCCAAAACCGAGAAGACCTATCTTTATTTGTTTCATCAGTCGTCTCCTATCCTTTAAGGTCGATGAGAATTAAAGTTTGATACTTAGGGTCTGGAGGGGCGGAAGGTTCAGCAAAGGCAAACTCAGCTTCCATCCTTTGCGCTAAATTCTCCACAAAGCTTTCTATGAAAGAAGGTTCAACAAAATAGGTTGCTTGAGCTAAGGCTGTAAAGTTTTCCTTAAGGGCTTCTTTTAACTCCTCTCTAAAGTAGCAACGCTCACCCCTTTTCTCCATAAGCATGGGAAAAAGCTTTTTCCATTCCTTTTTCGGAATAGCCTTGAATTTAAAATCTTTGGTTAAAAGCCATTGAGCTAACGAGGTAAAGACAATTGCCGACCAAGTCAAGTTTAAAAGGTCAAAGTTTCTATCTGGCTCTAACATCTCTTTTATAATAGGTCCTGTTCCGCCAAAAGCCTTATCTAAAAGGGTTGCAAGATAGCCTACCTCTTCAATGTATCTCCAGACCATCTTGACCTCTGATTCTCGGGAAAAATATGTATACTCTTCAGCCGTGCCAATTCTTTCCGGTTGAAAGAGCTTTATTTGATTGAGTTTTTTTACCATGATTCCTTTTATGTAACCAGAATAGGGTTGGTCAAGATACCGCAAAAAGGTTGGGTCAAAATCTTTACTGTTTAAGATCCTCATGGCATAGCGTCTTAGCTCTCTTAAGGCTGTTTGCCCAACTCGGAAGATGTCCTCAAGGTAGTAATTGGTAAGAAAATCCTTGGCTAAGTCAACCCGTCCGTGGGATAGATAATCAAGCCCAAGGTTTAGACTATGCCATAGCTTCTTAGTTGCCTCTTCCATTTCCTTTAAGCCATCAATTACCACAAAATCAGCAAGGACAAGCTTTGTAGTAAGATAAGCAAGCTCTCTTTTGATCCTGTTTAAGACTAAAGCATCCGTGACCTCTGCCAAAGCCCTTTCAATAAGAAAGCCCCTATCTTCAACGGGGACCAAAAAGAGAGGATGCTCAACCTCTCCTTCGTAAGGAAGGGCAAATTTTTCTTCTACGGCTCTAATTCTCTTGGGATGAAGAGGGGTATAGATTTCAAGGGCAGAGAAGTAGTCGACTAAACCCTCGTCTTCAAGCCTTGCGTTGCGAAACCTGTAAGCTCGCTCTTCTACCTCAAGGGGGATTTCCCAGATTACGCTTTCAAGAAGCGAAAAATACTGCTCTGGCATCTCCTCTCGCAAAATCTCAATCATACGCCGAAAATAAAACTCAAGCTCATCTACTTTAAACTCAATAAAATAGACATCGTCGAGGGTATATGGTGGTAGCCAGTCGTAAGCCTCAAGCAGGTCCACATCATCCGGGCGTTTATAAACCTTGATAAATTTTTGAAAGACGGCGATCAAAAAATCCCAATCCGCAACCCTAAGCCACTCTAAAACCTTATCTTCCCCAGCAGAAAAGAGAAGGATTATCCAGCTTGCTACCCTTTCAGCCTTGATCCTATCCTTATACCAAGCATCAAGGTCAAAGAAAAACTGGACCTGGCTTCCCTTGGCATAGGAAAGAAGTTCAACCGCAAGGTCGAGTGAAGAAGCCTTCATAGTGAAGAATAGCTCCGCCGGATGAAGGTTTTTTACCACGCCTTCTGGGTAGGGAGAAAGAAGAATGACCCGGGCCTTATCCTTCCAAGGGGTCTGTCTTACTACTTCAAGGACTTCATGGAACTTAAGAGGAGCTAAAAGGTTGGCTAAATCGTCATCTCTTTTTTCTAAAAGTTCTTCGATCGTAAGACCAAAAGGCTCAATCTTCGGCAAAGAAGGCTGATTCATAGTGCCTTACCACACTCCTTTTTTCAAGGTCTACTATCAATACATCATACCTAAATTCCCTTATTCTGTCCATCAGCTTTTTTTCTTTTGCGCAAAAAAGCCTGCTCGCCTCAATGAGCCTTTTTCTTTTGAGGTAATCGACCTTATCTTCTAGTGGGAAGTCATCCTTCCCCAAACATCCAGCTTTAACCTCAACAAAAACAAGCGTCCCCTTTTTCTCAGCGATAAGGTCTATTTCCCCGGTTTTTGTGCGGAAATTTTGGGAAATGATCTTATATCCCTGCTTTTCAAGATATTTTTTAGCAATATCCTCTCCCAATCGACCTTTTAAGCTTCTTTTTTCGTTAACCATTGGGCAAAGCAGTGGTATGAGGTTCGATGGATGGGAGATGGACCAAGCTTTTTAAGGGCAGAAATGTGCTCTTTCGTAGCGTATCCCTTGTGCTTAGCAAACCCGTAGCCGGGATAGAGCTTGTCAAGCTCTTCCATAAGCCTATCCCTTTCCACCTTGGCAAGAATGCTTGCCCCAGCAATGTTAAGGCTTAATTTATCTCCCTTTACCAGGGCTTTTTGTAGACCTTGGAAGTTTGGTAAGGCATGAGGTCCGTCGATCAAGATAAGGTCAGGCTTGGTAAGCCCTTGAATAGCCCTCTCAAGCCCAAGGAGAAAGGCTTTAAAAATTCCAAGCCTTCTTATCTCTTCTACTTCAACCCAGCCAAAACTAAAGCTTACGGCAACTCTTTTTAGCTCTTCTGCTAATTTTTCCCTTTGCTTTGAGGTAAGCTCTTTAGAATCCTTAAGAAAAGGATGATGGTAATCCTTAGGTAGGATAAGCCCGGCAACTAGGAGTGGACCAGCTATTGCGCCACGACCAACTTCATCCACGCCTGCTATGGCGCAATAGCCAAGCGACCAATAGGCTTTTTCTACAGGTTCAAGGCTATTCCATGACCTTTTGGTCAAAACGCTCTTTGAGCCTGGCAGATTTACCTGCCCTCTCCCTTAGATAGTAAAGCCGTGCCCTTCTTACCTTAGCTCGCTTAACTATTTCGATTTTCTCAATCTTTGGTGAATGTAAGGGGAAGGTTCTCTCAACTCCAACCCCGAAGGAGACTTTCCGAACGGTAATGGTGGCGGATGTGCCTGAACCCCTTCTTCTTATGACTACTCCTTCAAAGACCTGGATCCTTTCCTTCTCTTCGCCCTCTTTAAGCTTAAAATGAACCCTAACTGTATCCCCAGGAGAGACCTTAGGGATATCTGTCCTCAAGTATTTTGCTTCTACCTCACGAATAAGAGGATGCATTCTCCTTCGCCCCCTAAAAGGTTTTTAGCTATTTTAGCATGATTATAGGGAGTGTCAATCAGTTTTTAGACCCCAAGGGTCCCCTTTTGTCACCCGGGCATTACCCCCATTCTTCTTTTAAAAAAATACGAAAGACCTTCAAATTTGCACTTAGCTGAGTATTTAGCTGAAAGACAATACAATGTTTGCATTTTATAAGAAGACATTTATTGATACTAAGATGAGTTGAAGCAATGACTGAATTTGATTAAGCGTTTCAGCAATTAGTTGACTATCATCTTCATATTCAATGGATTAAAATGTTTCTTATTACTCTCAATTTTACCCATTTCGACTAGTTAATCGGTAGTCCCCTCTTTTCAGCAAGGTTTATAACATCTCGCATAAAAATTTCCTCCACCTCCTCGCCTTGATAAGCAAGATAAAGTCTAAGGATCTTTCCGAGGGTTTCTCGAAGCTTAGAAAATCTGTAAGCTATACTGTCAAGAAGGATAAGAGCATTGAGGTCTTGTCTTAGCCTAATTAAATCTTCAGAAGTTAAAGGAAACGATGCATGTTCAGAAAGCTTGTTAAACGCAAGCTGTATAACTTCAAGGTGTCTTAAAAATTCATGTAGATTGTCTTTAAGCAGTTCCTTAATATTTTTCAGAGCTCTACTCCTTCTTTTAGAGCTATCCTTTCTATTGGTCTTTCTGGGTCAGTCTCTATCACTACATCGACCTTTTGTTCGCCAAGCTCTGCCCAAATCCCAGCTAAAAATTTTACCTTTCTCTCAAGAAGGTTATCCTTTTCCACAGGTTTAACATAAAGGTCAATGTCTCCACCCTTCTTTTCAGGGTAAGCTCTACTTCCAAAAAGATAGACTTTAGTTCCTTTACCAAAGGCAAGCTCCGCCCATTTTTTGATAACTAATATTTCTTTCTCAGAAAGCCTAATCCCTCTTCTAAGCCTCTCCATCCTTTACACTATTCATCTCTTCTAATTCGAACAAAGTATTCCTTTCTGTAGCATAGCCTATTTTAGGATAAAGTGTAGAGGCAAATAACATTTGCATGTCTTTTGAGAAAAGCAAGCTGTCGTTCGCCCCTCTATTTGTTTTCTTTGTTTCTATGTATGTAATACCGAGACCGTATCTATGATCTTTAATTTTCCATTTATCTCAAGTCTACACCTTTTTGTTATCGTCCTAAGGCGCAAGGAGGGGTCTCCCTGGGGATGCCAGCAAGAACGAAGTTAAGGGTCCTTATTGTAATAGCGACAGTTTTTAAAAGGCTCTTGATATTTTTAAGTTATAAATTATTTTAATATCACAATAAACTTTACGCTTTTTATGGAGGTGAAGGGTATGTTCAAACTCTCAACCAAAGGAAGGTATGCCATTAGAGCAATGTATGAGATAGCCAAGGCTTATCCTGAAGGGGTAACTCTTGATGAAATTTCTGAAAGGCAGAAGATTTCGAAGGTCTACCTCGCTCAAATCTTAAACAGGCTTCGTCAGGCAAGGCTCATTCGTTCTTCTCGTGGACCGGGCGGAGGCTATGTTTTGAGAAAGCCGCCTGAGGAGATAACCCTTTACGACATTCTTGAAGTTTTAGAAGGTCCGGTTTGCGTAGCCTCTTGCATCGACCCTGGCGAAGGTTGTGACGAGGTTGAAGAATGCATAGCCTACCCTATCTGGAGAAAACTTGCTGACATAATTCAATGCATGCTTAAGAATGTGAAGCTTAGTGACCTTATTAAAAAGACAGATAAAGAAGAAAGAGAAAAGTTTGCTGAGTCCGTTACCTTAAAATGCTTCTAAAAAAGACTAAACTTTTGAAATTCCCCCTCGAGGATAAAAATTGTTTAAAGTTGCTGAGAGCGGGGGATGTGGTAACCATCTCCGGCTGGATCCTCTGCGGAAGAGACGCAACTCATAGAAAAATCCTTAACCATTTAGGAAGGGACTTCTCTTTTGATTTTTCCGGACAGCTTATCTACTATGTTGGTCCTACACCTCCCCTTCCTGGCAAGGTGATAGGCTCCTGTGGACCAACTACCTCCTCCCGGCTTGACCCTTATCTTGAGCCACTTCTTAAGCTTGGTCTTTCGGGGACCATGGGAAAGGGAAAGAGAAGTCCAAGGGTGAAAGAGCTCCTAAAAGAATACAAATCTATCTATCTTGCAACCTTTGGAGGGGCAGGAGCTTATCTCTCTCAGTTTGTTGAAAAGATGGAGCTTATAGCTTTTCCAGAACTTGGACCAGAAGCCTTCTTCAGACTAAAGGTTAAAGATTTCCCGGCGATAGTCATCAACGACATCTACGGTAACGATTTTTATGAAGAAGTTGCTTCAACCGCTAATTTTCCTGCCTGAGCAAGGTTTTCTCTCTTAACATCTTCAAAAATAACGATTACTGCATCTTCAGGAATTTGAAGATGTTTCACCAAAACTTCGGTGACCTCCTTAGCAATTCTCTTTTTTATCTCGACAGACCTCCCTTCAAAGAGCTTTATCTCAACAACTGGCATAGGTTATTCCTCCTCTTTGAAAATTTGCTCGTCAAAACGATAGACCAATCCTTCAAAAAAGGCAATCTTCTCTTGAGTGCCTTCTTTAGTGATTACAATATGGTAAGAAGCTGTGCGTTTACCCCTGCTAAACTCTGAAGCGCGAGCAATAAGCACATCGCCTTCATGGGCTGGCTTAACATAGGTTATATTTGCCTTCATCGCCAAGGCTAAGGTTCCGTAAGAGTTTGAAGCAAGGGCAAAGGCAAGGTCTGCTAAGGTAAAGAGCACCCCTCCTTGACAAACTTTAGCTGCGTTTAGATGCTCAGGCTTAACCTTCATCCTAACCTCGGCAAACCCAAACCCCATGTCTGTGACCTCAGCCCCTAAAAAAGAGAAAAGCTTGTCGTTCGCATAGATGTATTCTTTAACCCTTTGCCAGATGGGTAAATCTTTTTCCAAAGATGTCATACTTAGTGCCTCCCCCAATCAGGATAGTAGAGGTTATCATAGGGCAAGTAAGCTTGATAGGCGAGGGAATCAAGGTGCAAAATGTAAATCCCCCCTTTTTTACCCTTTGCTCGGAAGATCAAGTAATCACCTGTCGGAGAAAAGGAAGGGTCAGTAATAGGAAAAGGAAGGGCTAACCGCGTTTTTTTATTGTTTGAAAGGTCATAGAGGACAAGAGTTTTCTGGGATAGAAGGTAGATTAAGAGGTTACCTTTTGGAGAAAAGCGTGGCGAAGTTGCTTGCCCACCCTCGAAAGAAACCCTGCGTGCTTCCCCTGAAGATAAGTTTAGCATATACACTTGAGGCTTATCTCTTAAGCTTGCTACGAAGGCAGCAAACCTACCGTCAGGGCTTACGCTTCCTGCCTGCCTCAACCCCAAACCGGTATGAAGCTTGGTAATTTCATCCCTCTTTAAGTCAAAAAGGAATAGCCCTACTTCGCCCCTTTCCTCAAGGGTAAGGACCATACGCTCCTCATCAGGGAACCATACGGGTGGTCCAGCAATGCCCTTTATTTTGTATTCCTTTCGCTCAAGACCTTGGATGTTGGCTACCTCCAAGCTATAGATCCCTTTTTCATAAACGATGTAGGCTATCTTTTTGCCAGAGGGAGAAAATTTAGGGAAAAGGATTAATTCTGCTGTTCTAAGCCTTTGGAAATTCTGTTTTAAAAAATCAGTGATTATAAGCTCGTCTGCTCTTTCAGTTCTTCGGACGAAAGCGATTTTGCTAAGGCTTATCCCTTGGTATTTAGTTAGGAGCTCAACAACTTTGTCTGCAATAGCCGAGGCAAGAAGGACATGGTTTGTGGCTTCAGCTCGAAGGTTAAAACTTTTTTCAGAAATGGGGTCTGTAAGCTCTCCTTGAAAAAAGTAGCGTCCTCCGCTTGAGCTTACCGACCCTTTAAGCGTTGGGTCCTTAGTTGATGGTTCTTTTTCTTCAAGGGCAAGGATTATAAGGTGAAGGTTTAGGGCTCGCTTAACGAGATTTGCTACCTCAGCTCCTTTACCTCCTGAGAAGGGGATAATTTTTACAACCGTTTTGGCATAACCCTCTGGGCTTACCGTGATAATGGGATGTTCTTGAGCTTTGAGAAATATGGGATAAAAAAGGAATGAAAAAAAGAAGAAAAGAAAAATTTTAAGTAATTTCATTCCTTTCCATCTTAACCAGGTCTTCAAAGCGGATGTCTATCCCAAGGATGGCTATGATTTCATCATTTTCGTTCCTTATGGGAATAGACCCTGTAATGCAGAGCTTTCCGGAGATTTTACTTGTATAAAAGGGAGAAATGTAAAATTCTCCGGTCTTCATCGGGTATATAAACCAGTCTCTATCTTCAAAGGTTTCTTTACTTAAAAGCTCGTTAAACTTTTTCCGATGTTCAAAGTCCAAGGTCATACCAACTACAGGTCTACCTTCTGTATCTACAAGGTAGATAAACTGAACATAAGGATGTTCTTCCAAGAATTTCTGCATGATAGGCTTTATCCTTTCTGGGTCAAGGGTCAAGATTTCAGATTTGGTTGCCTCTTCTTCAAGGTACTTCTGAATGAGTTTCACCGCAAACTTTCTTAAACGGTCAAGTTCTGATTCAAAGAGTTCGGGAAGATGTTTTCTTACAAGGGCTTCCATCTCCTCGTTTGACATGGAGGTGACCCTTCCCTGCTCATACTGCTCTTGAATCTTCTTGTAGATCTTGAGCACCGCTGGATGCTTTTTGTCGACCCTCTTTTCGGGTGGCAAACGAAAGTGGGTGTTTATCCAGTAGGCAACTCCAGCGGTTCCGCTCTTATCGGTGATGATAATCTGAATGGGCTTATTAAGAAGAAGGCTTGTATTAAAGGGGTTGTATATTTCTTCGTTCTTGATGATGCCGTCAATGTGAACGCCTGCTCTTGTAGCGTTAAACTCCTCTCCAACGAAGGGCTGACGAGGACTTATCTTTTCGTGCAGTTCCTTGCGATAGTATTCAGCAATCTCGGTGATCACTGTTAAATCCATGCCATCAGTTGTTCCCTTCAAGGCGCAGTATTCAAACACCATGGCTTCAAGGGGAGTATTGCCTGTTCTTTCACCGATTCCTAACAGCGAGCTATTGACATAGACACATCCATAGAGCCAAGCTGTGGTTGCGTTGATTACAGCCTTGTAAAAATCATTATGTCCATGCCATTCAAGAAGCTCTCCAGGGACGCCTGCTTCGTCGATCAGCGCCCGCACAAGTTTAGGAACGCTAATAGGCAAAGCTGCCTCAGGATAGGGCACCGCAACTCCCAAGGTATCACAAAGCCTAATCTTGATGTCTATTCCGCTCTCTTCTCTTAGCTTCATTAGCTCAATGGCAAAGGGAATGACAAAGCCATAAATATCAGCCCGGGTTACATCTTCAAAATGGCATCTCGGTCTAATACCCAAAGATAAAGCTTCCTTGACTATCGCTAAATAATCCTCAAGGGCTTGTTTCCTTGTCTTACCAAGCTTCAAAAAGATATGATAGTCCGAGCAAGAAGTAAGGATCCCTGTTTCCTTAAGCCCCATCTCTTTTACAAGCTTTAAATCCTCTTTCCTTGCTCGGATCCAACCAGTAATCTCAGGATAAGCATAGGAAAGGGCTAAGCATCTTTCAAGAGCCTCTCTATCCTTAGCGGTGTATAAGAAAAATTCTGTCTTTCTTATAATTCCCTTTGGTCCACTAAGTCTGTGCAGAAATTTATAGATCGTTTCTATCTGTTGAGGGGTGTAGGGTGTTCTTGCCTGCTGACCGTCACGGAAAGTGGTGTCGGTGATGTAGATATTCTTTGGCAAACTTGGTGGAATGTACTTAAAATCAAAGTAAACCTTGGGCGGTTCGTTATAAGGAAAGAACTCTTTAAAAAGGTTAGGTTTATCAACATCCTGAAGAGTATATTTTTCCTTGTTGGGTGGCAACTTAAGCATACTTTTCTCCTTTTGCAACTCGATAATTTTTTAAATTGTAATTTTTAAAGCTGATTTAGTCAAGGAAGGGCTTATACGGTAAACTTAAAGGTTCCCTTGCCAAGGATATCGTGAAGATGTAGCACCCCAACCAACTTTTCGTCTTCGTTGATAACAGGAAGCAGGGTGATGAGATGCCTTTCCATTAGTTCCAAAGCTTCGGCAGCCAAACGGTTTTCTTCTATTAGCTTGGGCTTTTTAGTCATCACCTCGTCGATAGCAACCTCGGGCAGGTGCTTGGTTTTAGTGATAAGTCTTCGAAGGTCGCCATCTGTGAATATACCGAGGACATGGTCGCCCCTGTCTACAACTATGACCCCACCTAAGCGTTTTTTATCAAGGATGTAGACCGCTTCGTCCAAAGGTGTTCCGGTTAGAACTTTAGGAATAGCCTCGCCGGTAAGCATGATTTCTTTTACTTTAACCTTGAGCCTTTCGCCAAGAGCTCCTCCGGGATGGTTTCTCCTAAAATCCTCTGAACTTAATCCTCTGAGCTCAAAAAGACACACCGCCAACGCATCACCAAGAGCTAAGGTTGCGGTAGTGCTTGTCGTTGGAGCAAGGTTAAAAGGACAAGCCTCTCGAGGGACTTTAGTGTTTAGAATGACATCAGCAAGCTTTGCTAAAGGGCTTTCTGGATTCCCAGTCATAGCGATGACTTTTATACCCCTTCGCTTAACTATTTCCACAAGCTCGCAAACCTCAAGAGTATTCCCTGAATAGGAAATGGCAATGAGAAGGTCTTCCTTGGTTAAAGTGCCAAGGTCTCCGTGTAAAGCTTCCACCGGATGAAGGAAAAAAGAAGGGGTGCCAAGGGAAGAGAGGGTTGCCGAGATTTTACGCCCAATGATCCCGCTTTTGCCAACGCCTGTTACCGCAACCCTACCCCTTAAAGAAAGGATCAAATCTAAAGCTTGCAAAAAGTTTTCATCAAGGTTTTTCTCAACCTCTTCAATGCCAGCCCTTTCTAAGGCTAAAATTTCCTTTGCTCGGTTAAGCACTCTTTCTGAAATATTGTTTGTTGAGCTAATCACAACTAATGAACGTATTCCTTGTTGACCTTAATATCTGAGGGGTCGTATGTTGACCTTTTATTAACTTCGCTGTTTCTTCCTTTCCTAAGTAGGCAATCTCAAACAGTTCAAGGATTTTCCCAATGAGGTCGTTTAGCAAATTTTCTCTTATTGCTAAGAGGTCAAGCTTTCTTTGAACCTCTTCTATCTTGTCCTCCGGAATATCTCGAATGTTTAAGTGCTTAAAGAACTGGAAGGCTTCCTTTCTGCGTTGAGTTCTTTCACGAAGTTCCTTAAGCAAACCCTTAGGGTCGCTAAAAAACCTTTCCCGCAAATTTTCCTGAGTCAAAAATTCTAAATCTTCATCCTGAAGTCGCCAGTAGGTCTCTATCCAATCTTCAAAGGTGAGAAGCCTATCCATCATGTTTAAGTTTAAATGCCTTTTAACTTCTGTGTTGAAAAAACTTTTCATACATGATAGGCAAATTTTATTGGATGTCAAGTATTCTAAGAGGGCTCTCCCCAAAGAGCCCTATCCTTTGAGACGGAAGCGAGAAACCACCTCGTCCCATAGCTCGAGGTAAAGCCTGTTTTTGCGTCAAAGGATCCTCTTTCTTTCTTCCGGATAAGATAAGGAAGCAAAATGTATGCCTTTTGCTTAGAGTTTGTAAGAGTTTGTAATTCTATAAAGTATGATTAAAATAAAATGCTGCGGAGGAGAGGGGATGGATAGTTCTTTAAAATTTTTGGGAACAACGGTCATTGCGGTTAGACGATACGGCAAGGTTGCCATTGGTGGGGACGGGCAGGTCACCTTTGGGAACACCATTCTTAAGCACCGGGCAAGAAAGGTCAGAAGGCTTTACAAAGGTCAAGTCCTCGTTGGTTTTGCTGGGGCAACAGCGGATGCTCTTACCCTTTTTGAAAGGCTTGAAAAAAAGCTTGAAGCCTATAGCGGTCAACTCCTTCGGGCTGCTGTGGAACTTTCCAAGGACTGGAGAACGGATAAAATCTTAAGGCGCCTTGAAGCCTTCCTCATAGCCTGCGATAGAGAGCATATGCTCCTTATCTCTGGAGCCGGAGATGTTGTTGAACCAGACGAAGAGGTTATCGCCATCGGCTCCGGTGCCCCTATGGCTCTTTCAGCAGCTAAGGCTTTGCTTCGCTTCACTGACCTTTCTGCAAGAGAAATCGTAGAGACATCCTTAAGAATTGCCGCAGAGGTCTGCATTTACACCAACAACGAGATTATGATAGAGGAGCTATGAAGAAAGAAAGAGAGCTTACTCCGAGAGAGATCGTAGCTGAGCTTGATAGATACATAGTCGGGCAAGCCCAAGCTAAACGGGCTGTAGCCATCGCCATGCGAAACCGCTGGAGGAGGATGCAGATCGAGGGTCCCATCAAGGAGGAAATTTATCCTAAAAACATTCTTATGATCGGTCCCACAGGAGTTGGAAAGACGGAGATCGCAAGAAGGCTTGCTAAGCTAACCAATTCTCCTTTTATCAAGGTTGAAGCTACCAAGTTTACCGAGGTTGGCTATGTTGGAAGAGATGTAGAATCGATCATTAGGGACCTTGTGCATGTTGCCGTGCAGATGGTCAGAGCTGAAGAAGAAAAAAAGGTATTAGCCAAGGCTCGCGAAAACGCAGAAGAAAGGCTTGTAGACCTGCTTTTGCCCAAGACTTCAACGAGAGTAGAATACGACCCCCTGACCAGAGAAAAGATGCTCAAAATGCTGAGAAGCGGTGCCCTAAACGACAGGGTCGTTGAGCTTGAGGTTGAGCTTAAGCCTCCTCAACCTACCATTGAAATCTTGGCAGCAAGCGGTCTTGAAGAGCTTGAGATGCAGTTAAGAGAGATGTTCTCAGCCTTTTTGCCTTTAAAAGGGAAAAAACGAAAGGTCAAGGTGGCAGAAGCTCTAGAGATCCTTACTAAAGAAGAGGCAAGCAAACTCATAGACATGGACCGGGTGGTTCGGGAAGCTATCCAGCTTACCGAGACAAGCGGAATAGTCTTCATCGATGAGATAGACAAGATCGCAAGCCGGGGCGAAGGTTACGGTCCTGATGTGTCCCGCGAGGGCGTGCAAAGAGACCTTCTTCCAATCGTGGAAGGGACCACCGTTAACACCCGTTACGGCATGGTTCGCACAGATTACATCCTTTTTATCGCAAGCGGAGCCTTTCATATCTCTAAACCTTCAGACCTTATTCCCGAGCTTCAAGGAAGATTTCCCATAAGGGTTGAGCTCTCACCCTTGAGCAAAGAGGACTTTGTGAGAATACTTACCGAGCCAGAAAACGCCATGATCAAACAGTATCAAGCCCTCCTTAAAGTTGAAGGGGTTGAGCTTGAGTTTACAAGGGAAGCAATTGAAGAGATCGCTCAAATAGCTTACGACCTAAATCAGAAACTTGAAAACATCGGGGCAAGAAGGTTATACACTGTTCTTGAGAAAGTCCTTGAAGAGGTTTCCTTTAATGCACCGGACATCGCTCCAACGAAGGTCCTCATAACCCGAGAATATGTAAGAGAAAAACTCGGAGAGATCATCTCGCAGGAAGAGCTAGCAAAGTTTATCCTCTAATGAGGTCCTCCCGTTCCATCCTGATCGCTACAGGTCTTGTTGGAAATGTTATAGAATGGTATGACTTTGTTGTCTACGGCTACTTTGCTCAGGTCTTTGCTAAGCTTTTTTTCCCAAGCCATGACCCAGTTGTATCTCTAATCCTCAGTTTTTTAACCTTTGCTGTTGGCTTTTTAGCGAGACCCTTTGGGGCTTTGCTTATAGGCTATGTGGCAGACAAAAAAGGACGAAAACCTGCCCTTGTTCTATCCATCTATCTTATGGCTATTCCTTCCCTTCTTATCATGGTTCTCCCAACCTATCACTCTATCGGGGTTTTATCTTCCATCATCCTTGGAATTCTTCGGATCTTTCAGGGGCTTTCTGCAGGGGGTGAGTACACAACCTCCGTTACCTTTTTGCTTGAGCATAGCCATCCAAAGAGAAGAGCTTTTTACGCAAGCATAAACCTTTTCGGAGCCATTCTTGGCATCCTTTTTGGCTCCTTCACCGCAACGGTCTTTCATCATGTCTTCTCTGAAGAAGAACTCTTAAGCTACGCCTGGAGGTTAATCTACCTCCCTACCTTAATCTTAGCCTACCTTGGTGTTTTAGTGAGAAAACGCACCTACGAAACACCTTCTTTTGTCAAGGAAGCCCTCTCACCAGCCAAAGGTTTCCCCCTTGTCTATGCCATAAAGCACCATAAAAAAGAGCTAATCTTAACCCTTTCTTTGTCTGCCGTTCAAGGTGTAGCCTTTTTTACCCTCTTTGTGTATCTATCAACCTATTACAACCGTGTTTTAAAGCTCCCTTCGGACAAGTCCTTTCTCATAAACACCATAGCCATGCTTCTACTTGACCTGCTTATACCCTTCGTTGCTTACCTTTCGGACAAACACGGAAGAAGCCCCTTTTTCTTGATTTCTCTTTCTCTTTATGCCTTTTTATCTACTTTTTTGATTAACTTTATGCTCTCGGGAGATTTTAAAAACATTCTTTTAGCTCATCTTGCCTTTGCCTTTATCTCTTCCCTTTTTATGAGCATTTTGCCTGCAACTTTAGCCGAGCTTTTTCCGGTAAAGGTTCGCGGAACCTCCTTCTCAGTATTATACAACACTTCCCTTGCGGTGTTTGGCGGAACAGTTCCCATGGTTTGCACCTATTTTGTGGAAAAGCTAAACCTCCTAACTTTCCCAGGTATCTACTTATCCGCTGTTTCTGCCTTTGCCTTGCTTCTTTCCTTCCTTTTCCTTCCAGAAACTAATCCGAGAGACCCATATGAGAAAATTTCTTGATGGTGAAGAGCTTAGGGATTTGATGCAAAACTGGATAGAAGTTTGCTCATAAATAAAGACTAAATGTTTAGCTTAAAAAAATTAAGATCAGCAAAGGAGCCAAGGCTTTATCTTTCAATTGAGAGAACCTTTCTTAGTTTTCAAAGGCTCGCGATTTTTCTTGTTTCTTTAGCTATCTTTTTGTGGAAATTGAGGCGAATAGCTGTTGAAATTAAAGGAACGTACCTATCTCCTATTTTGGAAACACTCTTTAAGTTTTTTTTGTTTACTGGGATACTCATATCCCTTTTGTCAATACCAAGCTTTATGTTGATGTTAAAATTCCTCGAGGAGGGCGTAGAGGTGGACCCAAAAGAGGTTGTTGACCCAAGGATTTACATGGCAGGAGAAAGAACTTTATTATCCTGGATTAGGACTGCTATTGGGCTCATTGTCTTCGGGTTTGTCATCGAAAAGTTTGAATTCTTTCTTGAAGAGGTTAAAAGTATGCTCAATATTCCTATTAAAAGCGGAACAAAATCCCTCCATGGGTTTGGAATTTTATTCATATTACTTGGGCTCATTACCATTATTCTTGGTCTTATCAACTTTTACCGCACAGTCAAAAGGGTTGAGCAAGGGACCTACAAGACAAATACTTTTTTGTATTTGTTCTATGGAACAGCTCTCTTCTTGTCCTGCCTCCTTGTTGCTCTTTACATTCTTAAAATTGTTGTCTGGTAGAATTCCAGGGAATTTTCGGACAGGGGGTCGTTTTTGTGGGTAAGTTTAGGGCTTAGCAAGGGGCCCCCTTTCTTCTTGACCGTTTTTTAACTAACCGTTAGAATTTAGAAAAAATCATCTTTGCCCCATGGCTGAAGATCTAAAGAATAGACTTTTTGAAGAAAAGCAGTACGTCCTTGAAGGGCTTCAGGCTAAGGAGTCTTGGCGGCTCTTTAGAATTCTTGCCGAGTTTGTAGAAGGTTTTGAAGTTCTACCGAGAGTGTATCCCGGAGTAACCATCTTTGGTTCTGCTCGCACAAAGCCAGATGACCCTGATTATCAAAAGGCTGAAAAGCTTGCGGAACTTCTTGTTAGAGCGGGTTTTTCTGTAATTACCGGGGGCGGACCGGGGATAATGGAAGCAGCAAACAAAGGTGCAAGCAATGCTGGAGGCTACTCTGTGGGGCTAAACATCCGCCTCCCTATGGAACAAGAACCAAATCCTTATGCCAACATCAAGCTCGAATTTCGCTACTTTTTTGTGAGAAAAGTAATGCTGGCTAAATACTCTGTTGCCTTTGTTTTTTTCCCCGGTGGCTTTGGCACCATGGATGAGATGTTTGAAATCTTAACCCTCGTTCAGACAAGAAAAATTCGTCCTGTGCCCATAGTTCTTGTGGATAAACAATTCTGGAAACCTTTGATCAACTGGTTTACTAAAACCCTTATTCCAGAGAACAAAATTTCCCCGCAGGACCTTGAAATATTTAAAGTCCTTGATGAACCAGAGGAAATAGTAAACTACATAAAAGAAAAACTTTGGATTTAACATGAAGCATCTTCTTGACATTGAAAGCTTAAGCAAAGAGGACATAGAGCACTACCTAAACCTTGCAGACAATCTTAAGGAGATCCTTTACCGTCCCATACCAAAGGTGCCAACCCTTCGCGGAAAGCTTGTCCTACTTCTTTTCTATGAACCATCTACTAGAACAAAGTTTTCCTTTGAAAGGGCTTGCAAGATTTTATCCGCTGAGGTGATGAGTTTTCAAACCAAGGGCAGTAGCATAGAAAAGGGAGAAACTTTGCTTGACACAGTGAAAAACCTAGAAACCCTTGGGGTCAATTTGATTGTGATTAGGCATAATCTTTCTGGAACACCACATTTTTTAGCCAGAAATTTATCTGTGCCTGTTGTCAACGCAGGGGATGGAACGCACGAACACCCAACCCAAGCCCTTCTTGACCTTCTTACTGTTCGACAAAAGCTTGGCACCCTCTCTGACCTAAAAGTAGCCATAATCGGAGACATCAGACATAGCCGAGTAGCCCACTCGGACATTCTAGCCTTTCAAAAGATGGGGAGCACTGTTTATGTTTCAGGTCCAGCCCATCTTCTACCAACACATGCTGAAGAGGAGTTCTTTTGCTTTAAACCTAAGTCCTTCAAAGTTTGCTATGATCTTGCCACAGCACTAGAATCTGCGGATGTAGTCATTGCTCTTCGAGTTCAGAAAGAAAGGCACGAGACCCCTCTTATTCCAAGCTACAATGAGTATCATCTTACCTTTGGTTTAACGCCCAAGCATCTTGATTTAATAAAGGACGGTGCTTTGCTCATGCATCCTGGTCCAATTAACTGGGGAGTTGAGCTTCATCCTGAGCTTGAGAAGTATCCTTTTCAGGTGATCCTTGACCAGGTAGAAAATGGAGTTGCCGTTAGAATGGCTGTCCTTCTAACCCTTTTAACAGGAGCTTAAAGCCATGCGGTTGCTTATAAAGAACGGAAGGGTCCTTGACCCAACGCTTGGCTTGGATTTAATAGCCGATGTCTACATAGTTGACGGAAAGATAGAAGGCGTTGAGAGAAACATCACAGTTTCTGCTGATAGGATTATCGATGCTCAGGGACTTTGGGTATTGCCTGGTCTTGTGGATATTCATGTTCATTTAAGGGAGCCCGGAGAGGAGTGGAAGGAGGACATCGAATCCGGAACCAGAGCTGCCCTTCACGGAGGTGTTCTTCGGGTTGCTTGCATGCCGAACACAAAGCCCCCTGTTGATACTCCTGAGGTCTGCTCAGCCATCATAGCCAAGGCTAAAGAAAAGGGATATGTTCCTGTCTATCCCATCGCTTGCATTACTAAAGGTCAGGCTGGAAAGGAACTAACCGAGTTTGGAAGACTAAAGCTTGCGGGAGCGGTTGCCCTTTCTGATGATGGCAAATGGGTGCAGGATTCTGAGGTGATGAGGAAGGCTTTGCTTTACGCTAAATCCTTTGACCTTCCCATAATTTCCCACCCTGAGGACCAGACTTTAAGCTTTGGAGGACAAGTTAACTTAGGTAAGCTTTCAGCAAAGCTTGGTTTGAAGGGGGTTCCTTTTACTGCGGAAACCATTGCCGTGGTTAGAGACCTCCTTTTAGCCAAAGAAACAAAGGGCAAACTTCACCTAGCCCATCTCTCTGTAAAAGAAAACCTCCCCTTTCTTCGCTGGGCAAAAGAAGAGGACGTAAACTTCACCGCTGAAACTTGCCCCCACTACTTTCATCTAACCGAGTGGGAGTGCGATGGCTACAACACTTTAGCTAAGGTCAACCCACCTCTTCGGACGGAGGGTGATGTCCTTGCTATAAAACAAGCTATCAAAGAGGGGCTGATTGAAGTGATAGCAAGCGACCATGCCCCCCATAGCCCCCTTGAAAAGGATGTAGAGTTTGAACTTGCAAGCCCAGGTATGATAGGGCTTGAATTCCTTCTACCCTTGAGCTCAAGCTTGGTGCGGGAAGGACTTATCTCCCCGTTGAAGCTACTTGAGCTTCTAATCACTAATCCTGCCAAGGTTATAGGTATTGAGCCACCCACTCTCCGAAGGGGAGAAAAAGCCGAAATTGTCCTTTTTGACCCCGAAGAAGAATACTTAGTTACTGAAGATTTCATCCAGAGTAAAAGCAAAAACACTCCCTTCCTTGGCAAAACCATCAAGGGAAGAGTAAAAAAGGTCATCATCGAAGATAAAGTCTACGAATTTTAACCCTGTGTAGTTTTTGACACAGGTGTAAAAAAAACAACACAGGTCGATTTGGTCTGACTTCTCTGCTACTTTCGGACAATTTAAAGTTCCTATGGGCATCCCTTCTTTTCGACATAACCGAAAAATTAATAAAGGCGCATGTCCTTTAAGTATGGCATATTTTTTGTATATAAAATAAGTTTAAAAAGGAAAGGACTATCCTTTTTGATAGAACAAAAAGGGAGTAAAGCATGGAATACATGAGAACAGTAGGTAAAGAGGTTGTGCTTGAGGGGGTTGGAGTCTTTAGCGGTAAAGATGTTAGGGTTGAAATCCATCCGAGGTATGAGGGGGATGGGATCATCTTTGAGAGGGCAGACCTGAGCCCAAAGGTTGTAATTCCCCTTAAAGTAGAAAATGTTATCGGGCTTGATGGCGCAACTGCCATAACAGACGGAGAGCACACCATCTTACTAATCGAGCATCTACTTTCAGCTTTACACGGGCTTGGGATTGATGCTGCTTACATAAAAGTTTATGGAGAAGAGATACCCCTTTTTGACGGCTCTGCCTTGCCTTATGTACAGGCTTTGAGACATGCTGGCTATACTATACTTCCAAGGCTAAAGAGAAAGTTCTACCTTCTTAAAGATTTTGAGATGCAAAACGGAAACGGCTTTATTCGGTTCCGCCGCTCCTTAGCAACGACCATCTCCGCCAAGATAAGCTTCCCACATCCTTTAATCGGAGAGCAGTCTTTTAGCCTTGCCCTTACGCCAACGAACTACCTCAAAGAGGTATGCTTTGCCCGGACCTTTGGGTTCAAAAACCTTCTTGAAGAAAGAAGGAAAAAAGGGATCCTTAAGGGTGGAGATTTAACAAACGCCATCGTCCTTGATGAAAAGGAGGTCTTAAACCCAGAAGGCTTGAGAACAGAGGATGAGTTTGTCCGGCATAAAGTGCTCGACCTTGTAGGTGACCTTTTTGTCCTTGGCAGACCATTAGTTGCCGAGGTTTATGCAGAGTTTTCCTCCCATAAGCTCCATGTGGAAGCCCTAAGGACTTTGTGGACCTCAGGGCTTGTTGAGGAGGTTGAAGTTTCTTCCCTTACCTTTTTTCTCGTGAAGAAGAGGTTTGCGAGAAGGGCTTAGTAAGCCTTCCTACTTCATAGATTAAACCGTCTGCTCTTTCGAGCGCCTCTTCAAGCTTTAGAAGGTTTAATCTAAAGTCTTCCCCTCTTAGCTCAGCAAGGGCTGAAATTCTTCTTAAAACATGATAGAAGGGATTTTGTATACGCTTTTCAAAGTCTGGAAAGACTTGCAGGAATATCTTTTTCCCTTCAATGGCAACCTTAAAGGGTTGGTAGACGATGAAAACCTTAGTTTTTAAGGGAACATTCTGATAAAGAAAGGCAATGTGTTCTTTGTAGAGGCGAAAGCAGCCATGGGTTGTTCTCCGACCTACGCTTTCCTCTTTGTTTGTCCCGTGAATAAGGTAATTACCTCGGTCTAAGTAGAGGGCATAATCTCCGAGGGGATTATCAGGTCCTGGCGGGACAACCTTTGGCAAGGTCGGGTCTTCAGCTAAGATTGAAGGGGGAGGATACCAGGTAGGCTTTTCCTGCTTTCTCACGATTGTGTAGGTTCCTTCCGGAGTAATCTTACCTTCGTCAGCTATACCAACGGGGAAAACATAAAGCTTTTTTGCGTCAAAAAAATAAAGCCTCATCTCCGGAAAGTTTATTAGGATATAAGTCCTCTCGGGGTAAAGAAAGTCTTGAGGGATAATAACCTGATAAGGGATGATGATCTTTTGTCCAGGTGGGGGGACCCAAGGATCAACCCCAGGGTTTGCCCTAACCAGGTGTTGATAGCCAACCTTAAAGGCTACCGCAAGGTCAACAAGAGTGTCCTTATCTTTAATAACATATTCCTTGTTCTGAAAGTAGACGGCTCGCTCGGTGCTAAAATTTGCCGAAAGTATAACCAAATCATTGCCTTGGCAAGGGGCTCCTAAAGGGTAAAATAGTAGCAAAATCCAAAGAAGGATTTTTAAAAAGGAGAAATCTTTATGCAAACCTTTATGCGATTTGAGAACGTTCTTCATAGGATTGGAAACACTCCTATTGTAAGGCTAAACAAGCTTAAGGTCAAGCCTACGGTTGAAATTTGGGGAAAGATCGAATCTGTTAATCCTGGAGGCTCTGTTAAAGACCGCATAGCCCTCTCCATGATAGAAGATGCTGAGGCTAAGGGCATTCTTACAAAGGATAAAATAGTTGTAGAAGCTTCAAGCGGAAACACGGGGATTGGTCTTTCCTTAGTTTGTGCCGTAAAGGGCTACAAATGCATGATCGCCATGCCTGAGTCTGCATCCGTTGAGAGAAGAAAAATAATGCAAGCCTTCGGAGCAGAGATAATTTTGACCCCTGCTAAAAAGGGCACAGACGGAGCTATTGAATTTGTTTATGACCTTGTTCGGGAAAACCCTGATAAATACTTTTGTCCTGACCAGTTTAACAACCCAGCAAACTGGCAAGCCCACTACCGTGGGACTGCTCCAGAGATCTGGGCTCAAACAGATGGTAAAGTTCGGTATGTAGTCTGTGGTCTTGGCACAACAGGGACGGCAATGGGCATTGCCCGGTATGCTAAGGACTTTGGCTTGCCTTTCAAGGTGGTTGGCATTGAGCCTTATCCGGGGCACAAAATTCAAGGACTTAAGAACATGAAAGAATCTTTCCCACCGGGTATCTTTGACCGAACCCTCCTTGATAGGGTCATCAATGTTCCTGATGAGGAAGCCTACGAGATGGCAAGATGGCTTGCTAAGAAGGAAGGAATTTTTGTTGGCATGAGCTCAGGCTGTGCTTTAGCGGGTGCTCTTAAGCTTGCTGAGAAGATAGATGAGGGATTGATCGTCGTTATATTCCCTGATTCTGGCGAACGCTATCTTTCTACCCCTCTTTGGTCCTTTGAAGAAAAAAAGACAAAGGCTGATTTAATTCTCTCGAACCTCCTCAGCGGAAAGCGTGAGCCCTTTATCCCTCTTGAAAAGGCTAAACTTAAGGTCTACACCTGCGGACCAACGCTTAACATCAGACCTCACCTGGGTCTTTACCGTAGACTTTTGACCGCAGACCTCCTTAAAAGATATCTAGAACATAAAGGCTATGAAGTATTCTGGATTATGAACTTTACCGATTTTGACGACAAAACCATAGCTTCTGCCTTAAACCAAAACCGCCCCCTCAAAGATTTGACCTCAGAAATCGAGGCTCAGTTCTTTGAGGACCTTGAATTTTTAGCCATTGACAAGCCGAACCTCTGTCCAAGGGTGAGCGAGCACTTAGAGGATATGAAAAACTTTGCTTTGGAGCTAATGCAAAAGAACAAAGCCTATGAAAAGTTTTCAGCCGTTTATTTTGATGTTTCAAGATTTCCAGAGTATGGGAAGTTTGTAAAGCTTGACTTAAAGACGATGAAGGAACGAGAGCCTACAGATGCTGAGGAATACGAGAAAGAAGAGCCCGCTGATTTTGCCCTTCTAAAGAGGGGGCATATTCTGGAGATGAAGGCTGGATATTTTGTGGAAACTCCCTTTGGAAGGGTTCGTCCAACCTGGCACATTCATTGCGCTTGCCTTGCCTTAAAATACCTTGGGGAAACCTTCGATATCTTTATCTCAGGCGAAGACCTAATCTTTCCTCACATCGAAAACACCCGTGCAGTAGCCAAGGCTTTAACCGGCAAAGAGCTTGCAAGATATTACTTGGCAACGGGGCTAACTTACTTTGAGGGTAAAAGGCTCTCTTCTGAAAACCGAATAACTATCGAAGATATCAAAAAACAAGGATACGAGGGAAGGCATCTAAGGTTAGTTTTTCTTCGAGCCCATTATAGAAGTAAGCTAAACCTTAGTTTTTCAGCGCTTGAGCAGGCAAAAAGGCTCCTTGATAAGCTTGAAACCTATTTAGGACAAATTGCCATCACGGAAGAAAAAGTCTTATCCGAAGATCAAAAGGAAGGGCTTTGGCAATCTCTTGAGAGCTTTAAGGCTAAGTGGGATAACGCCCTGAAGGAGGACCTTAACTCCCCTCTTGCGATATCGGAGCTTATTACCCTTCTAAAAAGGATTTATCAGGCCACAAAAGAAGGCTTACCCATGGGGTTTAAGTCTTCTCTTTTTGCCTCGCTTAAAGAATTCAACAGAGTGCATAAGATCCTTGCCTTTCCTGAAGAAGTGTTAGATAAGGAGATATTAGAGCTTGCTAAAAGAAGGGATAAAGCAAAGGAAGCATTTGATTATGAGACGGCAGATAGAATAAGGGATGAGCTTTCTCGTCTTGGCTATCGCCTGTTTGAGAAGGATGGAAAAACAAGGGTTTTGAAGTTCCGTTATGAGTTCTAAGCTTCTTCTTGAGATGTATGAGCGTTTGTTTGAGCATTTTGGCCCGCAAGGCTGGTGGCCTGCTGAAACCCCCTTTGAAGTCTGCGTAGGTGCTATCCTTACTCAAGGCACAAACTGGAAAAATGTAGAAAGGGCTATCGAAAACCTTAAAGCCAAGGGTCTTCTTTCACCAAGAGCACTCTACCAACTTGACCAAAAGACTTTAGCGGAGCTGATAAGACCCTGCGGCTACTACAATGTTAAGGCTAAGCGCTTGAAAAACTTTGTTTCCTTTCTTGTTGAAAAATACGAGGGTGAAATCGAGAGGCTTCGCGGCAAAGACTTAAAGAAGATTCGAGATGAGCTCTTAGGAGTCTCGGGGCTTGGGAAGGAGACGGTCGACTCCATCCTTCTCTATGCTCTTGATTATCCAATCTTTGTGGTTGATGCCTACACCTACAGGATTTTACATAGACACTCTTTGGTCCCGGAAGAAATAACTTATGATGAGCTTCAGGAATTTTTCATGGAGAACCTGCCTTCCGACCTAAACCTGTTTAAGGAGTTTCATGCCTTGCTTGTAGCCTGCGGGAAGACCTACTGTAAAACTAAGTCTCCTTCCTGCAATGGGTGCCCCTTGGAAAAGCAAGAAGACTAAGTATTATTGAAACTTGCCCCCATTACAAAAAACATTTAAGCTTCTAAGCAATCACCTAAGAAAACCATTTTGTGGCTTTTTTCCCATCCTTAATTTTTTAAAAACTTGATTTATCTAAAATTTAGTCGTGGTCCAAATATGAGGATTTTTTCTACATTTTTAAAAAAGGTCTTTCTAAATTAGCTTCCCTTGGTAAAATTATGGCAACATGAATGTTTATCTTCTTGGGACGGCTGGGGCAAGGTATGTAGTGGCTAAACAGCTTAGAGCCTCCGCCGGAACGGTGCTGGAAGAGGATGGAGAATTTCTCCTCATTGATCCTGGTCCTGGCACTATCGTCCATTTAGCCAAGCATAAGATACCCGTTGAGAAGATTAGAAACATCCTTGTCTCTCACAAGCATCTTGACCATTCAGCAGACCTAAACGTGATCGTTGATGCCATAACCGAAGGCACCTTTAAAAAACGAGGAAGGCTTTTTATCCCAAAGGAAGCCTGGGATGAGGGCGTTCTTCTTTCTTATTTAAAAGAGGCTTTAGATGAAACGATATTTTTAGCTGAGAAGGAGGCTTATCAAACCTCTAAGTTTAGCTTTAAAACCACAAAAAGGCTACTTCATTCAGCTGAAACCTATGGTTTTATCTTCAACCTTAAGGATGGAAAAAGCCTTGGTTTTCTTGTTGACACTGCCTTTTTTGAAGAGCTTATTTCGGAATTTCAAGGAGTAAACTATTTAATCGTGAATGTAGTAAGGTATGAGCCTAAAGAGGGGGTGCTTCATCTCTCGGTCCAAGATGTGCGAAAATTGTTAGCGAGCTTAAGACCGGAGCTAACGGTTATCACCCATTTCGGGATGACCATGCTCCGAGCAAACCCTTTCAAGGTAGCAAAGGACTTGAGTGCTGAGCTAAACCTTAAAGTCGTTGCCGCATACGACGGGTTAAGATTGACTCTTTGAGAAAAGAGTATGTCGATTTACAACTTAAACGCCCTATTTAAACCGAAAAGAATAGCCATTGTCCACCATCCTAAGGATAGGGATTTAAGCGAAGTCCTTTTTAAGAATCTAATCCTGAGAAACTTTAAAGGGACAGTCTATCCCATCTCCCCTGATGGTGAAAGCTTCTTTGGCATAGAACCCTATCCGAACCTGCTTGCAGTTCCTAAGGAGATAGACCTTTGCATACTGGCTGGAGGGGTTGAACATTGGCTTGAGGAGGTGGAAAACTGCAAAAGAAAAGGGGTTAAGGCTCTTTTGCTGATCTACCCTGATTTTAACTTTAGGGTGCCAAACGCTACAGCCCTACTGCAAAAGATCCGTTTGCTTACAAGAAAGTATGGTATCAGGACACTTGGTCCAAACAGCTTGGGTTTTATCGTCCCAAGCCTCAACCTTAATGCCAGTTTATTTGATGGTGAAATACCGCAAGGCCACATCGGCTTTATCTCAGACAGTTCAACCATGGCTATCGGCTTGCTTGATTGGGCGATAGAAAAAAGGTTTGGCTTCAGCGCCTTTATCTCCCTTGGGGAAAAGGTTGACGTAGATTTACCCGATGCCATCGACTACCTTGGTTATGACCCCTCAACTCGAGCCATCCTAATCCATTTAGAAAACATAGAGTCGGGAAGAAAATTCTTACGTTCTGTTCGAGGCTTTGCCAGAAGTAAACCGATGATCGTCACCAAATCCAAATCTTCTACAGAATACCTAAGTAAATGCACAAGCATCCTTGATGGAATAGCAATTGAAGACTTGATCTATTCAAGCGCTTTTAAACGGGCAGGCATGGTAGAGGTATCAACCATAGAAGACCTTTTTTACTTAGCAGAAGGATTAGAAAAGCTATCACGACCTAAGGGTCCTCGATTGGCTTTAGTATCAAATTCTGGAGGGCTTACAGATATTGCCCTAAAGTCTTTAAAAAAATACCGCCTAACCCTTCCCAACCTTTCTCAAGAATTAAGAACAGAACTTTCCACGAAGATTTCAAACTGGCTCGAATCCCTTGATAATCCAATTAAATTGTTAAGCGATAGTCCACCGTCAGCTTACAAAAACCTTTTAGAGAGCCTGCTAAAAAGTGGAGATTTTGATGCTATCATCATCCTTCTTTCTCCAACCCATAGACTTAAAGTTTTTGAACTGGCAATGAGTATAGTTTCTGCCTGGAAGGCTTCGCCAATCAAAAAGCCGATTTTTATCGTTCCTTTTGGGGCAAAAAAGGTGGAAGAAGCAAAAACCTACCTTTTAGAACAAGGCTTGGCAGTCTTTGATACACCTGAGCAGGCTATTAAAACCTTTTATTATCTATATCAATACGAGCATAACATTGACCTCCTTTTTGAAACGCCATCAAACATCCTTGAAGACTTTATACCTGATAAGGAGCGAGGTCAGAGGATCATTTTCCAAGCTTTAAAAAAGGGAAGGACATATCTTAACCTCTCCGAAGGCTTTGAGTTGTTAAAGGCATATGGGATCCCAGTCCCAAAGCACAGGATGGCAAGAAATGAAGAGGAGCTCTTAGCCGTTGCCGAAGAGTTAGGCTATCCGCTTTCTTTATGTTTGAACGAGACCCCATATCTAACCTATGGACCGCAAATGGTTGAAACAAAGCATCAGAGTATCTACACTGAAAAATCCCTCTTAAGAGAGGCAAGGGAGCTTTGGGATTATGCCAAAAAGGTAGGATTAGATAAAAGCCTTTTAATCTTCCCTTATACAGCCGAACAAACCTACGAACTTCTCCTTGGTAGTAAGAAGGATCCTGTTTTTGGGGCTGTTATTGTGTTTGGAATTGGTGGTAAAGAGGTTAAGCTTGGCTATGATCAAGCCATCGGTCTACCTCCTCTCAATCAAACGCTCGCTCGCAGGCTTTTAGAAGAAACTATCATCTATCATCATCTAAAGCTTGAGGGGTATCCGATAGAAGAGCTTGAAAGTTTAATGGTAAAGTTTAGCATGCTAATAGTAGATTTTCCGGAGATAGCTAATGTGGTGATAAATCCTCTCCTTTTGACCAGGCAGGGCGTCCTTGTTCAATACTTAAAGGTTGACCTTGAAGAGGTTGCCATTTATGAAGATATAAAACCTACCTCCCTCTTCTGCCCTTCTCATCTTTCTATCTGTCCTTATCCTTCCTACTTTTCCTTTCATGAAAGGCTAAAGGATGGCACAGAGGTTTTCATTCGTCCTGTAAAACCAGAGGATGAACCTTTGTTGAAGGAACTTTTTTACAAGCTATCAGAAAAGTCCACCGAACTTAGGTTTAACCAGCCAGGTAGAAAGATTACTCGCGAAGAGTTGATAAGGTTTTGCCATATCGACTATGACCAGGAGATGACGCTTATAGCCTTAGTCAAAAATTCCAACGGGAAGTCCGAAATCATCGGAGCTGGTCACCTAATCAAATCCTATGAAGACACTGCCGAGCTTGCCTTTGAAGTAAGGGATGACTATCAGGGCAAAGGATTGGGGAAGACCTTAATGCAAAAGCTTTTGCAATGGGCAACCCTTTGCGGCTATAAAACCCTTTGGATGGAAATCAGGAAGGATAACCTTGCCATGCTTCGTTTAGCCAAAGCTTTTGGGTTTGAGGTTTCAAGCTCTGAAGAGGACATGGTCTATGTCCAGAAAAACCTCTCCGAGGAGTTGCCTCAACTCCTTGCGTGAATTATTTTTTAAATAATCCTATACTTTACAGGCTCAAAAGCGTCTAAAAGGGTCTTTTAAATAACTAACATGGTTTAAACTAGCTTAAAGGGGGTGCTATGAAGGTAATAGGTATATTAGGCTCGCCGCACAAGAACGGAGGAACGGCGCAACTTTTAATTTCAGCTCTTAAGGCTGCAGAAAGAGAGGGAGCAAAGACTGAACTTTTAAGCCTATATGATGGTGAGATAAAACCCTGCGTTGGGTGTGTGCAAGATGAGGAGCCAACCTGTAAATTCCCGTGTATCTTTGATGATTATGGGAAGGTGATTTTAGAAAAAATTCATGAGGCAGAGGGGGTCGTTTTTGCTACTCCTGTCTATTGGTTTGCCCCATCAGGACCGATGAAAAACCTTATAGACAGGATGACTGCCCTTGAAAACATGGTAGTCTTTGGGGGGCCAAGCTATCTTGAAGGCAAGGTGGTAGGAGCTATCGCTGTTGGAGCAGACGACGGCGGCGCTTTTACCACTGGATATCTGATTACCGCGCTTACTTCTATGGGAGCAATCATCCCACCCTGGGGGATTGCCTATTCCCACAAGGGTGACCAAGCTATATTTGATGATAAAGCCCTGATGGATGCTATAAACATAGGTCTTCTCATCGCAAGGATGGTGAAAAGATTAAAAGGCGAAGCGGTTGATTTAACCTTTCAATACGACCCAAAGCTTCGGGATGCTATAAGGAAAGAAGTTATGTCTGAGCTTGGGTTGATTAAAGATAATCGCAAGTTTCATACTAAGAAGATGTTAATGCTTGACAAATCATAAAAAATTTTTTATTATGAATTTGTTAGGTTGATAATCGGGACGTAGCGCAGCCTGGGAGCGCACCCGCTTGGGGTGTGGGGGGTCGGCGGTTCAAATCCGCCCGTCCCGATTTTTTTATGTTTGCAGTGTAATGACCAAAATTCAAAATAACCGGGCACCTTGCCTGGGGGAGGTGAGCTATGAGGGTAGCGGATACTGTTTGCGCCATGGAAAGGTTCGAACTAATTCCTACCCAGCAAGGTGCTTTAAAACGATGCATCTGGGGCTTTCATTTAGTGGTAGAATTTTGGAACTCACCCTTTGACGAGATCGCTGAAGCAGAAAAGGTCAAATCTGCCCTTATCTTCGCCTTAACAAACAACCATTCAGAAGATGGAAACATAAGAGCCGTTAGTTATCAATTTAAGCCCTTTGGAGTTTCGGCGCAGGTTAACGACGGAAAATCTCATATCTACATTCACACTTGGCCTGAGAACGGATATTCCGCTATAGATATCCTTGCTGAAGACCGGGGGAGGGCTTACGAGATTTTATCCCGTCTTCAAATCGCTTTAAAACCAGAAAAGGTCTGCGTTGCTGAGGTCCCAAGAGGAATTACTAACAGCGACTGGGGGGAAACTTGACTGGATACTTCTTCTGGCGGGAAAAGATCCATCAAGATTTTGGGCACGCCTACAAAGTTGAATTAGTATTTGAAGAGCATAATCTTCAAAAGGTTCAAATATTTAAAAATCAAACTTGGGGTTACTTTTTTGTCTTAGACGGGATAGTTCAGTTTACAGAAAGGGACGAATACATCTATCACGAGGTCATCACTTATCTCCCGGCAAGCCTTCTTAAAAAGGTTCCTGAGACTGTGTTAATCATTGGAGGGGGTGACGGAGGGGTTTTAAGAGAACTCCAAAAGATATCCGGCGTAAAAAAGATCCTTCAATTTGAAATTGACCGAACCGTGTTTGACCTATGCAGGAAGTACTTTTTTAAGCTTATGGGGGACTACTCTGACCCACGGGTTGAGCTCAATTTTGTTGATGGTCTTCAGGGCTTAAAAGAAAGCGATACCGAAGCCTTTGACCTTGTCATCGTTGACTGCACTGACCCAGTAGGGCCGGCTAAAAGCCTCTACTCCTTAGAATTTTATCAAGAGATACATCGGGCGTTGAAACCTGATGGGGTCTTCATTCAACAGGCAAGCCTTCCTGCCTACTTCCCCCATGTTCTAAAGCTTGCCCTACAGGCATCTTCAGTGTTCCCATGGTTTGATATAGCTCGGGTTTATGTTCCCTGCTATGGCGAAGAGTTAGCTTTTATCTTAGGAGCCAAAGAAAAGAAAGACCCAACCAACCCCTTGCAAGCTTACTATGGTAAATACTATCATCCTGGTTTGAATAAAGCCCTTTTTACTCTTCCTCAAACCTGGCTGAATCTTGTTGAAAGGCGGGATCCTGAACTAAATAAAGGAACCGTCTTGTGAAAATTACTGGAGGATTTTTAAAGGGAAGAAATATTTACTGTCCGCCTTCTTCAGCCCTTGAGATACGACCTCTAAGAACAAGGATTAGGAAAGCTCTTTTTGACATCTTAGGGGATGACCTCTCGGGGTTGAGGGTGCTTGACCTCTTTGCTGGCACAGGTGCCATTGGGATCGAAGCCCTGTCAAGAGGAGCTGAATTTGTCCTCTTTGCCGATGCAAGCAAAAAGAGTATAGAACTAATAAAGAAAAACCTCGAACGCTTTAACCTTTTAGATAAAGCTATGATCCTTCAAATTACTCTCCCTCAAGGACTAAAAAAAATAAAAGAAAGAACTCTTCTTCTAGGGAAAGGTGAAGAGTCAAAGAAGGAGACTTTTCAGTACGACCTTGTTTTTATTACTCCCCCATACAGAAAAGGCTTAGGCTTAAAGACCTTGGAAAATCTACCTACAGAAATTCTAAACCCAAGAGCCCTGATCGTGGTTGAGGAAGAAAGCGGAGTTGAGCTCCCACAAGAAGTGGCTCAGTTTGAGCTTGAAGATAAAAGAGCTTACGGAGAGACTACTTTATATTTTTATAGGATAAAGGCTTAAAAACATAGCTCCCTCGAGAAGGGACCCTTAATTTCCGTAGTAAAGTAGCGAAACCTTGCCTGAACTCTAAAACATTCCTTTTGTTCCCCTTCTTTGGTAAAGGTGTACTCAGTTTTGTTCTTTAAATCTATGTGAGAGCTTTTCCCCTCTCTTATCCTCTCAAGAGTAAACTCTAAAGGGAGCTCGAGGGGTAGACCCTTTATGTCCTCATAGACCGGCTCAAATCGTAGAAGATAGTATGATGGATATAGCTCTATAACCTCTAAATTTATAGGAGCCTTTGGAGGATAGCGAAAGTATATCCGAACCTCCTCGCTAAAGGGACTTTCAACCAAAAAATCCTTTTTTGCCTTAACACGGTAGAAGTAGAGCCTTCTTGGTGCCACCTTTTCGTCTGTGTAGATAAAAAGGGTTGCTGCCGAATGTAGCCTCGGTTTAAGCTTTATCTCTGTTCGCTTCTCTTTTTTCTTTGGGTCATCAAGGAAGACCTCTCTCTTTTCGATGATCAAGGCTTTAAGCGAGGTAAGATAGTTCCCACCGCTTGTTTGGGAAGGAAGGTCAATGAGTAGTTTTATAGCTTGACCTTCAACCTCGGCGCTGAGACCCGGAACTTGAGGGATGCTCTTTTCAATGGGTAAAGGAGGCGCCTTCCTACCACAGGAAACCAAAAGAAAGGAGGCTAAAAAAAATCCTAATATTTTGAGAAGAGGGTTCATTTTTTTCATAAAAACTTAATCTTTGCTATCCTTGCAGAATGGCAAAGGAAGTTTACCGCAACGGGTAAGCTAGCAATGTGAGTATGAGCAACCTCTACATGAACAGCCAAAGCTGTGGTTTTTCCCCCAAAACCCAAGGGACCAATACCAAGCCTATTTATTTCAGAGAGCAACTCCTCCTCAAGGGCTTTTACTTTTGGGTCTGGGTTTGAGGTTCCAAGCTCTCGGAAAAGAGCCTTTTTCGCAAGGAAAGCGCAATGTTCAAAACTTCCACCAATCCCCACTCCCACGATAAGAGGAGGACAGGGGTTTGGACCAGCAAGCTTCACCGTCTCAAGGACAAAATTCTTTATCCCCTCTAGGCCATCAGCAGGCTTGAGCATGGCGAGCCGGCTCATGTTTTCGCTTCCACAACCCTTAGGCATGATCCAAATTTCAAAAAGTTTATCTCCCGGAATTATTTCATAATGAATGATAGCTGGAGTGTTTGTGCCGGTGTTTTCCCTGGTAAAGGGATGGGCTACAGAGGCTCGAAGGTAGCCTTCTTTTACCGCCTCGGCAACTCCAGCATTTATTGCCTTTTCAAGCCCGGTTGGGATGGTCAAACCCTCCGAGATCCGCACAAGAATAACAGGTATCCCCGTGTCTTGGCAGAGGGGTAGGCTCTCTCTTTCTGCTATTTCAGCGTTTTGCAACAGGATGTCAAAGACCCATTGGGCTAAGCTCCCCTCTACCTCCTTGTTTCTTGCTTGTTTGAAAAGTTCTTTTACCGAATTTGGTAGTTTAATGCAGGAAGATATGTAGGCTTTCTTTACCTCTTCTTTGAGCTTATCAAGGCTAATCATTAAGTTATCAACCTTTCAGGATGGTCTTGTAAAAATCGCTCAACTTCCTCAAAGAAAGCTTTAAGGAGGTCCTCTTCCTTAACTTTTCTGATGATTTTACCCTCTCTAAAGATAATACCAACCCCCTTTCCTCCTGCAATCCCAAGGTCGGCTAATCGGGCTTCACCTGGGCCATTGACTACACAGCCCATCACGGCAAGCTTAAGATTGGCCTTAATGTTCCTTGCCCATTCAACAACCTTCTGGTAAAGAGGCATGAGGTCTATCTCACACCTTCCGCAGGTTGGACAGGCGATAACCTCAGGATATAAAGTTCGAAGCCCAAGGTTCCTTAATATCTCATAGGCAACATAGACCTCTTCCACCGGGTCAGCGGTCAAAGATACCCTTATGGTATCCCCTATCCCTTTAAGGAAAAGATAACCCATGGCTAAAGTATTTTTCACCGTCCCAGGGATTAGCCCCCCAGCCTCCGTCACCCCTACATGAAGAGGAAAATCCGACCTTTTGGCAAACATCTCGTAAGCTCTAACTGTATGCCACCAGTTGGAAGATTTAAGAGATACTTTAAGGTTATAGTAGTCGTGTTTTTCCACGATGTATTCTACCCATCTAACAGCGCTCTCAACCATAGCAGAAGGGCTTGGATATTTGAAGCGTTCTAAGATTTCAGGCTCTAAACTTCCGGCGTTTATTCCAATTCGAACGCAGACCCCATGCTCTTTACAAGCCCGGATTAGGTCGTCAAACTTCGACCTATCTTTAAAAGTGCCGGGATTTATCCTGAGGCCTTGCACACCCTGCTCAAGGGCTTTAAAACCAAGGGTTCCAGAAAAGTGAAGGTCGGCTATCACTGGAATGGGGCTTTCTTTGACGATTTCCTTAAGGGCTAATACGGACTTTTCATCAGGAATGGCAACCCTCACCAATTCACAACCTGCTTGATAGAGCCGCTCTATCTGAGAAAGAGTTTCCTTTATCTGCCAAGTAGGTGTGCTTGTCATGCTTTGAACACGGATGGGGTTTTCCCCTCCGATGGCTACTTTCCCGACATATACAACCCGAGTTTTTTTTCTTTTGACCTTTGGATAATAGGCAACTAATCTTCTCATGTTTCCCATTTTACTTTAAAATTAAGCTTATGCCTACATTTCTATACTTTGCTAAAAAGGGCTTAGATATTCCTTCGGAGCTAAGCAAGGCCTTATCCAAGGCTAAGATAAGGCTAGTTTCCGAAAATGACCTTGAAAAAGAGGGAGAAGCACCCTCTGCCATCTTAGTCCTTGGTGGTGACGGGACTTTGCTGCGGGCTGCCCCTTATGCCTACAGGCTTGACCTTCCTATCCTCGGGGTAAATCTTGGTAAGTTTGGCTTCTTAACCAAACTCACCCTAAACTCGGCAATCGAAATTTTAGAAAATTGGGAAAAGACTAAACTTTATTTTGATGAGAGAGAGGTGCTTGATATCTCCTATCAAGGTAAAAGCTTCGTTGCCTTGAATGAAGGGGCAATACTTAAAGGTCCAGCTGGGAGGACCATAAAGCTAGTCGTAAGCATAGAGAAGGAGGGCATAGAAGAGGGGTGGTTTGAGGTCCTTGGGGACGGGTTGCTCGTTGCTACACCCACAGGGTCAACAGCCTACAACCTATCCGCTGGAGGACCGATAATACATCCCCAATCGCAAGTCTTTGTGATAACCCCCATCTGTTCCTTTAAAATCCAGATCAAACCGGTAGTTATTCCCTTGGATTTTAAGGTCAGGGTTGAGCTTCCTTCAGCTGAGGATGAGGTGCATCTTCTGATAGATGGACATACGAATATCCTTCTAAGTTCTGGGGCAAGAGTTGAGTTTAAAAAAGGAGAAAAAAGAATAAAACTTATAAGGGACCCGAGGAGAGGGTTTTTCCTCGCCCTCAGGGAAAAGTTTGGTTGGTAAGCGTTTATTACTTAAACTTCTTCTTCTTCTTTCTTGAAGAATTTTTCAGCAAGCTCTTCCTTCTTTTCTTTGATGGCTTCCTTAGCCTTCTCAAGGGTTTCAGAAAGTTGAGCTTTCTTTTCGGTGAGCAATTCCTTTGCCTTTGAGCTAATTTCACTAATCTTTCCTTCGGCGGTTCCCTTTATGGATTCTACTTTCTCTTTAATAACGCCTACTTCTTCTTTAATCTTGCCAACCTTTTCTTCTGCCTCCTCTTTAAGCCTTCTTCTTACCTCCTCACCGCTTGCCGGTGCAAAAAGAAGAGCAACAACGCCCCCAACGATAAACCCCGCCAAGAAGGCTGCTAAAATAGACCCCCTGTTCCCTGCCATCTTTACCACCTCCTTTTAAGTTTTCTTAAGACCAAGAATCTTCTTTAGCCCAGAAAGTAGTTCCGTCAAGCCAGCTATCAAAGCTGACGCTTCAACATACATCGTCTTAATGCTTTTGTTAAGGTCTGAAAGTATCAGGCTCCCAGTTTCTGCTGTTTCCTTTACATTCTTTATTAAAGGATGAATAGCCTTGTTCAGCTCGTCTATGTTAGTCTTGACTTCGCTTGAAACCTTTTTTAGGTCAGAGAGAATTGCTCGAGAATCCTCAAGGGTAAAATGCACATCATCCTTTAAAACTTCTATCTGCCCCTTAAGAAAAACCTCAAATTCCTTCAAGGACTCTCCTACTTCAGCAATAATCTTTGGAAGAATTTTTAACTCTTCAACTAAGGAGTTTAGGTTTTTAATAGATGCATTTGCGGTTTCTAAAGTTTCGTTAGCCTTCTCAGAGGTGGTTTTTAGGTTCATGATAACACCTGGCAAAAGCTCAAGGTTTTGATTTACCCTTCTTAAGGTTTTGATGATATTTATAACTAACCATAAGAAGATGATTAAAAAGATAGCTATAGAAACAATAGCAATGAGCAAGGTTGGGTCAAACTCCATGTCTCACCTCCATCCTTTAAGACCTAACCAAATAAGGATGCTTTCAAAAAAACTCCCTGCTTATTTCAAATTGAAAAAACCTTGTGTCTATAATATAAGGCTTAAGCTTAATTTTTCTAGCCTATCTATACCATTTAATCAGTTCGGGATAACTCCTTCTTATGAGGTCGTTTGCTGGCACAAGGCGAATAGCTATCTTTCGCAATCCATGCCCAACTATAAAATATTTTAAAAAGTATTTGGCTATGCTTCCTTCCATTCCAAGGAATTCAAAGGGGAAAACGGTAAAATCAAGCTCTCGATTTTCATCTGAAGAAACAGATGCTTCTTCCTCCAAGCCTCTTATACACACAAGCTCAACCGTTATAAGTTCAGGAGGTATGTTTGCCAAGTCCACCTCAGCAGTGAACTCTACGGTTGTTTCTTCAAACAATTCCTCGCTTACGATGTTATCATAAACTCTAACGAAGTTAACCTTAGCCCAGTTTTCTTTAAGAAGTCTTGCCTTTTTAGCTAATTCCTTTAGATAGAAAAATTCATTTTTAGATAAAACTTGAAGGTTGTTTAGGGAAGGAACATAGAATTTTTGTAGATACTCAAGTAGGGCTCGGTTTATGCTAAAGTGTTTGCAGGCTGTGTAGATAGCGTATTTCATGCGTTTTATCCATTCCCTCGGGAGTCCCTCTTCATCCCGATGGTAAAAGAGGTCTCTGATTTCTCCCTCGATCAGAGAATAAAGCTGGTTTGCTTCATAGTAGTTGTAAGGAGGAAGCCCTTCCTTGGGCTGAATAGCCCAGCCATTTTTCCCGTTATAACCTTCAACCCACCATCCATCTAACACGCTAAGATGTAAAACGCCGTTTAAACAGGCTTTCATGCCAGAGGTCCCGCTTGCCTCCATTGGTCTGTAGGGAGTGTTTAGCCAGACATCTGAACCCCAAACCAAATATCTCGCAATATGAAGGTCATAGTTCTCGATGAAAAAGAACCTGTCATAAAGCTTGTTAGCATTTCTGAAATGAATGATCTCTTGGATCATCTTCTTTCCTTCAATATCCTTTGGATGAGCTTTTCCAGCCATGACTAAAATGATAGGTCTATCTGCATCTTTAAGAAGGTTTAGCAACCTTTCCTTGTCAAAGAGTATAAGGGTGTTCCTTTTGTATCCGGTGATCCTCCTTGCACAGCCGATGATCATAGGGAAACGTTTAACCGGGGCGTATTCTCCTCCACGAAGTGGCTCTTTTTTAACTACTTCCTCTTCAAGGATTTTATTAAGAAGGTTTACTAATTTTTGTTTATTCTTTTTATGGGCATCCCAGAGGTCTTCATCTGGGATGTTAAAGATTTCCTCCCAATCTTTATCGTCTGGTCCTAAGTATTTAAACTCCTCCCCCAAATGGTCTCTCAAAACTTCATATATAGGCTCGCTAAGCCATCTCCAATGGACACCGTTTGTCACATAATCGATGGGGACTTCGTCAAGCAAATAATCTTGAAAAAGGGGAGACCACATCTTCTTCGTGGTCCTTTGATGGAGCTTTGAGACTGCATTCACATAGTTGGCATGCTTGATGGCAAACACGGGTAGCCAAAAAAACTTAGTATCTCCAAAGATGCATCCACATCCTATGAATTCTTCAACATTAAGCCCAAGCGATGTCACCTCAGGCTCTAAATACTTTTTAACCAACTCCACATCGAAATGCTCGTTCCCAGCAATGACTGGAGTATGAGTTGTAAAGACGGTAGTCTCCTTAATGAGCAATCTTGCCTCATCAATCGTTAAGCCTTCTGCTAAAAGGTCCTTTAGTCTTGAAAGAATAACAAAGGCCGAATGCCCCTCGTTCAAATGATATATCTTTGGCTTATACCCCATCTGCTTTAAGGCTAAATAACCACCCATGCCTAAGAGAATTTCCTGCTTTATCCTCGTTTCCGGTTCGGCTGGATAAAGTCTATTTAGCAACCCCCTCACTTCGGGAGGATTTTCCATGATGTCGGTATCAAGTAGTAAGCACACAGTCTTTCCAATTTCTACCTTCCAGACCTTAGCCTTAAAATGCCAGCCATTATGAAGGTGCAAATCTATGATAAGGGGTAAGCCCTCCTCGGTTCGAACCTCACGAATAATGTTTAAAAATTTGTCCAAACGTTCATCCTCTTCATTCTGCATGCCTGAAGCATCAAGAACTTGCTTAAAATAGCCTTTGTTGTATAGAAGCCCAACTCCTACGATGGGTAGGTCAAGGTCTGATGCCCCCATCAAAACATCACCTGCCAACACCCCAAGCCCTCCGGCATAGATGGGCAAGGCTTCATGAATGGCAAATTCCATACAGAAATAGGCAATCGTATCATCCTTTGATATTCCATGTTCACTGATCAAAGGATGCCTTTTAGATTTATACTCCTCAAACCTTTCCCAGATGTCTTGAAGCTGAAGCAGAAACCGCTTGTCTTCAATTAACTCTCGTATCTTTTCTTTGGGTAGATGATGAATGAACTTTATAGGATTATGCTTTACCTTCCTAAATAGGTCAGCATCTATCTGATAGAAAAGGTTTAAGGCATCAAAATCCCAAGTAAACCAAAGATTGTAAGAAATGGTAACAAGTTTCTCTATGGGTTCAGGAAACTTTGGGAAGACAAAGAACTTCTTAAATTCCATCTCACTCCTCCAGTTTAATCTTCAAGCTGTTCTTCGAGGTCAGCAATTACATTTAAAAAATATCTATATGCAACCTCAGGCGAAGGATAGGGAGAGAAATACTTGTGCACATCCCCATCCTGAAAGTATTTTATGCACATGTAATAAAAATGGTCAGAGGTGGTAAGTTTTCTTATCGTTGGAACTAAGTCCCATCTACCCTTCTCTTTAGCTAAACGGAGGAGTTCGAAAATGCTCTTCATGGCGTTCCATTGCAAGGGGTTTGAGAGCCAGGCTGAAAGGTCCCGCTCCGTATCAGCCCAAGAGGTTGGAGTGGGGACAGATAGGGTCTTAGGAGTAAAGTTTAAAGTCTTCAAAGCTTCAGAGGGAAAGAGAAAATCTATCATAGGTTCTTTAAGGAGCGCCCTTATCAAATGTCGCATGAATTCAAATATCCCGCTTTCTGCCCATTGATGCTCCCCAAAGGTCTCATAATCCATAAAGAGACCAAGATAAAGGTTCCTTCCTTGAGCCTCAGCAAGAGTCAGGTCCTTTACCCATCGGACATATTTTGGAACTGTTAAAGGCCACTCTGGCCAGGACCGGTCTGAAAACCTAAAAGCAATATCATCTGAAAGCTTGTAGTGCTTCAAAAGAAGAAGATGGGCATGGTTTGCTGACCAACGAGGATAAAGAGGGGATTCCCCCATCAAGATCCTGTCAGCCCCCTCAATAAGAATGGCCTGAAGACTTGGAAAATTCATAAGAACATCGCTTAGCTTATCAAAATAGATAAGCTCGGTGTTGCGAAAAACCGTTGGCTCATGTCCAAACTCACGCTTCATTAATTTTATGTGCTCATCAACCTGTTCCACAAACTCCTCAAGGTCAAAGATACTTGCCAAAGAATGATAATAAGTCTCGGAAAGTAGCTCAACCCCACCCGTCTGCCAAAGCTCAACAAAGCTTTGGTAAACATCCGGTCTATAAAGCTTTGCCTGCTCAATAAAAGTCCCAGTCAAACTAAAAGAAATCTTAAACCGTCCCTCGCTCTCTAAAATCAACTCTTTAAAAAGATTGTTAGCTGGTAGGTAGCATCTATCAGACACTTTGTTAAAAACTGCCCTGTTTAGGTCTTCGTCAAAGTAGCTTTTTCCCGTTCCGATATCAAAAAAACTATAAGGTGCAATCCGAAAAGGCTGATGAACTTGAAAATAAAAAATGATATAGACTTTCATGTAAGGAGTTCCCGATAAACCTCTAAAACCTCTCTTGCCCTATCTTCCCATCTAAAGGTTTGGACTTCCCTTCTTGCCTCTTCTTGCTTTGCCTTTAAAAGCTCAGGGTTGTTGATAAGTTCAAGGACGATATCGACCATTTTATCAACATCCCAGTAATCAACCACATAAGCGCTTTTAACTGTCTCTGAAGCCCCAGATTGTTTAGAGAGGATCAAGGCACAGCCAAAATGCATGGCTTCAAGGGCAACTATACCAAACGGTTCGGAGGGTGAGGGCATGATAACAATGTCTGCAAGGCTTAGCGCCCTTTCAACCTCTGCCCTTTTTAGAAAGCCGGTAAACATGATGTGAGCCCCATAACCGAGCGAGCTTGCCCAGAGCATAAGCTCCCTTTCCATCTCCCCTGCCCCAGCAACCAAAAACCTAACCTTTTTTGTTCGCTCAAGAACCTTTTTAGCAAGCTCTAAAAAGATGGTAGGTCCCTTCTGAGGAGTAAGCCTTCCAAGAAAAAGAACAACCGGTTCTTTAAATTTTTTTATCTTCTGCGGAGACTGAGCTTCCACATAATAAGCATTGTAAACGACGCGAAGCTTTTCCTCGGGCACAAAGTAATGTTCTTTGATGATGTTTGCCGTATAACGCGAAACAGCTATCACCCTATCTGCATAGTTTAAGCCTAAATACTCTATTTCATGAATGATAGGATGTCCAAAACCAAGGGCTCTATCAAACTCTGTGGCATGAATATGGCTAACAAGGGGCTTGTTAAGATACTTTTTTAGCATAAGCCCAGCAGGATAGGTAAGCCAATCATGAGCATGAACAAGGTCAAAACCTAATCTTTGCGCTATTCTTAAAACTTTCTCAGTGTAGAGAGAAACCTTAGAGATCATGTGATTTCCTTGAAGAAGAAGGTATTTTAATCGGCTAATAACCTCATCAGGGACTTGAAGCTTAGGCTCCCTTGAAGGAACATCCAAGCTCTTGCTAACCTCAACGAAAAAATCTTTGAGGCTTGCGTAAGCTCCTTCTTCAGGAATTTCATAGATAACCTCAAAAAATTCAAGGGGCTTTTTTTGTTCTTTAGCTTCTTCGCCGTTTTCGCTTTTCATCCGTGGATGGTCTGCCTCCTCTGGAATTTTAATTTCAAAATATACATCCTCCTTAACTGGAAGGATGAAATCTACGGTGACTCCAAGGCTAGAGAGCCCCCTAAACAGTCCATAGCAAGCCATCCCAAGCCCGCCTACGATAAAGGGCGGATACTCCCAAGTGAGCATCAAAACTCGCATAAACCCCCCTTTATGAAAAAACTTCTCTTGCTAAGAGATACACCGCTGCGGTTGACCAGAACTGGGCTGGTGCCCCCTTAGGATAATAAGGCTGGTCTCCATCGTAAAGCTCAGGTATGCTTGCAAGTTTTCCTGTCTTCAAAAGTTGTATAAAAGGAGATATGAGTTTTTTTACCTCGGCAAGATACTCTTCTCTTGATAAGACCTTTTTCAGAAGAAGGGCATAAGGATAAATGAGCCATACCCAGACCGTTCCATTGTGATAAGCAAGGTCTCTTTGATACTGCGAACCAAAGTACTTCCTCTTAAAATGAGGATGCCTCGGGGACAAAGACCTTAACCCATATGGAGTAAGAAGCTCTCTTTGGACAATTTCAACGGCCTTCAAAAGCTCATCCCTTTCAAAGGGCACATAGGGAAGGCTTAAAGCGATAACAAAGTTTGGTCGAACCTCATAGATAGGCTCTCCCTTATACAGCGTATCCGCAAATAACTCACCATTGTAGTATCTTCTTAAACTTTGAGGAATCTTTTCAACCAAACTGGGTATTCCAAGCTCTTCCACTTTCTTCTGCGGTAGTCTATCTTTGGCAAGCATTAGAAGATTATACCAAAGGAATTCAATTTCTATCGGGTTTTCATACCTAGGAGTTATAGGTCTACCATCGAACATGACATCCATCCAAGTAAAGGCCTTCCCAGAGCTCTCAGGAAGGCATATCAGCCCGTTTTCAGGGTCAACGAAAAAGGGATGGTCAGCACCCCGGAGATAACCTCTGATTACCTCTTCAGCTAAAGAAAGTAGCTTTGTTCGTTTTTCTTGGGTAAGTCTTTCACCGAACCTATCAAGATACTCAAATATCCTTATCCCAAACCAAAGGCTTGCATCAACAGAATTGTAATTGACAGTTGCTAAATCTCCAATCAGATTGGGGATCAAACCCCCTTGCATGTATTTTCCGTAAGTTTCAAATATTTGATAGCATGTTTCGAGAGCGTTAGGATCATAAAACAAGGCTGGAAGTCCGATGAAGGTATCCCTACCCCAAGCATAAAACCAAGGATAGCCAGCGCAAACATTATCCTTAAGAAGAAAAGCCTTAACCATATGATTAAGAAGAGAAACTATATCCTTATCTTCAAAATAGGGCTTTGTAAGACCTATTTTAGGTCTTCCTTCATACCGAGTAATAATCTCCTCTAAGGTTCCCTGTAGGTCCTTTAGGGGTTCATCAGAAAAGAGGAGGTTTAATTTCTCTCCGGGATTTAGCTCAACCTCAATCTTAAAGGGTGAAAAATGGTCCTCAAAGGCAGGATAGCCCCGCATTTCTTCTAGGGGATAGTAAACGCCATAGTAAAAGATAGGGTCCTTGGTAAATCCATCTTTGTTTGAGTAGCAGAACAGGGCAAGGTTGTCTTTGGCAATGAAGGCAAAGTTAGAAGAAATTTCCTCCTCAAACCAATCCCAAGAGTTTGCAAAGTTTAAATGATGATGGTCCCTAAAGGTGAGCCTTGGTCTGAGAAAAAGCTTATAAGGATAAGAGCTAATGTTTTCATAAGTTAGAAGAAGAAGGTTTTTTTCCTCGTGGAAACGAAGGCTTTTCTTTAGAAAAACCCCGTTCTCTCTCTTTGGGCAGTAAAAATAAAAAACTGGATAGGGAAGGTAAAAGTATTCTTTAATGCACTGATAGCCCTGAGGATAGACTACATCTCTATAGAAGTTTGTGTCAAGCTGATAGGTTAAGCCTGAAGGGAAGGTAGCAACCTCTTCAAGGCTAGCCAAGAGATGGTATCTTTTGCCCTTGCCATCACCCGCGATAAGCAAGCCATGATATTTTCTAACATTAGCCAGAAAAGCCGTCCCAAGGGCATAGCCTCCTTTGCGGTTCGTAAGGAGCCATTCATAGGGGGTAAACCGCTGATAAAGATAGCTTAGCATGCTACTTTTATTATAGTTTTCTTATAAACCTTGACAAGGTGCTTTGTAATCTAACCCTAAATAGTAAATTAAAAATTGCCGAACAAGTCTTAACAACCTATAAGAAGGAGATGAAAGCTCAAATACCTCCTTTGGGTCCTTTAAAAGAAGATAATTCTTTAGACATTCAACCTCAGCAGAAGAAAGGGGAACTGTTCGGTCGTCTCGACATTTAAGACATAGAATACCCCCTTGCTCTACAGAAAAGTAAAAAATTCTCTTAGGTCTGTTTCCGCACTTTACGCATTCAGCGACCATAGGAGCATAGCCAAGATGCTTAAGTATTTTTAATTCAAGAAGAAAGAGTAGTTTTTCGGAAATAGGATTAGCGTCTGCCATTTTTATAAAAGAGACCCAAAAGCTGAAGATACCTTCCTCAAGTAGTCCCTTCCCTAGATAACCTAAAAGCTCAGCTAAACAGCTAAAAAATTCAAACTTTTGCCGCTCAAACCAAGGACTTTTTACCTGATAAATGAGGTCTGCAGAATCAACGATGGGGAAGATGGTCCTTGAACTTTTTCTTAAGTTAACCCTTAAGATGTTTAGCTCAGAGAAGAGGTTTAAAAAGCGCCTTTTGCTCTTTCTTCCGCCTTTAGCTACTGCTAAGACCCTACCAACAGGTGTCAAAAACTCAACCTTTAAGTCTATTTCAGAGACAGGCTCAACGGAAAGGACTATACCAGGATAGCTTTTAAGCTTCAAAGTAGCAACTTAAACACTTAAAGATAAATCTTCACAAACTTTGTCTCTTTTAGTTCCTTTATCCAGCGTTCAAGATATTCTTTAGCCCTTTGATTGAAAAGCTCCTCATAAAGGCTATCTCGCATCTCTTCAAACTTCGGTGGTTCACCAGCAAGCTTTTTCACAAGCTTAACAATATGGTAAACATTCCCCTTCTTAAGAGGAGGTGTGTAGCTACCTGGGTTCATATCTTTTAAAAGAGAAAGAAGCTCTTTGTCTAACTCTTCTTCCTTAAAGGTCTCCTTAACATAAGAAATCTTATCTGGATAGCGCGAAGCAATTTCCCCAAGTTCCTCACCCCTTTTTAACAAGCCTTCGACCTCGGAAAGCAATCCTTCATCCCTAACGATTAAAACTTCAAGATCATACTTAGGAGATGGGTCAAAGTTTTTAATCTTTTCCTGATAAAGCTTCTTTAAATCCTCTTCAGGGATAGCAATCTTTGAGCCAACCATGATTTGCACAAACTTAATCTTTGTAAGTTGTTCTCTAAGGTTCTTCTTGTACTCCTCTATAGTTTTACCCTCTTTAGCAAGCTCCTCTTTAAGCCTTTCTTCTCCCCCTAAGCGCTTAACTTCTGCCTGGTAAAAACGATTAAATTCCTCATCCGAAACGGTAATTTTATGCTTTTTAGCTTCAAGTCCAATAACTGTATCTTCAATCCATCTCTCAAGGACCTCTTTTCTTATCTGAGCTTTAAGCCTTTCCTTTTCTTCTAAAGGAAGGTTTTGATTTAGGAATTGCTGATAAAGAGGTTGCGCAAGGTTTTCTAGCTCATACAGGGTCAAAACCTCGCTCCCAACCACGGCAACGATCTTGTTTACTACCTCAGCCTTAGGAGTTTTAGCCCAAAAAAATAACCAAAAAAACAAAGCTAAAATTTGCAGCATTACCCTCATGCCTTACTCAAGAGAAAGGGTTGTGTAAAACCTCCCCCGAGATGACCTTATTCCTAAGAGAACCTTTTTCTTATCTAAGGATGGTTTTAGAGCCTCATAAAAATCAGCCAGATTGTTTACCCTTTTTTTGTTTACCTCATCGATGACCATCCCAGGGGTTAAGCCCGCGTAATCAGCTGGGCTTTCAGGATAAACCTCAATTATTAGCACCCCCTTTACGCTCTCCGGAATCCCAAACCTTCTCCTTAGGTCTGGGCTTAAGTTGGCAACGTTTAGCCCAAGCTCCTCTAAAAAGGCTTGAAGCTCCTGAATTTCAGCCCTGCTGGTGAGCATACCCTTTTTGGGCGCCTCAATCTGAACCTTAACGAGCTTCCTCTCAGAGCCTCTCAAGATTTCAAGCTCAACTGTTGTCCCGGGTTTAGTCTGAAGCACTAAGCTTCTAAGCTCTGAGGCATTTTTAACAGGCCTTCCGTTAAAGGAAAGGATAACATCGTTCTCCCTAAGACCTGCCTTCTTCGCTGGGGAATCTTCAACCACCTCGGTGATGAGCACCCCCTCTGTGGCTTTAATTCCCAGTTCTTTTGCAAGCTCTGGAGTCAAGTCTTGGATCACTACACCCAGCCAACCTCTTTCTACCTTGCCCTTGGTCTTTAGCTGTTCCACCACATTCTTTACCAAGTTTATAGGAATAGCAAAGCCAATTCCCATATAACCGCCAGAACGGGTGAAAATAGCTGTATTTACACCGATTACCTCTCCCTTAAGGTTCAAGAGGGGACCACCTGAGTTCCCAGGATTTATGGCGGCATCCGTTTGGATAAAATCTTCTACATCCGTAATCCCAATGCCTGACCTACCCTTGGCGCTAACCACCCCTACAGTTACCGTGTGCGTAAGCCCAAAGGGATTGCCGATGGCGATCACCCATTCACCAACCCGCAAAAGGTTAGAATCGCCTAAAGGAAGGACCGGAAGGTTCCCGCCGGGTATCTTAAGAAGAGCGATATCTGAAAAGGGGTCTTTCCCTACTACCTCAGCCTTAAAGGTCCTACCATCGGCAAGCTTTACGGTTATCTTCTGAGCTCCTTCAATCACATGATTGTTGGTGATAATGTACCCTTCCTTGGAGATGATAAAACCAGACCCTGCACCCCTTTCACGGTACTTTGGCGGGGAAAAGAAACGTCTAAAAAACTCATCCCCAAAAAAATCAAAAGGAACTTGTCCTCGAGATACCACCCTTTCCGTCTCGATGTATACAACTGCTGGAGAGGACCTTTCTGCAATCTCAGAGAAGGCTTGGGATATCTTTTGAGCCAACTGGAGGGCTTCGCTGCTTGCCCGCTTACCATCCTCAGCGATAAGATTAGGAAGGCTTAGAGGGTGAAGCTTTTCCCATACCTCCCGAGCAAAAAGCCCAAGGGCAAACACGAAAAGAATTAAAAAGGCAAGCTTATACCGATGCAACCCTCCCCTCATCTTATAACCCCTCCATGCTCTCTTGCTTCAATGTTAATAAAAAGCTATTTTTAGCCTCCCCCAGTATCAACCTACCTACATGCTCCATAATCCTTTTTAAGTTTACAACATCCTCTCGATTGTAAAGGATAAGTGTCCTAAGGGCTGATTTATCCCCGAAGTCTTCCCATCTGCGCCAAAGTTTAACAGCATCGTAGCCGTTCATCCCCTCAGTCTTGCGAGTTATCCCCAAAGCTTTCTCAATCCTTTTAAGCCCACCCTTTAAGCCAATAGCTCTAGTTAACTGGAAAAGGTCTATATGGAGATGGGGGGTTGATAGCTCAGGGAACTTCGCTTTGATAAAGGGTATGTCAAAGTTTTCTCCGTTAAAGGTGACCCAAATAGGAATCACTGAGAGGAACTCAAAAGCACGATGCAAGTTTAAACCTTTGATGAAAGGACGATAAGCTCCCTGATGATAAATCCCTATTACCGTGATGTCATTTCTATCCTTGGAGAGCCCCTCAGTTTCTATGTCAAGAAATAAAACCTTATCAGGGTAGGAAAAATAGTAGTAGCAAAGCTTCTCTTTACTTAGAATCTGCACTACTACCTCCCTCAAGAAAAACCTGAGGTTTGTATTTATTCCTCAACTCTTCGATAAGCTTGCTTATTATCTCCCTCTCTTTTTCCTTAATATAATCATTCTGAACCTCGTCTTTAACCTCTTCAAAGGATTTTACCTTTGATGGGACCCTTTTTTCTACCTTGACGATGTGATAGCCGTAAGGCGACTCGATAGGCTCGCTAATACTCCCCTCTTTTAAGGAAAAGACCTTTTTCTCAAACTCTGGAACGGTCATCCCTTTGCGTAGAACCCCTATATCTCCACCCTTTTCCCTTGAGGCGGTATCGTCTGAATACTTCTTCGCAAGTTCCTCAAACTTTGCCCCCTTCCTTAATTCCTCGCGAATTTTCTTTGCCTTGGCTAAAGCTTTTTCTCTCGTTTGCTTATCTGCCTTTTCTGGCACATAAATAAGTATGTGTTTAAGCTTTAAGCCCTCAGGTTCGGTGTAAAGCTCTTTGTTTTTTTCATAGAATTTTTTAAACTCCTCTTCAGTTGCCTTAATGCTCGAAAGTTCCTTTTGCAACACCTCCTCAGCGAGTAGATACTTTTCCATCTCAGAAAGCTTCTTCTGAATAAGCGGGTCTTTGTCAAGCCCCTTTTCCTTAGCGTAAAGATAAAGAAGCGTTATGTTTAGCCATCTGTCAACAACAAGCCTCTCCATCTGCCCTTTAAGCTCCGGTTTTTGTTTTATCAGCTCTTTTATCTGAGGGTCTGTCTCCATTATCACACGAACATCACTTGCCGAAAGAGTATAGTTGCCAACCTTAGCCAGTATCCCCTCATCCGAAGCAAGACAATCATTTTTCAAACTTCCTACCACAACCAAAGACAACGAAGTAAAAGCAAGCGTAAGCTTCTTTTTGAAGTTAAACATTCGAGCCTCCCTATTATTTTTTTATTTTGCTTCCCTTTGGAATAAAACCAGGTCCAGCCACAACCCCCGGGAATATAAAAGAATTCTGCCCAACAAGGGTTCCAGGCTGTAATACAGCATTACATCCCGTTTGCACGTTGTCCCCGAGGATGGCTCCAAATTTCCTTAAACCAGTTTTGTATACTTTCCCTTTAATTTCTACAGTTATTTCCCTTTTATGAAATTTGAGATTTGCAAGCTTTGTGCCAGCTCCGAGGTTGACATTCCTACCCAGGATAGAATCGCCTACGTACGCAAAATGGGCAGCTTTGGCCTCCGGGAAAAAAATGCTATTCTTTACCTCCGTGGTATGCCCGATGACTGCCCTTGAGGATACATAAACGCTCCCTCTCAAATAGGCAGCATGTCTAACTTCAGCATTATCTCCAATGTAGACCGGTTCTTTAAGGTAAGCAAAAGGCTCAACTACGGCTGAAGCCCCAAGATAAAATTTCCTTCCTGAAAAATAGGATGGAGCTTTTATCAATGCTCCTAATACCCTTTCACCTTTAAAGAAATATTCCCCATCAACAACTTCAAGCTCTCTTACTGGGATGACCTCGCCTTCAAGGGTAAGGAATAGGTCTTCTCGAAGTGGAGTTTCCACTGGGAAATCTTTGGGGAGCTCTGGCAGGGTATCAAAAAGAAAGTCTTTCAAAACCTTTAGGGGTTCCCAAGGATAACCCTTTTTAAAGAGCTCAGATATCCTCCCCTCAGGGAGACCAGAGAAAAATTCATCTAAAAGTATTTCATCCATGAGGATGATTATAAACCAATCTTAGATCTTGTCAAAAATGGGAGTTTTGTTATAATTTTTTAAAAAGCCCCTGTAGCTCAACTGGATAGAGCAGCGGACTTCTAATCCGCAGGTTGGGGGTTCGAGTCCCTCCAGGGGCGTATGATTTCTCATAGCCAGACCTTCTTCAAAAAGGTCTTAATTTTTATCTCCTATATAGTCCTTTGACCAAGCTTTTTTAAAGCAGAAGGATAAAAGCCTGCTTTTCTAAATGAGAAGTTTCTTTTCAAAATAACATAATAGAAAGACTTAAAAAGATAGAATAGACTTTTTAATTGATGTTTGAAAAGAAATTAATAGTTAAACCTTGCTGAAAAAGAGATAAAAAGTGGGCCGTGGAGGACTCGAACCTCCAACCTATGGATTAAGAGTCCATTGCTCTACCACTTGAGCTAACGGCCCAGCTTAATTTTAAATTTAATCTAACAATTTCTACCTGTCAAGATATACCCGAGGCTGTACTAAAAATGTTTTTGTGCGAGCCCTCCTGCTGTCGCCCCGAGGCGTCAGCCGAGGTGTCTCCACTTAGGAACGATGTCCCAAACGAAGTGAGGAGGGATGCCTCGCTATCGCTCGGCAGGACAAAGTAGGGAGGACTTTTTTGAACAGCCTCAAATATATCCAAGCTAATCATAAAGTCTTTTGCTCGACTTGGGCTTTATTTAATAAAAAAGGGCAATACACTTATTGCCTCAAAGGATATATTCTCGATTCCTGGACGCTAAATCCTTCTTTCAAAAACAAAGCGAGAAGCTATAGAAGTTGCATTGAAGAGATTTGAGTTTCGTTCTATAATATTAAAATAAGCGGGAGTGGCGGAATGGTAGACGCTCCGGACTTAGGATCCGGTGGGGATTTCCCCGTGAGGGTTCAAGTCCCTCCTCCCGCATTCTCTAAAAAAATCTTCCCACTCTATGCGGATTAGACGGGTAAAAAAATCAGACCTACCAACCTTCGTTATCGCCTATCTCTATACCTATTCCAGCCTCCCGGACTATCACTATTCCCATCCAAGAGATATAAAGAGCTATTTTAAATGGCTTTTAAAAAGAGACCCTCAAGGGTTTTTCGTTGCTGAAGAGGATGGGGAGGTTTTGGGCTTTGTGGCAAGCGATGCTAGATGGGAAGATTTTTGGGGACATAAAGTGCTCGAAATCCACGAAATATTTGTCGTCCCCTCCTCTCAGGGTAAAGGAATTGGGACAAAGCTTATGGAAAAAGCCTTAGCTTATGGACGGTCAAAAAAGAGAAAGCTTGCCGAGCTATGGGTAGGGGAAAAGAACATTCAAGCTCAAAGGTTCTATGAAAAGTTAGGGTTTACAAGGGATGGAAAATGGGGGAAATGGATCAGATACACTAAACCTTTAGAAGAAAAGGTTGAGAAATCTTAAAAGATGGATTAAAATTTTAGAGATAGTATACAAGACCTTAGGGAGATAATATGAAAAAGGGTATTCATCCACCTTACTACGAAAATGCGGTTATACGCTGTGCTTGTGGGGCGGAGTATAGGATTGGCTCTACGAGACCGGAAATAAGGGTCGAAGTCTGCGCCAAATGTCACCCCTTCTTCACTGGGGAAGCTCGGTTTGTTGATACAGAAGGAAAGATCGAGAAGTTTATGAAGAAATACGGGCACATCTACCAAGCTAAAAAAGAAGGAGAATAAAGCCAACGATTTATGGGTTTAGCTAACCTTTACTTAGAGAAGCTTAGCGCCTTAGAAAAAAGGTACGAGGAGCTTACTTCCCGCCTAACTTTACCTGAGACCTTGGCTGACCCCTCTCTTTATGCAAAGCTTACCAAGGAATTAGCGTCCCTTGAGGATAGCGTTAAGGCTTATAGGGAGTATAAATCCGCCCTCAAACAACTTAAAGAAAACAAAGAGTTGCTTGAAATTGAAGAGGACGACGAGCTAAGACAGCTTATCAAAGAGGAGATAAAGCTTCTTGAAGAGAAGATTGAAAGATTAGAAAAGGATCTCCCTCTTCTTTTACTACCTAAGGACCCAAACGACGAGAAAAATGTTATCGTCGAGATCCGAGCTGGTGCTGGTGGCGAGGAAGCAGCCCTCTTTGCCGCAGACCTTATGCGGATGTATCAAAGGTATGCCGAGAGAAAGGGCTGGAAGGTTGAAGTATTAGACATTCATGAGACAGGTCTTGGCGGGGTAAAAGAGGTTGTGCTTAGGGTCGAGGGAAAAGGTGCTTACAGCAGGTTAAAATATGAAAGTGGGGTGCATAGGGTCCAAAGAGTTCCTGTAACCGAGGCTAGTGGACGGATCCATACTTCAACCGCAACCGTTGCTATCCTACCCGAGGTAGACGAAATAGAAGTAGAAATCCGTCCAGAGGACCTAAAAATCGAGACCATGCGAGCTAGCGGGCACGGTGGTCAGCATGTAAACCGCACAGAAAGCGCAGTGCGGATTACTCACATTCCTACGGGCATTGTAGTTTCTTGTCAGAACGAAAGGAGCCAACATCAAAACAAGGCAATAGCATTAAAGATACTTAGAGCCAAGCTCTATGAGCTTTACCAAAGGGAACAACAGGAAAAAATTCAAAGGCAACGCCGTTCTCAGGTTGGCACTGGCGAAAGAAGCGAAAAGATTCGAACCTATAACTTTCCTCAAAACAGGGTAACCGACCACAGGATAGGATTAACCGTCTACAACCTCCCTGAGGTGCTTGACGGCGACCTTGATGAGTTCATTGACGCCCTGATCGCTCACTTCCGTGCTGAAGCCTTAAAACAGGAAGAACAATCCCTAAGCCTTGCCGCATAATCCCTATGATTGAGCATTATTCCTTTGGAGAGATAACGGTTCAAGGCATCCGCTACACAAAGGACCTAATCATCCTTTGTCAAGGAGGAAATTGCAAAGTCTACCCTAACTGGTGGAGAAAAGAAGGACATTTCTTACAACCAGAAGACCTTGAAGTTATATGGGAAGCAAGACCAGAGTATTTAATCGTTGGCACTGGGGCAAGCGGAGTCATGAAAGTTGACCAAAGAGTTATAGAAAAGGCAAAAGCCTTAGGGATAAAGCTTGAGGTCGCAAGAACTCTTGAAGCAGTAAAACGCTTCAACGAGCTTTTAGGGTCAGTAAGCTCCCTTGCTGGAGCCTTTCATCTAACCTGTTGATTTTAGCCTGCTAACTTAATCCCAGCTCCAGGGATTATCCTTTCCTCTCTTTGGACTTTGTTGATGTATGCTTTGAGGGATGTTCTGAGGATAGATTGTTGTTTGAGATTGGATTTGAGTTTGAGCCTGAGGAGGAGTAGGTTGAGGGGCTTGGGATGGTTGGGCTTGGTAAACCCGGGATTGAGGCACAGGCTGAGGAATAGGTTGAGGCATTGGCTGAGGAGTGTTTCCCTTTTCTCCAAAGGGCCAAATTCTTTTCCAAATCTTTTCTACTAAGGATTCCTCTTGAGGGGCATAGTAATAGTATGGAGGAGGTGAGTAGTTGTAGTAGGGTTGGGGCGGATAAAAGGAATAATAGTTAGGCTGAGACTGTTTAGTCTCTTTTTTTGAGGTATTATTACCCTCATCCTCCTTTGCAAATCCAATAACTGGCTTTGGACCTGAAAGGTCGATCACTAAGTTTTTAGTTAAGCCTTGATAGGTTGGGTCCTCTTCTCCAAAACGAGGTTTTGCCTTGGTAACTTTTGGCTCCTCTTCTCTTGGGGGTATGGGATAGGGATAAACTGGATAGCCATAGAATCCCCTTTCTGGATGATATCTACCTGGGGCGTAAGGTTGCCCGGGATAGCCAGCAAAAAGGTCTTCCCGATAGAAATCCTCTTCCTTTCCTTCAATGTAAAACCTTGCTTTTCTTGCAAATCGGCTGATCTGAGGTATTATCTCGGATAGTCCCTTTATCTCCTGGAAGAATTGAGCTGGCTTTTTTTCTTGAGAAAGGTCTACGACCTGGGCATCGATGCTCACCATGTCCCCCAGCTGAGTGATGCTTCCAAAGATCACATAGTCAGCCTGAAAATTCTTTCCAAGCTCGATAGCCGCGTCCCGAGTTATCTTTTGATACTTCTTTACCTCATCCAAAACTTTCTCCGGGTCTATAGCCTCAACCTTACCTGGGGAGAAAATCCTACTTGCGATCATCTGTGGTAGAGATTGTTTGAGATAGGAAAGGTCTTGCTGAGCATAGATATCAAAGGGCAGAATAAGAACCCTCTTAGCCGACGCCCAAAGGTTAGAAGCAAGAACAATAAAAAATATAAAAAGTAAGGGAAAGAATTTTTTTCTCATGTTTGACCCTCTCTAATATAGTTCTTAAAAAAATAATAAACCAGTTATTAGGTTTAACAAGTTCTCTTAAATTTTAAAAGAGAAGCCCCTTTTTGTCCCCTAAGGGGAAGCGTAGAAAGATTTTTAGCTCACTCTCCTCTTTTTTATTGAATTCCTATTTTAGTTCAAAAGAAATGTGATAATATGATATAAAACCTTTATTCCAGGTTGAAAGTTTTTAAAACGATTTTAAATTTAAAAATAAGCTAAGTTTAGGGGAGGTAAACCTTGAACCGTAGGATAATCTTTTTTGACACTACTTTGAGGGATGGAGAGCAATCGCCAGGAGTATCTTTAAACTTGAAGCAAAAGGTTGAGATCGGAAAAATGCTTGTTGAGCTTGGCATAGATGTGATCGAGGCTGGATTCCCGGTTACTTCTCCTGGCGACTTTCAGGCTGTGCAAACCATCGCCAAAGAGGTAAAGGGGGTAACCATTGCCGCCCTTGCCAGGGCTAACCAAAAGGATATTGAGGTTGCCTGGGAGGCTCTGCGGCTTGCTGAAAATCCTCGTATCCATACCTTTATTGCTACCTCAGACATTCATCTCCAGTATAAGCTAAAAAAGAGTAGAGAGGAAGTTTTAAGACTAGCCAGAGAAGCTGTATCCTTCGCCAAAAGTTTATGTCCAGATGTTGAATTTTCAGCAGAGGATGCCACCCGTTCGGACTGGGAGTTCTTGGCTCAGGTTGTCTTAGAAGTAGTTAAAGCTGGGGCAACGACTGTAAACATTCCTGACACTGTTGGCTATACCGTTCCGCAGGAGTATTATGCCCTCATAAACTTTTTAATTAATAAGCTCAAAGAACATGGTTATGAAGAGGATTTAAAGAGCGGAAAGCTTAGGATATCCGTTCATTGCCATAATGACCTTGGGCTTGCGGTGGCAAACTCCCTTTCTGCCATCTTAGCAGGAGCAACTCAGGTTGAGGGGACGATAAACGGCATAGGGGAGCGGGCTGGAAACGCTGCCCTGGAAGAGATCATCATGACCCTTAAAACAAGGAAGGACTTCTTTGCTAAAACCCTCGGTTATGAGCCAGAACTAAGGGTAAACACAAGGATGATCGTTCCTTTAAGCCAGCTTGTTTCCAAGTACACTGGGATGCCCGTTCAGCCAAACAAGGCGATAGTTGGGGCAAATGCCTTTGCCCATGAGTCAGGCATTCATCAGCATGGAGTCCTCTGCGAGAGAAGCACCTATGAGATCATCAATCCGGAAGATGTTGGCTGGTCAGGGTCTGCCATCGTCCTTGGCAAGCATTCCGGACGGCATGCCATCTCCTTCAAGCTTAAGAGCCTTGGATGGGAACTTGATAGCGAATCTTTGAACAAGGTGTTTGAGCGATACCGTGCTGAGGTTAAGGATATCCTTAGGGTTGTTGACGATTCCTACCTTGAAGGGATCGTTCTCGATGTCTTTCTTGAAGATACTTATCGGTATAAGCTTTCTTCTTCGCAGGTAATAAGCGTCTACAGCGGTTCTCTTAAGCCCTTTGCTCAGGTTGAAGTTGAGGATACAAGGGAAGGTAAAAAGGTTTCTATAGGGCTTGGGGTTGGTCCTATCGATGCCGCTTACAAGGCCGTTGCCTCTGCTCTCGGCTATAGCTTTGAACCCTCTTCTGATAAGGAGTGGCTTAGGCTCGTTGACTTCCATATAGATGCCTTAGACGGCGGAACCTCAGCCGAGGGAGTGTGTGGCGTTATCCTTGAAGATAGGGATGGGGTGAGGACTGCAGGGCTTGGCAAGGACGGGGACATCGTCATCGCCAGTCTTAAAGCCCTTATTAAAGCTTTAAACAGACTTATTGCCTACAAAGAAAAGGGAAAGGAGCTAAAAGAAAGTTTGAAGAAAGCTCAAAAGTCTTAAGGTTTTTGAGTTTTTAGCCTTTCTAAAAAGAAGACCTTTTCTCTGGCAAGGCTACTCCAAGGGGAATCTGGTCTAATTTGAATTAAGGATTCCCAGAGCTCCTTTGCCAGGTCAAACTTTCCTTGTTGAAAAAAAACTTCACCAAGGTAATAACGGGCTTCGCTTGATGCTCGGTCAAGCTTTAAGGCTTGTTTGAAGTAAAACTCTGCTGCCTGAAGGTCCCTCTCGTTAAGGTAGATTTTACCAAGCTCGATGAGAGCTTGAGCATAATCAGACCTCTCTCTAAGAAGAGAGGTTAAAATCTCGATCGCCTTATTTTTATCGCCAAGGAGATAGTAGGCTTGAGCCATGTTGGCTTTAGCTGAGTATGCGTTTGCATAAAGGGGATTGGCTAAAGCCTTCTCAAAATAAGATATGGCTTGCTGATATCTTCCTTGAAGAAGATTGAGTAGCCCCAGATTGTTGTAGGCTTCAGAAAAGTTAGGGTCAAGCTTTAAAGCTTCGTTAAAGGATTCTTCTGCTTTGGCATAGTCTTTAAGGTTTAGATACACTACACCCAAGAGGTTGTAAGTTTCTGCGTCGCATTTATCCGTTGAAATACCAAGGGTGAGCTCTCTTAAGGCATCTTGATAACGACCATCGGCAATGTAGATCTTTGCTATTTCCTTGTGAGATTGTAATTTTTCTTGAGTGTACTCCTTTTTAGGCACGCAGGATATTAGGACAAAACCTGCCAAGAGAGATATCATCAACTTTTTCATGCTCTATCCCTCGATAAACTTTAGAAAAACCTTTCTATTTCTTGGTCCATCATATTCGGCAAAGAAGACCTTTTGCCAGGTGCCAAGGAGAAGCTTTCCTTTTTCGACGATAAGGATAAGGGTAGGTCCTGTAAGGGCAGACTTCACATGACCGGGAGAATTACCTTCTAGATGCTTGTAGGGGAATTTTTCAGGCGCAAGTTGAGAAAATATGGCTAAAATGTCCTCTTTAACTGAGGGGTCAGCTCCCTCATTAACAATAAGACCTGCTGTTGTATGGGGATTAAAAAGGATGCAAATGCCATCTTTGTTGGGCAAGAGTTTTTCTATCTCATGAGTTATGTCTATTAGTTCTGTCTTTCTCGTTGTTTTTATATTTATTACTTCGAGCATGTAATTTATATAATGGATTTTTTTTTTAAGTCAAGATGAATTTTTTTTAAACTACCAAACTTAAAATCTAAGCATAAGAAAACCCCATTCCCGTAAAGACTGAGATTTCACCTTCTTGAACCCGAGTTGAAAATAATGTCTAAAAATATCCTCAGCATCCTCTTTAAAGAAACCAGAGAGCATGAGATAGGTGTCTCCAGGCTTGCTTAGCTCCTTAAAAAGAGGGGAGAGGGCTTTTAGTTCTTTATGCCCGATGTTGGCAAGAATAAGGTCGAACTTTTTATACCTTTCTTCCTCCGGAACCTCTTTAGCGATTTTCATCTGACTTAAGACCTTATTTCTTTCGGCGTTCTCATAGGTTGCAGAAAGGGCAAGCTCATCTATGTCTACCGCAAGGATGCTTGCCTTTGGGCAAAGCTTTGCCACCGCAATGGCTAAAATCCCGCTCCCGCAACCCATGTCAAGAACTCTTAGAGATTTGTCCTCCTTCCCCTCTAAAAATTCATCGATGTTTTCAAGCATAAGTTGTGTTGTGGCATGATGCCCTGTTCCAAAGGCTTGCCCTGGATAGATGATAACCTTGATCCTTCCCTCCTCTTCTTCCCCTTCCTCCCAAGGTGGAAGGACTAAGAGCCTCTTTCCTACTTTTAGGGGCGGGAAGTTATACTTCCAAATTTCCTCCCATCTCTCCTTAGGCTGAAGGGAAAGCTCAACCTTAGCCACATCGTATTTTTGGCTCAAAGAATGTAGATGCTCGAGGAGGTCTGAGTCCTTTTTTTCCAAGTTTAAGGGGAAGTAGAACTTAAAAATCACCTCTAAATCCCTTTCTTCGTATTCCCAGCCTGACCTTGCTATGGTATAAAGCTCCTCCTCGATGAGAGGTGCTACATTTTTGCTTACTGCTAAGGTAAAAACTAAATACATTCTCTTACCCCCTATGCCTCTTGAATGAAGTTAGCCTTGTTAAAGGCTTAAAAAAGATGCCAAAAAGCCTATCGAGCATGAGATAAGCCTCCCTTGGTCCAAAAAGCTTAACGATAGAGTAGTATATTCCTGCCCCTCCCGGCACAGCAAAAAGGATTAGCCATGCCTTATGTAGCTTGGCTTGTTCAAAAAAATAAAACTTTAGCCCATAAACAAGAAGGCTCATCGCAGCCGTTCCCAAAAGGATAATTCCAAGGGCTCGAAAAAGCACCCTAAAGCTTAGCCCTCCTAAATACAAAACAGATACAAGGCTTAAGAATAGACACTGAGAGATTAGGGATGCTGTCGTCCCAAGGGCTACCGCTTTTATCCCTAATTTTTTTATACTAGGTAGTATAACGGCAAGGTTTACAAGCAGCGCTACCCCACTTGCCAAGGCTGGGATGTAAGTCTTTCCAAGGGAATAAAAAAGAGGGATTATAGTCTTTGATGCGCTGTAAAATGGAAGAGCCAAGGATAGTATAGCTAAGAGAGCACCCGTCATCTCCGTGTCAAGGCTTGTAAACTTTCCCCGTTCAAAAAGGACGAAGATTATCTCCTGAGAGAGAAGATATAGACCGGCTGCTGAAGGAAGGGATAAGCTTAAAGACAGAGCAAGCGAGCGGGTAAATAAGTCCCTTGCTTGAGGGAGCTCTGCTTGCCTTTCTTTTTTACTTAGGATCCTCGTCAACTCTGGAAGGAGGGCTTGAGTTATTCCAACTCCGAACAAACCAAGGGGCACATACATAACCCGAAAGGCATAGGAATACCAAGAGACAGCCCCTTCACCGCAGGAGGTAGCAAAGTAGGTGTTAACAAAAATGTTTATCTGCATGATGGAAAGCCCAAAGATGGTTGGACCTATGAGCCTTAAGACCTCCTTGAAAGCAGGATGAGAAAAATCGGGTTTAAGACCAAAGGAAAAGCCTTCTTTCAAAAGAAGGGGAACCTGCATTAAGGCTTGAAGACAACCGCCAAGGGTTACCCCAACCGCCATGGCATAGATAGGCTCAATTCCAAGGGAAACTAAAAGGAAATAGCCAAAAACCCCGATCAAGATAGAAGAAAGGTTAAAAAGTCCGGAAGAGAGGGCGGGTAGAAAAAAATAGCCAAGGCTGTTTAGCAAGCCGGCAAAGAGAGAGGCTAAGCTTATGAAGAAGAGGAAAGGTATGGTTATGTAGGTTAAGTTTACGGCAAGGGAAAACTTTGAGGGTGTTTCTTTAAAGGCTGGGGCAAGAAGCTCAACGAGGCTTGGAGCAAAAAGGAGCATGAGGAGAACCACCGAGCCAGAAACCAGGATAAAATTTGCAAGTAGCGTCTTTGCTACCGTTAAAGCCCTTTCTTTTCCCTCACGCTCTAAGGTTGAGCTAAAGACCTTGACGAAGGCTGCTTGGCTTGCCCCTTCGGCAAAGAGGTCCCTCAAGAGGTTTGGGATGCGGTAGGCAACGACGAAGGCATCCATGCTTTTTCCCGCTCCAAAAAAGTAGGCAAGGACTTGTTCTCTGACAAGCCCAAGGATCCTACTTATGAAAACTGCTATGGTGACTGAGCTTGCCCCTATGGCTACCTTTTCGATGCGCTCTTCTTTGGCTTGAGAAGAAGGGCTTTTTGAATGGACCTGTCTCAATGTATCCCCAAAGTTTTTGGCTGTTTGGCTTCAAATTAAAGATTTTAAAACACTTTAAACAAATTAGAAGCCATCTAAATGATTATATTCGATATCCTCCATACCCTCTGAGGCTGTATTAAAAATGTTTTGTATGCAAGCCCTCCTACTGTCACCGTATGTTTAGGTTAATCAATTTGACTTTAAAACCAGGTTATAATATGCAGGACATGAGGAGAGAAAGAAGGAAGGACAGCACCAACGTTCTGTCACTGGTCTATAGAGACCGTTCGGGATGCTTTGGGCTGTCCTTCCCCTTGCCTCTCCCTGAATCAGAACATTAGGTTTAAAAGCCTGCATCACAACCACGATGATAGGTTACAGGAAGCTCTCTCTCATGTCAAGTCCTTAAATCTTACAAGGAGGGAAAAGCTATGAACAACTACGCTGTTTATGTAGGCGTTGATGTCTCCAAACACTCCTTCACCACAACTCTTCTCTTTGATGAACTACGAAAAACCTTTAATGTCCCCTCTAAGCCTGAACAATTTGAAAACAGGCTTAGAC